>Ga0302325_10019684_pt1 | contig 14181 bp, 17 predicted proteins | sample Palsa_T0_2_FD_201948 | JGI IMG/M metagenome (GOLD analysis project Ga0302325, IMG submission 201948) | Peat permafrost microbial communities from Stordalen Mire near Abisko, Sweden - Palsa_T0_2 | ecosystem: Environmental > Terrestrial > Soil > Palsa > Peat permafrost | place: Sweden: Abisko... | reverse complement strand
GCGGGGCGGCGCCCGCGCCCCGCGGCTCAGCCGCCGCGGCCCGCGCGCAGGCCGAACCCGCGCAGCATCATCAGCGCCTTCTCGCCGAGCGTGCCGCGCGCCGGCAGCACGCCGAGCTGCGTCGCCGCGTCGTAGACGTCGTAGAAGCCGCGCACGCGCAGCAGCCGCTCGTGCTGGACCTCGCAGTAGAAGATGCAGTGCACGACCATGAACCGGTTGGTCGCCGGCAGGCCCCCGAGCGAGGAGCGATGAGTGCCGAGCAGCTTGCACGGCGCGGCGACGAACGCGCCGCCGGTCAGGCGCTCGCCGGTGCGCTCCAGGCGGGCGTCGGGAAAGCCGTCCCACAGGCGCTGGGCGTGGGCGGCCAGCGCCTCGACGCCCTGCAGCAGACCGTCGGTGAGCGGGTCCTCATAGCCGATGCCGGACGCGCACACCACCTCGAAGCCGGCCGGCTCCTGGGCCGACCAGGCCGCCTGCCAGCCGTCGAGCAGGTCGTCGGCGGTCATCGTGACGGGTCCAGCACCGGCATCCCGGCGACCGGCGTCGACGCCTGCGCGTAGCGGCGCTGGGGGATCCGACCGGCCCCGAACGCCAGCCGCCCGGCGTCGACACCGAGCCGAATCGCCCGGGCCATCGCGGCCGGGTCGTGCGCGCGTGAGATCGCGCTGGCGCACAGGACCGCGTCGCACCCCAGCTCCATCGCCAGCGCCGCGTCCGAAGCGGTGCCGACGCCCGCGTCGAGAATCACCGGCACTTGCGCGTGCTCGACGATGATCGACAGGTTGTACGGGTTGCAGATCCCCATCCCGGAACCGATCGGCGACCCGAGCGGCATCACCGCGGCGCAACCCACGTCCTGCAGCCGCCGGGCCAGCACCGGGTCGTCGGTCGTGTAGGGGAGCACGACGAACCCCTCGTCGACGAGCTCCTCGGCGGCGGCCACGAGCTCGACGGCGTCGGGCAGCAGCGTCCGGTCGTCGCCGATCACCTCGAGCTTGAGCCAGTCGGTGGCGAACGCCTCACGGGCCAGCCGCGCGGTCGCGATCGCGTCACGCGCGGTGAAGCAGCCGGCGGTGTTGGGCAGCACCTGGACCCGGGCCTGGTCCAGCACGTCGAGCACCGAGCCCCGGGCCGACGGATCCAGCCGGCGCAGCGCCACCGTGCACAGCTGCGCCCGCGCCTCGTGACACGCGACCGCCAGCTGCTCGTGGTTGGCGAAGCCGCCGGTCCCGAGGATCAGCCGTGACGAGAATGAGCGCCCGGCGATCTGGAGCCGATCGTCGGCACCGCGCAGGTCCGCGCTGATCGGCCCGCGGCCCTCGGAAGCGGGCAGGTCCGCGCTCATCCGCCTCCGATCGCGGCCACGACCTCGACCCTTGACCCGTCGCGCAGCATCATCGCTTCCCACCGGGATCTGGGAACCACCTCGCCGTCGAGCGCGACCGCGATCCCGCGCGCGTCCGCCGCGACATCGAGCAGCTCCAGCACGCTCGCGACAGTAGCGCCGGCCGGCAGCTCCCGCTGCTCGCCGTTGACGGTCGCGTTCACGCCGCGCTCCCGAGTGGGGCGCCGCCCGGCGCCGCGTGGGCCGCGCGGCCGCCCGACGGCCGACCCGCGAACCGACCCGGATCAAGCGCCGCGATCACATCGGCCCCCACGGCTTGCGCGTCGCTTGAGCTCGTTCCGGTGAGTTCGTCCACGATCAGCTCGGCGGTCACGGGCGACAGCAGGATTCCGCCGCGCCGGTGCCCGACGGCCCACCACAGCCCGTCGACGCCGGGGGCGGGGCCGATCGCGGGGAGGTTGTCAGGCGTGGCGGGGCGCAGCCCCGCGGTGAACTCGTCGATCACCAGCTCCGAGACGCCGGGCACGAGCTCGGAGGCGTCGCGCAGCAGCTCGAACGCGGCTCCCGCCGTCACGGTCTGATCGAACCCGCGCTCCTCCGAGGTGGCCCCGATCACGTAGCGGCCGTCGCCGCGCGGCGTGATGTAGGAAGGCCCCATTCGGATCACACGCGTCAGCAGCCCCGGCCCGGCGGGGTCGTGCAGCCGCAGGATCTGCCCCTTGACCGGCCGCAGCGCAACCAGCTGGTCGGCCGCCAGGCCGCGCAAACCCCCGGACCAGACGCCGGCGCAGATCACCACCCGCGCGGCGCGCACGGTGCCGCCATCCTCCAGCACGACCCCGCGCACACGCCCGCTGTCCACATCCACGGACGCCACCGGGGCGCCGCACCGTAACTCGCCGCCGGCCGCGCGCAGCGCCGCGGCGAGCGCCGAGACCAGCGCCCGCGGGTCGACCGCGTGGTCTCCGGGGACGTCAAGTGCCAGCCGCAACGCCGGGGCGAGCGCCGGCTCCAGACGCCGCGCGGCGCTGGGACGCAACCGCTCCACGGCCAGGCCCAGGTCGACGCGCAGCGCCAGTTCCCGCTCCAGCGCCGACGCCTCGTCGTCGTCCCGCGCGACCAGCAGCGTCCCGCAGCGGGTGTAGCCGACCGACATCCCGGACGCGTCCTGCAGCTCGTCCACGAACGCCCCGAACAGCTCCGCGCTGCGCAGCCCGAGCGCCAGCAGGGGCTCCTCGCCGGCCGTGACCTCGGCGACCGGCCCGAGCATCCCCGCCGCGTGACGCGCGGTCCCGGAGCCGGGCTCGTCTCGCTCGAGCACGACCACGCTGCACCCGCTCAGCGCCGCGCGCCACGCAACTGACAGCCCGATCGGGCCCGCGCCGATCACGGCGACATCGACTTCCGCTGAGCTTGAGCGTCTCACCAACACCTCCCCGCGCCGGCATTATCCGGTCAGGTTCTGACGGTCGGCGGAGTGAGATGTCCGCCCTCTCAGCCCGAAGGTGGGGCTCCCGTAACCCCAGATCCTAGCGTCCGAGGCCTGCCACACTCAGAGCCGTGGACGATCGCCGCACGCGCCTGAAGCACGCCCGCCTGTACCTGGTCTGCGACGTGATCGCCGGGGATCTCGTCGTCCGCGCGTTGCGCGGTGGCGTCGACATCGTGCAGCTGCGAGCCAAGCGACGACCCGACGAGGAGATCGTCACGGCCGGTCGCCGCTACGCGCGCCAGTGCCACGAGCACGGTGCGCTGTTGATCGTCAACGACCGGCCCGATCTGGTCGACCCGATCGGTGCCGACGGCGTCCACATCGGCCAGGACGACGCGCCCGTCGACGCCGCCCGGCGACTGGTCGGCCCAGACCGGCTGATCGGCCTCTCCACGCACACACCAGAACAGATCGACCGAGCTAACGCCGTCGGCGTCGACTACATCGGCGTCGGACCGGTGTACGTCACGCCGACCAAGCCCGGGCGCCCGGCCGTGGGGCTGGCGCTGGTGCGCTACGCGACACAGCATGCGAGCCAGCCGTTCTTCGCGATCGGGGGAATCAACCTCGGCAACGCGGCTGAGGTCACGCGGGCCGGGGCCGGACGGATCGCGGTGGTCCGGGCGTTGACTCAGGTCCAGGAGCCCGAGGCGGTGGCGCGCGCGCTGCGCCGCATGACCGAGGCGGCGTACGAGCGCGAGGCCGGCCTTGGCACCGCGTAGCCGCAAACGGGGCCGTCACGGACCGCCGCCGGCGTCGCCCAGACAACCGGTCGGACCGCCGCCGGCGTCAGCCAGGCAACCGGTGGCCCCGAAGCCCGCGGTGACGCCAGAGCGCTCCGGCGTCCGGGCCGCCGACTCCCCGCCGGCCCACCTGCCGCAGCCGAGCCGCTCAGAAACCCGCAATGCCCAGGTCCGCGCGGCGCTGAAGCCGCTTGAGCCCGGCGAGCGTCCTCGCGTCATCCTCGCCTGCAGTGCGCTCGCCGCCGCGCTCGGACTCGCCAACCTGATCGCGTGGCTGGCCGGCGACAAGATCGGGGGCAAGCACCCCGCCGCGGCCGGGATCATCGTCTTCTCGGCGGTGATGGCGGCCGCCGCGATCGGGATGTGGCAGCTGTGGTACGGCGCCGTGCTGGGCTTCATGGCGCTGCTGGCGATCATCGCGGTGATCTTCACGCTGCTGCTGATCGAGGCCTCCAACGTGCTCGGTCTGGTGGTCGCGCTGGCGATCATCGGCACCTCGGGCTACCTGTTCTTCAAGCTGGTGCGCGTGCTGAGCCGGCTCCAGATGCCGCGCTCCCCCGGCAGCGGCCGCTGACCCACACGCCCCGCAGAGCCCTCCCGCGCTCGTCCGGGTGGCCTGAGCTAGGCTCACCCACAAATGCCCGAATCCTCATATGACGCAGTCGTGATCGGCTCCGGCCCAGGTGGTTACGTCGCCGCCATCCGGGCCGCTCAGCTCGGAATGAAGACCGCCGTGATCGAGTCTGACCGGGTCGGCGGCCGGTGCCTGAACTACGCGTGCATCCCGGCCAAGGCGGTGCTGCGGGTGGCCGACGTGCTGTCGGAGATCCGGGACGCCGGAGAGTTCGGGATCAAGGTCTCCGAGCCCGAGATCGACTACGCGGGCATCATCGCGCGGCGTGAGAAGGTGATCTCGACGTTGACCGGCGGGGTCGCGGGCCTGTTCAAGAAGAACAAGATCGATCTGATCGAGGGCAAGGGCTCGGTGGTCGGCAGCGGCCGGGTATCGGTCAACGGGTCCGACGAGATCGCCGCCAAGACGATCGTGCTCGCGGCGGGTTCGGTCAAGCGGCCGATCCCGGGAGCCGTGTTCGAGGGTCGGGTGATCGGCACCGAGGAGGCGTGGGCGCTGGATCGGCTGCCGGCGTCGCTGGCGGTCGTCGGCGCCGGCGCGTCGGGGGCCGAGATCGCGTCGGCGTATGCGCGACTGGGGTCCGAGGTGCTGTTGTTCGAGGCGCTCGAGCGGGTGCTGCCGACCGAGGATGCCGACATCTCCAAGGTCGCCGAACGTGGCCTCAAGAAGCAGGGCATGTCGATTCACACGAACACGCTCGTGCAGGAGATCGCGCCCGGCTCAGACAGCGTGAAGTTCACCTACGGCGACGCCGAGGGCGAGGTGCAGTGGCTGGTGATTGCCGCGGGCCGCGACCCGGACGTCGAGGGCCTCGGCCTCGACACAGCCGGCGTCAAGCTCGATGACCAGGGCCTGATCGAGGTCGACGGCGCGATGCGCACCAGCGCGGAGGGGATCTACGCGATCGGTGACCTGGTGCCCGGCCCGGCGTTGGCGCACAAGGCGTCCGACGAGGGCGTGATCGCGATCGAGGACGCGGCCGGCCTGGACACGCATCCGATCGAGTACGTCGACATCCCCCGGGCGACGTTCTGCACCCCGAACGTCGCCAGCTTCGGGCTGACCGAGGCCCAGGCCCGTGAGCAGGGTTACGACGTGGTCGTCGGCAAGGTCCAGTACGGGGCGGTCGGCGCGGGCACCGTGTACGGCGATCGGACCGGGCTGGTCAAGATCGTCGGCGACAAGCGCTACGGAGAGCTGCTCGGTGGGCACATCGTCGGCGCCAAGGCGACCGATTTGATCCAGGAGCTGGTCAACGCGCGGTCGCTGGAGGGCGGCTACCCGGAGATCGCGCATCTGGTCCACGGGCATCCGACGATGTCCGAAGCGGTCATGGAAGCCGCGCGCGCGGCCGACGGCTGGCTGATCCACGGCTGAGCTCGGCCTTATGAGCACCGGGGCCGGGCCGGTCTTCTTCTACGACCTCGGCAGCCCCGCGTGCTACCTCGTCGCCGAGCGGATCATGGCGGCGCTGCCAGTCGTCGCGGAGTGGGAGCCGGTGCTCGGCGCGCGCCTCGGAGTGACCGAGCCGCTCCCGGAGGCGGAGCAGCTGGACGCGGCCGTCGCCGAGCACGGTCTGCAGCCGCTGCGGCTGCCGGCACGCTGGCCGCCCGACACCGAGCTCGCGATGCTCGTCGCCACCTACGCCAAACGCGGTGGCAAGGCAGTCGCCTATTCGCTGGCGGCGTTTCGGCAGGCGTTCGCGGGCGGTCGGGACCTCGGCGATGAGGGCACCGTGCTGATCGCCGCCGCGGCCTGCGAGATGCACCCGACCGCCGTGCTCAAGGCAGTGCAGCTGCGCTCCACCCGCGCGGCACTCGATCGGGCCTGCGAACGAGCGGGGGCCGCGGATGTCACCGCCTTGCCGGCGATCGCCACCGCCGCAGGCACCTACTGCGGCGACCGGGCACTGGAGCGGGCGATCCGCGCGCTGGACGTCCCGATGGCCGGATGAAAGCCAACCGGGTCTTCCACCTGACCGTGACCCGTGGCGGCCGGGAGCCGGCCTTCCTGAACCGGGGACGGATCGACCGGATCGAGGTGGCCTCGATCGCGGACTCGGAGCTGATCCTGTATTGGGAGCTCCCCGCCCGGGAGGCGGCGCAGCTGCTCAGGCGGCTGCGTGCCGACTTGGCCAGCACGCAGGCCGAGGAGTTCATCGCGCTCTGGGAGGACGCCGACAGGGAGAATTAGCGCGATCGAGCAGGTACCTTCCAGATCGATGGCCGACCTCGCCCCGTCCTCGAGTTCCGCGCTCAAGGGCGAAACCCATCTCCAGGAGCCTGACCGGATCGCGCGCGCGATCGCGCGGCGGGCCGCGGAGATCCGGGCGACGGTTCCGGATCTCGAGCTCGGCGTCGACGTTGATGCGGAGCCCGCGCTGGCGCTTGCCGGTGCCGAGGGATACAGCCTGACGGCGATCCTCGTGCATGCCGCGGCGACCGCGCTCAGAGAGCTGCCATGGGGCAACGCCGCCTATCGCGACGGCCGGTTCGAGCGCTACGACCGCGTCAACGTCGGTGTCGTCGTGACGACCGAGGACTCCCTGATCGTCCCCGCGGTGCTCGACGCCGACGCCAAGTCGATGTCGGAGCTGACCGAGGAGCTCGAGCGCCTGGCGGCACGCGCCCGCAGCGGCGAGCTGACCCCGCCCGAGCAGGCCGGGACGACGTTCACGCTGTCTGACTTCACGGGGCTTGCCGCCCACCGGATCACGCCGATGATCACCGCGCCGCAGGCCGCCGCACTGACCGCCGGCGCGATCCGGCGCGAGCCGGTGGTCGCCGCAGACGGCACGGTCGTCGCCGGCCGGGTGATGACCCTGACGCTCGCCTGCGACCACCGGATCCTGTTCGGAGAGCGGGCGGCGCGGCTGCTGGCGCGGATCGCCGAGCTGGTGCAGGAGCCCAATCGATGAGCGTCTCGAAGCCGAGCGAGACCACCGGCGGCGAGCAGCTCATGCGGATCGCCGCCCGAGCCCGTCGGATCGCCCGTGAGCGGCTGCGGCGGTCATTGGACGGCCAGGCCACCGCGGCGACGGTGGGCGGGCAGCCTCCAGCCGTACCCGACGGTGAGCTGCTTGACCGGATCGCCGACGAGGAGGCGGCACGGGCCGGTGGGGCGCTGCTGCGGGTGTCGGTCGTCCACGCGGTCTCGCAGGAGCTGGGGATCGCCCTCGGGGATGCGTTGGATCATCCCGCCGTCGCCGGCGCCCAGGAGCTGCTGCGCAAGCCCGGCCCGGGCGCCCCGGGCGCCTCCGCCGATCGAGGCCCCGCCGCGGCAACCCGCGAGCCGGTGCTGCTGCTCGACGCCGTGCACGTGTTCGGGATCGAGACGCTCGAGCCGGGCGATCGCGACATCGAGCTGAGGTTCGCGGACGTCGGAATCGACGTTCGCAAGCCGTCGACGGCCGAGACGCTCGGACGGCTGCGATGGCACGAGATCCGGACGGTCGCACTGCAGCGGCCGCGACGCGGGCTCCCGGGTCGCAGACGGCCCGGGCTGTTCGTCGCCAGAACCGAGCGCGGCGAGGTGACGTTCGAGCTGCCGAACGTGTCCGACGACGAGATCACCGATCAGCTCGAGCCGCTGATGGCCCGGCACTGCGCCGGCTACCGGCGCTCGGACGGCGGCTGACCGGCGCGGGCCGGATGGCCGCTGGCGACCAGGCACGCGAGCTGGCTCGGCAGCTGGCGTCCCAGATCGGCGACGAGCGGGTGCTTGAGGCGATCGCCGAGACGCCGCGGTCGCTGTTCGTCCCCGAGCAGCTGCAGGATCGGGCATACGACAACTCGGCGCTGCCGATCGCCGGCGGTCAGACGATCTCGCAGCCGGTGGTCGTCGCGCGGATGGTCGAGCTGCTGGCGCTGACCGGCGACGAGCTCGTGCTCGATGTCGGCACCGGCTCCGGCTACCACGCGGCGGTGCTGGCCCGGCTCGCGCGTGAGGTGATCTCGATCGAGGTCGTCAGAGAACTGCACGATGCCGCGGTCGTGACACTCGCCCAGCTGGGGCTGGGCAACGTCACCTGCCTGCTCGCCGATGGCTGGCTCGGGCTGCCGGAGCGCGCGCCGTACGACGCGATCAACGTCGCCGCGGCGTCCGGGCGCGAGCCGCCGCTCCGGCTGCTGGAGCAGCTGGCCCCAGATGGGCGGATGGTCGTGCCGGTCGGCCGCCGCAAGCAGTACCTGACGCTGTACCGCCGGGCCCAGGACGGGCGGCTGCGGTCGATGACGCTGGAGCCGGTCAGGTTCGTGCCGCTCGTGCACCCGCGTCCGCGGGCCTAGCGGGCCTGGCGGGCGCACCGGCGTCCGCGCCGAGCCGGGCGCGCATCACCGCGATCGCCTCGGCGCTGCAATCGACCAGCACGAACCGCCGCCCGAGCTCCCGGCAGACGGCGCCGAGCGTGCCCGAGCCGGCGAACGGGTCCAGGCACCACCCATCGGGAGCCGACGACGCCGCCACCATCCGCCGCAGGACCCCAGCGGGCTTCTGGGTCGGATAGCCGGTCTTCTCGGCCCCGTTGGTCGGGACGATCGTGTGAAACCAGACGTCGGTCGGCCGCTTGCCGCGCGCGGCCTTCTCGGGTCCGACCAGCCCCGGCGCCATGTACGGCTCGCGGTCGACCGCTTCGGCGTCGAACAGGTGGGCGCCGGGCGTGCGCACGTAGACGAGGATCGTGTCGTGCTTTGCCGGCCAGCGGCGGCGCGGCTTTGCCCCGTAGTCGTAGGCCCAGATCAGCTCATTGAGGAACGCGTCGCGGCCGAAGCATTCATCGAGCAGCAGCTTGCAGTAGTGAGCCTCGCGATAGTCAATGTGGAAGTACAGCGTGCCGTGCGCCGCCAGCAGCTCACGCGCCAGCCGCAGCCGGGGCTCCAGAAAGCCCAGGTAGTCCTCGAACTCATCGTCGTAGCGCAACTCGGACAACAGCCGCGAGCGGTAGCGCCGGCCGCGGAACCCAATCCGCTCGCCGGCGGGATCGGCCGCCACCGCCAAGCTCCGCCGTCCCTGCGCCCGGCCGGTGTTGAACGGCGGATCCATGTAGATCAGGTCGAAGGTGCCGGCGGGCAGCGCCTGCAGCACGGCGACGTTGTCGCCGTGGACGACGAGATCCTGATCGAGCGTGATCGGCTCGGCGCCGGTCTGAATGCGCATCGGACACCCACGCTATCCGGATCGCAGCCGGGTTTGGCGCCGCCCGCAAAACCGCCCGTGGCCGCTAGCATTCGCGACGGTGCCTTCGGACCTTTACACGCGCTTGCGCCAATCCGCGTACGCCGGCAAGCTGACGCGCTACGCGATCGGATCGGTCGTCGCGCTGATGACCAGCGTCATCGTGTTCGCGCTGATGGACTGGCTCGGAGTCCATACCGCAATCGACTCCGCCGCCGCGTTCGTCGCGGGCGCGGTACCCAACTGGGTGCTGAATCGCAAGTGGGCCTGGAAGATGGAGGACCGCGCCGACTTCATGCGGGAGATCGTCGCCTACATCGTGATCTCCGTGGTGGTCTGGGCCGCCTCGTCGTGGGCGACCGGCGCGACCCAGAACTGGGTTAATCACCACGTCGCCAAGGGCACCGGCCTGCGGGTGATCCTCGTCACCGGCGCGTACGTCGTCGTGCAGGCGATCTTCTTCGTCGCGAAGTTCGTGATCTACGACAAGTGGGTGTTCGCCGGCCGCTCACGGGTACGCGCGGCTCTGCGATCCCGCCGCCAGGTGTGGACCGCGGCCCGCGCGAACCGCACCCCGTAGCCCAGGTTCCCGCCCTTCTTGGTGGCGGTGGCATGGTCGCCCCGGTCACGCATCGTCGTCGGCACCTCGCCCAGTCGGTAGCCGTGCAGCGCCGCCGAGATCATCAGCTCGGACGCCTGGTACTGGCGCTGCTGGAGCACGACGTCGGCGGTCACCTGGGCACGCATCGCCCGCAGGCCGCACGCCGGATCGGTGACCCGCTGGCGGACCAGCACCGAGATCAACGCGCCGAACACGATCACGCCGGCGTGGCGGGTGGCGTCCGTCGTCAGCTCGGTGCCCAGCCGGCGCGAGCCGGACACGAAGTCGGCCCGGTCATCGAGGATCGGCTGCACGACGCGCCCGATCTCGCCGGGCTCGTACTGGCCGTCGGCGTCGATCGTGACGATCACCTGCGCCCCCCGGGCCCGGGCCAGCCAGTAGCCGAGCCGGAGCGCCGCCCCCTGGCCGCGGTTGACCGGCACGTCGCAGACGAGCGCCCCCGCACCGGTCGCGGCTTCGGCGGTCCGGTCACGGGCGCCGTCGACCACGACGATCGTCTCGGTCTGCAGGCCCGCCGCCTCCACCGGGATCGAGGCGATCACCTCGGCGACGGTCGGCTCCTCGTTGTAGGCGGGGATCACGACCGCCAACGGCGCGCCGGCGCCCGCCGGATGCACCTCCAGGAAGCGGTCGACCGGCCCGCGCTCGACCGGCTCCAGGCGCGCGTACTCCGCCGCCGCGACCGTTGGCTCGCCGTCGATCGCGCTCATCGCTTCGCCGCCTCGATCTCGACCACCGACCACTCCTCCCAGACCCCGACCAGACCGTCGGCGAGCTTCGGGTAGCGCGGCGACCAGCCCGCGGCGTGCGCGCGGCTGGGATCGACGATCACCGCCGGCATCTCGCCCGGCTTGGCGGGGCCGTGGCGGACCGGCACCTCGGCACCGGAGACCTCCCGCACGGCATCGATCACCTGGTGAACCGAGAGCGATTCGCCCGAGCCGATCACGATCGGCCCCGACCACCGCTCCGAGCTCAGTCCCAGCTTCATCGCCGCGGCCACGTCGGCGACATGCACGTAGTCGCGGACCTGGTGGCCGTCGCCGTAGATCTCGAACGTCGTGCCGAGCCGGATCCCCCGCATCAGCCGCGCGACGATGCTGTCCTTGGCCTGCATTCCGGGGCCGTAGACGTTGGTCAGGCGGATGCAGGCGCAGCGCAGCCCGTAGGAGGCGGTGTAGGCCGACATCAGCATCTCGCCGGCAGCCTTGGTCGAGCCGTACGGGGTCAACGGGTTGAGCACCGCCGCCTCGGAGATCTTCGGCGCGGTCATCGGACCGGTGACGGCGTTGGTCGAGGCGAACGCGAGCGAGCCGACGCCCGCCTCACGGCCGGCGGCCAGCACCGCGTTGGTGCCGACGACGTTGGTGGCGAACGTCCGCTCGGGCTCCTGGATCGAGCGCAGCACCGACGTGACCGCCGCCAGATGCACGATCGAATCGAAGCCGCCCGCGAAGGCGCGGGCCAGGACCTGGGGATCGGCGATGTCCCCGATCACGACGTCGACCGCCGGGTCCGGGTGCGGATTGAGGTCGACGACGCGGACCGCGGCGCCCGCCGCGACCAGCTCCGCGACGACGTGACGCCCGACGAAACCCGAGCCGCCGGTCACCAGCACGCGTCTACCGTTGAGATCCTGATCAGTCATCTCGTGAGTGCGCGAGAGTAGCCGACCACACGGCGCGAGCGCCGCGCCGGACGCCACGATACGGACATGCCGCCCGCCCGATACCCACGCGCCCGAGCCCGCGCCCGCGCCCGTCGACGGCTGCGACTGGCGCTGGCCGGCGTCGCGCTCGCCGTGATCATCGCGATCGTGCTGGTCGTCGCGCTCGGCGGCTCGGGTCTCCCCGGCGCGCCCCCGGCCGCCAACGCCCCGGAGACCGGGTCGGGTGGGCTGTTTCACTACGACCCGGCCGCGTCGTCTGAGTACACCGCACGAGCGACGGCGGGCAACGGCCAGGTGCTGTTCTCCAAGAGCCCGGGCGGCGCGATCGCCACCGCCAGGCGGGTCGCCGCACTGCGGCCGATGATCGACCGCGCAGTCGCCGGCACGAACATCCCGGCGACGGCCCTGGAGGGCCTGGTGTTCGTCGAGAGTGCCGGGCTGCCGGACGCGGCGGTCGCCGACGATCCGGCCAACGCCGCCGGGCTGACGCAGATCCTGCCGTCGACCGCGACGTCGCTGCTGCACATGCACGTCGACGTGGCGGCCAGCCGGCAGCTGCTGGGCGAGATCGCCCAGACTCACGACGCCGTCAAGCTGCGGTCGCTGCAACGCCGGCTGCAGGCCGCTGACGAGCGCTTTGACCCCGCCGAGGCGCTGAGTGGGGCGGTGCGCCTGCTGCAGGAGTCCGAGGGCATGTTCGGCGGGCGCCTGGACCTCGCCGTCACCGCCTACCACATGGGGATCGGCAACATGCAGCAGGTCCTGTCGGACTATGACGGCGGCACGGCGGTGCCCTATGTGCAGCTGTACTTCGACACCGCCCCGGACCACGACGCATCGGCCTACAAGCTGCTGTCGTCGCTCGGCGACGATTCCTCGCTGTACTGGTGGCGCGTGCTCGGTGCCGAGCAGATCATGCACCTCTATCGCACCGACCGCGCGGCGCTGACCCGGCTGCAGACACTGGAGACGGCCGACGCCGCCGGCGGCTCGGTCCTGCATCCGCCGGGGCGCGCACCGCGCTACGCGAGTCCGGGCGCGCTGCAGGACGCCTACACGAGCCGCAGCCTGGTGCGGCTGCCCCGTAACGCGGCCGCGCTGGGGCTCGCCTACGACTCGTCGATCGGATCGCAGGCCGGCCAGGTCGGCGCGCCGCGCTCGCTCTACGAGGGCCTGAACCCGGTCGCAACCAAGCTGCTGATCCGGATGGCCGCGGCCGTGCGGACGCTGTCGGGCGGTCAGACGCCGCTGCAGGTCGCCGCCGCCACCACCGACGGCAAGTACCTGTCGGCGCAGGGCGCCTATGACCCGATGGCGCAGACCGGCTTCGCATTTCAGATCGCGCGTCGCTACCGCTCGGGCGCGCAGGCCGAGGCGTTCCAGGCCGTGCTCGACCGGCTGCAGTCGCTGAACCTGATCGCGTGGGCGCCGATCGGGTCGGTGATCGAGATCACCGCGGCGTCGGACGCGGGCTCCTGGCGAGGCTGAGCCGGCGAGTCGCCGCAGTGGACCCGTGCGCTAGCGCGACTGTCCCGGGCCGCTCGGAGGCGAGACCGGGGGCGGCGTCGGCGGCGGCGTCGGGTCGACGTGGCCACGGTCGACGGCGCCGTTGCCCGGTGCCGTCGGCCCGAGCTGGTCGGCGCGCCGGTCCTCGCCCGCCTCATCGTCGACGTAGTTCAGGTTGCGCTTGACCGAGTCGAAGATGTTCAGCCCCTGCGCGACCAGGCCGGCGGCGATCTCGCCCAGCCCGTCGGCGCCGTTGAGCACGGTCACGTCCGCCCGGGCCAGCCCGTTGGCCGCCTCGCGCACGATCTGCGGCAACTGCTCGATCAGCAGCTTGTCGAGCGCCACGCGGTTGTGCGACGCCGCCGCCTCGGCCTGGATCGAGGTCCGCTGGGCGTCGGCCTGGGCGAGCACGCGGACCTTCTCGGCGTCGGCCTCGGCGGGCTTGACGACCTCGGAGACGAGCTGCTGCTGGCGCAGGGCGGACTGCTTGGAGGCGAGCTCGGTCTGCGTTCTGATGACCTCCTGCTGGGCCTCGGCCTGAGCCAGCGGGCCGGCCTGATCGGCTTCGGCCTGCGCCTTATCGACCTGCGCCTTGTACTGCGCCCGGACGACGGCCGTCTGGCGCTCGTACTCGGCCTGCTTGCGCGCGGACTCCTGCTGTGCCTCGGCGGACGCCTGGTCGGCCTGCGCCTGCGCGATCTTCGCCTGGCGCTGGATCGCGGCGTTATGGGGCGCCGCCATCGCGGTGATGTAGCCCGCGCCGAGGTCGTCGATCGACTGGATCTGCAGCGAGTCGACGACCAGCCCGATCTTGGCCATCTCGGCCTTGGAGCCGTCCAGCACCTCGGTGGCCAGCTTCTGGCGCTCGGTTACGATCTCCTCGACCGTCATCGAGCCGACGATCGAGCGCAGATGACCGGCGAAGATCCGGCCGGTGAGCGTCGACATCTGGTCCTGATCGGAGAGGAATCGCTGGCCGGCATTGATGATCGACTCTT
>Ga0302325_10019683_pt1 | contig 14182 bp, 8 predicted proteins | sample Palsa_T0_2_FD_201948 | JGI IMG/M metagenome (GOLD analysis project Ga0302325, IMG submission 201948) | Peat permafrost microbial communities from Stordalen Mire near Abisko, Sweden - Palsa_T0_2 | ecosystem: Environmental > Terrestrial > Soil > Palsa > Peat permafrost | place: Sweden: Abisko... | reverse complement strand
CAAGATTGCGCCGTTTCGATCGAGTTCGGCGCTGGTTCTATCCTCCACCAACGCCAATCGCGAGCGCATCTATATACAGCAGCCGCCCATCTCCGCGAGCGGCTTCAGCAGCCAGGCATTCAACGCCCACTACCCGCACACGGAACGCAAGGTCGAGACCAAGACCTGCGACGACTGTCACCTGTCACAGAACAACGACAACAACGCCATCATGGCGCAGCTGCTGTTGCTCGGTACCAATTTCGTCAATTTCGTCGGCTACAACGCCTATGTCGGCGGCGCAGGGGAAATCAATGCGGTCAGGGTCACCGAATGGGACGAACCGCAGGCGGTCATCGGCAGTTACCTGCACCGCTACGCCTATCCGGACTGGTACGCCGATCATCTCAAACACGATCGCAAGCTTCAGTATGCCACGCAGCATGCGGCCGGCGAGGCGCGTTGCCTGCAGCTGCGGGGCGAATTCCTGTACGTCGCCGAGGGCGGCCGCGGGATGCGTGTCTACGATGCGGCCAGCATTGCCAATAAAGGTGTTTCGGAAGGGCTGATCACCGCGCCATTCAGCCCATTGGGCGACAACAAACGCATCGCCTCAGCCGATGCCACGTGCGTCGCACTGCCGACCAATCAGCCCATCAATCCAGCGCGCAACGTAGGGGACAAGATGCGGGTGGCCAACCAGGAGTCCCCGTTTCATCCGATCTACAACTATGCCTACATCACCGACGCGAAGGAGGGCCTGATCCTCACCAACGTCAATACGCTGGCCGACGGTGAGCCGCGTAATAATTTCCTGAAGCGTGCCGTGACCTGGAATCCGGATGGCGTGCTCAATGGGGCGCGGCACCTGACGATCGGTGGTTACTACATCTACGTGGCGACCCCGCGCGCGCTGGTCATCGTCAGTGTCGAGGATCCACTGCAACCGAAACTCGTGGCACAAGTACCGATGGACGATCCGCGCGCCAGCGCCCTGCAATTCAGATATCTGTTCGTCACCGACGCCAAGGGTCTCGAAGTCGTTGACGTCACGCACCCTCAGACCCCGCGGCTGGTGTCGAACGACACAATTCCGATAGGCGATGCGCAGCGCGTCTATGTCGCTCGAACTTACGCCTATGTGGCCGCGCGCAAGGAGGGGCTGGTGATCGTCAACGTCGAGCGCCCCGAGGCGATGCGCGAGCTGCAACGCTTCAACGCCGGCGGCCAGCTGGTCGACACCCGCGACGTCGTGGTCGCCTCGACCAACGCCTCGCTGTTCGCCTACGTGGCCGACGGGGCCGGTGGGCTGAAAGTGCTGCAGCTGATCTCTCCGGAATCGCAGCGTAAATTCTACGGATTCAGCCCCGAGCCGCGCCCGCAGCTGATCGCGAGTTACGCTACCGCCAAGGCGGCGCTGAGCCTGTCCAAAGGCCTGGATCGCGACCGCGCGGTGGACGAGACCGGCGGACAGATTGCCGTGTTCGGGCGGCGGGGCACGCGTGCCTTAAGTCCCGAGGAGACGCAGCGACTGTATCTGGATGAGACGGGCAAGCCCTGGTTTGTCAACGACTCGGCGGCGCCGGCGGCAAAGACGGCGCAGGCGGTCATACCGCCCAATTGAGCTTAGGCGACCGGCGGACGGCTGTTGCAGGTCGGCCATGGAGCACGGACCATGTCTATTCGAGAAGCCCTAGCGATTCTGCTGCTGTCGATCAGCGGTATTGCCGCGGCGGCCGAATTGGCACAGAGCAACGCCAAACATCTCGGGGTGGCGACCTGCGCCTCCAGCGTCTGTCACGGCAAGCTCACAGCGCAGTCGGATCGCGATGTCGCACTCAACGAGTACCAGATCTGGTCCCACCAGGACTATCACTCGCGCGCCTTTCGCGATTTGATCAATCCACAATCGCAGGCTATCGCGGCCAAACTTGGTCTGGCCAGCGCGGCTACCTCCAAGCTATGTCTGGACTGCCACGCCGACAATGTTCCGGCGACGCTTCGCGGACCGAAATTCCAGCTGAGCGACGGAGTGCAATGCGAAGCCTGTCACGGCGGCGCAGAGAAATGGATCGAGACCCATGCGCAGAAATCGGTGCCCCATAGCGACAATGTGGCGCGCGGCATGTATCCGAGCGAGCAGCCGCTACGCCGCGCCGAACTGTGCCTGTCCTGTCACATGGGCACGCGCGATAAGTTCGCGACCCATGCCATCATGGGTGCCGGGCATCCGCGCCTGCGCTTCGAGCTGCAAGTGTTCACGTTCAACCAGCCGGCGCACGTTCAAATCGATGCCGATTACGTACAGCGCAAGGGCCGGATCGATAACATGAATCTGTGGGTCACGGGGCAGATCGAGAACGCGCGGCGCTACCTGGAGCTGTTGCAAAACAGACTGGCGGTTCCCGACAGCTTTCTGCCGGAATTCGCGCTGTACGACTGCTTTAGCTGCCATCACCCGATCGACCGGGACAAGCAGCGCTGGACTCATGCCCGTGCCGGTGCCGGAGTCGAGCCCGGCACGCTGCGCCTGCAGAAATATCACCTGGTCATGCTCCAGGCCATTACCGAAGTCCTGGCGCCCGATTCGCTGGCCGAGTTCGTGACGGCGACCGATGGGCTGGTGCAGGCCGGCCATACCAACGTGGCATCAGTACAGGCGGCGGCGCAAAAGCTTCATGGCTGGATCGACGCCCGCGATGGCTGGACCAATCGCCAATACTCGCGTGACGAGATCGCCAAGATCCGCAAAACCGTACTGCGCTATGCGTCGGAAGACCGGGCGAGCGACTTTGGTGCAGCCGAGCAGGTGGTCATGGGCGTGGACAGTCTAAGCTACGCGCTCGACGATCATGAGCGTCACAAGGCGGCGCTCGATACGCTGTATAACGCGGTGAAAAGCCCCTCGGCATTCGATCCCACGCAATTCGCCGGCGTGGCCCGCGGCGTTCAAAGCCAGTTCTGAGCCGTGAACAGCTTCGCGGCATTGACACATACGGGGACGCGCGAGGAGAACCAGGATGCGGTGGGCTGGGATCTCGATCAGCAGCTCTGGTTCGTGGCCGACGGCATGGGCGGCCACGCGCGCGGGCAGGATGCCAGCCGGCTGGTCAAGGAAACCCTGCTCGGCGAGATCGCCACGATGGACCTCGCCGCCGCAGTGCTCAAGGCCCATGAGGTGGTGCGCGACGTCGCCGCGCAGGACGGCGCCGAGCAGCGCATGGGCTCGACCGTCGTCTGCGCGCAGATCAAGGCAGCGGTCTGCCGGATAGTCTGGGTTGGCGACAGCCGGGCCTATCTGTGGCGCCGCCCGGCGCTGCGCCGCCTGACGCGCGATCACTCATTTGTGGAGGCGCTGCTTCAGACCGAGCGCTTGTCCGAGACGCAGCAGCGTAGCCATCCCAACGCCAATGTCGTGCTGCAGACCCTCGGGATGGGCACTCCGGTGCCGTCCGAGAACACCACGACGGTGCGGGGCGACGACTGGATCCTGTTGTGCAGCGACGGCGTGGCGGTGGAATTGCGTGATAACGAGATCGCTTCTATCCTCGAATCCAGCAACAATCCGCAGCAGGCCGCGCAGCAGCTGATCGATGAAGTCCTGAAAAGGGGCGCGCGCGACAATACCAGCGTGATCGTCATACAGTGCGAAGGCGCTCCTGCAGGATTCATCGAGCGATTGGTCAGAGTCAATCCCACCGTCGTGGGATGGGTGGCCGCCCTGGCTGGGATGGTCCTGGCTGCGGTGGTTGCGATCGTCGCCTGGCACCTGCGCACTGGCCGCTAGACCCGAGTCGAACCAGGATATGGCAACTAAAAAGTTCATGTTGAAAAGGCTGCCGAACGGGGCGGAGATCCCGGTCACCGCGGATCTGTCCATTGGGCGCAGCCCGGAAAGCGGGCTGAAGCTGGTCGAGGGCAGCCCGTCACGGCGGCACGCACTGCTGAGTATTTCGGCCGACTCGGCCTGGGTGCAGGATCTGGGCTCGACCAATGGAACCTTCGTCAACGATAAGCGCATCGATGAGAAGGTAAGACTCCATAACAATGACAAGCTGCGTTTCGACGTCGAGGAGTATTTATTTCGGATCGAATCCAACGAACCGCAGGCCGATCAGACCGTAGCTCGGCCCGCCGCGGCCGACGTCGTGGCTGACGCCGGTCGGGGCAAGGTGCCCTCTGGATGGGTGGATAACCCGCAGCAGGCGCAGGGCAATAAGACGCTCTACATGACTCCCGAGCAGCTGCAGCAGGAGCGCAAGCGCATTCGCGACAGCGGAGCGGTCGATGCGGCATTCGGTCAGGTGGAGGCGCCGCAGCTGATCGTGCTGGGGGGCGCCGGCGAATCACAGCGTATTCGTTTGCGGTCGGCGGATTCAGGCAAGAAGGAATGGAGCGTGGGTGGTGAAGGTGAACGGGAAATTCTGCTCAAGCGCGTCGGCGTCTCGGCATTGCACGCCAAGATCGTCAACGACGGTAATCGCTGGAAAGTGATCGATCAGCTCTCGGCCAATGGCACCTTCGTCAATGGCAGGCGCTGCATGATGAGCTTCCTCAACTCGGGCGATCGCATCTCGTTTGGTTCGGTCGAATGTATCTTCCAGCTGCCCGACGGCGCGGCCGGCGTGACTACAGGCGCCGCCGCGAATACCAGTGCAGACCGCGCGCGCCTGAAGAAGGTGGTGCTGATTGCTGCTGCGTCTTTCCTGGTCACACTGATCGTTCTGTTCGTGCTGCTGAAGAAGCTGGGTTAGCGCTCAGGGCGGCTGGCGGCGCAGCGTCCCGCGCTCCAGGCTCGCAGAACAAGTCATGCGCCAGGCTTAAGGAGTCCGAGTCCAGATGTTGATCAATGCACGCGATCTGTGTTGGTTTCTCGCCGGTATCCTGAGCGCCATCGCCGGCGCCATGGTGCTGAAGCCGGTGCTGGCGAGGCTCGACATCCGACGTAAAGCGGCGGCGCTCGTGAAACCCTCAGGTCTGCTCGCGGCGCTGATGGGCGCGTTTGCGATCGTTCTATTTATATGGCTGATGAGTCGGGGCCTGCCCAGGGGCGCAGCAGACGACAACGTGACCGCTCAGGTGAACGCGCCCACCTCGCGGGGCAGCTCGTCACCATCAGCCGGATCGATGGACGCATCGCTGATGCGACTTGAAAGCCGGTTGGCCGCTCAGGGCGGCACGGACGCGGACTGGGAGCTGCTGGCGCAGACCTACGAGTTCATGGGCCGTGCTGCCGATGCGCAGAGTGCGCGCTCGCATCAGCTCCCGGCCGGCCTGGACGGTGCGAACCAGGGAGCGCCGGATTCGCCGCCGCCGCCGGCCGGCAGCGCGGCCGCGGACTCTCTCGAGCTCGCCGGTGCCGTCGAGCTCGCCGACACATTGAAGTCCAAGGTGCCCGGCGGACTTACACTTTTCGTCATTGCGAAAGCCGTGAATTCCCCCGGACCTCCGGTCGCCGTCATGCGAACGACGACCAGCCAGTGGCCGCGGCGCTTCAGTCTGGACGACACCAGCGCCATGGTCCCGGACCGCAAGCTATCCACGGCGGGGCTGGTTACCGTGGAGGCCCGGGTATCGCGCAGCGGCGTGGCCACTCCGCAAGCCGGGGATTTTCAGAGCGGGCTCACGACGGTGAACCCACGCGAGCGAAAAAAATCCGTGCGGCTCGTTATCGACCGCGTGATCGGCTAACGGAGCTCAGATGGCCACGCCGATCGCCGAGAACGTACGTCTGGCCGAACGCTTCGCCGAAGGCGAGGGCTGGAAGAAATGGGGTCCTTATCTTGCGGAGCGGCAGTGGGCGACGGTGCGCGAGGACTACAGCCCGCACGGTAACGCCTGGGAATACTTTCCGCACGAGCATGCACGCAGCCGGGCCTATCGATGGGGTGAGGACGGCCTGGCAGGATTCTCGGACTGCAAACAGCGGCTGTGCCTGGGAGTGGCTCTGTGGAACACGCGCGATGCGATTCTCAAGGAACGACTGTTTGGACTGACCAGTAGCCAGGGCAATCACGGCGAGGACGTCAAGGAGATCTATTACTACCTCGACGCAACTCCCACGCACTCCTACTTGCGCATGCTGTACAAGTATCCGCAGGCGGCGTTTCCGTATGCGCGCCTGGTCGAGGAAAACCGCCGCCGCGGCGCCCGCGAACCGGAGTTCGAGCTGCTCGACACCGGCGTGTTTGCCGACGATCGCTATTTCGACATATGGGTCGAGTACGCGCAGGCCGCGCCCGATGACATTCTGATGCGAGTCAGCGTGGTCAACCGCGGTGCCACGGCCGCGCCGCTGCATGTACTTCCGCAGATCTGGTTTCGCAATACCTGGAGCTGGAGCGCGGGGGCGACTGCGCCGCTGCTGCGGCTGGCGACGCCGCGCGTGATCCGCGCCGAACACGCGGAACTGGGCGATTACCACCTGCATGCGGACGGCGAGCCGGCCGCGACACTGTTCTGCAATAACGCCACAAACCCCGCGCGGCTGTGGGGCGATCAATCCCAGCACGGCTTCTGGAAGGATGCATTTCACGATCGGCTGGTGCATGGGCGCACGGCTGCGGTCGATCCGCGTGCGCAGGGCACGAAGGCGGCCGTATGGTATCGATTCGATGTGCCGGGACGCAGCGGCAAACAGCTGCGGCTGCGCCTGTGCAAGCGGCACGGGCCGGATGCATTCGCCGACTTCGACCAGATCTTTGCCGCGCGCATTCGCGAGGCCGATCAATTCTACGCGCAGCTGCAGGAAGGCATTCAGGATGCGGATGCGCGCCTGGTGCAGCGGCAGGCGTTCGCCGGCATGATCTGGAGCAAGCAGTACTATTATTTCGACGTGCAGCAATGGCTGGCCGGAGATCCGGCGCAGCCACGCCCGCCGGCGAGCCGCCAACGCAACCGCGAATGGGGGCATCTCGCCAACGCCGATATCATCTCGATGCCCGATAAATGGGAGTATCCCTGGTATGCCGCCTGGGATCTCGCATTCCACTGCATTCCGTTCGCGCATCTGGACAGCCAATTCGCCAAGGACCAGCTGCTGCTGCTCACGCGCGAGTGGTACATGCATCCGAATGGCCAGATACCCGCCTACGAGTGGTCGCTGGGCGACGTCAATCCACCGGTACACGCGTGGGCCACGTGGCGGGTATTTCAGATCGACCGCAAGCAGAACGGGCACGGCGACTATGAGTTCCTGGAGCGGGTGTTTCACAAGTTGATGCTGAATTTCACCTGGTGGGTGAACCGCAAGGACGCGCAGGGGCACAACGTGTTTCAGGGCGGCTTCCTCGGCCTCGACAACATCGGGGTGTTCGACCGCAGCGCGCAGCTGCCTACCGGTGGCCACATCGATCAGGCGGATGCCACCAGCTGGATGGCCATGTACTGCCTAAACCTGATGCGCATTGCGCTCGAGCTGGCGCGGCGCAATCACGTCTATGAGGACATTGCGGCCAAGTTCTTCGAGCACTTCCTGCACATTGCGGCGGCCATGAGCAATATCGGCGAGCGGGGTATCGGCCTGTGGGACGAGCGCGATAAGTTCTTCTACGACGTCCTGCATCTGCCCGATGACACTCTGATTCCGCTCACGGTGCGCTCGATCGTGGGCCTCATTCCCCTGTTTGCGGTCGAGACGCTGGAGCCGGAGCTGCTCGAGGCGCTGCCGTGGTTCAAGCAGCGCGTCGAATACGTCCTGAAGCGCCGTCCGGACCTTGCCGCGCTGGTGTCCCACTGGAACGAGGCAGGTCGCGGCAACCGGCGGCTGCTGTCGCTGCTGCGTGGACATCGCATGAAGCAGCTGCTGCGGCGGATGCTGGACGAGAGCGAATTCCTCTCGCCCTTCGGCATTCGCGCCTTGTCGCGCGCGCACGCTGAAAAGCCCTATGTGTATCGGCACAATGGTATGGATCTGACCGTCGGCTACCAGCCGGCAGAGTCCGATTCCGGGCTGTTCGGTGGCAATTCCAATTGGCGCGGGCCGGTCTGGTTTCCGGTCAACTTTCTGCTCATCGAGTCGCTGGAAAAGTTTCATCACTATTACGGTGACGATTTCAGGATCGAATGTCCCACCAATTCCGGGCAGTTCGTAACGATCGATGAAGTCGCAAATCAACTGGCGACACGCCTGACGCGCATTTTTCTCAAGGATGAGCGCGGCCGTCGCCCGGTATATGGGCGCGACGCGCGCCTGCAGCAGGATCCGCAGTTTCGCGACTACGTACTGTTCTTCGAGTATTTCGACGGCGACACGGGCCGAGGCGTCGGGGCTTCGCATCAGACCGGCTGGACGGGTCTGGTGGCGAGGCTGTTGATGCCGCGATATGCGCGTCGCGTACCCAAGCCGCTCGATCATCCGGACATCACGTTGATCGGTGCCCCCAGAGCGCCGCGCAATCCGGCCGGCCAGACGCGCTGGCCCGCGCCCGACACCGGCGGGCTGCCGCCCAAGGCGCCCAAATGAGCCGGGGCGGCCCGCACTGTCCGCGGCGATCCCTGATCAGCCCGACCGCATCAGCTGGCCAACGCGCAGGCCCAGGCGAGCGCGATCGAGGCGAGTGCCGCCAGTCCCGGCAGCCATTGCGGCACGCGCTCGAGCACCTGGCGCGCCCGCGGCTGCGCTGCGGCGGCACCCAGCACTGCGCCGACCAGGAACCCGGCGGCGTGAGCGACGATATCAATCTGCTCGAAGCCATTGAAATCATCGCCGCCGGCGCCGCCTCCGCCGGAACCGAACCATCCCAACAGCACCACGCCCCCGACCAGCGGTGCCCAGCGCACGGCCCAGCGCTGGGTGAAATTGGAGCGCAGGCGCCACGAATGTGCCGCCAGCAGGCCCAGCGCGGTGAACACGGCGGTCGAAGCACCCACGGACACGTGCGTGGGCGGCCCGAGCAGGGCTTCCAGCAGGTTGGCGCAGGCGGCTCCGGTCACGATCAGCAACCATGCGTTGCCACTGCCGATCTGGGCGGCCGCGAGATAACAGAACCAGACGCCGGCGGCAACGTTGGCGGCGAGATGGGCGCCGTCCAGGTGCAGCGTCAGCGCGGTCCATGCGCGCCACCACTGCCCATGTTGCACCCGCCCGGCGTCGAGTGCGCCGACGTCGAAGGCATCGAGCCGCCACAAGCCGTTGGAAACCATGAGTCCGACGGTCACCAAGGTCACCACATAAACGATGCAACCGACCCAGGCATAAGGATGCTTGGGTAGCGGCGGCGGCGGTGGGCTCGCCGGGCGGCGCTCCAGCTCGTACTGCGCCAGGTGCATGCTTGCGCGCTCGGCCTCGGCCGCATCCACCTCCAGCACGAACTGCAGGCCATCGAACTGGATCGTGCTGGCAATGCCGATGGCGGCCAGCATGAACGCGCGCTCATCGCAATCTGAGCGGCGCGCGGAGTGGAAGATCGCGGTGGAGGGGTCCGGCATCCTTAGCTCACGCCGAGAGGGCGATGCGGATCAATCCCGGCGAGGGCCCATTATGTTCATGCCGAATCCGCTCCAAAGTCATGCAATCGCACTGCGCCACGGGGCCGAGTGTACTTGGGCGCCCTGTGCTCGGCATGCAGCCGGCGTGGAGCCGGCAAGGGGTGTCCTCCCCGCGCTTTCCGCACCTCATGGTATTCCTCGGAGCGTGCGAGAAACCGCAAGCCGGGGCCGGCGCGAATCAGGTATCGGATCACGCCACATGGCCGATACAATCTGCGCGCGGACCATGTCGAAGAGGTGCTGCGGGGGCACCTCGATCGCGCCTGACGGTGGGAAATGAACGACGTCGTCTCGAGTCTCAACATGTATGCCACCGGGCAGATCAATGGCCCGGATCTGCAGCGCTTGTTGGCTCAGCAGCTGGCGCAGGCCCCGGATACGGCGCCAGGCATTCTGGCCGCGATTGCCGCCGCGGAACGAGCCGGAAAGATTCACGCCAACGACTCACGCGCATTGGGCGACTGGGTCAGATCGGCCACGACGGGTGCGCTCAGGAGCAGCCCGCGCACTGCCGCACCGACACCTGGCGACGCCACGGTCATGCGCGCGCCGACGCGGCCCGACGGCGCGCCCGGATCGCCGGCGCCGGGCGGGCAGCATTTTGCTGCGGCCGTGGGCGAAGGTGCAGTCCTCAAGAATCGCTATCTGCTGGAGAAGCGCATCGGCGCCGGCGGCATGGGCGTGGTGTTTCGCGCCCGTGATCTGGAGCAGCAGCGCATCGGCGGGGAGGAGCACTACGTTGCGATCAAGGTGCTGCAGCCGGAGTTTCGTGAGCATCCGGATGCGCTCAGATCACTGTACGAAGAGGTGCGCAAGACGCGCGAGCTCGCACATCCGAACATCGTCGGTGTCTACGATTGCCAGCAGGACGGCGAGCACGTGTTCATGACGATGCAGTATCTGGAGGGCAAGACCCTCGAGGTACTGCTGGATGACGATTTTGCCCGCGGCATGCCCTGGGAGCGCGCGCGCCCGATCATCGAGGGCATGGGCAGCGCGCTCGCGTATGCGCACGATCGCGGTGTCATTCACTGCGACTTCAAGCCCTCGAACGTGTTCATCACGCTCGCCGGCGTCGCGAAGGTGCTGGACTTTGGCATCGCGCGCGCGGTCCGGGGCGGGCAGCGCCGTTTTGATCCCGGAGCACTCGGTGCCCTCACGCCCGCCTATGCGAGCGCGGAGATGATTCGTTCCTGGCAGCAGGAAGCCAGTCCCGGTGATTCCGCCGCCTCCGGCCGCCCGGATCCGCGCGATGACATCTTTGCACTGGCCTGCGTCGTGTTCGAGCTGCTGACGGGTCAACATCCATTCGATCGACGCGACGCCGAGCAGGCGCGGCGTGAGCAACGGGTGTGTCCGCGCGTACCTGGGCTGTCCGCGAGACAGAACGGCGCCATCGCCAAAGCCATGGCCTTCGACCGCGACCGGCGCAGTGCGCGCGTCGAGGAGTTCATGCGGGAACTGCTCTCGGCCGCGCCCGCGCGCCGCAGCTGGCCGTGGGCGGCCGCGACCGTCGCCGCGGCGGCGGTGGCGTCGATCGCGGTGTGGGCCTGGTGGCAGAATCGCAGCCCACCTTTACCCCTACCCGTACAGCCCGCTCCGGCGCCGCAGCCCGCGGCCGCCGCGCAGCCCAATCCGGCCGCGACCGTCGCCGCGGCGACGCCGTCGGTCGCGATAGTGGCCCCGCCAGCTGCGGCGAGCCCGTACACCGTTGCTGTCGAGGTCTCGGGCCTGAGCGGTAACGGCCTGGTGATTCAGGACAACGGGCGCGACAACCTTGCCATCAAGGCCGACGGCAAGTCGGCATTCGCCACGCCATTGAACAGTGGCGGCGCCTACAACGTGACGGTGCTGGCGCAACCCAGTGCGCAGAGCTGCACGGTCGCAGGCGAGGGCGCGGGCACGATCGCCAACGCCAACGTCACGGTGCCGGTGAGCTGTAGCGCCGTCGCGAGCGCGGCACTCGCCGGTCAGAAACGCGCCGCGGACGTCGAAGCCGGGCGCGCGCACGAGCAGGTCGCCACCATCACCCCCGTTAGCCTCAATGGCCCGCATGGGTTGGCCTTCTGCGAGGACCGGCTGTACGTCGCCAACGCCGGCGGCAATCAGGTGCTCGTGTATACAGAGCAACTCGATGGCGCGAGCGATGTGATCGGCCTGCGGCAAGTGGCCACCATCAACTCGCCCGATCTCATGAACCCGGCCCGCCTGACCTTCGATGCTTCCGGGCACCTCTACGTCGCCAGCCGCGACAACAATGCAGTGAGCGTCTACGACATACACAAAGGCAACCGGGAAATCACCGCGAGCGCAGGCGGAGCTCTGATCAGCGGCGGCAGCCTGAAGCAGCCGCTCGGAGTCGCCGTGGACTCGCTCGGCAATGTGTATGTTGCCAACAATAAAGCGAACTCCATTTCGATCTTCAGACCCAATAGTCCCGGGGAGGTGGCCGCCGGTTTTACCGAAGCGCGCTTCAGTCCGCTCAAGGCCGATCATTCGGGAAATGCCTTCGTGGCCCCCGCTGCGATTGCCGATTTAATGATTGGTGGCAAAGAATTCCTGCTCGTCGGGCTCGGCCCGGACGATGTTTCCGAATCGGTGTTGCTGTATGCCGCACCGCTCACCGCTCGCTCGGCGCCCGCCTATGTTCTGAGCAACGCGATCTGCTCGATCATGCCGTCGGGTGTGACCGGCGTCGCCGGCTACGCCGGCAGCCATAATCCGATGGCACCGGTGCTGTACATATCGAGCCTCGCCCAGGGCAAGGTGTTTCGTTATGCGGCCAACGATTTTGCCAGCGGGGCAGAGACCTCCTGTCCGGCCGCGGTGGTGGGCGGTAGGGGGATGAACGATCCGCAAGGCGTCGCGGTGGACTCCGCGGGCAACGTGTTTGTAGCCAATGCCGGCAATTCGGGCGACAACGCCAACACCATCAGTGTCTATCCGAGCAATCACGCTCTGGCCGCCACCGATGTCAGACCGACCCTTGTCTATCCGGCCCCATCGCAGCGCAGTGCCGGTGACCAGCGGATGCCCGGCGGCCGCGAAGAGCAGCGTACCGCCGCCGCCGATGACGAGGCGGCGGCCGCAACCGCCGGGCGGCCGATCGGCAGCCGGGTGAAATTACAGGCGGATCCGCAGAGCTCCATACAGAACTGCCCCGCGACCATCAACGTCCTGGCCACCGTCAATGTTCGCGGCATCCTGCACCACCGGGTGGTCTATCGCTGGGTGCGCAGCGACGGCGTGACCAGCGACCTGAGGTCAGCCGATGTGGGCGATGGTTCCACGGTGCAGATGTCCGACACCTGGAGAACGGGCGTTGCGGGGCAGGCCATCAGCGGCTGGGAGCAGCTGGAGATCACCGCACCACCGCTGCTGCAGACGAATTCGGCGCGGTTTCACCCGCGGGCGGAGTTCCGGTTGCAGTGCCGGCCGAATGGGCCCGGAGCCGGAAATGCGCCGTATCGCCCCACGGATACACCCGGCAACGGCGGCGCCGGGACGGCCAACCCGGCGGGACTGCGGCCGCCGTTCAATCCAGCGCCATCGATGCCCGGCCCGTCCCCGCGCTAGGCATGGACGCGCACTTCAGGGCGGCATGAGGACCGGGTGACATCCATGCTGACACTCGAGCAGGCCAGCATAATTATCGACACCGCGCTTGCCGCTGCACGCCGAACCGGCCTCAAGCCGCTGTGCATCGTGGTGCTGGATGCCGGCGGCCACATGCTGGCGCTCAAGCGCGACGAGCGCGCCTCGTTCGCGCGTCCGCAGATCGCCACTGCCAAGGCTGCCGGCTGCCTCGGCCTGGGATTCGGCGGCCGCGATATGGCCCGGCGCGCGCAGGATCGCCCGGCGTTCTACGCGGCGCTGGCCAGCATATTGCCGCAGGGCCTGGTGCCGGTCGCCGGCGGCGTGCTGATTCGCGATGCCGCGGGCGCGTTGCTCGGAGCGGTCGGGGTGACCGGGGACACCTCGGACAATGACGAGGCCTGCGCGATCGCCGGCATTCACGCGGCCGGCCTCGTGGCCGATGCCGGGACTGCCGCCCCGTAACAGCGCCGCGATCAGCTCAGAAAATCACCCGCAACCGCCTGGATGGCCGCCAGCGCCGCCAGCGGCGCGGTCTCGGCACGCAGCACCCGCGGGCCCAGGCGGCAGCATCGGAACCCATGGTGCTGCGCATGGGCGATTTCCTCGTCGCTGAAGCCGCCTTCGGGACCGACCGCCAGGCTGATGCTCGATGCCTGCCGCACAGCCGCGGTGAGCGTCAGATCGGCGTCGGGGGCGAGCAGCAAACGCACGCTGGTGGCATCGGACTGCGCGCAGGCGCTTTCCAGATCGGCCACGGCGCCGATCGTGGGCACGCGGTTGCGTCCGCACTGCTCGCAGGCGCTGATCGCCACCGCGCGCCAATGCTCGCAGCGTCGGGCCAGCCCTGCGCCGTCCAGGTGCACCACGCTGCGCTCCCCGGTCAGCGCCACAATTCCCGCGACGCCAAGCTCGGTGGCTTTCTGCACGATCAAATCCATGCGCTCGCCGCGTGCCAGCGCCTGCAGCAGGGTCACGGTCAGCGGCGACTCGCGCTCCACGGCGCGATGCTGCTCGATCTGCACCTGCACGCCGCGCCGGTCGATCGCCACGATGCGCGCCTCGTATTCGCCTCCGCGACCATCGAACAGCGTGAGCATCTGTCCCGCGCGCGCCCGCA
>Ga0302325_10019682_pt1 | contig 14182 bp, 12 predicted proteins | sample Palsa_T0_2_FD_201948 | JGI IMG/M metagenome (GOLD analysis project Ga0302325, IMG submission 201948) | Peat permafrost microbial communities from Stordalen Mire near Abisko, Sweden - Palsa_T0_2 | ecosystem: Environmental > Terrestrial > Soil > Palsa > Peat permafrost | place: Sweden: Abisko... | reverse complement strand
GGGCGACGCAACCTAGCAACTACTATGTATCGGATGCAACGGTCCTCAGCGGCGTGCGAGCCGGTCGTCGAGGACCGATGGGTCGACTGAGGTCCACCGTCGAGGTCGACGTGTCCGACGTAGTGCCCCTGCCGGGCCACCACGTCGTGCGGGGCGTGGTCCTGGCTCCCTCCGACCTCAGCACGGCGGGGTCCCCGCCCCTGGTGTGGTGCTGCCTGCCCGGGGGGAATTGCGCCAGCGACTACTTCGATCTCCACGTCGACGGGGACGACACGTCGTACAGCATGGCCGCGCACCTCGCCGATGCCGGCGGTGTCGTGCTCGCCCTGGACCACCTGGGCACAGGAGCGAGCAGCCCGGTCGACGACAGCTTCTTAGTGACCCCTGACGTCCTCGCCGCCAGCAACCATGCCGCCTTCACCACCCTGCTGGGCCGACTGCACGAGGGAAGGCTCGTCCCGGGTCTGGCGCCGGTAGCGGCACCCGTTCCGATCGGACTCGGCCATTCCATGGGCGCCATGATCACGATCATCGGGCAGGCGCGGTACGGAACCTACGCCGCGGTGGCGAACCTCGGGGGCGGAGGTGGGGGGCTGCCCCAGTACCTGCACGATCCACGCTGGGTGACCTGGGATCGGGCGCGGCTGCGCACGTCGTTGGTGGAGCTGGCCCGCCAGCAGTTCAGCGGCTCGAGGGCCGCGCCTGACCGCGACCGCCCGGGGATCTTCCACGCCGACGATGTGCCCGCACCTGTCCTGGGAGCCTTCCGCTCGCAGTTGACGGCGTCGCTCCCGTCCTGCGCCTTGGCGTCCATACTCCCCGGGTTCTCGGATCCCGAACGGGCAAAGATCGCCGTTCCCATGTTCCTCGGGTTCGGAGAACACGACCTGTCGCAGGTGCCGCACGAGGCGGTCCGCAGTTTCCGCTCCTCCTCTGACGTCACCCTGTTCGTCCTGGACGGTTCGGGGCACTGTCACAATCAGGCCGGGAACCGGCGCCAGCTGTGGGACCGCATGGTCGAGTGGGCCCGGTCGACGCCGCTCCGAATCCCCTGAGGTGGTGAGCTGCCTATGTGCTCCGCCCAAGGCGGGCACGCAGTCGCCCCAGCGCGGCCAGGAACTCCGGGCGCTCCATGGACCACTGCTGCACCGGGAGCTCGAGCTCAATGGCGTCCGACGCCCGGTGCACACCGGCGCTGTCATCGAGCGTCGTGCGGACCCGGCGCATCAGTGGCCGGTCCAGCTTCGCCGCCCGGGAGGCGTAGTCCATCACGACCGCCGAGAGCTCGCCCTCGGGGACGCAGCACCAGGCCAGCCCTCGCCGGGCGGCCTCCTCCCCGTCCAGCGACTCGCCGAACAACGACAGTGCCGCGGCGCCCTGCCGCCCGATCCGCTCGCGCAGATGCCAGAGATGGCCACCGCCGGGATGCATCCCGATGGAGAGGAACCGGCTCTCGAAGCGGGCCAGGGGCGAACAGATGATCAGGTCGCACGCCAGCGCCAGGTTCAGGCCGGCGCCGAGCGCGGGACCGTTGACGGCCGCGACCGTGGGCAGCCCGCAGCGGGCGACGGCGACCACGCCCCCGTACATGTCGACCAGGGGAGCCTTGGGCTCGAACAGATCATCCACCGATCCCCCGGCAGAGAAAACGGGGCCGGCGGAGGCCACGATCAGCGCGCCGACATCACCGTCGTCGGTCACGCTCCTCACCACCTCGATCAGCGCGCGCGTCATGTCCAGTGAGAGTGCGTTGCGGTCGGCCGGATGATCGAGCGTGACGATGGCCACCCCGTCGCGGCGCTCGAGGCGCACGTAGTCCGAGATCTGCGAACTGCCGGGTTCTTCAGTCAACTTCGAGGAACCTTCTTCCACGGCAGGGACGCGAACTCATCGGGCTCCCGGGGCAGGCCGAGGACCCGTTCGCCCAAAATGTTCTTGTTGATCTCCGTGGTGCCCCCCTCAATGGTGTTCGCCCGGCTGCGCAGCATCCCTCGCACCTCGTAGGGCAGCGTGTCCGCGTACCCGCCGAGCTCGCCCTCCCAGGCGACCGCATCCATTCCGAGCACCGAGGTGGCCGCCAGTTGAATCCGCTGATTGAGGGCCCCCTGGTGCACCTTGCCCACTGAGCTCTCGGGCCCCGGTGAGCGCCCGGCCCGCACCTGGCCCCGTACCCGGAGATTCGTCCACTCCCGGACGCGCTCCTCGCAGTAGAGCCGCATGATCAGGTCGCGGCTGACCGGATCATCCCAGCCACCCGGACCACCCAGCGCGCTCCTGCGCTGGGCCAGCCGGATCAGGTAGCCCACTCCGGAACCGCCGATGCGGTCGACGCCCCCCGAGCCCGCTCCCGACACCATCTGCCGCTCACCCGAGAGCGTGGCGTTCGCCACTTTCCATCCCGCTCCGATGTCGCCCACGCGACAGGCATCGGAAACCAGGGCGCCGTCGAGGAACACCTCGTTGAAGTCGACCTCGCCCCCCATATGGCGCAGCGGGCGCACCTCCACCCCCTCTTGATGCAGATCGATGAGGAAGTAGGTGAGCCCTTGGCGCTTGGGGACGTCGTCGTCGGTCCGGGCCAAAAGGACCGCCCAGTCCGAAAGATGGGCCCACGTGGTCCATACCTTTTGGCCGGTGATGATCCACTGATCGCCATCGCGCTCGGCCCGGGTGGCCAACGAGGCGAGATCGGAGCCGGCCCCGGGCTCGCTGAAGAGCTGGCACCAGACCTCCTCGTTGCGGACGATGGCGGGGAGGAAGCGCCGGCGCTGCTCCTCGGTGCCGTGCGCGAAGAGTGCGGGAGCCGCCAGGTTCAGACCGAGCGGGTTGAGGCGGCCCAGGTTGAAGGGGCGCAACTCTTCGTCGGCCCGCCGCGCCACGGCAGGCGGGAGATCGAGACCCCCATAGGCGCGGGGCCAGGTGGCCACCACGAGGCCCGATCGTCCAAAAGTCGGATACCACGCCTCGTAGTCGGCCCTGGTCCTCACCTGGCGGACCGCGGCCGGGCCGCCGGCGCGACCGGCATCCACCCATGCGGCGGGAACGGCCGCGTCGATCCATTCCCGCACCGCATCGACGACATCCTCCACCGCCGCGTCAGGGGCCAGAACGAGGCGGCCGCCGTCGTCATTGGTCGAGTGCAGGTGCATCCGGTCTGTCATAGCGTCCTCACGTTTCCAGATTGCCCTCGCCGCCACAATTCGGATCGTGCGTACGGGGCCCGAGTGGCTCGAAATGCCTGCAGGCGCCACAATGGCGGGGTTATCCGGGTCTGCCCGATCTCGCATATGATATGCACGTGGCGACCACGGTGAAGGAAGACGCGCAGAGCCCAGCGGTCCCGAGACGCGGACCGAAGCTCGTGCGCACGCCGAGCGGACAGTACATCGCCTTGCACATCCGGCGCCTGATTTTCGAAGGGGAGCTCCGGGCAGGCATGCGGGTCCCCCAGGACGCCATCGCCAGCGACCTGGGGGTGAGTCGCATCCCGGTACGCGAGGCGCTCATCGTCCTCGAACGTGAGGGTTGGGTCACCAACGAGATGCACCGGGGCGCCTTCATCAGCGCACTCGACGAGCAGGCTGTCCACGACCACTACGAGCTGTACGGGCTCATCTGCGGGTTCGCCGCCGACCGGGCGCTGGCCCGGGGCGCGGCCGACCTCCCCCAACAGTTGGCGGACATTCAGACGAGCTTCGCCCGGGCCACCACGGCCGAGGAGTTCTACGACCTCTCCCTCGCCTTCCACGCGGCGATCCTCAAGGCGGCGGCATCGCCCCGGGTCAACGTGGCCATGCGGGCGATGTCCGCTCTCGTGCCCGGCAATTTCTTCGAACTGGTGCCCAACGCAGTGGCCGTGGAGAAACGCGGCCTGGCGGCGATCGTGCGGGCCATGAAACAAGGCGACGGCGAAAGAGCCTCGGCCGAATACGTGAAGATGATGCGCCAGGTCGGGAACAAGGTGGCACAGCTGTTCAAAGAGCGCGGCCTGTTCGCCCCGCCGGCTGCAGCGTCGGAAGACGGGCTGGAGTAGGGGCCACCGCCCCCTCGGGGCGCCCGGTCGGAGCTCGCTTGCATATTGCATATGTGGCGACCGGGGCCCGGTTCGGCGGCGAGTACGATTCCGGGCGTGCGAGGAATAGTGAGTGCTGCGGGGTACGTCCCCTATCGACGACTTGACCGGGCCGAAATCAACCGGTTCTTCGGCACCGGAGGCGGGAAGGGGACGCGGGCGGTCGCATCCCACGACGAGGACACCTCGACGCTCGGCGTCGAAGCCGCCCGTCTCGCCCTGCGGGCACGCCCGGATCTCGAACCGGGTGCCCTGTGGTTCGCCACCTCCACGCCGGCCTACCTCGACAAGACCAATGCCACGGTCCTCCATGCCGCCCTCCGACTCCCGAGCGCCGTGCCGGCATTCGACTTCGGCGGTGCGTTGCGCTCCGGCGCCGGGGCGCTCCAGGCCGCCCTCACCAATGCCGGCGCCGTCCTCGTCGTCTCCGCCGATACCCGCAATGGCCTGGCGACCAGTGGGGACGAGTCCATCGGGGGTGATGCCGGTGCGGCAATCCTGGTGGGCGACGACGGCCCCGGCGGCGACGTCATCGCCGAGTGGCTCGGTTCGGGCTCGGCGACCGACGAATTCCTGGATCGATGGCGCATTCCGGGCGAGCAGCGCTCGAAGCTCTGGGAAGAGCGGTTCGGCGAGACCCGCTACCTGGCCCTCGGGCGGGAGGCGTGGGAACGGGCCCTGAAGAACGTCGGCGTGGCCGGTGACGAGGTCGACCAGGTCATCATCACCGGAATGCACTCCCGAGCCAACAAGGCGCTCGTTCGCCACCTCGGGATCCGCGAGGGCGCCTTGCGCGACGACCTGGCGGGCACCGTGGGCCAGTCGGGCACCGCCCACCCCGGACTCCTTCTGGCTGGCGTGCTCGAAGAAGAAGCGGGCAGGATCGACGACGTCGGGACAGAGCGAGTCATCGCGCTCGTGCACCTGGCCGATGGTGCCGATGTCTTCCTCTTTCGCACGACGGACGCGCTGCGGTCGTTCCAGCCGCCCCGTACCGTGGCGGCGCAGGTGCGAGACGGCGCGCCCGTGTCGTATGGAAAGTTCCTCAGCTGGCGCAACATGGTCGATCTCGAACCCCCCCGGCGACCTGAGCCGCAACGCGTCTCGTCGAGCGCCGCCTGGCGGAGCGAAGCGTGGAAGTTCGGCTTTGTCGGGTCACGGGACCGGACGTCGGGAGCGGTGCACCTTCCCCCGGCGCGGGTCTCCATGAAGGGTGGGGCGACCGACGACATGGAGCCCCTGCCTATGGCAGATGCCAACGGGACCGTCGTGACCTTCACGGTGGATCGCATGGTCTACTCCCCGAGCCCGCCCGTCGTCTTCGCGGTGGTCGACTTCGACGGGGGCGGCCGGTTCCCCGTCGAGCTGACCGACGTTGACGACGGGTCCCTGTCCATCGGTGATCGGGTCGAGATGACGTTTCGACGGCTTTTCACCGCGGACGGCATTCACGACTATTTCTGGAAAGCCAAGCCGCTACGGACGGAACGCAAAGGAGAGAGCACGCCATGAGCTCACACGGGATACGCGATCGCGTCGCCATCGTCGGGATGGGCTGTACGACATTCGGCGAGCAGTGGGACAAGGGCATCGATGACCTCATCGTCGAAGCGGCGCAGGAGACGTTCGAGTCGGCGGGCCTCACCAAGGACAAGGTCGACGCCTACTGGTTCGGTACGGCGCAGAGCGGCATGAGCGGGATCACCCTGGCCCGGCCGCTGCAGTTGGTGAACAAACCGGTCACCCGGGTCGAGAACTACTGCGCCACGGGCGCGGAGGCTCTGCGGGCCGCGGCCTACGCGGTCGCCTCCGGCGCCTACGACGTGGCGATGGCCCTCGGAGCAGAGAAGGTGAAGGACGGCGGGTACCAGGGTCTCAACTCCAACAACCCGCCCAACGACGGTACGGCGCGCACCCTAACCGCGGCGGCCATGTTCTCTATGGTCGCCCCCGCCTACGGAGCGAAGTACGGGATCGACGAGGACCAGATGACCGATGTACTCGCCACCATCTCGTCGAAGAACCACTTCAACGGCGCCCGCAACAGCAGGGCCCAGTTCCGCAAAGAGGTATCCAAGGAGACCATCTGTGCCTCGCCCCGGGTGGCCGGCGGGTTGGGCGTCTTCGACTGTGCCGGCGTCGCCGACGGGGCGGCGGCTGCCATCGTCGTGCGGGCCGAGGATGCCCACCTCTACACCGACAAGCCGCTCTACATAAAGGGGCTCTCGTTCGTCGCGGGCAGCGGGTCCGGCCTGATCGATCCCGACTACGACTACACCCACTTCCCCGAATGCGAAGCCGCCGCCATCGATGCGTATCAGCAGGCCGGGGTCACCGATCCTCGGCGCCAACTGGCCTTGGCCGAGGTGCACGACTGCTTCACCCCGACCGAGCTCGTCCTCATGGAGGACCTGGGCTTCGCCGAACGGGGCAACGCCTGGAAGGAGGTGCTGGCCGGAACCTTCGCCCTCAATGGCGAGCTTCCCGTCAACCCCGATGGAGGCCTCAAGAGCTTCGGGCATCCCGTCGGTGCCTCGGGGCTCCGCATGTTCTTCGAGTGCTGGCTGCAGCTACGCGGTGAGGCCCCGCCCGAACGCCAGATCCAGACCGACCGCACCCTGGCCCTCACCCACAACCTGGGCGGCTACCCGGGCGAGATGGTCTCCTTCGTCTCGGTAGTGGGGACCGAGCTCGGCTGATCTCCGCTCCGTGCCGGAGGCCAGCGGTCGAGCCCCAGGGCCACCGGGGTGCAATGCAGTGCGCCGGCGCTCAACTCGACGTGCTCGACGCGCTCGACGTGCTCGACGCGCTCGACGCGCTCGACGTCAGGTCGTACACCGTCTCGCCGCCGATGGTCTTTGCAGTGAAGTGGGAGGCCACCCAATCGGCGATCGCCGAGCTCGAGCTCGTGCGTCCGCCGCCACCGCCCGATGACCCGGCGATGTAGTAGTGGATCTCCCCCTTCTCGACGTACGCCTTGAAGGCGGAGAGGGAGAGATTACCCCCTTGCCCGTTGAAGCCTCCGATCGCCATGACGGGGTCGCCCGACGTCGCCAGTTCGAGACTGGCCGCGCTTTGCGACCCTTCGACTGCCGCCACCCACTTGTAGTGCGAGGCGTCGGACTCGAGGGCACGCACCAACGCCGCGCTCGTTGTCACCCCGCCGCCACCACCGCCGCCACCCACTCCTGCCCCCGCTCCCCCTTGTCTCTGCGCCGTCGCGCCACCGGTACCCTCACCGCCGGATCCAGCCTCGGCCGCGCCACCCGGGAACCCGCGGCCCGACGTGGGCCGGCCCGTCGACCCGCCTCCGGGGGGACGACCACCCCCGGCGCCGTCGCCCCGCAACGCGGCCCCGCCACCCGCGAAACCAGTGCCACCACCAGGCGATCCTGCGCCGCCGAACCCCTGCGCCGTGGCGGGGCCGGCCGTGGGGATGCTGCCGGTGTGAGAGGTCGCAATGGTGTCGGCGGTGTACGCCACCGGGCCGGTCAAACACGCCACCCCGACCAACGCGGTGATCGCGATGCCTCCCCAGCGCCCGCGCCGGAGCACAGCCGGTGCGGCCATGATCATCGCGGCGCCCATCGCACCCGCCACGACGGCGATCCAGCGCAATTCCGGATTCCACGAGGGGGTCCGGTCGAGCAACACCCACGCCCAGCCGGCGGTGAGCACGACTGCGCCGGCCGCGGCCGCGCGGGCCCAGACACGGTCGCGCTCCTTCCAGAGCTGGTGGGCGGCGAGGGCGACCAGCGCCGCGATGGCGGGCGCCAGGGCGACCGTGTAGTACGTGTGGATGACGCCCTTGCCGTAGCTGAACACTGCGCCGGTGACCAGCAGCCACCCACCCCAGATGATGGCCGCGGCCCGCACCTTGTCCGTGCGTGGTGTCCGCCGGCGTGCCACCAGAACGGCGACCAGGCCCACCAGTGCGGCCGGAAGGAGCCAGGAAGCCTGGCCCCCCATGGCATCGTTGAACAGTCGGAACACGCCCGCCGTGCCGCTGAAGTTGGCCCCGCCACCGGTGCCGCTCCCGGTGAGCCGCCCGAATCCGTTGTAGTCGAATATGAGATTCCAGATGCTGTTGTCAGGCGAGCCGTCGATAAATGGCCGGTCGGCGGCGGGAACGAGCGAAACGATAACGACCCACCATCCGCCCGCGACGACAAGGGCGACCAGGCTGGCGAGAAGTTGTCCGGTGCGGCGGCGCAACGACGTCGGGGCGGCGATCATGTACGCCAGTCCGAACGCGGGCACCACCGTGAAGGCCTGCATCATCTTCGTGAGGAACGCAAAACCCAAGAGCGTTCCGACCGCCAGCAACCACTTGGTCCCGGCCTTCTCGATGGCGCGGGTCATGCAGTACGCCGCGCCGACCAGAAGGAGCACCAGGAGCGAGTCCGGGTTGTCGAAGCGGAACATGAGTGCGGCCACCGGCGTGGCCGCCAGCACTGCGCCCGCCACCAGACCGGCCATCGGGTTGGCGACGCGCCGGACTGCGGCATAGAGGAGCGCGACCGCAGCTACGCCCTCGAGCACGCCGGGGACCATGACGCTCCAGGTGCTGAATCCGAAGATCCGGGCCGAGAGATCCATCACCCACAGCGCCGCCGGAGGCTTGTCCACGGTGATGAAGTTGGAGGGATCGAGCGAGCCGAAGAACATCGCCTTCCAGCTCTTCGACCCCGCTTCGACCGCGGCCGCATAAAAACTGTTCCCGTATCCCGAAGCGGCGAGGTTCCACAGGTACGTGCCCGCCGTCGTCGCCAGCAGCGCCAGAAGGGCCAGCCGCGCCCAGCGCGGTGACGCACCCCCGGGTTCGGCAACTTCGGCCGCGTGGACATGCGGCGGGAGCTCGAATGATGCAAGGTGCTCCACGTCCGGAGACGCCGGACGCGTCGCCGGATCTTCGACTATCTGTTCCGTTGGCATGCCATACCATTGGCTACCGGCGTTCGAACTGGTTGTGCGCTTCCCGTGAGCCTTCTGTGAAGATCCGGTCGCCCCTATTGCCGCGGGCCCGACCCGGTGTTCTCGCTCCCCCGGCCGCCCAGCCGCAGAAAGACGGTCAATGCGACGACCACGGCAGCGATCCCAGCGCCGAGGTCGAGGACCTGCCGTCCGCTGGGAGTATCGACGACAACCTCGACGAAGCTCACCGAGACCACCAGGACGATCATGGCGATCACCCTGGCTTTGAGGTCGTTGAGATCGCGCATCTCGAGCCAGGTGGGAATGCGCGTCGGTCCTTCAAGGCGGATCTCCCGTATGAAGAGCTCGTAGAAACCCACCGCGGCGATGAGGAGCGTCGCCCCGATCAAGAACAGGTCGACGTCCTGAAGGAACAGGCCGATCTGCTTGTCAACCGGGAACGGGTGGTCAGCGACGTGGATCACCGAGTGCACGAACAAGGCGGTCCCGTAGACGAACGCCCCGAGGCCGGCCAGGAGCAGAACGACGACAGGAACGTACGCCAGGCGCAGGGACCATCCCAGGACTCGCTCGACGCTCTCCTCACGGGTCACGGGCGCCGTCTCCTGCTTCGCCCCTTCCCCTTCACCCTCCGGTTCGTTCGGCATTCCGCTCTCTAGCGTACGCGCCGCGGTGCGCACCGACCTTCAGGTCTGCGCCGCGCTCGCCGCAGCCGCCCTGACCGCCTCCACCACTTCTTCGTTCGACGCGCCGGGGCCCAGGACGGCGGCGATGCCGGCCGCCTTCAAGAGCGGAATGTCGGCCGGGGGGACGATGCCGCCGACGATCACCGGGGTGTCGAGTCCGGCCGCCCGGAGTGAGTCGACGACGGCCGGGGCGAGCGTCAGGTGCGCTCCGTTGTGCATGGACACGCCGACGACGTCGACATCCTCCTCAATGGTGGTGGCGGTGATGGTGTCCGTCGACTGGCGAAGCCCGGCGTAGATGACCTCGCAGCCGGCGTCGCGCAGAATTCGGGCCACAATGCGCAGACCGCGGTCATGACCGTCCAATCCGACCTTGGCTACCAGCACCCGCAGCGGTCGGTCCCCGCTCATCGGTTCAGACCACGCTGCGTTCGTACCAGATGCCGAACACCGATTCGAGCGCACGCATGGACTCGCCCACCGTGACCTGCGCCCGGGCGGCGTCGATCAGGGCCGGCATCACGTTGATCGCCGGATCCTCGGCGTCCGTCTTGAGCCGTGCCAGAGCTCTCCGCACCGCATCGTCGTCCCGGGACTGCTTCAGCGCGGCCAGCGCGGCCAGCTGCTGGGTCTCTACCGCGGGGTCGATGGAGAGGGTGGACGGCGCCGTGTCGTCGCCGTCGGTGTACCCGTTGACCCCCACCTGGATCCATTCGCCTTTGGCCACCTTGGTCTGGAAGCGGTAGGCGGCGTCCGCGATCTCCGAGAGGAACCACCCGTCCTCAATGCAGGCGAACGCGCCCTCCAGCATGGAGCCCGCACCCGCTTCTTCTATGTGGGTGAAGATCTCCTCGGCCGCCCGTTCCATCTCGTCGGTCAGTTCCTCGACGAACCACGAACCCCCCAGCGGATCGGCCACATGGACCACCCCGGACTCCTCGGCGATGACCTGCTGGGTGCGCAGGGCGAGCCGCACCGCGTGCTCGGTGGGCAGCGCCAACGCCTCGTCGAAGGAGTCCGTGTGCAAGCTCTGGGTTCCCCCCAGCACGCCCGCCAAGGCCTCGATGGCCACGCGGACCAGGTTGACCTCGGGTTGCTGGGCCGTGAGCGAGACCCCGGCTGTCTGCGTGTGGAACCGCAACTGGAGAGACCGGCCGTCGCTGGCCCCGTAGCGATCGCGCATCCACCGGGCCCAGATCCGCCGGGCGGCACGGTACTTGGCGATCTCCTCGAAGAAGTCCATGTGCGCGTTGAAGAAGAAGGAGAGCCGCGGGGCGAAGTCGTCGACGGCCATGCCCACTCCCCGGGCCGCTTCCACGTAGGCGAACCCGTTGGCCAAGGTAAAGGCCAGCTCCTGGGCCGCCGTCGATCCGGCCTCGCGTATGTGGTAGCCCGAAATGGAGATCGGGTGCCAGCGCGGGAGCTCGGCGGCGGCGAAGGCCATGAGATCGGTGACCAGTCGCACACTCGGCCGGGGCGGGAAGACGAACTCCTTCTGAGCCTGGTACTCCTTCAAGATGTCGTTCTGTATGGTGCCCGACAAGGCGGCGCGGTTCACCCCGGCCTTGTCGGCCACGCTCACATACATGGCCATGATCACCGCGGCGGGCGAGTTGATGGTCATGGAGGTGCTCACGGCACCGAGGTCGATCCCCCCGAACAGCGTCTCCATGTCGGCCAGGGAGTCGACGGCGACTCCCGCTCTCCCCACCTCGCCTTTGGCCAAGGGATCGTCGGAGTCCCGCCCCAACAGCGTGGGCATGTCGAACGCCGTCGACAGGCCGTCGCCCCCCGAACGGAGCAGTTCCTTGAAGCGGCCGTTGGTGTCCTGGGCGGTCCCGAAGCCGGCGAACTGTCGCATCGTCCACAGCCGCGAGCGGTACATGGAGGCGTAGGGTCCACGCGTGTAGGGGTACTGACCGGGCAACTCCGCGTCGGGGGGGCCGTAGACGGGTGCGAGCGGCACGCCCGACATGGTCTCGAACTGTGCCGGGCGCTTGGGTGAACGGTCGAAGGAGTCCTGCCATACCGCGCGGTCTGCCATGCCCCCATACTACTTTGACATCAAAGTAAATCCAAGCGCTCAGTCGAAATCTCCGGCGGCCCAGCGCAGATGGGCCAGCGAATCGAAGAGGGCGCGGAGTGCCGGCTCGTCCAGCCCCAGGTCGGAGAACACGTGCGCGTTCATGGCGGCCGTGGCGCGCCCGGCCACGCGCCGACCCTTGGCCGTGATCGCCGCCAGCGTGCCCCGCCCGTCATCGGGGTTGGGACGGCGACTCACCAGGCCCTGAGCCTCGAGGCGGTCGACGGCGTTGGTGACACTGGCTGCATTGACCTGCAGGCGCTCCCCGATCTTGCCCAGCGGCAGGGAGCCCGTGGTCGAGAACGAGAGGAGCATCACCACTTCGTAGCGGGCGAAGGTCAACCCGAGCGGGCGCAGCTCCGCATCGGCCCGGGCCAAGAAGATCTGCTGCAGGCGCATGATGGAGGTGACGGTGGCCATGGCCGGTGCCTCCGAAGCCCATCCGTGCACGGACCATTGCCGATGCGCCTCGGCGATGGGGTCGAACGGCAGGCGGCGTCGCTCGGGCACGGAGGCACGCTACCGAACCTGGGGGGAGCCGACGCGGGGTGCCACAGAGTGCCAGAGGCCAGGGGGTACGCTGCTGGTGTGGAAGTCCTGATTTCCGAAGGGGCCCGGGACTACATTACGCGCCATGGTGGCACGGTCTTCGTGCGCTCCCACCCCCATCGGTGCGGCACGGGGTCGCTCACCCTCCTCGACGTGCGCACGACACCCCCCAGCGATGCCGCCGAGTTCGAGCCGTTCGATACCGGAGGGGTCGGTGTGCGGTTCTGGGGTGGCACCGAGGGACGGTCGAATCGCCTGAACATCGAGTTGCGCGGCGTGCTGGCCCGGCGACCCGTGGCCTTCTGGGGGGGCGGCGCCTTCACGCCGTAGCGGGACCGTGCAGCGTGCAGCGCGGTCGGCCCGACCCGGGACATGTCCTACGGCGCGCCGATGAGTTCGTGCCGCACGCGCCGGACCACTTCGTCGACGACCCCCGATGTCGATTCGTCGCCGCCCAGATCGAAGGTCCTGATCCCGTCCGCGGCCACGCTCAACGTTGTCTGCCGTATGGCCCGCGCCGCACGCGCGATGTCGACATCCCCCTGGGCGGAGCCGACGGTGGCGGCCGCATGATCGAGCGCGGCGGCGCAGGCGAGGAGCATCGCCATGGGGTTGGCGACGTTCTTGCCGTACAGCGAAGGGGCCGTCCCGTGCGGAGCCTCGGCCATGGCCACGACGGGATGCAGATGCTCGTCGAGGGCCAGCAGCACCGATTCGGCTCCGGCGATGGAACCGAAGAGCGCCAGCACCAGGTCTGAGAGGCAGTCGCCGTCGCGGTTCAGGGCGGGAATCACCAGGCTCCGATGCCCGGCCTCGGTCAAGATGCCGGCATAGGCGGCGTCAATGAGCGTGGGACGGTACAGGACCTCGGGATGGCGGGCGGCGGACGCGTCCATCTCCTCCTTCAACATCCCTTCGTACACGGCCGAGACCGTCCACTTCGGCCCCCCGTACACACAGGCCCCCCGGGCGGCAGCGGTCTGGAAGGAGAACTCCGAGACCTCCTGGCAGATCCGCCGTTCGATCCGCTCGGTCCTCCAGGCCGTCTCGTCGGTACCCCCCGGCGTCCCGGTCCGCCCTTCGTCCGCCCCGTACGCGTCACCCACCGCCATGCGGACGACCACAATCGGGTGCACCACCGGGGCCAGGGGTGAGACGCCGGGAATGCGCCGACCGGTTCGGACGATGACCGACCCACCGATACCCTCGCGCAGGATGCGGTTGGGACTGCCGACATCGCCGATCTTCTCCGGGGTGATCGTGGCCGCCTTGAGGCCCAGTCCGCACTCCCGCATGGCCGCGGCGGCCTCCCGCACGACCGCGTTGTCGGTGAGGCGCCGGTTGTCCAAGGACAGGTCGAAGCGGATCAGCTCGCTCTCGAACCCGAGCACCGCGGGATCGAGGACGCGGAGCGCCTGCTCCAGGAGCTCCTGCCCGGTCTCATCTCCCTCGCAGACCACGAGTCGCAGGTGGGATGTCACGCCGTTCAGGGTGGCACGGATCGCGCCCGTTCGACAACACGACGGTGGGCGGCCCGGCCGCGCTCCGCTCCGCGCGGCGAGGGACGCCGGACCGGGGGGTCAGTGCGCCGCGAGCACCAGGTCGAGCACCGCACTGAGACCGGCGACGAGCAGGGAGAGCGAGACCACGATGGCCGTGGCCTTGATCACCTTCGAGTGCCGCGGCTTCCACTCCTCCTCGTCGCCGTCCATCTCCCCCCACTCCCGCTCGAGCGGCGTCCGCTCTTCGAGCGGTTGGGGTTCGCGCGTGGCGATGTAGCCGATGACCGGGGAGAGGCCGACGGGGAAGTGTGGCTGCGGCGGCACGGGCACGTGACCCTGCATGGCGATGAGGCTA
>Ga0302325_10019681_pt1 | contig 14182 bp, 16 predicted proteins | sample Palsa_T0_2_FD_201948 | JGI IMG/M metagenome (GOLD analysis project Ga0302325, IMG submission 201948) | Peat permafrost microbial communities from Stordalen Mire near Abisko, Sweden - Palsa_T0_2 | ecosystem: Environmental > Terrestrial > Soil > Palsa > Peat permafrost | place: Sweden: Abisko... | reverse complement strand
CGTCGCCTTGTATTCGCGGGGTTCGAGGCCGGAGTTCGCTGACGCGTTCCTCCGTCAGATCACAACATCAAACCGGGACGATTTCCTCAGTAAAGCGCGGGCCGGTACAGGCGGCAGCGAAGGCGGAGCCGTAGTAGCCAAGAAGCTCGACTATGCCCTCGCCCCCGATATAGAGTCCCCAGCTTTTGTCCCGTTCCGGGCGAATCCAGAAGATGCCAACTGCCGACTGGAACGAGTAGACATATTCTTGCATCGACAGAAATTATAATGGGAGGTTCTTCGCAGGCATTGAAAGCCTGATTCGGGTTTGCCCTGACTTTCCGCTCGTTCCAGAGGAACATTTCAATGTTTGAGCGATACACAGAAAAGGCTCGAAGAACGATCTTCTTCGCTCGAAAAGAAGCCAGCAACTTTGGGTCTCCGTACATTGAGACTGAGCACCTGCTCTTGGGCCTGCTCAACGATGGATTCTTGACGAGTTTCGTGCTTCAAGGCATTTCAGTCCAAGGAATTCGGGACGACATTATGGCGACATTGCCTCGTCAAAAGGCAATTCCAACATCGGTTGATTTGCCTCTGAGCAACGATGCAAAGCAGGCGCTCTCGTATGGAGCCGAGGAAGCGGAGCGTCTTGCTGATCGCCAGATCAGGAACCAACACCTTTTGCTCGGTCTGATGCGAGTAGAAGCTTCATACGGGGCTCAGATGTTGAGGCAGAAAGGTCTCGAAGCTACCAATCTTCGACTTCGCATTGCGGAGTTGCAGCCGGAAGAGGAAGCCACGATTCACGGTGCGGGCGGTGGGGCTGGGACGCGATGGGTCCCAAAATCACCGGGTATTCCTGCGGGCTACGCTTGGCCAAGGCTGCTCTACAATCCAGCAAGCAAAACGTTGATCCTCGAAATGCATGGTGCTGGTAAAGAATTCCTTCCTACGCGGCTCTTCATGCGCCACAAGGATTCAGAGGCGTATCAGCAAATTGGCAACCCAGCCGAAGACGTGGCATACGAATCTCCTGTAACGTGCGACAAGAAGCCGATTGTCGTGTTCAATTCGCTCAAATGGGACAAAGAGCGCAACGGAGGAGATTGGGCTGGTGTGTGCTGTTTCAATCTGAACACGAAAGAACTGACCGTTTGCGCCTGCAAGGAAACTCTGGTCGTCTCGGAGCAGCACACGCGGGCGTGGGTTTCAGCACTGGTCTTCCTGTCCGATGACGGCCAGAACCTCTATCTGAACATCGGAATAGAAAAACCGTCTCGGAGTGGCAGCGTTGTCAATTACCATCTGGCCAGATTGAACATGGCGGACAAGACGCTTGAATTGGTGTCACCGCTAAGAGATACATTCTACTAAATTCCCACAGGAGACGGCTCGGCTCAGGCTGCTGATACCCCCAGCCGATAGCGGAGACGTTACTCAAATCTCCTCGATGAAATGACTGCGTACCCGAGTTTGAACTTCCCGAGGCTATTATCCGTAACATCATGCGGGGGCGGAAATGCGAGCATGGCGCAACATCCGCATAGTGGTGGTGTGCTACGCCGTGTTCTGCGCGATCCTTGCCATCTTCCTTGGAGAATTGGCATTCCGCCCGCAGCGAGTGCGTGTTACAGAGCGCCAGTCAGCCGAAGCCACTGCCGCCCGGTTCGGCGCAGCTTTGCGGGACGTTTCCATCACTGCAAGCGACGGTAAGCGTTTTCAAGGCTGGTTTGCGCGTCCAGCAGATGCGAACGGTGATGCCGTAGTCCTCCTCCACGGAGTCGGAGACAATCGCCAAGGCATGATGGGATTCGCAGAACTATTCCTTTCGAATGGCTTTGCGGTGCTCGTGCCCGACTCTCGCGCTCAAGGTGAAAGTGGGGGCGACTTCCCGACCTACGGACTGAAGGAAAGCGGTGATGTGCAGCGATGGTTCAACTGGTTGGTGATGCAGCAGCACGCCAAGTGCATTTTCGGGATGGGCGAGTCGATGGGGGCGGCGATTGTTCTCCAAGCGGCACAGACGACGCCATTTTGTGCCGTGGTCGCCGAATCATCGTTTGCCAGTTTCCACCAGATTGCATATGTGCGAGTGGGTCAGTTCTTTCACACGGGAGAATGGCTGGGCAGAATCGTTCTTCGCCCAGCAGTGGAAACGGCTTTCCTGTACGGGCGTTTGACTCGCGGTGTCAACTTGGCGGATGCCTCTCCCGAGAGGTCAGTGGTTGGAGGTCAGATGCCGATTCTCTTAATACACGGGTTGGCAGATGACAACATTCCGCCCCAGCAGTCCGAACGGATTCGCGCCCACAACCCGGCTGAAATAGTTCTGTGGGAAGTACCGAACGCTGGTCATTACGGTGCGGTAAATGCTGCTGGTCAGGAGTTTGACACGCGAGTGCTTGGCTGGTTTACGTCGCATGACAATGGATACGGCACTCCCCTGCCTCGGTCATGAACGATCTGGGCTAGAGACGTTGTTTTGGTAATGGACAGTGGCGAGAGATTCGATACCGATTTCGATTAAACCAACGATAGCCGCCCCAAAGCATCCAATTAAACCCCGGCAAACTGAAGATTGCGTAGAAAGGCCATGCCCACCAGATTTGCCGGGCCATATAAAGGTAAGCGTCGGCACCCGATTCCATTTTTCCAGTGCGGGTCAACACTCGTATGTCGTCCACCAGATTCTCTCGCGAGATTTGCAAGCTGCCATCGTCAAAAGCGGATTGCAAGTCTTTAAGCGCAAAGCCCCGCCGTCCAACTACTTTCTCCCAGAAGTGAACCCAACGAAAGCAGAACCCGCATCCGCCATCGTAGAGTATCCAGCCCACGCGAGGGAGAGCGGACTCCGATTCACGGTCTGACAATTTCATTGGATTCGATGACCCGTGAAAACGATGACAGGCGAGCCATCCGCTACGAATGCGCAATCAGGGCGTCGTTGAAGAACGGTTGCGAGTTCGCGTCCATAAAGTGTGCTGGCATCCCCATCAAATCCCGCTTCAGCGGTCGCCCACACTTGCCAAGGGGCATGTGAGACGTAATATTCGAGGCAACCGCCACGCCGTTTAGTCGAATAGCCCCAGTAGTGTTCAGTGATGAACTGCTCCAAACTTCCCTGTTGAGGACGCTTCGGAGGGTCAACAGTCCGAGCAGAGAGCCTGCACCATTGGTCGCCAACCTTCCACTGATATTCAGCCGTCTTCCCAAACCCTCCGGTCTCAGTGTGGTGCCTCATTGGAAGGCATGTATAGTTCTCGCCGTATACGAATCGTGCGGTTGTCGCAATCGCTCGTCGCGGCACAACCTCAGCGATGAAAACAACTCCTCTTCGATCATCGCTGCCCTCTTTGCGACGAACGTAGAAGCGCACGTTTACCTCCTCGAACTCGGCGTGGAACGGAATTGGGAAACACCCGAACAATTTAGTGCGGCAGAAGCGAAAGCCCACAAGGCTGACGTATGTTCGTCCGTTGAATGAATCCAGCACCGTACCGGGGGGAACGTATCGATTCAAAAGACTGGGTTCAACCTCGTAGTTCAACATCACGAGGTCTCGCCATTCAGCAGAAAGGAAAACTCGTTTTGACCGAGGCATTTAATCGAATTTCAGTGGGCTGACAGGGTTGTCTATCAGCCGTTGAGTCAAGGGCGCTGGCTCTTGTAATATCACCACCGTTCCCCGCTGGCTGATCTTTGAGATCGTCAGGATGGGGAAGCAACACATCAACACACGCACACATCTGGCGACAATGCCTCGTAACAGCGGGCGTCCGACACAACCGCGCTGCAACGTCTCAATGGGTATACCTGTGCACCAGCGACCAACTTCCCGAAACAGTGGGCGAAAGGCCGCATAAAATGAAGCTGCGGATTGCACCCTTTTGAACCACTGGGTTTGGCAAGGGCTTGGGAAAACCTGAAATCGCTGGATTTGCCCTTTCCTGCCTCCATCGGTGTACCCCTCGTTGACTCGTCTTCCTCGCGTCCGTAACATTGCACCGTAAGTTCCGGCGATCCCTCATGATCGGCCAAACCATCTCGCACTACCGCATTGTTGAGAAGCTGGGCGGCGGCGGGATGGGCGTGGTTTACAAGGCTGAGGATGTCAAACTCGGTCGCTTCGTTGCCCTCAAGTTCCTGCCCGACGACGTAGCCAAAGACCCGCAAGCCCTCAGCCGCTTCCAGCGCGAAGCCAAGGCTGCTTCTGCCCTGAATCATTCGAACATTTGCACCATCCACGAGATTGATGACCAGCACGGGCAAACCTTCATCGCCATGGAGTTTCTGGACGGGATGACGCTGAAGCATCGCATTGGCGGTCGTTCGATGGAAACCGAGTTGATTCTGTCGCTGGCTATCGAGATTGCGGATGCGCTGGATGCTGCCCACTCCGAGGGCATTGTCCACCGAGACATCAAACCCGCGAACCTCTTTGTGACCAAGCGCGGACACGCGAAGATTCTGGACTTTGGGCTGGCGAAGCTTCTTGCAAGACCGGAAGCCCCTGCGGACGCCAACGCCACAACCATCGAAGTGGAGTCCCATCTGACCAGACCCGGCGCAGCAATGGGTACGGTCTCGTATATGTCGCCGGAGCAAGTACGCGCTAAGGAGTTGGATGCTCGCACGGATTTGTTCTCATTCGGAGTCGTCTTGTACGAGATGGCAACCGGGATGTTGCCTTTCCGTGGAGAAAGCTCGGGAGTAATCTTCAAAGCTATTCTGGACGGGGCTCCGACGCCGCCTGTGAGGCTGAATCCCGATGTGCCGCCCAAGCTAGAAGACATCATTAACAAGGCTCTGGAGAAAGACCGCAACCTACGCTATCAGCACGCCGCCGACATGCGAACGGATTTGCAACGGCTCAAGCGGGACACGGAGAGCGGGCGCGGCACGGAACCGCGCGGCGTGGTGGGTTCGAATGCAGTTCGCAGTCTGGGTCTCCCAAATCGCGCCCTCGTGATGACCGCAACATTTCTGTGCTGCATATTAATAGCGGGGGTTGTGATTTACCGATATGACCATGGAGCTTGGACAACAAGCATCGGATCAAAAGTTCCCAGTCAGAAAAACATTGTAGTGCTCCCATTTACGGCGGTCGGCGATGCTCCCTCCGAACAAGTGTACTGTGATGGTTTTACGGAGACCGTCACTGCAAAACTCGCACGTGTCCCCTCACTCCAGGTGCCTTCGGCGCTTGAGATACGGGCGAAAAATGTCACGAGCATCGACAAAGCAAGAACGGAGTTTGGCGCGAACCTCGTTCTGGTCGCGAGTTGGCAACGTGTTGAGCACTCTGCCCGCATAAATCTCAGTCTCATCGACACGGAGACTGGACAACAGCTTAGTACGGACACCATTACTGAGCCTGCCGATGATCTGTTCTCTCTTCAAGATCAGGTCGTCCTAAAAGCGTTTCGGATGCTGCAAGTTCAGCCTTCGAGCAGTAGCGCCTCACAGCTAACGGATCACGGCACGACCGTACTCACGGCTTACGACTTCTATGTTCAGGGTATCGGCTACTTGCAGCGTTACGAGCGACTGGAAAATGTCGAATTGGCGATCACCTTATTTCAGCGTTCGATCAGAGCGGATCAGAATTACGCACAGGCGCAAGCTGCCCTAGCGCAAGCCTACTGGTACAAATACAGCGCCACCAGAGACCCCCAATGGGCGCAACAAGCCAAGGATACGGTCAACGCAGCCGAGAGTCTCAACAGCCGATTGCCGGAAGTACAGTTGGCAATCGGAAATCTGAACCGTAGAACTGGCGCGTCTCCAGCCGCGATAACCGCATTCAAACGACTGCTTGAAATAGACCCAGAGAATTCTGATGCCTACATCGGTCTCGGAGAAAGTTACGATTCACTTGGGCGCACGGCGGATGCTGAGCAGGCGTTTCGCCATGCCATCGCGATCCGACCCGCCTGCTGGAGCTGCTACAACAAGCTGGGAGCGTTCCTGAACGGCCATTCACGCTATGGCGAAGCGGCAGACGCTTGGCGGAAGGTCACGGAGCTTGCCCCTGACAACGTTTGGGGTTATATGAACGTTGGTGTAGCTTATTTTCAAAAGGGCCAATTTGAAATGGCCGAGAACTACTTCCAGCGTGGTCTTCAAATCGCGCCCGATGACCCAGACCTCTATTCCAACATGGGAACTGTGAGCTTCTTTCTGGGGCATTTCGCGGAAGACGTGCAGTATACGCAAAGAGCGGTTGCACTGCGGCCCCAGAAGTACGATTATTGGGGCAATTTGGCCGATGCGTATCGGATGATTCCCAGCGAGTCGGAGAAGGCGAGCATGACCTATAAGCAAGCAATTTCTCTCGCCGACAAACAACTGAAGGTCAATCCAAGCGATACCGACGTGCTCAGTTCGCTCGCACTCTGGCATTCGCGGATTGGGGACGCCGTGGAAGCCCGGAGATTTCTCGGCGCGGCCTTACGGGCGAGCCCGAATGATGTGGACATTCTGCGCATAGCCTGCCTCGTTCATTTGGAAGCAGGGGAGAAAAAGGAATCAATTAACTGGCTTGAGAAGGCTGTTCGCGCAGGCTACCCACGGGAACAACTGGTCGCCAATCCTGAATTATCGAGTCTGCGTTCGCAGCCGAATTTCGCTCGGTTAGTAGGAGATGCCGTTTCGTTCAAATAAGGGGTTGTCAGGTTTATAGGCAGTCACGCCTGAAAATCACGGTTGTACAAGGAGAGCACCATGTCCAAGAGTTGTGATCCCTCAAATGTGAGCCGGAGACAGTTCCTTGCGGTAGCGGGCAGCGTTGCCGCCGCGAGTTCTTTTGCTTTCGGAAAAGACAAAAACGCGGCATTACCTCCCGCCCCAGCGCCCATGGCTACGCATCCGGTGACGATCAACACAGCGACAAAACCACTCTCATATACCACGCCGAAGCTAACTGATGCCACGATTTTGCATGTTAAGGCGGACGAAACGGTAGCATGGGTGGTGGCCTCCCCAACAACACAGTACCGGGTGGCGATACTGTTTTTCCCGAATACTCCTTTTAAGGATTCACTCGGAAACCCAGTGTACGCATTCGAGGGTCCAGACAGCGATGCGGCGAACGGGAAAATCGGCGGGAAAATAACGGGGTCTGACGCTACGTATCCGTATTGTGTGGCGGTTTTCGACGATAAGAATGTCCGAACCTATACTGACGATCCCAAGATTATTGTGGGCAACGGAGACGACGCGAGAGCGGAGATAGCATCGGCGCTGGCCGATCTGAAGGACGCTGATGCGAAGCTGTCGAGTAGACCCCGAGTAAGAAAACAGATCGAAGCCATTGAGCACAAGCTAGAACACCTAGTTAATGAATTGAAGTAGATGAACTTCATCAAAATCAGCGAATCTGTGGGGCGAATCCTACCTCTGGATTCGCACTGTGGGAGTTCGGCTGGCCGCAAACCTCGCAAGTATGGAAGGATTCCTGTTGGGCGGCTTCGAGGCGGTTAGCGGAACCGCGCATCCGGAAATGTATACATTTGACAGTTATCGACATTGTTACAAGGTATGGTGACTGTAGCGAAACACCGGTGAAGCGGTCATGGGTTAATGGTGGCTATTCCCCATCGAGCCCTCCCGACCGCTTCACTTCTCATTCTGATAACTGCACCTTTAGGCCGAACTCAATCGGGGTTCGGTCTTGTTTGCAACTAAGCTCTTATTGAGAGGAGCGGATGCCGATGCCGCCCGCGTCCGGGCGCTCGCCGCTTATAAAGACTTTTTCACGCTCTGGAAAGACGCCGACCCTGATATTCCTATCCTGAAAGAAGCCAAGGCGGAATACGGGAAGCTGCAATAGCGACTCTCGACCTATCACAAGGAACCGAACAGGGTCGCTGGTAAACCAAGGCAATTGCGATGCGCGATGAAAGGACGCTGGTCCACAGCGCCCGAAACCTGACCGCTCCACCCGCTAGCATCTGATCGGCGACGGCGAGAATCGGCCACGCGCACCCAGACCGTCGCGCCCCATAATGCGGGTCTACCTGTCGTGCATCTCGTAATGCATGGAGCACGGCTCCATTTCGATCAGGAAATCCTTGTCGAAGTCGTAGTATTTCGCCACGCTGATGTCAGGTCCGGCAAAAGCGCGGATCGCCTCCTCGGATTCCCAGAACGTGATCATCAAGAAATGTGCGGTATGGCCCTCCATGCGGCGCAGCGCGTAAGCTCCCTTGTTACCGGGAGTCGAGCGGTAATCGGGTATGGCGACGGTTCGCATCAAGTTCAGGTACTCGTCGCTTTTGGACGCGGGGGTCGCGCCATGCCAGATTCGGGTGACCATAGGGAACTCCTTGGGTCGTTTGCGTCCAGACATTTTAGATGTCGGAACGGAGCGATTGCGCTCACGGTCCCGGTCGGATGAAGGAACAACCCATAGCCAGAGTCCCGCAACCTATGGCCGCTCAACCAGTTGCAGATGATGAAAACCCGAATGGCCGTGGACTATGCCTGCCAAAACAAGGTTCTAGCGTTGTGTAAACGGTACAGCCACTCAGATCGACGTCATCTACATCCGCGTTGATTTTCATGAGAGCACAGAACTCTCCGTGATCTCCCTTACCTGTTTCGCCTCGGAATCCTGTAGCTATAACATTCCCATCTTTTACGACCACCACTCCAACGTAAGGATGGAGTTTGCCGTCATTTTCGGCGATGCTCTTCTTTGACAATTGACCCGCCATTTCGCAGAACTTCCGATCCACGGTGGTTTGAATGAGTTCCGATCCCGACGCCGTCAGAAAAATATCCGCAAGGAACTCATCAGGTATCGCCATGCTCTTCGTCTTTGTGAGATACCCGCTGGCGATAGAGATACTTAACATAGCGGCTTGCAGCGTGGCTGCGATGGTAAAAGCCCCAAGGTTATCGTCAATGGTGTGACCACCACGGAAAAAGTTCAAAAAATCAGCGTAGTTGCTGAGCGGGGCCTTAGATTCGCTTGGACGATTAGCACCTTGAGCGTTTGAGTGGACGCTTTGCTGGTGAATATATACGGTCCCGGCTGAGCCTTTGATTTCTTGTCCCTCGCCGCCGCCAAGGCCGTCATCGCCAGAATTAGAATCAGAATCAGAATCCACTTCACATTGTTTACCCTAGCTCCCTCGAAAATAGCCGTAAGTCGTTGATTCCGCGTGGGGCACATTTTCATGATCCGTTGTGAGCCACGGATCATGAACAACTTAGCTAGTGTGAACCTTAGCCTCATAATCCCGCGAAACGCTAATTACCGGAGTCATGCAGAAAAATTGTTGATGGCGATGGCAACCTTAGGGAATCACATTGGAGGTCGCAATGTCCGGTCATCATCGTTGGGGTGGTTCCTAAACGGCCACAAAGCCACCCAATTGTGCAGTCTTGATTTCCGCTTATTCAACGCCTGCCGTGTCGATGCGACAGACTCCGATGATGGACACCCGCAAACTCCGCATCGTAAAGCCTCCGCCTTCCTGTACCCATTCCCGTAGACCCAAAAGAGGAGGCGGAACAATGGTCAAGAACTGGTCAATTTTGAGCATTCAGGAAGGCATTGCGTGGCGGACAATCGATCTGGGAGAAAAACACGTTAGTCGCCGGGGGAAAACTGCAGGAATCCGATGAGCTATACCGATAGTTAGGACCCGGTCGACGTTAACGCAATTGCAGATTCATTGCAGAATAGCAGAAGACGTGTCGAGGACTAGAGTCTCCGAGCGTTCAAGGCATCTAAGGATTACTGGAGCGAGGTACACGTATTGCATCACGACCACATTTTCCTTCACCCACTTTGTCCGCAAGGATCTGATTTCCGGGCGGTTTCGCCGGATAACCCTAAACCACCAATTAGGTTCTAAGTCACAATGCAGCTTGGAGTTCCCCCGTCCAGTCTTACCCCCCGCGATCTCGCCCGTGCCTGGTGGCGGGTGCTGAGCGGAAACGTTCCGCTGCTTTCTATTGAGATCACTCGCGAATGCCCGCTGAGTTGTCCGGGATGCTACGCCTATGGTGAAAGTCATCTGGGCAACGGCACCACGCTGCGGGAACTCCGGGACTTTCGCGGAGATGCGCTCGTCCATGGTGTCCTTGACCTGGTACGCCGCCACCGTCCTATGCATGTTTCTCTGGTTGGCGGCGAACCCATGGTCCGCTATCGCGAATTGGATCGCATTCTTCCCGCGCTCAGCGAAATGGGAGTCTTCGCCATGGTGGTGACCAGCGCCGTGATTCCGATTCCCGCGCACTGGATGGAAATCCCCCGCACGCGCATCGCCGTATCCGTGGACGGCCTGCCCGAACACCATGACGTTCGACGCGAGCCGGCTACCTACGAGCGCATCCTGAAGAACATTGCAGGCCGGAAAATCAACGTGCACTGGGTCATTACCCGGCCCATGCTCGCCCGCCCCGGCTATGTCGAAGAATACGTGGCATTCTGGAACGCGCGGCCCGAAGTCGACCACATCTGGGTGAGTCTCTACAGCCCGCAGATGGGCGAAGAAGCCCCGGAACGCCTGACTGCGGAAGATCGCGAACGCGTTGCGAGCGAATTGCCGCCTTTGCGGAAAACGTATCCGAAGCTGCTGATTACGGAAGGCGTGGCTCGCGCCTTCGTGAACCCGCCCTCGAATCCGCAGAGTTGCCTGTTTTCCAGGATGTCGGTGAATTACTCCGCCGATCTCAAAAGCCGCGTGGAACCTTGTGTCTTCGGCGGAAACCCGGATTGCAGCCAGTGCGGATGCAGCATCAGCAGTGCACTGCATTGGATTCAGAACGAGAGAATTGCCGGGCCGCTCCGTGTCGGGCACATGGTGACCGCCTCGCTTGGCGTCGGCACAGCCGTGAACCAGTTGCGCAGTAAGCGTCCTCCCAACCGCAGGCAGCCGGGAGCGCGATCCTCTGGCCCAAGAACTCCCCTCGTGCAGATTCAATCGACAGACTAAAGCGAGGACACATTACGCCGCCCGTGCCGTATACTTCCACGTGGCCCGCGGGCAGCGGCATGGTGGCCCCGAATCCATCTCGCCTCGCTTACATCGATTGGATGCGGGGCTTGGCCTGTGTCCTGATGTTTCAGACCCATTGCTACGACTCCTGGCTCAGCCCCAACGCCCGCCAGAGCAAATTCTTCATGTATTCGCAACTGGGAGGAACCTTCCCGGCTCCTCTGTTTTTGTTTCTGGCGGGCATTTCGTTCGCGTTGGTAACCGAAAAACTGTGGAAGAAGAATCTGCCGCCCGCGCAGATCGCTCATGCCACCATCCGCCGCGGCGCGGAGATTTTTGCCTTTGGCCTGCTCTTTCGCCTGCAGGAATATCTCATCGCCTGGGGTTGGGCGCCGCTCAGCGACTTGCTGCGCGTGGATATCCTCAACACCATCGGTCTCTCCATGATGCTCATGGGCATCGTCTGCTGGTTGGTTCTGTCGTTTCACCATGGAGCCCAGGCCCGGCTCGCCCTCGTTCTGGCCTCCGCTGGAACCGCTTTACCGATTTCTCTGCTCACGCCGCCGCTGTGGACAACCTGGCGCCCGAACTGGCTGCCGTGGCCGCTCGAGTCCTACATCAACGGCGTTCACAATCTCGGCACACCGCAGGCCGGGCTCTTCCCGATTTTTCCATGGATTGCTTTCGCCTTCGTCGGGCTGGCCTCTGGATTTATTTTGCAAAGCCAATGGGCTCGCCAGCGTGAAACCGCGACTTTTTCGTTGGCGGGCGCAGCCGGCTTAGTGTTCATAGCGACCGCGCGCTGGCTCGACGCCCAACCGCATCGGCTTTACGCCCTCTACGATTATTGGCACACCAGCCCCAACTTCTGGTTGATCCGCGTGGGCATGTTGCTGGTGATTCTGACAGCGAGTTATGCCTGGTGCCGCTGGGGTGCGGGGCGGTGGGGATTCAGTCCCCTCATTCAATTGGGCCAGGCTTCCCTGCTGGTTTACTGGGTGCACATCGAGTTCGTGTACGGACGGTTTTCCATCCTGCCCAAGCGCAGCGTCAGCCTCCGAACCGCATCCTTGGGATTGCTAACGATCTTCCTCGCTATGCTACTGCTCGCGTTCCTGCGGACGCGGCTGAAGGGGCACGGCGCCGAGATGCTGACGTGGGTCCGGCGTCCAGCAAGCGCCCACTAAGACACACTCCTGTCATCCCGAGCAAACCCTTGTCATCCCGGGCAAAGGCGGGCAAACACAAGCTTCCCCCCGTTTCCCTCGGATCACAGTTGTAAGGGATGCAGCACTGAGTGGAGCTATCGAAACTGCTTCGCGAACTCCACAACTTCGCGCTCTGCCCAGCGGCCGTCGTAACTGGAGTCGCCGTCGCGCTCACCGACAAAAGCACAATGTCCGCCGTCCTCGGTCTCGATGTAGGTAATATTGCGATTGGAGAGGAGCGCCTGGCGCGTCTCCGGCAAAAGACGAATAAAAGGATCGTTGACGGCGTGGATGACCAGCGTGGGTCGCGCGATCCGGTCGACCACATTGGCGGCTGCGGCTCGGGCGTAGTAATCATCGGCACCGGTGAATCCGCAATAGTAGGCGGTTACGCGGTCGTCAAACTCGCGCAGCGTCTTGACTCCGCGCAGGCGCGAGGCGTCGAAGGTCTCAGGAAACAGCCTCACCTTGCGGCGAAACCGCTGGTACAGCTGCAGCAGAAAATAGTACTCGTAAATCCGGTTGGCAGGCTCATGCAGCGCGTCGGCCCCAGCCGCCAGATTGATCGCAGGACAAACCGCCGCCACTCCGCGGAACTCCGCCGGACCGTCGCTGCCCCACTCCCCCGCCAGCTTCAAAACCAGATTGCCGCCCATGGAAAAGCCAATGAGCATGAAACCGGAAACTCCGTCGCGCTCAACCAGGTTGCGCGCCACCGCCGCGACGTCCTCGGAGCGGCTTGAGTTGTAGAGCGTGGGCGCGCAATGGTCCATGCCGCCGCAGTTGCGCTGGTTCATGCGCACCACGTTCATGCCCGCGGCCAGGCCGTTCCGCGCAATTCTCAGCATGTATTGCGATTCGCTCGATCCCTCCAACCCATGCACCACGATCAGCGTCAACGCGCCCCGATCTTTCTGCCAATGACAGTGGCACAGCACAGGAACGCCGGGCTCCACTTCGATCAAACGTTGTTCGGTAGCCGGCGGGTAGACTCGGCGTGGGAGAAAGAAAGCAGCGAGCGTTTGCACATGCCCGCCCCGCAGCCAGCGACGTGGCCGGAAGACGGAGGCTGCGAACGCGGGAGGCTTCTCCGTTATGCCGTTCTCGAACTCAGCCCTTGAACTTGAGGGTGCCAGGTGTCTGCTCCTGTTTGCGAAGTTGGCGCGAATTGATTCTAATAGCAGTAGTTGGTTCCAAGGGAGCAATCGTTATGCCGATTTTCGAATACATCTGCCAGGAATGCCAGCACGAGTTTGAAACCCTGGTCTTCGGCCGCGACAAGGCCAAGTGCCCCAAGTGTCAAAGCCAGAAGCTGAGCCCGCAGCTTAGCGTATTTGCCATGTCCGCCAAGAGCGGTACGAGCACCTCGGCTCCCGCGGGTGCCTGTGGTTCCTGCGGCGACCCTCGGGGCCCCGGCGCCTGCTCGCTCGGCGACCTCGACTAGCGCCTCGGGCGCTCCGCGCAAAGAACCGCTCTCGCCTCAGGTAACCCAAACTTTTGGCACAGGTTCGCCTGTGACTGAGGTTACCTATGTTTCCCCCTCCCGCCCGCCTACGATTCCTTGACCCCCACTTGAAACCAAGGAGCATCGCATGGACCGGCGCCGCCAGTCGCGCGTTTTCGTTGATCTTCCTGTCCAGATCTGGGGCATGGACGTTCATTCCCGCCCCTTCACTCAACCCGCCAGTCTGCGCAGCATTAGTGGACGCGGGGCTACCCTGCAGTGCGTAGACGCTCAACTGAAGCCGGGAGACGTGGTTGACGTGATGTACCTGGGCACCAAAGCGCAATTCCGCATCGTGTGGTGCGGCAGACCTGGAACCGAATTGGCTGGGGAAGTCGGAGTCGAGAACCTTTCGGTTGATACCACGCTTTGGGATGTCGATCCGCTGCGCTGTGCTGCCGCTGCAGGCCAGAGCTAATTTAATTTCAGAACTCCTGACATACCTACCTAAGAATCGGCGGCTTGTGTTCGCCGGGAACGAACTGTGAACGCGCCCCGCTCTCGAGATTGTACATTCGTGACCGGTGGAGACT
>Ga0302325_10019680_pt1 | contig 14182 bp, 12 predicted proteins | sample Palsa_T0_2_FD_201948 | JGI IMG/M metagenome (GOLD analysis project Ga0302325, IMG submission 201948) | Peat permafrost microbial communities from Stordalen Mire near Abisko, Sweden - Palsa_T0_2 | ecosystem: Environmental > Terrestrial > Soil > Palsa > Peat permafrost | place: Sweden: Abisko... | reverse complement strand
TGCAGGCACTGGCCGTGATGTGGCGTCATCGGCCCTCCGCCGTGGTGGGGCTGGGTGGATTCGTGACCGGGCCCGGCGGAGTCGCCGCGTGGCTCACGCGCCGTCCGCTCGTCATCCATGAGCAGAATGCCATCGCGGGCTTCACCAACCGCTGCCTTGCGCACCTCGCGCGCGAAGTCCTCGAGGCCTTTCCGGGCAGCTTCGGCGCCGACATCCCGGCGCATGCGATTGGCAATCCGGTGCGCGCCGATATTGCAGCCGTGGCAGCGCCGGCAACACGCTTCGCCGCAAGGAGCGGCGCGATGCGCCTCCTGGTGCTCGGTGGCAGTCAGGGCGCGACGCGCCTGAATGCAGTGGTGCCCTTCGCGCTCGCCCGCCTGACAGACACCATCAGCATCGAGACACGCCATCAGGCGGGTGAGCGCTGGCTTGAGCCCGCGCGGACGAATTACGCAAGCGCCGGCGTGCGCGCCAGCGTCGTGCCGTTCATCGACGACATGGCCGCGGCCTACGCGTGGGCCGACCTTGTGATCTGCCGCGCAGGCGCGCTCACCGTGTCGGAGCTTGCGGCGGTCGGCGTCGGCGCCATCCTCGTGCCGTTTCCCGCGGCGGTGGATGATCACCAGAGCGCGAATGCAGCCTATCTCGTGCGCGAAGGCGCCGCTGTGCTGATCGCCGATCGCGAGCTCAGCGTTGAGCGACTGGCGGCGGAGCTCGGGCGGCTGTGTGCGGGCCGCGGCAAGCTCCTGTCGATGGCGGAGCGCGCGCGGCTTCTTGCACGGCCGCGCGCCGCCGAGGATCTGGCGCAGGCCTGCCTCAAATTTGCACGGTGTGCGGCATGACGGCCGCGCGCAATGATCGGATGCGGCGCATCAACACCATCCACTTCGTCGGGATCGGCGGCAGCGGCATGGGCGGCATCGCTGAAGTTCTCATCAATTTGGGGTACAGCGTGCAAGGCTCGGACCTGCGCGCGAGCCCTGTAACCGAGCGGCTCATCCAGCACGGTGCGCGCGTCATGCTGGGACATGCGAGCGCCAACATTGACGGCGCCGACGTCGTGGTCGTCTCCGGCGCCGTGCCCGCGGACAACTGCGAGATCGCCGCGGCGCTCGAGCAGCGCATTCCGGTCGTGCCGCGTGCGGAGATGCTGGGCGAACTCATGCGCTTCCGCCACGCGATCGCGGTGGCCGGCACGCACGGCAAGACCACGACGACGAGTCTCGTTGCGAGCATTCTCGCCGAAGGCGGCGAGGATCCCACCTTCGTCATCGGCGGCCTCTTGAAGAGCGCGGGCAGCAACGCGCGCCTGGGCGCCGGGCGCTATCTCGTCGCCGAGGCGGACGAGAGCGACTCCTCGTTCACGCATCTGCAGCCCTTGATCGCGATCATCACCAATATTGACAACGATCACCTGGCGGCGCATGCCGGCGATTTCGAGCACCTGAAGACAAGCTTCGTCGACTTCCTGCACAACCTGCCGTTCTACGGGCTCGCGGTGCTGTGCTTCGATGATGAGCACGTGCGCAGCATTCTGCCGCGCGTCGCCCGGCCGACCGTGACCTACGGCATCACCGAGGGCGCCGATGTGCGTGCGCTCAACCTGCGCCGCGACGGCGGTGTCACGCATTTCAGGGTCGAACGCGCGGGCGCCGCGCCCGCTGAGCTCACCGTCAATCTCCCCGGAACCCACAATGTTTTGAACTCACTCGCCGCCATAGCGGTCGCCATCGAACTCGGCATCGACATGGCGGCGATCCGCCGCGCGCTCGCGCTCTTCCAGGGCATCGAGCGGCGCCTGCAGCATGTGGCTGAAATCGACACCCAAGCCGGCCCCGTCACGCTCGTCGACGATTACGGCCATCATCCGACCGAGATCGTCGCCACCCTCGAGGCGCTGCGGCAGGCCTATCCGCAGCGGCGCGTGGTGCTCGCCTTCCAGCCGCACCGCTACACCCGCACCCGAGATCTCATCGACGATTTCGGACGCGCGCTCTCGGGCGCGGATGCGCTCGTCGTGACCGAGGTGTACGCCGCGGGCGAAACGCCGATCGCCGGCGCCGATGGCCGCGCCATTTGTCGTGCCGTGCGCAGCCGCGGCCAGCTCGAGCCCGTGTTCGTCGAGAAGGTCGAGGACCTCGCGGCGGCCGTGCGCGACCTGCTCAAGCCCAACGATCTGCTGGTGACGATGGGCGCCGGCAACATGAATGCGGTGTCGCACGCGCTGCCCGCGCAGCTCACCCGTCTCGCGCCCGTTCCGAGCACGCGCCGGAGGTCGTCGTGACGATGGCAGTCGCTCCTGAATTCATGCCCCGAGTGCGCCGCGCCGAATCGATGAGCCGGCACACCTCCTGGCACGTCGGCGGTCCGGCGGAAGTGTTCTTCAATCCGCGCGATCGCATGGATCTGGCGGCGTTTCTACGCAGCCTGCCCGCCGATGTGCCCGTCCACTGGATCGGGCTCGGCAGCAATGTGCTGGTGCGCGATGGCGGCCTGCCCGGCGTCGTGATTGCCACCTACGGCGCACTCGAGCGCCTCGAGCGCGTCTCGCAGACGACCGTCTTTGCCGAGGCCGGCGTCGCCTGCGCGCGCATCGCCAAACAATGCGTCCGCTGGGGACTTGGGCCCGCCGAGTTCCTGGCCGGCATTCCCGGCACTCTCGGCGGCGCCTTGGCGATGAATGCCGGCGCCTTCGGCGGGGAGATCTGGCAGCACGTGGTCGAGGTGCAGACCATCGACCGGCGCGGCGTCGAGCACCTGCGCGCGGCGAGTGAGTTTCAGGTCGGCTATCGCAGCGTGAACGCGCCCGCGCAGGATGAGGGCTTTCTTGCAGCAAGGCTGCAGTTCGACAAAAAGCCCACCGCCAACGACGCTGATGTGCGCGCGCTCCTCGCGCAGCGCAAGGCCTCGCAGCCGATCGGCGCCTGGAGCTGCGGCTCGGTATTCACCAATCCTCCCGGCGACCATGCCGCGCGCCTCATCGAGAGCGCGGGCTTGAAGGGGTTTCGCGTCGGCGATGCGGCGGTCTCCGAGAAGCACGCGAACTTCATCATCAATCACGGCGGCGCCTCGGCGGCGCAGGTCGAGCAGCTGATCGAGCACGTGCGCGCCACCGTCGAGCGCGTGCATGGCGTGCGGCTCATGCCTGAAGTTCGCATTCTCGGGGAGCGCGCCTGATGCACCTGCGCTACGACCCGGCCGCCATGCAGCGCGTGAGCGCGCCGCGCGACTTCGGCCGCGTTGCGGTGCTCCTGGGAGGTGACTCGAGCGAGCGCGAGATTTCTTTGCTCTCGGGAGGCGCGGTGCTCGCGGGGCTCGTGCGCCGCGGCGTTGACGCGCACGCATTCGATCCTCAGGAGCGCGCACTGTCGCGCCTCATCGATGACGGCTTCGATCGCGTGTGGATCGCGCTGCACGGACCGGGCGGCGAGGACGGCACGCTGCAGGGCGCGCTCGAATTCATGGGCGTTCCCTACACCGGCAGCGGCGTCATGGGATCGGCCATCGGGATGGACAAGCTTGCGAGCAAACGTCTGGCGCTCGCAATCGGCGTCGCCACCGCCGATTTCGTAGTGCTCAACGGCAAGGAAGACTTCGATGCCGCACTCGAGCAGCTCGGGCTGCCGCTCATCGTGAAGCCGGCGTCGCAGGGATCGAGCGTCGGCATGGCAAAGGTTGAGCGCGCGGCGGATCTGGCGGCGGCATACGCGGCGGCGGCGGCGCTTGATCGCTGTGTGTTCGCGGAACCGTGGATCAAGGGCGGCGAATACACCGTCGCGCTCCTGCAGGAGCGCGCGCTGCCGTCGATCCGCATCGAGACGCCGCGCACCTTCTACGACTACGAGGCCAAATATTTCCGCAACGACACACGCTATCTGTGCCCATCGGGACTCTCGGTCATGGCCGAGGAGCACCTGGCGAATCTAGCGCTCGCCGCCTTCGGCGCGATCGGCGCCAGCGGCTGGGGACGAGCGGATTTCATGATGGACGAGACCGGGCGGCCGCTGCTGCTCGAGGTCAACACCGTCCCGGGCATGACCGACCACAGTCTCGTGCCGATGGCCGCGCGGGCGCGCGGCATCGACTTCGATGAACTCGTCTGGCAGGTGCTCGAGACGAGCTTCGCACGCGTGCGGATCTAGGACGATGCCTCTTATGTGGAAACGAGCCAAGAACCGCAGAAAGCAGCATGAGCGCCGCCTGCGCCTGCCCGCCATCAACTGGCGCCGCTGGGGTCTGACCGCGCTCAGCCTCGCCACGATGCTTGGCGCTCTTGCAGCGCTCGCCGTGTTCCTCGATCAGCCGATCCAGCGAATCCTAATCTCGGGACGCTTTCAGCGCGTCTCGCCCGGGGATGTGGAGCGCGCGGTCAAAGACAACGTGAAGAGTGATGGCCTCGTGTCGGTGAATCTGGATGCGGTGCGGAGCGCGGTTGCCGCGCTCCCCTGGGTTGACACCGCAAGCGTGCAGCGCGCCTGGCCGCGCGCGCTCTCGGTGACGGTGGTCGAGCAGGTGGCGGCCGCACGCTGGGGTGAGAACGGACTTCTGAATACGCGTGGCGAGCTCTTTGCAAGCTCCGCGACGCACATTCCGCCGGAGCTTGCGCGCCTCTCGGGTCCGCCCGGCACGCAGGCGCTGGTCGCCGCGCGCTATCTTGCTGCGCAGGGGCGGCTCGTCGAAGCGGGCCTGCATCTGACGGCGCTCAGGCTCGATGAGCGCGGCGCCTGGGAGCTTGATCTTGCCGACGGCATCACCGTGCGCCTCGGCAGCCGCCAGGTGGATGAGCGCTTCGAACGCTTCATGGTCACGGCGATCAAGCTCATCGCGCAGCGCGCGGATGACATCGCCTACGTCGACATGCGCTACAGCAACGGCTTTGCCATCGGCTGGAGAAACGGCGGCACGCATCGCGCCGGCGACGACGGAGGCAAGGATGCCTAAGCGCTCGGACAGGAGCCTGATCGTGGGTCTCGACATCGGCACCTCGAAGGTCGTGGCGCTGGTCGGTGAGATCGGCGCGGACGGCAGCATCGAAGTGCTGGGCCTGGGCTCGCATCCGTCGCGCGGCCTGAAGAAGGGCGTGGTCGTCAATATTGAGTCGACCGTGCAGTCCATCCAGCGCGCGGTGGAGGAGGCCGAGCTCATGGCCGGCTGCGAGATCCACGCGGTGTATGCGGGGATCGCCGGCAGCCACGTGAGGAGCTTGAACTCCCACGGCGTGGTTGCGATCCGCGACAAGGAGGTCACCCAAGGCGATGTCGAGCACGTCATTGATGCAGCGAAGGCGGTCGCGATCCCCGCCGATCAGAAGATCCTGCACGTGCTGCCGCAGGAGTTCATCGTCGACGGTCAGGAGGGTATCCGCGATCCGATCGGCATGTCCGGCGTGCGCCTCGAGGCGAAGGTGCACATCGTCACCGGCGCCGACAGCGCCGCGCAGAACATCGAGAAGTGCATTCAGCGCTGCGGCCTCACCGTCGAGGACGTGGTGCTCGAGCAGCTGGCCTCAAGTTTCGCGGTACTGACGGAGGATGAGAAGGAACTCGGCGTGTGCCTCGTCGACATCGGCGGCGGCACCACCGACCTTGCCGTCTTCGCAAGCGGCGCCATCCGCCACACCGCCGTGATCCCGATCGCCGGCGACCAGGTCACGAACGACATCGCCGTGTCGATGCGCACGCCGACGCAATACGCCGAGGACATCAAGATCCGCTATGCCTGCGCGCTCTCGCAGCTTGCCAATCCCGACGAGAGCATCGAGGTGCCGAGCGTCGGCGAGCGCCCCGCGCGGCGGCTGGCACGCCAGACGCTCGCCGAGATTGTCGAGCCGCGCTACGAGGAGCTCTTCGGCCTCGTGCGCGAGGAGCTGCGCAGAAGCGGCTTCGAGGAGCTGATTGCCGCCGGCATCGTGCTGACGGGCGGCAGCGCCAAGATGGAAGGCGCGATCGAGCTTGCCGAGGAAGTGTTTCACGTGCCGGTGCGTCTCGGGATGCCGCAGCAGGTGCAGGGCCTCTCCGACGTCGTGCGCAATCCGATTTATTCCACGGGCATGGGGCTTTTGCTCTATGCCCGCGACAACGTTATGCCTGGAGCAAAAGGTCGCGGGCTTTCGAGCGCGAAGGGCGCGCTCGAGCGCATGCGCTCCTGGTTCCAGGGCAACTTTTGAGCTGACAGACCGGTAGTGCGATAGATGAAGCTTCAACCAACCTGTTCTTTTGATAGGAGCGCCAACAATGTTTGAACTGATGGATGCATACAGCCAAAGCGCGGTGATCAAGGTCATCGGCGTCGGCGGCGGCGGCGGCAACGCCGTCACTCACATGGTCTCGAGCGGTATCGACGGAGTCGATTTCATGTGCATCAACACTGATGCGCAGGCGCTCAAACACTCGAAGGTGAAGACGGCCCTGCAGATCGGCTGCAATATCACCAAGGGCCTGGGCGCGGGGGCCGATCCGGAAATCGGCCGGCAGGCGGCGATGGAGGATCGCGACCGCATCATTGAGCTCGTCGAGGGGTGCGACATGCTCTTCATCACCGCCGGCATGGGCGGCGGCACGGGCACCGGCGCAGCTCCGGTCGTGGCGCAGATCGCCAAGGAGCTTGGCATATTGACGGTGGCAGTCGTCACCAAGCCTTTCGAGATGGAAGGCGGCAAGCGCTCGCTGATTGCCGACCATGGCATCGCCGAGCTCGGCAAGTTCTGCGATTCGCTCATCACCATTCCCAACCAGAAGCTCCTGACGGTGCTGGGGCCGGAAACGACGCTCTTGAATGCCTTCAAGTCGGCGAATCAGGTTCTGCAGGGCGCTGTGCAGGGCATCGCGGAGCTCATCACGCGGCCGGGTCTCATCAACGTGGATTTTGCCGACGTGCGCACGGTGATGGCGGAGACCGGCATGGCCATGATGGGCTCGGGTGTGGCGAACGGCGAGGGCCGCGCGCGCATTGCGGCCGAGGCCGCCGTGTCCTCGCCGCTGCTGGAGGACATCAACCTCGCGGGCGCTCACGGCATTCTGGTGAACGTTACCGCCGGCATGGACCTCTCCATCGGCGAGTTTCAGGAAGTCGGCCAGATCGTGAAGCAATTTGCCTCCGAGGATGCGACCGTCGTCGTGGGCACCGTGATCGATCCGGAACTTACGACGGAACTGCGCGTTACCGTGGTGGCAACGGGGCTCGGCCGGCCGGCAGCGGCCATCCGCGCGCCCATGCCGCGCGAGATGCCAGCCGCCCGCGCGCCCGCCGGTCAGCGCGATGCTCCGATGCGCGTTGTACGCCGTGGCCCGCTGTCGAATAACGACTATGCGGCTCTGGATAAGCCTACGGTCCAGCGGCAGCGTGCCGTCGGTGACGGCATTCGTCCCGAGTCCGAACCCGAGGATCTTCTTGATATTCCGGCGTTTCTGCGCCGGCAGGCGGATTGAGCGCTGCGGTTATTGGAGCCGGAATTTAGCCTATAATAGGCTATCGGTCCTATTGCCGAAGGCTGGCGCCCGGGCGAAACGGGGTCGCGATGAGCGCGACCCCGCAGGCCGGAATACGACTCAAGAATACGACCTAAGAGATGCCGGCAATTTCCACAAATATGGTTGGACAACGCACCCTCAAGAACTCCATACGCGCAACGGGTGTCGGTCTGCACACCGGCAAGAAAGTCATGATGACGCTGCGTCCGGCGCCGCCGGATGCGGGCATCGTCTTTCGGCGCACCGACCTTGCACAACCGGTGGACATTCGCGCCCACGCGGAGAACGTCGGCGAGACCACGCTCGGCACGACCCTCGTCAGGGGCGATGTGCGCGTCTCCACCGTCGAGCATCTGCTCTCGGCCTGCGCGGGCCTCGGGATCGATAACCTCACGGTCGAGGTGAGCGCGCCGGAAGTGCCGATCATGGACGGCAGCGCCGGCCCGTTCGTATTCCTCTTACAGTCCGCAGGCATCGAGGAGCAGCGCGCGGCCAAGAAGTTCACGCGCGTGCGCAAGCGCGTGCGGGTCGAGGCGGGCGACAAGTGGGCGCAGTTTGATCCCTTCGACGGCTTCAAGGTGAATTTCGAAATCGAATTCAATCACCCGATCTTCAAGCGCCGCTCGCAGAAGGCGTCGATGGATTTCTCCACCACGAGCTTCCTGAAGGAGGTGAGCCGCGCGCGCACCTTCGGCTTCATCCGCGACATCGAGACGCTGCGCTCGCAGAGCCTGGCGCTCGGCGGCAGTCTCGACAATTCCATCGTGCTCGATGATTTTCGGGTTCTCAATGAGGACGGCCTGCGCTACGAGGACGAGTTCGTCAAGCACAAGATCCTGGATGCGATCGGGGATCTGTATCTCCTCGGGCATAGCCTCATCGGGGAATTCAGTGGCCATAAGTCAGGACACGCGCTGAACAATAAGCTGCTGCGCGCGCTGCTGGCCGACAGCACCGCGTGGGAGGAAGTCGAGTTCGAGTCCCCGGCGGATGCGCCCATCTCCTATGTCGAAACGCCGGCACTGCCGCCGGCGTAACCGCAGCGTCTATCCCGGCAAAACCCGCACTTCGATCGCAACGATCGACGGATGCGCGCGCTTCAGCGCCGCTTCGATTTCGCCGACGGCAAAGCGCACGCGCGCCGACCAGGCCGCCGAGCGGGTGAATATGACGAGCGTGTCGTGACGCTCGACGACGCCGGAGACCTGCGCGCGCGCCTCCGCGGGCAGATGCGTATCAAGCCACGCGCGCCAGAGCTCTTGGCGGGCCGCTTGCTCTGAAAGCCTCTGCAAAGCGGGATTATTGCGCGCCAGGAGATCTTTGACAGAATCAGCGCTTCGCTCACGACGTCGCACTCGGCCCATGCCACGCTTGTCTCGCCTGATCTTATTCGGCATATTGCTCCGTAACGAGAACCGACCCTGCCGCAAGGCAGGAAACAAATCCGGCGGTCTGACGTTGAGTGCTTATGACAGCGGGGTTATTGACAAGGTGCAAGCCTTTTGGCGGCTCATCGGGCGCGGTGCGCGCGCGGCACGCTCTTGTGTTGCATTGCGGGAAGCGCGGCGCATGAATTTAATCTGGTTTTCGGCACGCGAGGCGCGGGCGCTGCAATTCAATCTTGCGCATCCGGCGGTGCTCGCCATCCTCGGCGTCCTCGTGCTCGGCATCCTCGGCACCGCCTTTGCTCTGGGCGTGAAGCTCGGCGAGCGCACGGGCAAGAGAATCAATCAGACCCATGCGACCGCAGCCTTCAACGGTGCCCTTGATGACGAGAAGCGCGAGATCGAGGAGCTGCGCGCGAAGCTCAAGGACCGGGTCGATGCGATGGCGCTGCGCCTGGGCACGATCAATGCCCACATCCTGCGACTGAATGCGCTCGGCAAGCGCCTCGCCGACATGGCGAAAATCAATAACCGCGAGTTCAACTTCGACGCGGAGCCCGCAACCGGAGGGCCGGAGAGCGACGGCGAAGGCGTGAGCGCACAGATTCCCGACCTCAACGAGATGCTCGACAGCACGGAGCGGCGCGTGGAATTGCGCGACGCACAGTTGAACGCTCTGGAGAACGTCATCCTGGTGCGCAAGCTGAACGAGGAGATCCAACCCGAGGGCCGGCCGGTGCATCAGGGATTCATCTCATCCTACTTCGGTCAGCGCCAGGATCCCTTCACCGGCGAAGAGGCGATTCACAAGGGCGTCGACTTCGCGGGGAACCTCGGCGATGAAGTGGTAGCCGTTGCCGCGGGCGTCGTCACCTGGGCCGGAGTGCAGCCGGGGTACGGGAAGCTCGTGGAGATCAGCCACGGCAATGGTCTCGTCACGCGCTACGCGCACAACCAGCGCGCACTGGTTAACGTCGGTGACACTGTCACGCGCGGGGAGCCGATCGCGCTCATGGGCTCGAGCGGCCGCTCCACCGGCCCGCACGTACATTTCGAAGTGCTGCGCAACGGCCGCCAGGTCGATCCGCTCACTTTTATCGGCCATTAGCGCCCCCACGTAGACTCCCTTAGGAGCCGCGATCCTGCGCGAACGAATTGGGCGCGCGGGCGTCTATTGCGTACAATGCGCCGCCCCTCTCCGGCTGCGCTAATCGCGTAAGCATTTGTCGGGGCTCGCTTTTTCGTCATTCCGGGATTTGTCTACGTGCCGCAACTTCTGACGCGCCTCTTTGGAAGCCGCAACGAGCGACTGTTGCGCACCTATCACCGTCCGGTTCGCGAGGCGAATGCCTTCGAGCCGAAGATGCAGGCCTTGAGCGATGCCGAGCTTGCCGCCAAGACGGGGGAATTCCGCGCGCGCCTCAAGCAAGGTGAGCGCCTCGATGATCTCTTGCCCGAAGCCTTCGCCGTCGTGCGCGAAGCCGCGCAGCGCACCTTGAAAATGCGTCACTTCGACATGCAGCTCGTGGGCGGCATCGCGCTGCACCAGGGGAAGATTGCGGAGATGCGCACCGGAGAAGGCAAGACGCTGGTCGCGACCTTGCCTGCGTACCTGAATGCGCTGCCCGGCGAGGGCGTGCACATCGTGACAGTGAACGAGTACCTGGCGCAGCGCGACTCGGAATGGATGGGGCCGGTATTCCGCTTCCTCGGCATGAGCGTCGGCGTCATCAAAAATGCGCAGACCTCCGATGAGAAGCGCGCGGCCTACGCCTGCGATATCACCTACGGCACCAATAATGAGTTCGGCTTCGACTATCTGCGCGACAACCTGGCCTATCGCCTCGAGGATCGCGTGCAGCGCGGCGTCGCCTATGCGGTGGTCGACGAGGTGGATTCGATCCTGATCGACGAGGCGCGCACGCCGCTCATCATTTCAGGCCCCGCGGAGGAAAGTACCGAACTTTATCTGCGCATCAATGAGCTCGTGCCGCGTCTGAAGCGCCAGCCCAAGGAAGACGCGCCCGGCGACTACGCCGTCGATGAGAAGACCAAGCAGGTGCACATCACCGAGGAAGGTCACGAGCACGTCGAGGCGCTCATGGCCGAGGGCGGTCTCCTGCGCGAAGGCGAAAGCCTGTATGACCCGACGAACATCCGCCTGATGCATCACCTGAACGCGGCGCTGCGCGCGCATGCCCTGTACAAGCGGGACGTCGAGTACATCGTCAGGGGCGGCGAGGTGATCATCGTCGATGAGTTCACGGGGCGCACCATGCCCGGACGGCGCTGGTCGGACGGCTTGCACCAGGCGGTCGAGGCCAAAGAGGGCGTGCGCGTGCGCGAGGAGAATCAGACCGTCGCCTCGATCACCTTTCAGAATTACTTCCGCCTCTACAGGAAGCTTGCCGGCATGACCGGCACCGCGGACACCGAGGCGCCGGAGTTCATGCAGATCTACGGCCTCGAGGTGGTCGTCATCCCGACGCACAAGCCCATGGTGCGCAAGGACATGCCCGATTTCGTGTATCTGACGCAGAAGGACAAGTTCGCCGCCATCGTCGAAGACATCGAGGAGTGCGTCAAACGCGAGCAGCCGGTGCTCGTCGGCACGACCTCGATCGAGACTTCCGAATTTCTCGCAGGTCTTCTGCAGAAGGAGAAGATCGTGCACGAAGTGCTGAATGCGAAGCAGCACGAGCGCGAGGCGCACATCGTCGCGCAGGCCGGACGGCCTGCTGCGGTCACGATCGCAACCAACATGGCCGGCCGCGGCACCGACATCGTACTCGGCGGCAATCTCGAGGCCGAACTTGCCGCACTGGGCGAGATCGACGCGGCGACGCGCGCGCGGCTGCGCACGGAGTGGCAGCAGCGTCACGACCGCGTGGTGGCCGCCGGCGGCCTGCACATCGTCGGCACCGAACGCCATGAGTCGCGCCGCATCGACAATCAGCTGCGCGGCCGCTCGGGCCGCCAGGGCGATCCGGGCTCGAGCCGCTTCTATCTGTCGATGGAGGACAACCTGATGCGCATCTTCGGTGACCCCAACCGCACCAAGCGCCTGTTGACCATGGCGGGCATGAAGGCGGGCGAGGTCATCGAGAGCGGCATGCTGACGCGCCAGATCGAGAAAGCGCAGCGCAAGGTCGAGGCGCACAACTTCGACATCAGAAAGCAGCTGCTGCTGTTTGACGATGTCGCCAACGATCAGAGAAAGGTCGTCTACCAGCAGCGCACCGAGATCATGGGCCGCGATGACCTGTCGGCGGCCGTGCACGGCATTCGCGAGGAGGCGATCAATAATCTCGTCGATCAGCACATGCCGAAGAGCGCCGCGCCCGCCGACTGGGATCTTGCCGGCCTGCAGGATGCGTTGCTGAAGGACTTCAACACGCAGGTGGATCCGGCGGCGTGGCTGGCGCAGGAGCCGGAGCTCGAGGAGGCGCAATTGCGCCGCCGTATCGTCGATGCTGCGCACGCCGCCTACGAGGAGAAAGTCGCGCGCAGCGGCGCCGAGGTCATGCGCCACGTCGAGAAGGAGATCATGCTGCGCATGCTCGATCAGCACTGGCGCGAGCACCTGGCGGCGATGGATTACCTGCGCCAGGGCATTCACCTGCGCGGCTATGCGCAGAAGGACTACCGCTTCGAATACAAGCGCGAGGCTTTCGAGCTGTTCGCCGCCATGCTCGAGCGCGTCAAATTCGACACCGTGACGGTGCTGGCGAAGCTCGAGGTGCGCACGCAGGAGGCGATCGATCAGGAGGAGGAGGAACGTCGCCGCCGCCTGATGCGCGCGCTGCAGGCGCAGCACGCCGAGGCGCACTCGCTGCTTGCACCGGGAAGCGCCGCGCCGCCGCCGGATGCACCGGCCGCGCGCCCTTCTCCCGGGATCGGCAGCCCGCCTGCCGCCGGGGCGCCACGCGGCCCGCCGCCCGGCCTGCCCGCGGCCGAACCCGTCGCGCCTTTCGTGCGCGTCGAGCGCAAGGTCGGCCGCAACGAGCCTTGTCCGTGCGGATCGGGAAAGAAGTACAAGCACTGTCACGGCGTGCTCTCGAGTGTTCAGTGAGCCCGCGGCGATCGCGCGGCCCACGGTCCACGTGGTAGCGGCCGCCCTGTATGACCGCGAGGGGCGCGTCCTCATCGCCGAGCGCCCGCCGGGCAAGCATGTGGCAGGGCGCTGGGAGTTTCCCGGCGGCAAGATCGATGCGGGTGAGACTGAGAAGGCGGCACTCGGCCGTGAGCTTGCCGAGGAACTCGGCATCGCGCTCCTGCGCGCGCGCCCGCTCGCGCGCCTGGCTCACGACTATGACGACCGGCGCATCGAGATATCGCTGTGGCTGGTGGAGGAGTTCAGCGGCGAGCCCGCGGGCCTCGACGGCCAGCGCCTGAAGTGGGTGTCCCCGGCCAGGCTCCACGATGAGGACATGCTCGAGGCCGATGTTCCGTTCATCGCAGAATTGCAGCGCCTGTACAATGAGAGCCTCCCTTAATTGACCGCCACAGGATTGCCATGGCAGCGCCGACTGATCTCCCGGACATCCAGCTCGATGCGACGAGTCTATATCGTGAGGAAATATTCACCGATCGCCACGCGGGCACGATCCGCCGCCTGACGCCGGTCACTGCGCAGGGCGAGACCGACGGCACACGCTTCGTGCTCTACTCCGGCCAGACCCAGCTGCTGACGCCGGCAGGTGTGCTGCCGCTCGCCTTCGACATCGAGGCGGATTCGCTCGCGGATGCGATCGGCAAATTTTCCGCGGCCGTGAAGATCGCTCTGGAACAGGCGATCGATGAGGCACGTGAGATGCGCCGCGAAGCGGCGACGCGCATTGTGGTGCCGGACGTTGCCGGAGCGCCGCCCGTGGGCGGCGGCAAGATCAAGTTCTGAAAGGCGCGCGCCCGTGCGGCACTACAGGCAGCAACTCAGCACGAACGGCACATCGCGCTCGGCCTGGGTGGCGCGCTCCGTGAGTCCCTTCCAGGAGAGAAAGCGCACGCTGCAGCGGTAGTGGCTGCCGCTGATCTCAGGATAGAGCCCCGCGGCGCTCGGCAGCGAGATGCGCAGCAGCTGATAGGGCGTGTCGCGCTCGAAGGTGACGTGGAAGGAGCCGGCGAGCGCGACCTCATCGCGCGAGCGGCCGTTCTGCCGCGTGAGCCACAACAGCTCCGCGATGGCATCGCACAGCGGCCGCAAGTGTCCCAGCCACTCATTGAAGGTGCGCACGCGCGCGTCGGCCTCCTGGGAGAGCCAGTAATAGAAGTCCGGCAGATCGAATTCACACGTGCCGCCCGGTATGGCGCTGCGGTGCTTGATGGCGC
>Ga0302325_10019677_pt1 | contig 14185 bp, 12 predicted proteins | sample Palsa_T0_2_FD_201948 | JGI IMG/M metagenome (GOLD analysis project Ga0302325, IMG submission 201948) | Peat permafrost microbial communities from Stordalen Mire near Abisko, Sweden - Palsa_T0_2 | ecosystem: Environmental > Terrestrial > Soil > Palsa > Peat permafrost | place: Sweden: Abisko... | reverse complement strand
AGACCGCGTCCCCAATGAATTTCGTCCACGCCGATGGATTCGACACCGCACAACTGGCGCTGGGCCAAACCCCATTCGACAAACCATTCCACCGACCGATATACCGCTTCCCAACTGGTCTGGAAGGCCCGCGCCGTTTCCCGCCAGGTCAGCCGACGTCCCCAGCGTGCTAAGAATCCCATCATGGCGCACGTCACCGGGCGCTTGCCGTCGCTCCACGGAATGTGCTCGACCACGATCCCATGCTCGGCACACTCCACTCGCCGTGGCGCGTAGCAAAAGTAGGTGGCGATTCCCCACAACGGCACGAAGAGCCAGCGCCGCTGGGGCAAGCAGTCATAGCCCGGCGCCGGTTTCTGACAACGCGAACAGCGCCTGCGTATGCCCGCGTGCGGCTCTATGGTGATCTCGATCGACTGCGGTCCCTCCGGGCTGCCAAGCATTCGGACCCCTTGGTATACGAACCCTACGAAACGTTGCACCTGATTCAAGATGGTCTTAACCTGTAGTTGAATGGCTGATCTCCTCCTCGGAAGATGAGTCTCGGTCTGTTCAACTGCAGATTAATCCAACCCGCCGGAGATCAGCTATTCTTCTTGTCGGCTGTCTTGCCGTACTGGTGCCAGTTCTGGCGAACTCTGTTCAAGATATCCCGGTGACGCGTCATGCTCGGCCCCGACCAGCGGGAGGGCGCAGAATGCCTCTTGTCTTTCCTTCTCAGAAAGGTTTGGTCTTGGTTTTCTCCCGTCGGATGCAGAAGCGTTCAACCCCGCCGATTCACCCGTGACTTTCCCCGAAAGTGAAAATCAACTCGAAGGATTTCCGGGTGCCGCCTGACGAAGGGGTCAAGCTCAGGAAGTGGCCGACAACCGTCAAGCCCGTCTGCGAGTCGAAGAAGGAGTATCAGGAACTGCTGTGTGAACACGTGGAGAAACTGTACTCACTGCAAAAACTCGTTGCGCGACGAGAAGAGCATCTGGGACGATCGTTATCGCTCCATCCGGAACCTGGAGGAGCATCTCCACAGGAACGGCACCCGGATCGTCAAGTTCTTCCTCCATCTCTCGGAGAACGAACAGCGGAAGCGCTTCCTCCAGCGCATAGATGATCCGGATAAGAACTGGAAACTGAGCCTCGCGGACATTCATGAGAGGAAATACTGGAAACACTACATGGAAGCGTACGAGGCCTGTCTCAGCGCGACCAGCACCCATCACGCCCCCTGGTATGTCGTTCCCGCCGACGATAAAGAGAACTCGCGCCTGATCGTTTCGCAAATTGTTCTGGATACCTTCGATGAACTCAAAATGGCGTATCCCAAGACCACCGCTAAGCGCGCGAAGGAATTGAAATCCATCCGCAAGCTGCTTACGAAATGAGTCGACCGGCCTCACGGGCGAGGACGCCGGCGCAGGCTCGAAAAATCCGGCCCAAACGCTACGCCCGACGCGGCCCTGCATCCGCTGCGCAGGGCGCTGACCAAGTTCTGGGAGCGGAAATGGTTTTCCAGAAGACGCGGCCGGTGAAGGTGAGGATCGGCGAATTGCGGCGGCCGAACCCGCAAGGGCGGCCTAGGTTCCTACGGGTCGGAATGGTCCATCAAGGGGATTTGGAGGGGATCAAGGGGCGTACCACATCAATGCCGTGGACGAAGTGACACAGTGGCAAGTGGTAGGTAGGGGCGACCGCGCACATTCAGCGAAGCTTGGCTGATCCCAGTGCTGGAGGCAATGTTGCGCAGTTCCAATTTCAGATATTAGGCTTTCATTAAGACAATGGAAGTGAGTTCATCAATCACCCGTGTCCGACCTGCTCAACAAGTACTGGTGGAGCAGACCAAATCGCGGCCTGGCAGTCGGACGATAACGGGCTGGTAGAGGCCAAGAAACGGAACGGTCATCAGAAAGTACATGGGCTACGGACACATCGAATCGAGGCATTTGAGAATCGGAGGCATCTGATCTCAGATACCATGCTCTCATTGAAGGCGGGCTTCTACAAAGATCGGATGGTCGTCGGAACCGAGGTGATCGGGCGCGCCACACAGATCCCCCTCGACGCAAATTGCCCCGACCCCATCGAGGGCATACACTAGAGTATCTTTAACAAATCACATGAGTCTGCCAACGATCTTCGACACTTGCCGTCCGCGAGCCGATGTCCTCGCGGGCACCATCCGCGACGACGAGTTCATGGCGGACCTGTCACGCGTCGTCAACGGCACCGCGCCAGCCGATTATCTCGACCCCGCAGCGTTCTTCGCCAAGAGCTATCCTACGCGCGGCATGAAGGAATTGCTCAAGGCGGTCTGCCTCCGTCTATCCGGCAAAGGAGGCGAAGTCTCCTCATCATCCGGCTGGGAACGCAGTATGGCGGTGGTAAGACCCACTCTCTCGTCGCCCTCGTGCACGCCGTGCGGGGAATGAAGGGCGTTTCCTCACCCGAGACCTTCGTCGATCCAGCGATTCTCCCGGCGGGCGCCATCCGCATCGCCGCGCTCGATGGCACAAAGATCAGCCCTGGCTGTAAGCACTGCTACGCGGAACGGTTTGCAGAACGCTTCCGTGGAGTGAAAGGGCACCCGTTCGAGCAAGGGTTCGACCTCCGGCTGGTACCGGCGAAAGTCGATGAGCCGCTCCGCTGGAAGACGCCGCAGCGCATCTTCGTGAACAGCATGAGCGACCTCTTCCACGACACCGTGCCCCTCGACTACATCCAGCGCATCTTCGACGTCATGAACCGCGCCGACTGGCACCAATACCAGGTTCTCACCAAACGCGCAGAGCGCCTAGAGGAAGTGGGGGCCTCGCTCCCATGGGCTTCGCACATCTGGATGGGAGTCAGCGTCGAGAACAAGGACTACCTCTGGCGCATCGATCATCTCCGCCGAACGAAAGCACACATAAAGTTCCTCTCGATCGAGCCGCTCCTCGGTCCCATCGGCAAGATCAATCTACGCGGAATCGATTGGGTCATCGTCGGCGGCGAATCCGGCCCCGGTGCGCGACCCATGCAGGCAACATGGGTCCAGGATCTCCGCGACCAATGCGCGACGGCGAACGTCGCATTCTTCTTCAAACAGTGGGGCGGCGTCCAAAAGAAACGGAACGGTCGCGAACTGGACGGCAGAACGTGGGACGAAATGCCTGAACTCGTTACCTTTATAGACCTGAACGTTTAGTACCAAGCCTGACGCGTCACTGGTATGCCGGTCGCACGTTCACCCACTTCTTCTTGCTGACGAAATCACGCACGATACCGTGGGCTACAGTTCGGGTCTTGCATCGTGGGAATACACGCGCGGCTGCGAAGAGCGCGAAGCTGACGGCGGCAAGGGAAAAGGGGCTATTCTGGCAGGCAAGAAAAGGGCCACCAGGGGGTTACGAAATGGCCTTTCAATCGGAGCCTGACTGCCGGCTGAGTTGCCGTGCGGCAACTTTGTTGCCCTCCGGCAATTGGGCCGCCCTTGCCGCGACGGCAAGGGGCTTCTTACCATCTTCGAAGTGGCCGGCTACCACTCATTAATAGCCGCACGGTGGAGGTTTTTGGCGGCTCGCACCAATTCCCTTAAAAACGATTACGCAAGGCCGCACACAAAGACTATCGCGGTCTTCGAAGAGGAGATTAAGAATGCAGAGCACCGTCAAAAGACTTTTTTGTTCGCCGATGGCTGTATTAGTGATGTCAACCGCCATCGGTATAGCTGGCAACTCGCCGGCGCCCGCCCAGGAACTACCTGCTACAGCAAGTCGCGTTCCAACCAAGACCATGGTGGACCCGAAAGGTTTACCCAGCCCGGTGTTGGTGGATTCTGTAACGCCAGGATTGTCCACACCGATGTTCCAGACAAGGCTGGAAATCTTCCGCAGACCCATTCTCAGCACGAGCAAGTTCACACAGGCTGCGGAGGAGGATGCCTGCAGAATCATAGTGGCTACACTGCTCTCCAAGAACGGCCCCAATGGCGGTTGGTGTTGGCTTGTTACTACCGACTGTGGTGATCAATATCAGAAGGGAGATTGCTGGTACACCGAATCCCTTTCCGAAAACCGCAATTCCAGCCATTAGACTCGTGCTCCCGCACGGTCAACAAGAGGGCGAGCCCCGCGCAATCGTGGGGCTTGCTCAGAAGGGCAGATCTATGAAACATTGAATCTGGCGACTTTGCGTTTTACGACACCTTTTTCCTCATCCGCTTCAGAACTTCCGCGAGCACTGTTGCTCCAGGAAGCCGCTCAGCTTAGCGGTCGCATTGAACTGCGGAATCGGCTCCAGTTCCTTGAACGCGGACGTAAACCTATTGGACAGCCGGTTTTGCTGATGCAATACCGTCCCCATCGAGAAGGGCACTGAAACCCTCTCTAGCGAGCCGACCCGGAATGAGCGTATAACCATCACTTTTCAAATCCGAACAACGTGCCAGACATTCTGGTAGCCCACCAGAAGGCCCGGTCGGGCTCCGCTTGAAAAGGGCGGATCTTCGCCGAAGCCGCCTAACGAAGGGCATGCCATAACAGCCGCTGATCGTCTTCTCGTGCCCCGCCCGAATTGCCCCGGAGGCAAGGATTCTCGGAATATCTCAAAATCCATCCCGAGCCGCCAAGAACGTGCCGTTCAGGGCGAAATCCCGCACCAGTAGCTGAGGTAGAGTGCCAAATTGTACGCGGCATGGGCAAGAGCAGCTGCCGCGGTCGATCTATGCCGGACTCGGAGACAACCGTAGAGGCAGCCCGTAAGAACAATGCAGCAGAGCTGAAGCGCGGTTGTCCCGGCTGTCGTGAGATGCACAATCGAGAATACTATGGCTGTGGCCACGATTGAACATCTGGCTGAACCTGAGTCCGACAGCGAAAGATGCCGGGTTAGCATAAGAGCAGCAGTCAATAGATAGCCCCTGAAGATCACTTCTTCCAGAACCGGCCCGAGTGTAATGGCCAGCATTGCTTTGTTCCACCCACTCTCGGTTCCGAGGGGTTGCTGCGAAAAGCGGGCGACCGCCACGATGGATACGCCCGCAAGGAGGCCCGCCCCAATGCTAGATGCTGCGGCTCTCCGGCATATTCGATTCCAATTCGCGAATTCCAGCCCGAGACTCTTCAGCTTGCCACTAGATGAAATAGCGACCAGCAGGAAGGCGCAGGCCTCAACTAGGCCGGCGACTTGTTGACGAGGTCGGATCGAACCAAGCGCCCCAAAGGCCGGTAGCAGGAGCACCCAGAACAGCAACTCTCTCCAATACCCCGTCAGTTCCTTTGCCCACTCGGTTCTCGTGCTTCTGTTATGGGTCAGCATTTTGATCCACCCCCTTTTTGACTCATATTGGGTCTCCTGCAAAATCAACCAAATAACCCGTATCCTCCGATGCGTCAACATCTTCGGATACTGGGCGGATTGACCACGATCCTTCGAACGGTAGAAGAGTGGGTCGCTCACCGGTGGGGCATGGATCGGCCGCGCGTTTTGGTGCAGAATAGAACCGTCCGATATGAACGGTTATGCCAATGCAGCGCAGCCAACGCGGCGGTAGCCTTATAGTCCGGGTTCGACAACAAACAGAACGGCGCGCCTTGGAGCAGGCCAGGCGAGTCCCCTGGAAGCGCTTGGCCGAAGCCGCCGAGGAATACACCGATTGGCAGATGTTCACGCTGTGGTTACGAGCTGTCGTCGAGGCTGCCGGAAACATCCCGGCGATGGTCGCGGAGGAGATGGAATCCAGAACGCCGCAACTCCTCGGCCGCATCCGGCCGGCCGTCGAGGCGGCTATTAAGAATGGGAATGGCGCGGGTTCCAGGATTTGGCAGGATGTCAGCGGCTGGGCGGAGACCAACGTTTTTATCGATGCGGCGCGAGCAGGCTGGTTGGATGCCGTCCGTTATTTCTCTTCGGTGTCGCTACGCTCGATGAAAGCGTGGTCACACTGGGAAGACATCGACAGGCGGTGGCGCGTAGCAATGCCGCAACACTTTCCAAACTACGAACGTTGGCAGCGTGAAGTTGCGGCCGTGGCCCAGATGTCGAATCCCGGCAGCATTGCTCAGCAGGTGCTTGACTCGGTTCGGGGTGTGTCCGAGGCGGAATGGAGCAAGCTTCTCAACGGCTTTTCGGACTTAATGGCGTTTTCTCTGTGGTTGGAATTGGTGCTCGACATCGAGGGCCCAGCCTCACGCCTCGTCTCCAAGGAGTTGGGAGATCGGTACAGTGGATTCAAAGCCTCTCGTGCTATCAGACCCAAGCCAGTTGTTCGCGATCTTAATCAGTGGGTGCTCGATCGTGCCCTTGGTATTGCCGACCAGGAACAACTGCTCACAGCGCTGAGATTCCACGTCAGGCACCACCCGGCATATCCCGCGATACGGAGCTACGCGTTGCATTGTCACGGTGTCTGGGCTGTCGAATGTCCGGATTACCTGCCTTCATTTGAGGAATGGCGAAAGGCCGCCGACGCATACTTTGAGACGTAGGGATGTATGGGACTGAACGGGCGGCGGTTTCAGATTCTTGTCTCAGCCAAGAGTCCCAACCGTGAAGGGTGAGCCATCATCGCCATCGGTGCCCTCATCGCCCTGGCCGAGATCCATTGTGGTAACGTTGCCCCTTCGAACCGGCCGACGCGGCTTCCTTTGCCTGCCAATACCGTCCAGAGTCTCGCGGACATTCTTCTTGAAGGTCGCCGCTTCCCGGGACGGAAATCCGAGATCGACGAGGAAGATCTGATCTTCCCGTTGGAGGCTGTCAAACGGAATCTGGTTTGGGTGGCGACGCAGAAACCGTCCAAGGCATTCCTCCGTTATCCTGCGGTCCTTCGTTTCAAGCCAGCCACGTTCCTTCCATCGGCGAATCTGTCGCGGTGTCACACGAAGAAGCGCTGCAAGGCTATTCGCCGTGAAAACCGCGAATCCATGAATTTCTTCGATCCCGTAACCAAGACGCGCGATTTTCGCGCGCACACCTTTCACGCTGTGACCGGTCCGAGCCGCGATTGATTCGATCGTCGCGTCAGCACCCAGAGCACCCAGCAGCGCGTTAGTTTGGGTTTCCGTCCACCGTTTTGCCTCTCTCATCACGGGCTTCCTTCTCTTATGTTCCGGGGAGATCCCCATTTTTGCCATGCGATACTCAACCGCTTTGCGGATGCTGTCCTTGTTGGGCGCAGTCGCGGTCTCTCGGCCTTCCTGGATTTTGCGACCTATGATGCGCTTTGCTGTCGCCGCTCCGCGTTTCGCACACAGGTCAACCAGAAGTTTGTCGGTCTCCGGAGTCCACTCGTAGCGGCTTACACCCACTTGCCGACCCGGCTGGCCGGCCGGGCGTCGGGGCGCCAAGAGTGGATCGAGCGTCGCAGAAAGGTTGCCCCTTTTCTTCTTCGGCACATGATTTGGCCGGTTGTCATCTGCCGAACTTAGTCTTGACTGTCCTTCCTCTGGAGCGTGCATCCGATTCCTCCACAAACAAACCGGCACCGCAAAGGTATGTGCCCAAAAACTGCTCTCTGAAATGCTCCGTATCTAGCCTCTAAACGAATAAGCATTTTCCAGGGAAAAAGGCAGATTGCTGCCAGTTTCGATTTGGGATCTTCATCACAAAACCAGGCATGGTGTCAGTGAAGGTTTGCTCGACGAGTTCGCGGCCCAAGGTCACGGTGGAAATGGGCGGAACGTCTTTGACCGTGATAAACCGCTCTTTACGCAGGCACACACGCCTGGGAACGTGCGAAACCTTACCTTATTCGCAGTAACGACAGAAATTCCCAGTGTTTCCTTCGGGCTTTTCGCCTTCGCCGGTGCTTATTTGTAGTAGAGGGTTTGCTCTCGCTGGTGTGCAGCGCTACCCACCCTCTGGTGAAGACCGGGTTGTCGCACAACTGGCTTGAACTATGAGGGAGCCCCATCACGACACGCGGCGAGTACCTGCTGACCATTTACCACCATTCTGGATACTTGCCAGGGATTCACAGGGTCGGCCAATCGATGCTCGCGTTGTCGCCGTGGCGGAACGACTTTGGCGGTGGGCATACAGGAATGTCGAGTGGGAACTCCACGATCCCGCCAGCGCGGCCCAGATTGTGGAGAGCGTCGCACTTGAAGTCTCTAGCCGACTGCAGGTGGAACCGGGTGTCGGCCAGAATCTCCCGGGTTATTTTGTCACTGCCTTTCGACACCGGGTGCGCCAGCAATTCCTAAGGGAGAATCGCTTGACCTACGAGGGGCTCCTCAGGGAATTGGAGCTGAACCATCACCTCACAGCACCGGACTGGGAGGCAGCACTGGAACAGGAATTGTGCTTGAAGGTGCTCGTTGATCAACTGCCACACCAATCGCGTCACATGCTTCACTACCGGATTCTGGGATTCACCTGGAATGAAATCGGCCGGGCCTTTCGCATCTCGGGAAAGCAAGCGCGGTCTCGATTTTATTACGAACTAAAAAAGCTGCACACGAAACTGCTTAACGCCGGAACAAACGGTTCCGGTCACTCCGAGGAGTCAGATTGATGAGCGACAAACAGGAACGGGGCCTTCCTGCCCGGCGGGCCGAAAAGCGGCTCGTCAAGATGATTGGCGAGGCCACCAGCAGGGACTGCCTGAACCCGGAGCGCATCGACTGTCCCAGCTCCGACGCGGTCAACGCGGTAGTCGTCCGGCGCCTTTCGTTGCCCGCTTTTGACAACGTCGTCGACCATATTGCTACGTGTGCGCCCTGTTTGGATGAGTACAATCGCCTACGGCGCCGCTATCGGCTCCGCAAAGCAGGCGCGGTCGTGTTGGCTTGCGCGGGCCTCCTTTTCCTGGGGATTTTCTGGAACCACGGCCGGTTGAAACAACATCGCCCCAACGAGCCAATCGCCAAAGAGGTCCCCGCACCCGTGCTGGCGGCGACCCTCGACTATGCGAATTGGACGGCTGAGCGCTCGGAGCAGTCGCGCCCGCGGCCCGCCGAGACCCCGCATTTGACCCGAGCATCGCTCGATCTCACTATAAAACTGCCAATCGGCACCGAAGACGGAATCTACACAGTACAATTCCGGTCCGAGCGCGGCAAACTCGTAGCAGAAGCGGTTGGTGCGGCGGCCTGGAACGGGACAGCCGAGACCTTGAAGATCAGAACGGACTTGCGCAATGTTCCCGCCGGCGCCTACACGGTTACCATTCGGGCAGCGAACTCATCATTGCGCTATTACGCCGTGGTTTTGGAGTGAACCTATGATTCGACTTTCCACCGTATTCTTCCTGGTGTTGGGGCTCCTGCCATTGCGGCCGCAGGATCGGCAACCTGCAAGCGTAATGTTGGAGCATGCCCTCCGCCTCGCCGATCTTTACAACTGGGACGACGCCGGCAGGGATTTTGCGGAGGCCGAGAAGCTGTTCCTTGCCGCTGGCGATCAGCGGAACGCGTTGTATGCCAAGTTGGGCGAGATTCGGTCGACCGTCGACCAGCGAGCACTGCCCGCGACTGCGGCTCAGCTCGCTTCTGAATTGGACAACAACCCACTGCTGCAAACAGACAAGCAACTCCGGCTGTTCTGTCTGATCGTGAAAGGCGACATTGACGGTGAAATCGACGCCGGTGCAATGCGTGAGGATTGGCAGGCGGTGCAGGACCTTGCAACGCAATTGGGCGACAAGAAGTGGCAGTACCGCGCCCTCGCTCAACTCGGTGTCGCCGCCTTCTATGATGGCGACCTAGCAACTGCGGGAAAGAATGTCGCCAGCGCCCTGGCTGCGGCCACGAAGGAAGGTGACGGTGGAGCGCAGGTCCGCTTTTTAACGTCCCTTGGGATCGGCCTGCGCGAGGCGCACATGAACGAAGAGGCGCTAACGTATTTCGACAACGCTCTCAAGATCGCCAGCACCATTCCCGATATCGGTTACCCGTTTTTCACAAAAGAAGCCCTTCTTGAAGACCTGATCGATGCTAAGCGGACTGATTCCGTCCAGAAGCTGGCCAATGAGATTCTGGAGCAAGCAGAGCAACGACACCACCCTCAGTCCGAGGCGATTGTCTTGATGCTCGAAGCTCATATGGCGCGGCAGCGACACGATGACGTGGCAGCCTTACAAACGCTCCAACAATCGATGGAACTGTCTAAATCCGGCGGTTTCGTTAGGGATCTCGCGGATGCGCAGGCGCTGGCCTCCGACATCTATCGGGACCGCGGCGAACTGGAGAAGGCGACTGAGTTCGCAAATCTGGCTGCAACTTCCACTCAGGAAAGCGGCGATACATGGTCAACCCCGCGCCGGCTACAGGCCGTGGCCGTGCTGGATATCAAACAAGGCAAATATGAGGAGGCAGACCGCGTCTTTGACCGAGCGTCGGCTTTCATCGACGCCCTGATCGGCGATTACTCCAGCGTTCTGGAGAAGACAGCCCTGATCGCCGCATCCAGCGAATTATATTCGCTGCACTTTGCACTGGTCGCGGATCGGTTCAACGACCCTTCCAAGGCCTACTCGATTATTGAGCAGGTCAGGGGGCGCGTGACGACCGATCTCCTTATGGCTGGCGCCGTCGCTCCTGCGCAAGCCAAGAAAGACCAACTTGCCATTTCCGAACTACGTCTCAAGTTGGCGGCAGCGCGATCAACCAGCGACGTTCGGCAAATTCGTGACCAGATCTTCCTGGTGGAACAGACCAGGTGGATCACTCCCGAGGTTAGTATTCTAAAGGCGAAGTCGCACGACCCGGTTAGCATGGAACAGGTTCAGCGTAGCCTCGATCCGGCAGCGGTTATCTTGGAATACGTTGTGGCTGATCCAAGCTCATATTGCCTCGTCATTTCAAAGACGGATGTCCGCATCCTGCCGCTCGCTGGCAAACAAGAGATCGAAGCCCTGATCGCTGCGTATCTGAAAGCTGTGAAAGCGAAGGCGCCGGCCCACAATGAAGCGCGGAGTCTGTACGATGCTCTTCTGGCTCCCATCCCGATGGCGGCACAGAAGGAGCATCTGTTCGTGGTGCGTGACGGCCCGCTGCACCTTGTGCCCTTCGATGGGTTCATCGATGACGGAAATCGGTACGTCGCAGAAACCCATACGGTGGTTTACGAACCGTCGGCAACCGGCTTCTACTTGCTCACGTCGCAGAAGCGCCGTCCCACATCATTGGGGCACGCCCTATTGGCGGTGGGCGGCGTTCCGTACAGTCCCACCGAGCTAAAACAGGCCAGTATCACCCGAGGCTATGACCCCGGAGCACTCAGCGACCTGCCCGCGTCGAGGGACGAGGTGATTGCCGCCGAGGCCGCCGTACACGGCCCCGGTGATCTACTTTTAATCGGACCGAGTGCCACCGAGTCGGCTTTCAAACGTGCCGCCACGTCGCAATACAGTATCATTCACCTCGCGGTGCACGGTTATGCCAGCACAACGGAGCGAAATCGTTCGGCGCTGGTCTTATTGAGCGATCCGGCCGCGGGCGAAGACGGCTTTCTTCAAGCTTCGGAAATTGTACAACTGCCACTGCATTCCGACCTTGTCATCCTCTCGGCCTGCGATACGGCTATCGGCCCACTAGAGGGAGAGGAGGGAATTGCGGCGCTTTCAAGAGCGTTCTTACTGGCGGGCGCGCGGAGCGTAGTCTCGACGCTCTGGTCGATTGACGATACGTTTTCGCTCTTCCTCATGAAGCAGTTTTACAAACACCTGGCGTCACATGAGCCGCCCGCAGTTGCGCTTACGGCGGCAAAGCGCGACATGTTGCGGAGGTACGGCGCGGCGGCGGTTCCGTACTATTGGGCCGGGTACACGTTGGAGGGCGCAGGCAACCAGGCGATGGCGAATCAATGACTAAAACCAACATGACACTCACATCTCTGACCCCAAGCCAACGCACCGATATTTTGGCTTCGGTCAAGAAGTGCATTCTCAAGCATCACTTCAATGTGGGCGGTGTGGATTACCACGAGTGGGCCGTCCGGTTTGACGAGCGATCACCTTCCCTGCTCGGCGTGGACGTTGAGGAGTTCGAAGATGGGGTACGCAAGGCCCTCGCGGAACTTCGCAGCAGCCATACCGTCTTCTACCACGAGCGATCCAACCGGCTTCTGCCGCAACATTCGATCAATGCGACCATGCGCGCCTTTGGGCATGATGGTCGGCAACGCTGGCACTTCCTGGACGTCTTCGAAGGCGGTCCAGCCCACCTCGCTGGTATCAAGAGGGGCGACACGTTGGTCGCCGTCGACGGCACGCCGTACGAACCCCCGGCGATGCCTCCATTCCGAATTGGCGAGACGTATAATATGGCCGTTGCAAGCGCGCTGGGTGAAAACCTGCGCGAGATCGCGATAAGCGTTCCCTTCAGAAAGGGCACCAAAGACCGCCCACCGATTGTTGAACCGAACAGCCCGATTCATTCCGTCACTGCCCCTAAGACCGGGCTCCTCAAGATTCCATACTTCCCAGGTCCGACCGGGATTAGCTTCGCGAACGCACTCGACCTGGCGATACGCGATCTCAAATCTCAGGGGTGCGACCGCCTCATTATTGATCTGCGCGGCAACATCGGCGGGAGTTTGGGTTTCGCCCGACTCGCGAGCTACCTTTGCCCAGACCGAATTCCGATCGGTCACAGCCTGACGCCTGCACGCCTCCGCAAGGGTTACACCCGCGACACCCTGCCTCGTGTTCCGATGCCAGGGACGACCAGTGAGTTCATGTTGGCCCTCACCCGATTCGCACTGCGCGACAAGTCCGTTATGCTCCTTACCCAAGGGTTAGGCCAGCAGCCGTTTCACGGCAGGGTCGTCATCCTCGTCAACGAATGGACCAACAGCGCAGCCGAAATGCTCGCAGGATTCGCCTCAGAAAATCGTTTGGCGACGATCGTCGGCACCAAGACCGCGGGTAATGTCCTCGGAGCTGTGAACCAGAAGGTCGGCGCTGGATACTGGCTTCGCGTGCCGGTCTTCGGCTGGTACACTTCCAGTGGTAAGTGTCTGGAAGGCCAAGGTGTTACTCCAGACCTAGAGGCTGATGTCGACCCACCCTCGTTGGATGCGGCAATAGATCAACAAGAGCGCCGTGCGGCCGAACTTCTTGACGCCGCGTGAGGTGCCCACCAGCCGACGGGAACGACCACTCAGGTCCAAATTGGGCCGTCAGTATCTTCCTTCGCGACCACTCGCATGTGATCGCCTGTCGTGCCCCAGCTCAAGGCACCTCCGCGAGTCGACTACAGATCCAATCCGGATTACATTACCCGACCCTGGCGCGTTTGTCGTTACCGATCCGGCTAGATTCCCAACGTTCTATGAAGTGGATGTTCCTTATCGGAGTGCTTTTGGCGGGCACGCTTTCTCCCGGCGCCGAGCGCCTTCAGCGCGGCCATTGCAACACCGCTACACTGAAGATCTGAGATCCGCGACGGAGCGCGGCGCCGTTGCTGGAAAAGAAAACCCTGGCAAAAGAACCGGTGTGACATCTTAGGCCCAGGACACTTTCGGGGGATCAGGCTGGGACCGCCCATTCAGGGCTTCTGCGAGAGACCATGTTTGCGCCGGAATGTTTAAGGCTGTATCATCAATGATTTATATAGTGTCGGCCCAAAACCAAATGCCCAAACATCCGATCGCTCCGTTGGCGATATCGCGACCGCCCAAATCACGATGCCCCATCGGAAAGTTTGTTTGGCACTGGAGCAAAATCGTTGCCTAGCTCTTCAAAGAAGCTCGCCTCCCGCCCTAAGCTGAACCTTCCGAGAATTCAGAGTCTTGCCTTAAGGCACTTCTCTCTCTACTCGATCCAACCGACGGTGGAAATCCAATTGGATAAAGGGGTTTTTTGCCTTGCCGGCGCAAACGGCCTCGGTAAGTCCACTTTCCTTGCGGCTGTAAATTTTGCCCTGACGGGCCGCGTATCAGACCCAAATCGAACGTTTCTCTCAATCGGCGAATTCTATCGGCACACCGAGGCCTTCTCCACAGAGTTTTTCGACGGTCGAATCGACGAAAACGATCGGGAATATGCCGAGGTGGCGCTGGAGATGACAGTCGGCACGCAGACCTACCGGCTCACCCGTGGGATGTTTGAGCCCGAGGAGTTGCGACTGCTGGAGATCATAAACGAAGACGGGGCTCCACTGGCAAAAGCTAAGAACCTTAAACCCCGAGACCTGCATGACATCTATAGCAAGAACTTGGCGGTCGATATCGGTTTGCATTCGTTCGAACAGTATGTATTCCTACA
>Ga0302325_10019675_pt1 | contig 14186 bp, 12 predicted proteins | sample Palsa_T0_2_FD_201948 | JGI IMG/M metagenome (GOLD analysis project Ga0302325, IMG submission 201948) | Peat permafrost microbial communities from Stordalen Mire near Abisko, Sweden - Palsa_T0_2 | ecosystem: Environmental > Terrestrial > Soil > Palsa > Peat permafrost | place: Sweden: Abisko... | reverse complement strand
CCAGCTGTACAGTCCCCGTGGGCCCTCCCACACCCCCGGCGTCCACAGGGCGTCGTCGACGATGCAGTCGAGGTCGGAGTAGTACTCGGAGAAATTGCCCGCCGGGTCCTTGAGGTACCAGAAGAAATTCGACCCGACGTGGTGCCTGCCCAGGCCCCACACGTGGCGCGCGGGGTCGCCCGCCAGCATGGCGCTCGCGCCGCGCCCTACCTCGTCGACGTCGTCGACCTGCCAGGAGGTGTGGTGCAGGAACGCGACCGGAGCCTGCTGGATGAGCACGTTGTGGTGGTCGGTGGAGCAGCGCATGAAAGCGGCGAGCCCGGGGACGGTGTCGCTGACCTTGAAGCCGATGCCCTTCTGGAAGAAGTCCTGCGAGGCCTCCTGGTCAGTCGAGCCAACTACCACGTGCCCGAGCTTGCGCGGGCGGACCGGCTGCTCGCGCAAGATGCCGGGCGCGCGGTGCTCGGTCCGGGCGGTGACGCCGGGACTGTTGTACCCGGGCACCGGGGTGGGCTCCTGGTCGTAGCGGTCGGCGATCTCGACCTGCACGATGACCTCGGTGCCCGGGTCCACGGCGCGCACGCCAGCCGCGGTGCGCTCCACGGGGATATCGAGGGCAGCAAGCGATGCCGCGACCCGGTCCAGGTCATCCGGGTCGTCGGCACCGACGCCGAGCTGGAGGAGTCGGCGTCGGCTCGCGTTGACGATGCGCAACTGCTCGCCCCCGTCCACGGTCGCGAACGTGCCGTCCGGCCCGGGGGCGAGCCCGAACTCCGTGTAGTAGGCGGCAGTCTGCTCAGCGTTGGGCACGCCCATCACAATCTGGGTGAGGCGGTGCAGGGCCATGGTGCTCAGCCTTTCGGTGGGCGTCGGGTGCGGGACGAGGTCATCAGCGACGATCGGCGACGTTGCCGCCCGGACTGGTGACGGCGGGGGTGGAGACGGCTGTGCGCCCATGCCACCCATGACGGGACAAGATGTGGGCGAGCTCGTCGAGCAAAGCTGGCAGATCCGCTACGGTCCGCGCGGTCCCGAAGACGTACCCGTCGGGTCGCTGCACGAAGGCCTGGACATGATTGGCCTGGAACCACCGGCCGTACTCGCCGTCGATGTCGACGTAATAGCCGGGGCCGGGGCCTCGCGATACGTGCACGACGTCCATATCCAGCCTGGTCATGAGGTCTCGTTGGCCCTGGTGGAACAGCGCCGTCGGAACCGCGTGCCGGGAGACGATCCGCCAACCGGACCCGAACTCGTCAAGCCGGTCGATACTTCGGTCGAGCGCCACCCGGGCCTGCGGCGACAGTCGGCCGACGGCGGTGCCGAGTTCCTTCTCCGACCCTTCCGCCACGATTCCCGTCCCAAGGCGGGGGAAAATCGGCGGGGTGGGCACGTTTCCCGCTCGGAGCATGTCGTCGCGCTGCCGGGCGATGTCCGGATCGCGCGTGAGCACCATCTCGCCGAAGGCCATCGAGATCTCGGTCAACCCGCGCACATGGGGCGCGCGCTCCGACTCATACGTGTCCAGCAGGATCTCGTCGGCCTCACCGCGCACGACCGCAGCGAGCTTCCACGACAGGTTGAACGCATCGCGAACACCTGAGCACATGCCCTGACCCATGAACGGCGGCATGGTGTGGGCCGCGTCGCCGACGAGAAGCACCCGGCCCTGTCGCCAGGGCGTTGCGAGAGTGCTCTCGAAGGTATACACGGCTCGCCGCTCGATCCTGCCCATCTCCGGGGTGATGTCCCAGCGCGCCAAGAGGTCCCAGCACCGCCCCTCGTCTACGAGCTCAGCGCGGCTTTCGCCCTCGTTCACGGCGAACTCGAACCGTGAATGACGCGACCCGGACCACCGGCCGGCCAGGAGCGGCCGATTGATGTCAAGCACCTGGTAGACCTCGGGCAACTGCGGCAGGTGGATGTCCGGGTCGCGGGGCTCGAAGTCGATGACAAGCTGATCGAGGGCTGGAAATCCCAGGTCGAGACGCTCACTGCCGATGGCCGTGCGCACCCAGCTACGTGCCCCATCCGCCCCGATGACGTAGGCGGCCCGGACGGTGCTGGGTTGAGCACCAGGGCGGGGATCGGCTTGCGGGCCATGGCTGGGGACGACGCTGAGGGTGACGGCGTCAGGGCTCTGCTGGAGGCCGGTCGCCACGATGCCCATGTGGACTTGAACCCCGAGTTCGCGGACCTTAGCGTCAAAGACGGCCTCAATCTCGGGCTGGTAGGAAAGGTAGCTCTCCTTCCAGCCGGCGCCTCCCTTGCCCAGCATGACGGTCGCGAGCACTTCCATGTCCGCGGACACGAGGCTCCACTCCATCATCGGCCGGGCCGCCAGCTCTATCTCCCGCGCGACGCCTAGCCTTTGGAACGTCCGCATGGTCTCGCCGTCCAGATGGCCCGCCCGGGACAGCGAATACCGCTGCGGCCAGCGCTCGACGACGACCACGTCCAACCCGAGCTGGGCCAGCAGCCCCGCAATGATCATGCCGACCGGCCCATAGCCCACAACCACGACGTCGCAGTCGGTATGAGGGGCGAGCGGCCGATCCTGGCCATTGCTGGCTTGTGTCACGTCGTCTCCTGGTGCTGTTCGCGGCGTCGGTCCGCAGGTGATCTGCAGGTCGACTTCGCGCTGTGATGTGTGGTCATGTCAGTAGCGGCCATGCAGCCCGAGTTGACTTTCTGACGGCATCCTGTAACGATCGCTCCAGACACTAGATCAACTTAGGAGCCGGATCGCTTTATTGTCAAGGTTCCGGTCCGCGGCACATCGGCGGTCGCGGGCAGCCGCGGCTAGCCCGCCGGACACGAGCCGCGTCGGGAGGAACCGGTCGCGAATCGCACCGAAGCCTGTCCGGTCGGCCAACTGATCAAGCCACCCAGCGCACAACGAGCGGAGCGAGACATGCAGATTGCAAACGTCGCCGGACGTGCCGTCCTGGCACATGGCAAGGAACCCATCGACGTCTTCGAGGCGAGCGCCGGCCGGTTCGGCCCCAGCCCGTCGGCGGTCTTCGACCGATGGGCGGAATTCCGGGCCTGGGCGACCGCCGAGTACGGGTCGGTCCCGGTCGAGCGCGACCGGGACTGGCTCGCCGACGAGCACGTGGGTGCGCCTAGCCCGCGTCCACGGCAGGTATTCGCCATCGGCCTGAATTACGCCGAGCACGCACGGGAATCGGGCTTTGACCTCCCGACGACTCCGGTCGTTTTCACCAAGTTCCCGTCGTGCATCGTGGGACCAGAACACGAGCTGTCACTGCCGCAGGGCAACGTGGACTGGGAGGTCGAACTGGTCGCCGTAATCGGTGAGCACGCCTACCAGATCGACGAGGACCAGGCCTGGGCGGTGGTAGCCGGCCTCACCGTCGGGCAGGATCTGTCCGAGCGCATCATGCAGCATTCCGGCCCGGCGCCCCAGTTCGGCCTGGCCAAGTCTTTTCCCGGCTTCGGACCCACCGGCCCGGTCCTTGTCACCCCCGACGAGTTCTCCGACCCCGACGACCTCGAAATCGGCTGCCGGCTGGGCGACGAGACCCTGCAGCTTGACCGCACCTCGGGGATGGTGTTCGGCGTTCCGGCCCTAGTGGGATGGCTCTCCCACATCACCCCGCTCTTCCCTGGTGACCTCATCTTCACCGGCACGCCGTCCGGCATCGGGTCGAGCAGGACGCCACCCCGCTTCCTCAAGCCCGGCGACGAGCTCGTCAGCCATATCGAGGGCATCGGCCGTATAAGGCAGCAGTTCGTCGGGTCCTACGCCGCCCCCGAGCCGCCCCGCACGACCGCAGCCGTCCTCGCCGCAGAAGGATGACGATGACCGCGGGGGCGCGTGCGCCCCCGCGGTCACGAATGGGGCTACCCGACGAGCCACTTCCGCAACTCGGCGTAGAAGGCGGCGACTGGCTCTGGCCGGTCGTCGCCGAGCAGGTGATCGCTCACCGATCGCCCGCTTCGCCACGCGTCCCACGCGAGGATCGCATAGCTCGCCCGGAACCGGGCGAGCTTCTCGGCGGGGATTTCAATACGTTCACCGGGCACCGAGGGGGTGAGCGTCGTGTGCTCATAGATCGGGTCGAGCGAAAGGATGCGCCATTCGCCGTCTCGGCGCTCGAGTCGATAGTTCAGCCGGGTATGGGACAGCACGTCGCCTCGCACCGCATCGACGACGACCGCAGCGCGCACCGTGGTCGGCGCCTCCACGTGCGCCTTGTCACCGTGTACGTGCACGACTGGCGAGAACATCTGATGCGTCGTAACCAGGCCGGCCTGCGCGAGCGTCTCGGATCCCGCCACAAAGCCCGGCCCGTCGCCGTCGTACCAGCTCAGGCGCACGGTGGAGTCGGGCCAGAAGCACTTCCCCATCTGTTCCCACCAGCCGCGGTCCCGGCCTTGACGTTCGTGCAGGACGACCTGGGCGACGGTGAACGCCTCCGCCTCCGCCGCCGACGCCATGGGATAGTTCATTCGCCGCCCCTCTCGTCGGACGGCTGTGAATCCAGCCAGTTGAAAGCCGCCTCGTACAAGGCGTTCACCGCGTCGATCCGGTCGATGCCGGGGAGGTCGGCGCTCAGCGTCTCGCCCTCCAGTGACCGCGTGTAGGCCAGCCACCGATACGAGTGCCGGAGGCCGGCGACCGCGCTGGGGTCGACCCGCAGGTCGGTGCCCGGCATCGCGGGGTGCAGCGTATCCCACTCGTAGACGGCAGTGAGATCGCTGATCCGCCAGACCCCCTCGCGCCGCTCCGCCCGGTAGAGCAGGCGCATGAACGACGTGAACTCGGCCTCGACGCCGTGGACGGAGATGGAGCGGGTTGTGGTCGACGGCAGCTCCACGACGGCACGCAAGCCGCGGTGGTGGACGAGGGGAGGCCCCAGCCGATTGAGGATCGTCCCGCGGCCGCCGGACGAGCTAGCCTCGGCTGCCGACACGAAGGCCTCGGCGCTACCCTGGAGCCAGCTGGTGGCCACCCTCGCGTCCGGATGGAAACAGTCCCGCAGTTGATCCACGAGCCTCCGCACCCGGCTCTGTCGCTCCCGGACGACCAGTTGCGCGATCTCGGTTACGTCATCCACCATCGTGCTCCCATCGGATTGCCGTGCGGTCGGAAGGGCTCAGAAAATGGCGAGCGGGTTGACCGGGACACCGGTGGCGCCGTGGATGGGCAGCACGCCCAGGACGAAGAGGAAGTTCCAGCTTCCCAGCTCGCTGCAGACGGCGGCCAGTGATGATACGTCAGCGTTGTCGACCAGGGGGAGACCGAGCCGCGCGAGGCCAACAAGGTGCAACAGCGGCGGGCCTCCCAAGCCTGGCGGGGGGTCGCCGATGTCGCTGGCGAGCACGCTGACTTCACGCTCGGCCAGCCACCGGACGGCATCCAGTGTCATCGTCGGCAGCAGTTCGGCGAGATCCCGGTGGACGGCCCATCCCCCGCGCACGACTAGGGCGTCGCCGGATTGCACGCGAACGCCCGCCCGTTTTTCGGCGACGTCGAGGTCGGCGGCGGTGACCTCGTGCCCCGGAGCGAGCCGACTGCCCGATGCAAGGTCGAGCAGTACGCCGGCTGTAGTAATCCCGGCCGCGAAGGGTGTGGTCGAAGCGTGCCGCAGCGTGCCTTGGGTCACCGCCTGATCGATGGGGACGCCCGGGTAGACCTGGCCGTCGACCGGGATGTGGGCCAGGGCGTCGATGTGCGTCATGGCGATGTGGTGGGTGTTGACCACCAGGACGTCGGAGAGTGCATGCGCCGGCGAACCCGTGTAGCTGAGCATCTGCTGCACCGGCGCGGGCATCGGGCTCAGCCCGTGGGGCAACGGGCCGCCGCCGGCGAGCGTCGTCGGGGAAATGGGGTGGGCGAGAGATACCGTGCGTCCGGTACGGACCACCGCAGCCCCCCGGGCCCGGGACTCCTCGGTGATGAAGTTCAGGGTGCCCCGCTCGTCGTCTTTCCCCCACCGGCCCCAGTTGCTGGGCAGCGTCTCCGCCGGTGCGGCTACCGGTGGAGCAGGTCGCTTCCCGGCCAGTGAAGTGACGGGCTCGGTGCTCACGAGGGCCCTCCTTGCGCGAGGCGCGGGAACAGCCGCTCGGCGTTGCCGCAGTCGATGGCCTGGCGCTGCTCACCGGTCATTGCGAACGAGTCGAGCCGCTCGGTGAACTGACGGGACTGGTCCGGCCGGAACTCGTAGGGCCAGTCCGAGCCGAAGGTGATGTGACCGGGTTCGGCGAAGGCAAGCAGCGAGGGCAGAGCGTACGGCCCCCCGGTCAGCGCCGTGTCGAAGTAGAACGTTCGCAGCTGGTCGATGACTTCGGCCTCGTCGGCGTCACGGGAGATCATGCTCGCGATCCGGGTGGCGGCGTAAGGGACGTAGCCGCCTCCGTGGGAGAGCAGGACGCGCAGTCGAGGGTACCGACGCGGGCAGTCGTGCTTGACGAGGTTCACCGCCGCCCGGGTGCTGTCGGCCAGGAAGTCGACGACCCCGGAGGTGATCCCCTCGACCCGAGGGCCCGGGAGGGCGGTGGGGTGGATGAAGAGCACCGTTTCCCGTTCGTCGAGCAGCTGCATCAGCGGGTCCCACTGCGGTGAGCCGACGTAGGTCCCGTCAACGTTGCCGAGCAGGACGATGCCGTCGGCGCCGAGCTCGTCGAGGGCGTACCGGGCCTCCTCCAGCGAGGAGCCGAGGTCCGGGAGCGCGAGCGTGGCGAAGAAGCCGAAGCGCCCGGGATCCTGGCGCACCACCTCGGCGCAGAATTCGTTGACCGTTCGCGCCAGCCGGCGCACCTGCGCGGGGTTGTCGCCCGGTCCCCATCGAACGCCGGGGCTGGAGACCGAGAGAACCGCGGTGGCGATGCCCTTGGCATCCATGGCGGCCAACGTGGATTCGACGTTCCAGTCGACCAGCGATCCCGGGTAGTCGGGGTTCGCCTTCAGCCACCCCAGGTACTCGGGAGGAACCACGTGCGTGTGGGTGTCGATCCGCCGCCTTTCCCCGGGTACCTGCGTGTCGACTCCGGTCACCGCGATCTCCTCTTGGGATGGGTCGTCGGGAGCCGCGTAACGCAAGACGACAACTCCTGGGACGATCGTTACAGACAGAATGGACGCTATGCCACCGGATCCGACGTGTCAAGGAGTCCGCAGGCTGCGAGCTCGCCCGGCGGTCGGGCAGCGGCCCTCAGGACGCCGCGGGCCCCTCGTCCTCGTCTGCCATTCGGATCAGCGCGTCGGCGAGCCTCGCCAGAATGTCGGAGTACGCCGCTGAGCCGCCCTGGGCCGCGAGGAATGTGCCCTCGAACGCAGCCCCGGCGAAGTCGACCAGCCGCTCCGCCGTCTGGGTCGCCGGCGCTGACCCAGGCTCGGAGAAGCAGAGAGCGAGGGCATCGCGCAGCCCGTCCCGCTGCTGCTGCCGTAGCCGGAGGACGACCTCGTTGGCTCCTCCGGCCGGGGCGCTGAGCAGCAGGACGGTCTGCAGGCGCAGGAACTCGGGTGACTCCTCGATGATCCGGGCGGCGCGCTGGAAAACCCAGGCCAGCTTCTCGGCCCGAGAGCCGGCGCTCGGCAGGTTCTCGATGGACGTCAACTTCGCGAATTCCTCGGCTCCCCGCTCCATCACCGCCATGAGGACGCCCTCCTTGGAGCCGAAGTGCCAGTAGATCGAACTGGCCGGCAGCCCCGACTCCTTCGCCAGCGCGGAGATGCTCGTGCCGTCGAAGCCGCGGGCAGCCATCAAGCGGCCGGCCGCGTCGAGGATGTCCTCCCGCGAACGGTCACCCTGTTCCTGACGCTTGGTCCTGGCGGTCGCTTCGCTCACGGGAGCAGCCTACCCACGGCGTACGGCGCCGCCGAAGAGGAACTTGGTTGTGATGACGCGGACGCCGGGAGGCTCAAGGCTGACCGCCGGGGGCGACCGCCGGGCGGATCCGGAGGAGCCGGATGAGGGTGGTCGTGCGTGCGCTTGGTGTCCTGCGCCAGGCGGCGAGGCCGACGGCGAGGAGCAGGGCGGCGCCGTTGAACAGGTCGGGGATCCAGATCGGCAGGCCGGCCAGCTGCAGGCCCTTGACCCCGACGGCCAGCACGTAGGCGGCGACGACGGTGCCCCAGACGTTGAACCGGCCGCCGCGGAACTGGGTGGAGCCGAGGAACACCGCGGCGATAACCGGCAGCAGGTAGCCCGGCCCGACCGTCGGGTCACCCGCCGACAGCTGCGAGGTGAGCAGCAGCCCGCCCAACCCCGCAACCACACCGCAGATAACGAGGGCGAACAAGATGATGCGCGAGGTCCGGACGCCCGCCAGCGCCGCAGCGCGAGGGCTTGCGCCGGTGGCGTAGACGTGGCGGCCGATCGGGGTCCGCTCCAGCACGTACCACAGCAGGGCCGCGACGACGAGCATGATGTAGACGGGGTAGGTGACGCCGAGCAGCTGGCCGCTACCGAGGTCGCCGTACCCGACGGGCAGGTTGACGATCTGCTGGCTGCCCGAGATCCACTCGATCGCCGCGGTCAGCAGCGAGCTCACCGCGAGGGTGGCGATGAACGACGGGATCCGCGCCCGCGTGATCATCAGCCACGAGAAGACGCCCACCGCCGCGCCCGCCAGCAGCGTCACGACCACCGCGACCAGCCCGGCCAGGTGCAGCTGGGCCAGCAGCCAGGCGACCAAAATCGCCCCCAGGCCAGCCTCCGTGCCCACCGCCAGATCGATCACCCCGGCCGCGATGGGAACCACGAGGCCGACCGCCACCAGGCAGGTGATCGCCTGGTCCGACAGCAGGGACCGCCACGTGCCCCAGGTCAGGAACGTATCCGGCACCCACAGCGCGAACACCACGAACATCAGCGCGAGCAGGTACAGCGCCGACACGTTGCGGAACGCAACCGCCCCCGCGACCCGCCGCATCCAGGACTCGCGACCGGCCGGCCCCAGCACCGGACCACTCGCCGCGGCCGCGACCTTCTGTGTCGCCGGACGGCTCATGCTACTGGTCTCCTCACGGTGCCGGATCTTTGCTGGACTCATGTCGGCCGCGAATGCAGATCGAGTTCGTCGCGGACCAGTCGGGCTTCGGTCAACGAGTCCCGCGGCACCTCACTGATCACCCGACCCTCCTTGAGCACCAGCACGCGGTCGCACAACTGGACGAGTTCCTTGGTGTCCGACGAGCACAGGAGCACGCCCGCGCCACGGTGACGGACCGCGAGGATGAGCTCGTAGATGGCCGCCTTCGCGCCGACGTCGACGCCCTGGGCCGGTTCGTCGAGCAACAGCACCCGGGGGCGAACCCGGAGCCACTTGGCCAGCACGACCTTCTGCTGGTTGCCGCCGCTGAACAGCTTCAGCGGCTGCTCGGGATTGGGCGGATGCAGCCCCACCGTCTGCATCCACCGGCGGGCCTCGATCCGTTCGCCGCGCGCGTCCAGCCGGCCGAAGCGGCGTCGCAGCGGCCGCATCAGCGGCAGCGTGAGGTTCTCCCGGACGCTCATCTCCATCACCGCGCCGTCCCGACGCCGGTCGGCCGGCACGTACGCCAGGCCAGCCGCGATGGCCCCCGCCGGGTCGCCCGCGACTAGCTCCTCGCCGGCGACATCCACCTGGCCCGTCCGGTACCGCGCACCGAACAGCATCGACGCGAGCTGTTCTCGGCCCGAGCCGAGAATCCCGGCGACGCCGACAATCTCCCCCGCCCGCAGCGTCAGCGACAGGTCCCGGATCTCGCCACCGCACAGACCCGTGACCTCCAGTACCGGTTCGCCTCGGCCGTCTTGCGGGGTGAGCGCCACTTCCGCGACGGCGCCGCCGACGATCAACTCGACCATCCGGTCATGGTCGAGTTCGCTCGTCGGCGCTTCGGCCACGACCTGACCGTCGCGCAGCACGACGACTCGATCGGCCAGCGAAAGCACCTCGTCGAGCCGGTGCGAGATGAACACCACCCCCGCTCCCGATTCGGCTACGCGCCGGACCGCCTCGAACAGGACCTGTACCTCGTCGCCGTGCAGCGCCGCGGTCGGCTCGTCGAGGATCAGCACGTTGTCCGGCCTGGTCCAGCCGTCCATCGCCCGGGCGATCGCGACGATCGCCCGTTGCGCCGGCGACAGCTTGCCGACCGGGATCGTCGGGTCGAAGCTCGCGCCGAAGCGGCTGATCAACTGCTCCGCGTGCCGTCGCTCCGCGCTCCCGTGAACCGGGCCCAATCCCCATCCTCGGGTCGCTCTCCCCAGGCCCAGGTTTTCTACCGTGGACAGGATGTCGGCCAGGCCGAGGTCCTGGTGAATGAAGTGCAGCTCCTCGCGGGCGGACGGCCCGGACACGACCTCCCCGGCGGCGTCCCGGACCTCCACCAGCGACCCCGGGTCAGCCTGGTACACGCCGGCCAGGATCTTCACCAGCGTCGACTTGCCCGACCCGTTGTGACCGAGCACCGCGACGATCTCGCCGGCGCGGATCTCAAGCGAGACGCCGTCGAGCGCCTTCAGCCCCGGGAACGTCTTCGACATGCCGCGGACCCGCAGCAGCGGCGGGGCCGCCGCGACCGCGTCCGCCCCGCCCCCGCTGTCGCTCATGACGCCGCCGGGTGCCACAGCTTCGCGAAGAGCTGCTGGTAGTCCGGGTACGCAGTCCAGCCCTCGGCCGGGTTGAAGGTGATGTCCTGCTGCTCGAGGAACTGCAACGGCAGCTCGCCGGCCTGCTCCGGTGCCGTCGGCTGGTCACCCTCGACCAGCCGCGCCGCGGCATCCAAAGCCGCCCATACCGAGATCGGGAAGTCTGCGGCCAGGCCGGCCGTAATGCCACCGTCCTTGATGTCCTGCAGGATCTCCGCTTGTGGCGCGTACCCCAGGGTCGTGACCGACAAGCCGGCCGCCTTCATCGCGGCCGGCAGGCCCTCGGCGATCTCCGCGCTCGCGAACACCGCCACGTTGGTGGCGGGGTGGGACTCCAAGTCACTGACCACCGTGTTTGCGCTGGTCGTGCCCAGCGTAGTCACGTCGATCTGGACTGCGCGGACCTTGCACGTCGGACAGTTCTTCTGCAGCTCCTGCTCGAAAGCCTGCTGTTGCTCAGCGGAGAAATCGATGGCGGGCACGCCGTAGAAGACGACGTTGGCCTGCGGGCCCTTGTTCGCGATCACCCAGTCGGCCATCAGCTTCCCGGCCAGCAGGGTTGACTGCAGACCGATGTAGTTGAACGTGATCCCAAACGGCTTGGTGTTTTCTGCGATCGAGATCGTGACGACTTTGATCCCGGCGGCGGACAACGTCTTGAGACCGCCGCCGAAAATCGTCGGGTTGAGGCCGGTGATCAGGACTGCGGCCGGTTTCAGTGCGAGCACGCTGGCGACTGCGGTCTGTGAGGACTGAGCGGTGGAGCCGGCGTTCACCGTGACCAGGGTGCCCCCGATCTCCTTGACCGCCGGGACCAGCAGCTGGGCCACCAGGCCGCACGCACCGGTCCCGCACTCCATGAAGGCGAACTTCGTGCCAGCCGGCAGCGGCTTGCTCAACGGCTGCGCTACCGGGAACGCACCCGGGTGACCGCTGTAGGGCGCGATCGCCGCCTTGGCGGCGGCCACATTCGCGCCGCTGGCCGCCGACCCCGAGTCGGCCGACGGGGAAACGGACGCGGAGCCTGACGAGGAACTTGACGGTGAACTGGAGCTGCAGGCGGCGACGGACGCGACCGCCACTGCCAACACGCACGCCGCGGCGACCCCGCGGGCGGCACGACGGCTCGTCTCGGGACGCCGGCGCGGGAGGCCACGCCACCGGTCGGTGAATTTCGCGAGCACTGTTACACACTCCTGTCGAGGGACGTCGTTGTGCTTCGGGGCGTTATGCCGCAGGCGCGGCTCGCCATGACCGTGCACAGGACACGGGGGCCGGCAGGCCAAGCCGGACCTTCTGTGACGGTCATTACATACAGTAGTTCGGCCAATGTAAGGCCCTGCCGCGGTGTCGTCAATAGGCTTCTTGGCCTGCGATGACGGGCGCCGCCCGGCAACCGGGACGCCGTCGGCGCGGCGGCCGGGGTCCCATCACCGCCTTGACAGGACGAAAAAACGCGGTTCATCATTGGTGAATTGAGTACGCATAGGTGAATTTCTCGACCGTCGAAGACGTACGAGAAAGCCCCCACGGCTGATCCGCCAACGTTCCATCCCTGGTCTTGCAGGCTCTAGATCTCACACTTCAGCGCACAACGAGGAGCGCCCCATGCCCAGCCCGTCGTCCCACACCGGCCGTGTCGCCGTCGTCACCGGCGCGGCGGGAGGATTCGGTACCGCCATCTCCTGCGAGCTCGCCCGCCGCGGCGCCGACATCATCGCGATCGACCTGCACCCCGCAGACGAGACCGTCTCGGCCGTTCAGGACATCGGGTGCAAGGCCGTAGCGCTTCAGGCCGACCTCGCCGACCCGCAGCAGGTCGAGGGCATCACCGCAGACATCCTCGGTTTCGCGGGGCGCGTCGATATCCTCGTCAACAACGCCGGCGTCTTCCCGTTCAGGGACATCTGGGAGCTCGACTTCGCCGAGTGGAAGCGCATCCAGGGCATCAACCTCGACTCGCAGTTCCTCATGGCGAAAGCTGTGATGGGCTCGATGCGCGACAACTCCTGGGGTCGCATCGTCAACATCGCCTCGAACTCGCTCGGGCTCGCGGTGCCGAACATGGTCCCCTACATGGCGGCCAAGGGCGGGGTCATCGGCTTTACCCGCGCGCTGGCCACCGACCTCGCGCCGCACGGCATCACCGTCAACGCGATCTGTCCCACCGCGTCGAGCACGCCGGGCGGGCAGGCCTTCATCGGCGACGAGGTGCTGGGAATGGTCGCCAACATGCAGTCGATCAAGCGCATCGGAACGGCGGCCGACATCATCGGCACCGTATGCTTCCTGTCCAGCGACGACTCCGCGTTCGTGACCGGCCAGACGATCGTGGCCGACGGCGGCCTCATGCGGGTCTGATGGACGACATCACCGAGATCGCCCAGGTGATCTTCAAAGAGCGCCAGGGACGCGACCGCGGATGGTTCGACCAGGAGGCCGCGTGCTTCCATCCGCACTCGCGGGTCCACATCACCTGGTTCGACGGCCCGGGGGCAGAGTTCGTGGAGCTTTCCCGGGCGATCTTCGCCGAGGGAATCCGTCCCAGCCACCGGCTCTCCCCGCCCGTCGTGCACCTGGCGGGCGAACGAGCCGTAGCCGAGGTGCCGACCGAGATCTCGGTTATCCAGAGCTTCGGCGGGGTCGACGCCTATGTCGTCTCCTACACCCGGCTTCTGTACCGGCTCGAGCGCATCACGGGCGACTGGAAAATCTCCTCGCTCGACTGCATTTATGAGCGGGACACTCTCGTCCCGGTTATCTACGGCATCTCGCCGAAGATCGATCCCGACGTTCTCAGCCGGTTCCGCCGACCGTTCATGTACCTCGCCTACCACCTGCACGAGATCGGCAAGTCGGTGCGGGATGACCTCTACGGAGACGACCGGCCGGAGCAGGTGGAAGCTCTGTACGAGTCCGCCTTCTCCTGGCTGCGCCAGGCACCAGGATGACCGCGCAAAGCAGTCACCCTCGACCAACGACCGCACCCTTCCACTGGAGCAGCACGATGCTCGACGACGGCACACTCTCTTCCGACTCCGCAGCAACGGGCGCTGTTCGTCCCGGCGGTCCCGGATTGCTCGCTGGGCGCACCGTCTCTCGGATCGGCTACGGCGCGATGCAGCTGGCTCGCCTGCGGGATGACCGCAAGGCGGCGGTGGTACTGCTTCGCCGTGCGATCGAGCTCGGCGTCGATCACGTCGACACCGCGCAGTTTTACGGCAATGCTCTGGTCAACGAATTTATCCGCGAGGCGCTGCGTCCGCAGGATGGTGTCCTCGTCGCGACCAAAATCGGCGCCGACCCCAACCCGGGCGGCCCCTTCCCGATGCGACCGGCGCAGCGGCCGGAGCAGTTGCGCGCCAGCGTCGAGGACAATCTCCGGAGCCTCGGTCTCGAGCAGGTGCCGGTGGCAAACCTCCGGCGCCTCGACGGCACATCCCGGCTCCGCGCTGAAGGCGACCAGGTGGTAGACATCGAGGACCAACTCGCCGTGATGTCCGCCATGCGGGACGAGGGCAAGATCGGCGCCATCGGCCTGAGCAGCGTCACGATCGACGGACTACGCCGCGCGCTCCC
>Ga0302325_10019671_pt1 | contig 14187 bp, 12 predicted proteins | sample Palsa_T0_2_FD_201948 | JGI IMG/M metagenome (GOLD analysis project Ga0302325, IMG submission 201948) | Peat permafrost microbial communities from Stordalen Mire near Abisko, Sweden - Palsa_T0_2 | ecosystem: Environmental > Terrestrial > Soil > Palsa > Peat permafrost | place: Sweden: Abisko... | reverse complement strand
CTTCACTCACCTGGTCGGCCATATAGGAGCTACGCACCAGCGGGCCGCTGAACACCATTTGAAAACCAATAGAAATGCCATAGTCGCGCCAGGCATGAAATTGCGCCGGCTCAACATAGGCAACCACCTGCAGATTGCGGCGGGTGGGCTGGAGATACTGTCCGATGGTGGCGACGGCGGTGCCGGCCGCGCGCAGATCGCGCAGCACCTCGCGCACTTCGTTATCAGTTTCGCCGAGGCCAACCATCAGACCTGATTTGGTCAGGATATCGGGCCGATGCCGGCGCGCGAAATCCAGCACATCCAGAGACTGCTGGTATTGGGCCTGGGGGCGTACGCGGCGATAGAGGCGCGGCGCCGTTTCGATATTGTGATTGAAGACGTGCGGGCCGGCCTCGAGCACGCGGGCGACGGCCTTCAGGTCGCCGCAGAAATCGGGCGTGAGCACTTCCACGCGGGCTTCGGGCAGGGCGCGCCGCACCTGGCGCACCGTCTCGGAGAAGTGCGCGGAACCGCCATCCTCCAGATCGTCGCGATTGACGCTGGTGATCACCACGTAGCGCAAGCGCATCGCCGCGGCCATGCGCGCGACATGGGCGGGTTCGGACGGATCGAGGCGCATATCCTGCTTGGCCGGCGAGCCTTTGGGCACCGCACAAAAGCCGCAGCCTCGCGTGCACAGGTTGCCGAGAATCATGAACGTGGCTGAGCCTCGCGCGAAACATTCGTGGATATTCGGACAACGTGCCGATTCGCAGACCGTATGCAAATTGAGACGCCGTAGATCGGTCTTCAGCCCATGCAGCGCATCGTGGTGCGTGGTGCTCTTACGGGCCCACTCAGGTAAGCGGGCACGCGCGGGCGCGCCGATTTGCACGAGCGTGTCGATCACTTCCCTATCTTTTCACAATGGGGTGGAAACCGGAATTCTCCAAATCGGCTTTGGCCTTGCCGAGTGAAGCGGTGTCGGAATAAGGGCCGACCATCACGCGCGTCAATCCTCTGAGACCTGGAGCGAGCGAGGCGGGGAAGCCTTTCGCCGTCAAAGTGCGTGCGACCACTTCGGCTTCTTCCTGTTTTACGGCCATGACCTGCAGATAGGTTTCTCCCGGAGTGGTCTCGGTGGGAGTGACGGCTACGGTGGCGGGGGGCGGCGGCGGCGTCTTGGCGGCAGGCTCGTGTGCGGCTTGTGTGGGTTGCGGCTGGCTATCGGCGGGGCGCTCGGTGGCTGGCGGCGGGCTGAAAGAAGCAGAAGCCGACGGCCGCGTCTGGGGGGCCGGAGCTCCCACATTACTTACTTCGCTCGCGGCGGCGATCTTGGGCGGCGGCGTCGAGTTGCGCCCCACGATGAAGCCCATCACAAAGAATACGGCGAACAGGATGACCACGACGAAAAAGCCGCTGAGCAATTGGCGATTGCCCAGCACCAGCTCGAATTCGCCAGCGTCGTTATTTTTCATGATTCGTTATGGATTAGCGGACGGGGGCGGCTCAGGGCCGGCAAATCTGTTCAGGGCACGATCTAAAGATGAGATTATATCGAGCGGCAGCGGGAAAACGATGGTAGTATTCTTCTCCACGCCGATTTCGACCAGCGTCTCGAGGTAGCGCAACTGTATCGCGGCAGGCTGCTTCTGCAGGAGCTCGGCAGCCATGGCCAGCTTGGTAGCGGCGGTGAATTCGCCCTCGGCATGAATGATTTTAGCGCGCCGCTCGCGCTCCGCTTCGGCCTGGCGGCCCATGGCGCGGATCATTTGCTCGGCGAAATCCACCTGCTTGACTTCGACCATGGTCACCTTCACGCCCCAGGGCGCGGTGTGCTGGTCGAGGATGGATTGCAGCCGCACGTTGAGTTTCTCGCGCTGGCTCAAAAGCTCGTCGAGTTCCACCTCGCCCAAGACGCTGCGCAACGTGGTTTGGGCCAGTTGCGAGGTGGCATACAGAAAGTTGCTAACTTCCACCACAGCCAGGCGCGGCTCGATGACGCGGAAATAGATCACCGCATTCACTTTCACGGTGACGTTGTCGCGGGTGACCACATCCTGGGCCGGAACCTCGAGGGTATCGATGCGGAGCGACACCCGCACCATGCGATCGATGGGCGCGAAGACCAGCACGAGCCCGGGTCCTTTGGCATTACTCAGGACGCGCCCCAGACGAAAGATCACGCCTCGCTCATACTCCCGCAGGATCTTGATGGCGGACAACAGGTACAGCACCACAATGGCGATGACGATGGTCGTAAAGCTGGTGAAGTCGATCATGATTCAAGCTCCATTCCGCGGCGTGACAGCTTCCACCGTGAGTTTGAGTTTATCAACAGCAGTGACGCGGATGGGGACGCCGGCGGCCACCGCAACGGGGGAGACCGCGTTCCAATATTCGCCGCGCACGAAGACCTTGCCGTCAGGCGAGAGCGGCGTAAGCGTGGTTCCGATTTCGCCCACCATCCCTTCGGCGCCGGTGACTACTTTATTGCGGCGCGCGCGCACGACCAGCGACAGCAGCAGCATGGTGATGAGCGAGAAGGGGACAGCCAGCGCGATCGCGGTCGAGAGATGGACACGCATCTCAGGGGTGGGACTATCGACCAGCATGACCGCACCCAGAACCATGGACAACGCGCCGCCGGCGCCGAGAATGCCGTGCGTCGCGAACTTGGCCTCCAGAATGAAAAGAGCCAGAGCCAGCAGCAGCAACGCTACGCCCAGCCCGTTGAGCGGCAGCACGGAGATAGCGGAGAGCCCCAGCAACACCAGAATGGCTCCCAGGATGCCGGGTACGATGAGCCCGGGCGAGCTGAATTCCACGTAGATGCCGAGCGCGCCGAGCACCAGCAGAACCAGAGCCAGGTTGGGGTCGGCAATGGCCGAAACGATTTTCTGTCGAAGGGTGCGTTGGTAGACTTCGAGTATCGCGCCGCGCGTGTGCAGTACCTGACGCGCCCCATCCAGGCGCGCGATCTCGCGGCCATCCAGTTTGTCCAGCAGGTCGCGCTCGTCGCGCGCGACTAACTCGATCAGACGATTGTCCAGCGCTTCTTTATCGGTGAACGACTGGCTTTCCCGCACGGCTTTCTCTGCCAGTTCGCTGTTACGCCCGCGCTTGCCCACAATGCTGCGCAATGACGCGGCTGCGTCGTTCTCCACCTTCTGTTTCATCACCGGATCCATCTGGCTGCCGATCAGAACGGGATGCGCGGCGCCCGTGTTGGTTCCCGGCGCCATCGCGGCTACGTCGCCGGCCTCGAGAATGAAGAAGCCGGCGGAAGCCGCGCGCGCTCCACTGGGAGCCACATAGGTGACTACGGGCATCGGCGCAGCGATGATCTTCTGGATCGACTCGCGCATGGCGTCCATCAGGCCGCCCGGCGTATTCAAGCGCACCAGGATAACCGCGCTGTCTTCCTGTTTGGCCTGTTGGATAGCGCGCGCCAGGATGTCTACGGTGACAGGATGAATCATGCCGTCCACATCCACTATCAACACGCGCGGTGCAGCCGCCCTTAGCCCGGCCGCCGTGACGATAAGCAGTAGAGGAACCGCTAATCGGGTTAGCACGCTAACATTAATATACCTCGGAATATACCTCGGCCGAACCAGCTTGTCTGAATCCCGCCGCGCATCATGCGGCTGGTACTAGGCATCCAAAACTTTTGTTAGTCCAGCATGGGGAAGTCTGGTAAAATAGCAAAATCAAGCTGAATTTAGGGAGGATTACCTATATGCCAACTAAACGTAGTTCTGGTTCAGGGCCTATTGTCTCCGGCGCAGCCGCTGCGGCACGCGGCAAAAGTAAAGTAAGTCGCAAGCACCAGAGCGCCTTTGTGGAGACATCGGAAAGCCCCATCGCGGCATCGACTTCGATCGATCGGCGGGCCGTTCCAGCAGAATTTCCCAACACTACTCCCACGTTCGAAGAGATCGCCCAACTGGCTTACGGTTATTGGGAAGCGCGCGGCTATCAAGGCGGCTCTCCCGAGCAAGACTGGCTGCGTGCCGAGACCGAGTTACGCTCCGGCGCAGTCGCACGCGCCTAAATACCGGCACAAGCATGCGCGTCATGTTACGCGCAGTTAGACGCCGAAATCGACTTACTTATATTTGCGGAGAACAGCCAGCAGCCGGCCTTGAATCTGCACGTCCGCGGCAGGGACCAGGATCGGCTGTAAGTTCGCGTTAGCTGGCTGCAGCCGGACTTTGTCTCCCGGCTCGCGATAGAATCGCTTGAGGGTTGTATCGGCTCCGCGCACCAGGGCAACCACGATGTCGCCATTGTGAACTTCGCTGACGCGCTCCAGCAGGATCATGTCGCCGTCGCAAATGTGGTCGTCGATCATGGACTCACCGCGCACTTCGAGCGCGAATGTTCCGGCGTTTCCCACAAAGTCGGCGAAGCTGAGAGTCGCGCGTTGCTCTACGGCCTCGACCGGTTGCCCGGCGGCGATGCGTCCGAGCAGCGGAATCTCGAGTGCGACCCGCTCCGCGTGGCGGCGGGTCTCGTGAAGATACTTCGAGCCCAGCTCGAGCGAGCGGCTCTGGTTAAAGCCGCGCTTCAAGTAGTTCTTGTCCGTCAGCGCGGTGATGTGCTTATGGACAGTGGCCAGCGAAGCGAGGTTAAGCCCGCGGGCGATTTCTTCGTAGCTCGGGCTATAACCGTTCTCATCGACGAACCCTGCAATTACGTCAAGGACTTGCTTCTGGCGCCGGGTCAAGGCCATTGGCAGCTGCTCCCTTCTTCTCCTCCATTGTGGGCGAAGAAAAAGGGAAAAGCAAGCGTCTTACGCGTGCTCTTCTTTGCCGCGCATATAAATCGTGCGCGTGGGGAACGGCATCTCGATCTTCTCCTGGCGCAGACGTTTGAAGATCCGCTTCCGCAGCTCCTGGCGGACGTTGAATTGATCGGCAAATTCCCGCACGTTGTAATTCACGGTGAAGCCGAGCGACCAATCGCCGAATCCGGGGTCGAAGGTTATGTAGGGCGCGGGATCGGCCAGCATATAGGCGATTTCGCGTGTACCGGCCTGCGCCTCTTCGAGCAGAATGCGCGCCACGCGATCGGTATCGCTATCATAATCGACGTTCACCTGAATGGACACTCCCAGGCGTGGTTCGGGCATATGGAAATTGGTCACAGTAGCCTGTGACAGCTTGTTGTTCGGGATGAAGATCAGATTGTTGTTCAGGGAGCGTATGGTAGTGCTGCGCCAGCCGATGTCGGTAACATATCCTTCCTCGCCGGTGTTGAGCCGGATATAGTCGCCGGGCCGGACCTGCCGGGCGACCGCCATATAAAAGCCGGCAAACAGGTTCGACAGCGTATCCTGCAGCGCCAGTGCCACGGCCAGGCCGCCGACACCCAGGGCAGTCAGGATCGGCGCAACCGAGATGCCCAATCCGTTGAGCAACATCAGCAGGCCGAGGATCACCACCGCCAGTTGCGCCAGTGTTTGAGAAAGCGTAGTGACTGGCATCGCGCCGGGTACCGCCGCGCCGTGAACCCGTATAAGGTCGCCAGCCAGGCGCGCGGCCATGATGGTGAGCGAGAGGTACCACAGCACCAGCAGAATACGGGCGATTATCAGGGTGTAATGCCTGGGCAGGTCGGAGGACTGCATGGCAAGGTGCGTGCCCAGGATCAGGACCCAGATCATGAAAGGGTGGGCTAGAGCGTCAGCGGTGATGTTGGGCGCTTTTGACTTGCTGCGCGCGGCCCATCCCCGCAGGGCGCCGAGCAGAATGCGTTTGGCGGTATAGCCAACTACCAGCGTGAGCGCGAGGACGCCAATGGGGATCAACAATTGTTCCCAATGATGGATCAGAAAGTGTTGAACGCCGATGGCCCCGTGCATCTACGTTCCATAATACCTTCGGCCTGCACGGTCGCGGGAAGTGAAGCGTCAATTGATTGTGCGGCTCTTCATCGTACTGGCGGAGTTGTGCCTGGTCACCGGCGCGTGGGCTACGGAAGCTTCCGATCTTTACAAGGAAGGGCGTAGAGCGGAAAAGGCCGGGAACGTGGCGCAGGCCTACCTGCTGTACTCCGAAGCGGCGGCGCTCGATCCGGGCAACCATCTGTACTGGTTGCGAACAGAGGCGCTGAAAGGCCGCGCGGCGCTTACCGGCAAGATTGTCCCGCAGCTTAGCTCGGGCGCGGCTCTGCCGGAAATTTTCGACGAAGAAAGCGATACGGTGATCGAGGAGGTCACCGCCCAGGATCTGGCCGACGCGCGCAAACCGCTGCCCCCTACGACGCTAAAAGGCCAGCCGGGCCGTAAAGATTTCGATGTGAAAGGAGACGCGAAAGTCCTGTTCCCAGCGGTCGCGCGCGCTTTCGGACTGGAGTGCGTTTTCGATGGCGACTACCAGCCCGGAAAAGCGATCCGGTTCCGCGTCGACCAAGCCGACTATCGTGACGCCTTGCACGCGTTGGAGGCCGCCACCGGCTCGTTTCTCGTACCGATCTCCGGGCGCCTGTTCCTGGTGGTGAAGGACACGCCGCAGAAACGGCATGAGGAAGAGCCCTACGTCGCGGTGATGGTGCCGGTGCCGGAGGCTACCACGCCGCAGGATCTGACCGCCATGATCACCGCGGTTCAACAATCCTGCGGCATTCAAAAGGTGGGTTGGGACAGTCAGCGGAAAGTAGTTGTGATGAGGGACGCGATCTCCAAGATACTGCCGGCTCGTCTGCTTTTCGAAGACCTCCTCTATCCGCGCGCCCAGGTCCAGATCGAGATGGAGATGCTGGAGGTGAGCGAGAACGACATGATGGAATACGGTTTGACGCTGCCCAATTCGTTCCCTGTGACCTTCTTTAGCACGCTGCTGCACAGCACGCCCACGATTTCCTCCACTCTGAGCGGGATGCTGCTGATCGGGGGCGGCCAGAGCATGATCGGGTTGGGAATCGTGAACTCCATGGTGGTGGCCACACTTTCGCGCTCAGGCGCCAATAACCTGCTGCACGCCACGCTGCGGTCGATCGATAACCAGCCGGCCACACTGCATATCGGGCAAAAGTACCCTGTTTTGACCTCTTCCTACGTCGGCACTTCGGGAGTCGCTGGAGCGGGAGTAATTCAACCTGCGCCTTCCTTCACCTTCGAGGACCTGGGCCTGTCGATGAAAGTGACGCCTCAGGTGCATGGAGCGGACGAAGTGACGCTGGCGCTCGAAGCCGAGTTCAAGCTGCTGGCAGGGGCGGCGCTGAATGGCATACCGGTGATTTCGAACCGGTCTCTGAAATCACAAGTGACCTTGAGGATGGGTGAGTGGGCGGTGGTGGCGGGGCTGATGGAAAAACAGGATGCGCGCACGATTGCGGGAATCGCGGGAATTGCCAACGTTCCTTTGCTCGGACCGCTTATGCGAACCACTACGCACAATCAGGAGTCGGACCAGGTAGTAATACTGCTGAAGCCGACGCTAGTTACTCCGCCACCGGATGAGGTATTGACGCATATATTCCGGATGGGAAGCGAGACCCGCCCGCTCACGCCTCTTTAACTACAACAAATCAATTCCGGCCGGACGTGCTGTGGAGTGGTGCGAAGGTTGTAATGCCGGCGACCCGCACGCGAAAACTAAGGCATCGCAGGGTCGCCGGCGCCGGCTGCAAAAAGCTGCTGCTTACCAGCGGTCGCGATTACCGCCGGCGGAACGACGGCCTGCGCCGCCACCGGCTGGTTTCGGATGAGCTTCATTGACGTTCAGCGCTCTGCCGTCAAGACTCGTTCCATTGATAGCGGCGATGGCGCGCTGCGCTTCATCGTCGTTGCTCATTTCGACGAAGCCAAAGCCTCGCGGTTGACCTGTGTCGCGGTCGGTAACAATATTCACGCGCTCCACTGTGCCGTGACTTGCAAAAAGCGAGCGGACGCTTTCGTCCGTGGCCCCAAAGCTGAGGTTTCCAACAAAAATATTTTTCATTCGTTTTTCCTTCTGAATTTGACGGGTAGCTAATCGGAGAGGGAGAACCAGGACGATTGGCAGGAGATCAAATGCAGCTCCACTATAGCACATCACCGCGAGGCGCGGGCGCTTTCCAGCCGTTCCCGCAGCTTGGGGTCCTGGTTGTACATAGCCAGCGCAGCCTCCGCATCGGCGGAAGTCTGGGCTTCGCCGGTGCGCACCAGCTCCAACAGAAAATCGATGGCGGACTCGCGGCGCAGCAGTGCGATGGCCAGTAACAAAGCGCGGCGGAGCGCTCGGGCGTGCGGCCTCTCGAAGGCATTACGCAGTAACTCGAAAGCACTTTCCAGTCGTGAGTCGCCCAGCGCCAGAGCGGCCGCCTCGGCAACGGCCTGCTGTTCGGCACCGAGAAACGCCGCCACGAAGGCGAGCGATTTGGCAGGCTGGGCGCGCAGCAGCGCGGCGAAACATTCGCCCAGCACTTCGGGTTCCGGGTCGCCGCTCAGCGCTTTCAGGCGCAAGACCAGCGCATCGCCGGGGAGACCGCAGGCCCCAATCGCACGTATGGCGCCGATGCGCGCGCCTCGCTCGCTATCGAGCAGCAGCGGCAGAATTTCCTCCAGCACGTCCGGATACGCGGTCTGTGCCAGGCCGATGGCGCTCAGCCCACGCAACTCGGCGGCGGTATCCACCGAGCGGCCCCATACGGCTTCCATTTGCACGTAACGAATGCCGCGCAGGAAAACGGCGGGAGAATCATGTTCCAGTTTGCACAGAGTTTTGAGGATTTCGCTCTTCGCTCCGCAGCCTTTGTCGGTGAGCTCGGGTTTCAGCAGAAATCGCTCGAAGGCGGCTAGCAGCTCGGGGATCAGTTCCGCTGCCTGCCACTCTCCTGCGATGCGAGCGGCCTTGGCGGCGAGCAGGCTCGATTTCCCGTTGAGAAATCCCGCCACTTCGGCGCGCCCATCGGGCGAAGGCGGCTGGCTGCGCAGCTCAGCCAGGCGCGCGAGCTGGTCTTCCAAAGAAGAGCTCTTTCGCTGCACCAGCCGATTCTAACTCGTGCTCACGCGCGATTTTGTTAAGCTCAAGTTTCTAATGCCGAAATTATCCATTCGCGACCTGGACCTGAAGGGCAAGCGGGTCTTTATTCGAGTCGATTTCAACGTCCCGCTGGCGCCGGGCGGCCAGCAGATCACCAGCGATAAACGCATCCAGGCATCGCTGCCGACTATACAATACGCGCTCGACCAGGGCGCCGGCGTTATTCTGGCCTCGCACCTGGGGCGTCCCAAAGGCAAGCCCAATCCGGAGATGAGTCTGCAGCCGGTGGCCAGGCGGCTGGAGGAGTTGCTGGGCCGGCCCGTGAAGATGGCGCCCGACTCGATCGGAGCGGAAGTGGAAGCCATGCGGCCCGCGCCTGGAGAGGTGCTGCTGCTCGAGAACCTGCGCTTCCATGCGGAAGAGGAAAAGAACGATCCGGAATTTTCCAAACTGCTGGCCGGCCTCTGCGACATTTATGTCAACGACGCATTCGGCTCGGCGCACCGCGCGCATGCCTCGACCGTGGGGATGATCGCGTACGTGCCGCAGGCGGCGGCGGGCCTGTTGATGGAGCAGGAGCTGAAATATCTGACCATGGTCACCAGGAATCCGGCGCGGCCCTGCGTGGCGATCCTGGGGGGTGCGAAGGTCTCCGACAAGATCGAAGTGATCGCGAACCTGGGCAAGGTCGTCGATAAGCTGCTGATCGGCGGCGCCATGGCTTACACCTTTCTGAAATCGGAAGGCGAGCCGGTTGGTAAGTCGCTGGTGGAGGATGACAAACTGGATCTCGCCGGAAACCTGCTCACCAGTTTGAAAGACAAGCTCATCCTGCCGGTGGATCATGTGGTGGTAACGGAGCTCAAGGAAGGCGCCGAAAACGAAGTGGTGGAGACTATCCCGGACGGCAAAATCGCTGTGGACATAGGCCCGCTAACCATCGATCACTACGCGCACGTGATCCGCACGGCCAAAACCGTGATCTGGAACGGGCCCATGGGCGTGTTTGAGAAGAAGCCGTTCGACCGGGGCACGGTGGCGCTCGCCAAAGCAGTAGCGGCTTCCGGGGCGACCTCGGTGGTGGGTGGCGGCGACTCGGAAAAGGCGATCAAATCGGCGGGCGTTGCAGACCGGATCTCGCACATCTCGACCGGCGGCGGCGCATCCCTCGAATTTCTGGCTGGCATCCAGCTGCCGGGCGTCGCCGCCCTTCCTAACAAGAAGTAGTTACTTCTTCAGCATCGGTCCGAAATCTTTCTTGAGCATGGCCAGCTTGGGCAGATCATTATAGACCACGTAAGGATAGTTGGGATTGTGCTTGACGAACTGCTGGTGATAGCCCTCGGCCGCATAGAACTTCTTGAGTGGCGTGACTTCGGTGACGATGGGCTTGGAGAAGACCTTGGCGTCTTCCAGTTGCTTGATATACGCCTCGGCAATGCGCTGTTGTTCGGCGTCCCGGTAGAAAATCGCCGACCGGTATTGCGTGCCGTAATCCGGACCCTGGCGATTCTTCTGGGTGGGATCATGCGCTACGGCGAAAAAGACCTTCAGGAGTTGCCCGTAGCTGATTTTGGCCGGGTCGTAAGTAATTTCGACCGACTCGGCATGGCCGGTACGGCCGCCGCTCACGGTTTCATAGTGAGCCGAGGCAGCATCGCCACCCGCGAATCCCGCCAGCACTTTATCCACCCCGGCCAGTTCTTCGAAGACCGCCTCAACACCCCAGAAACAGCCGCCGGCAAGCACGGCCACATCCTTATGCGGTGCCGCGGCATGGTCTATGTCGACAGACGGATCGGGTAGCATACGGCCAAAAGCGCTCGCGCCCGCGAAGCTCACCACCGCGCCGATACATATGGGAAGAAGTCTTTTCAACATGAGTCGTTGCTCTCCTGCTTATAGATCCGATGTTACACCCAATTTATTCCAGGCTCATCCTACACCCGCCAGAACCACCCCCGCCGGTACATCCCATACGCAACCAACCACAACAGCAGCGTATAGGCGATTGCGTAAAATAGCGAGGCGTTGTAAGGCGAAGCAATGGGGGTGAACAAATTTTGAAACAGCCAGTTGCGCAGCGTAGTTACCGCCGCGCCCGAGTGCCAGTGGATCGCTCCCAATACTTCGTCCAGCAGCTCCGAAATCATGTACACCGTAATGGCATTCATGCCAATGATGGCCAGCGGCCTGGTCACGCGCTTGTATCCCCGGCCATCCACCAGCCACAGGCACATGGCGAAGACTACGAAATCAAGGCCGGCCATGAATAGCGTGAAGGAGCTGGTCCACAGTTTCTTGTTGATGGGCAGCCATAGGTTGCAGATGAGGCCCGCCGCAATCAGGATATTACCCGCCAAAAACAGCCAGGTGGTCCGCTCCGCAAGCTCGCGCTTCATCCGCAGAATATGTCCCGCCATGATGCCGAGCAGCGCCGTGGCGATGGCGGGAATGGTGCTCACGATACCTTCCGGGTCCCACGTTTTGGTCTGCAGGTAGTTGTGCCGGCCCAGCACAACGCTATCTACGTAATGCGCGAAGTTGCGCTGCACGTCGAGGTAACCGGCGCCATATCCGGGGGTCGGGGCCAGCATCATGATGAGCCAGTATACGGCCAGCAGGGAGACGATCCAGATGAGCTGCCCGCGCACGCCCGTCGTCAGGTAAATCGCGGAGACAATCAGATAGCAGATGGCGATTCGTTGCAAGACGCCCAGCAAGCGCTGCGTCGAGAAATCGATCGGATAAGCATAGACCACCAGGCCCAGAACGTACAGGATCACCGAGCGCCGCAGCACCCTCGCAAACAAACGCGCGCGCGGCACGCCCGCGGCGAGGCGGCTGCCCAGCGACAGCGTTACGGCGACCCCTACGATCCAGAGAAACGATGGAAATACCGTATCGGTGAGAGTCCAGCCATTCCAGTCGGCGTGCTCGAGCGGGCCGTACGTGTGGCTGCCATCCCCGGAGTTATTCACCAGTACCATCAGCGCCATGGTGGCGCCACGAAACACATCGAGAGAGACAAGGCGCTCCCGGCTGGTTTGCTTCATTTCGCCGGCAATAACGGCTCGTTCGCGAATTCCAAGGGCCATGTTAGGAAGATACCAGGAAACGCGCCCGGTGGCGTGCGCTACGTCAGTTGCCTACTACGAACAGATGTCCATCGTTCTGCGAATAGATTTTTCCATCACCGCCGAGCGATGCGGGCGTATACGCCGCGCCCAGCGAAAGCTGCTGAAAAATCTTCTGCGTGGCCGTGCCGCCCTGGCCGATCGCGTACAGGTTGCCATCTTCGCTATTGGCATAAACCACGCCGTTGGCATCCACGACCGGACTGTTCACACACCATTCGAAGCCGGCAGGATGGTCGGAAACGCAAGTCAGCGAACCATCGCTATTGCGCGTGCAACTTTCGGTATTGGTGTTCTGGAAGCTCCACTCGAGGTTCAGGTTGGCGTCAAGCTGGGTCATGAAATATTGTTCCGGCGAGGCAGGATTGTTGGTAGTGCGGTCCGGAGGACAGGCGGTTGCGTCGTCACAATACGAGCCGATGCCGCCGTAATGATTGTTCTTCGTTTCGAGCGACCACGTGCCATCGTGGACGTAAATTGCAGGTGTCGTATCCCAGCCGAAGCCAAACGCGCCCAGGTAGTTTCCATTGGCGTCGAAGTGTACCAGGTGGCCCTGGTCATAGTTGTAGCGGCTCCAGGTGCCGAAAATGATGGTTCCATCGGGCGCCACCACGGGCGTGGCTGAGGCACTGTCGATGACGCTGCCATCGCCCGGCTGATTGGTTGCCGGATCGACCCCCTGCAAAGCTCCCGAACTGCATCCTCCCGGCGTGCCGTTGGGCGGCAGCCAACCTCCGCCGGCAACCGGGACGCCGCAGCCATCATGGAAGAGGTTGTGCAGTGAGGCCACCCATTTCTTGCTGAGGTCGGAGTTCAGCGCCACCAGGAAGGCATAGCGTTCATCAAAATGAGCGCGAGTGACGCTATAGATGGTTCCGTCCGGTGCGATTGCCGGAGAGACATTGATTCCGGCGCGCTGGCCGCCGCATCGAACAGTGGGGGGCGTCGCCGTGGAGCTCGGAGGCCACGGTGCCGCAGTGGTAAAGGATGTCACACACTGATCCGCGGAGGCAGGCGCTTCGGGCGAAGTCAGAATCAGATAGCTGGCCATAGCGACAGCGCCGCCCTGGGTAATCTTCACGATCCAGGAATTGGACACATCGTTAGCGTAGAAGCCATTGACCGGATCGACTACCACCTGGATCACGTTATAGAACAGGTTGCCACTGGCGTCAAAAGTGAGGGGACCCGTCTCATAAGTATTCGGATCGGTTCCAAACGGAGCTGTGCGCGCGATAACGGCTCCCGTCACTTTACTCAACTCGATCACGCTGCCGCTCGCGCCGGGCAGATAAATCGCATCATTGGCGAGTGCGGCATGGAACACCGGCTCCCAAAAATCGTTGCTCGATCCTGGTGGTTTCCAGTCGCTGGTGTATTGCCACTGTAGAACGAGTTGGCCATTCTGCCACGTAAATTTGTTCTCGCCCCAGCTCTGGGTTGCGAAGGCGCCGGAATTATACGTGCCGGATTTGAACTCCATGTAAACGTCATTGCCGTCGATCAGAGGGACCTGATAATGCGTAACCAGCTCGTCGTAATTGGAGGCTTGCTCCTGAGCGACCAGCGGGTCGTAGATAATATTGGCCAGAATCTCCTTCAGGCTTTGTCCGGCAACGTCGGCGCTACTGGTGTGTTGCGCGTTCTGAGCCCATTGCGGCCAGCCCGTACCGACGGCGATGGAGGTCTGCATCGTATTGGTGACCCCGCCGGTCTCGATCTGAAGCGGCGCCGCATTGGCGGGTGAAGCGGTAACGGGCATGACCACGTTGATTTGATAAACTCCCACAAACTGCGGCGACAATCCGGAAAAAGTAACGGCCGCCGGCGCTCCGCCGATCAAGATAGTGGGCGTTGCCGTAGTGTGTCGCAACATATCGAGCGAGTTATTGCCGGTAACTGCCACGGGAGTCACTGGTCCGAGACCACTGGCCAACAGCATCAGTGTGTCGCCCGGAGTGGCCGGGTAAGTGGCCAATCCCGCGATAGAGCCGGTGGGCGCCGCCAGAGAACCATCGGGATTAATGGCGACGGCATGCCCTGCGAGTGCAAACAGAGCTGGGGAGAATACTCCAACCTGAACGTTCTGCGGCGCC
>Ga0302325_10019668_pt1 | contig 14188 bp, 13 predicted proteins | sample Palsa_T0_2_FD_201948 | JGI IMG/M metagenome (GOLD analysis project Ga0302325, IMG submission 201948) | Peat permafrost microbial communities from Stordalen Mire near Abisko, Sweden - Palsa_T0_2 | ecosystem: Environmental > Terrestrial > Soil > Palsa > Peat permafrost | place: Sweden: Abisko... | reverse complement strand
TCGGCCAGCTTTTCCGGCAACAACTCCGGGTGCTCCTGGTAAGCGGCTTTGAAGTCGACGAACCGGCGTAGCGGCACCCGAACCCGGTTACCGAGGACTCGGGCCACCCGATCGACAACACCCGAACGCATCAACCGAACCGCCCGGTTCATCGGCAACTCGTCGTTCAGCAGGATGTTCATGCACACGGCTCCGGCCACCCCCGGGCAACGGGCCAGCGCGTGGAACGCAATTTCGCCACCCTGGCTGGCTCCATGCAGCACCACCGGAACGCCGGTGCGTTCGCCCGCGTAGTCGCACACAGCCCGAACGTCCTCGAGCAGATCGTCAAAGGTGAAGACGCCTCGAGGGCCGGGGGTTCGCCCGTGACCAGTCAAGTCGAACGCCCATACCGACGCCGGAAAGTGTCGCCGGAAATGCTCGGCGAAATCGTGGTAGGCCGCGCCGTAGCCTGCGGTGCCATGCACCAGAACCAGCGTGTACTGGGCATTGGGGTGCTCGTAGCGTCTTAGGAAAAGCGGCTTGCCTTTACTTCCCGCAACCCACCCGTCGATCGGGGACTCAAGCGCGATGTCAGCGTTGACGATGGTCATGACACCGGATGCTCCGTTCCTTGAACCAGCAGCTAGTTGATCAGGTGGCCTCGGCTCGGGTGCTGTTGACGAGGCATCCATTGCCTCCTGCTGCTGGTCAGAGTCACAATAATGGTCGATCCATCAGTTCGCGGCCATATTCCGACATCCCGGAGCTAGCGTTGCCGGTTGACGAACTCAGAGAGGTCGGACAACGCCATGGCGCCGGGTCGGCAGGTCACACTCACTTTCGATAACGGACCAACGCCGGGTGTCACCGATCAGGTTCTCGGCATACTGTCGGAGAGATCAATCCGGGCGCTCTTTTTCGTCGTCGCCGACCGCGTCGAGGGAGATGCAGCCGCCCGTGCTCTGCTCACCCGGATGGTTCGGGACAGTCACCGGGTGGGCAACCACTCGCTGACTCACGGCCGGCCACTCGGCGAGCTGGGTGAACAGGAAACCGTTGCCGAAATCGCCACGGCGCATGACGTTTTGCGGGAATTTACCGGAGAAAGGTTCCTGTTCCGGCCGTGGGGCACCGAGGGACAGCTGGACCGGAGGTGCCTCAACCGCACGGCGGTCGATTATCTGGTCAGCGGGAGACATACCTGCGTGCTGTGGAACAGTGTGCCGCGCGATTGGGCGGATCCGGTCGGGTGGGTCGACCGCGCGTTAGCCGATGTCCGGGCACGAGAACACACCGTGGTGGTCATTCACGACGTGCTGTCCGGCGCCATGGACCAACTAGCACGCTTTCTCGACGAACTGGACCGCAGCGGGGTGGCGGTGACTGCCGAACTGCCCGACGATTGTGTGCCGATCGTCGATGGCCGCATCGTCAGTCCTGTCGACGACCTGATGCCGCTCTGCTGAGCCGATCAGCGCGCCTTCCAGACCGGCGGGCGCTTCTCGGCGAACGCCAACGGACCTTCCTTGGCGTCCTCGGTCTTCAACAATGTGCCGAACTCTCGCGCGGTACGGTCCCAGCCCGGTTCTTCGTCCGGGATGACGCCGTCGTCGGCGCCGTAGGCGATCCGCTTGCTGGCTTGCACCGACAACGGCGCGTTGACGGTGACCCGCTCGGCCAGCGCCAGCGCGGCCTCCAGCACGGTGCCGTCCGGGACGACCTGATTGATCAGTCCCCAGCCGGCCGCCTCGACCGCGCTGATCGGCTCGCCGGTGAGCAGCATCTGCATCGCGACCTTGCGGGGCAGCTGGTGTGCGATCCGGAAAACGCCGCCGGCACCGGCGATCAGGCCGACCTTGACCTCGGGCAGGCCGAACTTGGCGCGTTCCTCGGCCACCACGAGATCGCTGGCCAGCGCCAGCTCGGTGCCGCCACCCAACGCGGTCCCGTTGACCGCGGCGATGGTCGGCTTGTCGATGAAGTGGTGCACGTAGCCGGCAAAGCCCCACTCGCCGTGGTCGGGGTGATACAGATTCTCGCGGCGTGCGATCGCCTTGAGATCTGCTCCCGCGCAGAAGGATTTGTCACCGGCTCCGGTGAGCACCACCGCCCGCACGTCGGGGTCGTCCTGCGCCTCCTGCAGCGCGTCGCCGACGCCGATGCTGACGGCGCCGTTGACGCAGTTGCGTGCCTCGGGCCGGTTGATCGTGATCACCAAGACGTTGCCGCGGCGCTCGGTGAGCGCCGCGGCCTCGGTCGCGGATTCGGTCACAACAGCTCCACGATGGTGGCGTTGGCCTGGCCGCCGCCCTCACACATGGTCTGCAGACCGTAACGAATTCCCTTGTCCCGCATGTGGTAGAGCATCGTGGTCATAATCCGGGCACCAGACCCGCCGAGCGGGTGACCGAGGGCGATCGCGCCGCCGTTCGGGTTGAGCTTCTTCTCGTCGGCACCGATGTCCTTCAGCCACGCCAACGGCACCGGCGCGAACGCCTCGTTGACTTCGAAGACGCCGATGTCTTCCAGCTTCAGGCCGGAGCGCTTCAGCGCCTTCTGGGTCGCCGGGATCGGCGCGGTCAACATGATCACCGGGTCGGCACCGGCCAGCACGGCGGTGTGCACCTTGGCGATCGGCTTGAGCTTCAACTCCTTGGCCTTCTCCGCCGACATGAACAGCAACGCGGCCGACCCGTCGGAGATCTGGCTGGAGTTGCCGGCGTGGATCACGCCGTCCTCTTTGAAAGCAGGCTTGAGCTGCGCCATCTTCTCGATTGGCGTGCCGCGCCGGATGCCCTCGTCCTTGAACACCGGATTGCCGTCTTGGTCTTTGATCGGCGCGATCTGGTCATCGAAGGCGCCGGCATCCTGTGCCGCCGCGGCTTTTTCGTGCGAGCCGAGGGAGAATTCGTCGACCGCGGTCCGGTCGAACCCCCACTGCTCGGCGATCATCTCCGCGCCGATGCCCTGGTTGGGAATGGCGCCGTGGTAGCGGTCGATGAAGGTCTGCGAGAACGGCCGACCGCCGTTGGCCAGGGTGGACCCCATCGGAGTCCGCGACATCGACTCCACCCCGCCAGCGACGACAACGTCGTAGTGCCCGGCTACCACGCCTGCGGCCGCGAAGTGGATCGACTGCTGGCTGGACCCGCACTGGCGGTCGACGGTGACACCGGGCACGGTCTCCGGCCAGCCCGCGGTCAGCACCGCGGTGCGTGCGATATCGAGGGCCTGCTCGCCGGCCTGCGAGACACATCCCCAGATCACGTCGTCGACGATCCCGGGGTCGATACCGGCTCGCTCGACGAGCGCGTTGAGCACCTGCGCGGACAGGTCGGCGGCATGCACACCGGACAGGCCACCGTTGCGTTTGCCGACCGGTGAACGAACTGCCTCGACGATGACGGCTTCAGCCATGATTGATATCTCCTTTGGCATAAGTTTCTCCGTCGATTGTCGGCCAACCCGTTGGACGGCTCGCGGCGGGGGTGCTCAGCCCGACAGGGAGCGTCGAACCGGGTACTTTGAACGGCGTGTCGCGCATCGTGATCGTCGGCGGCCACGGCAAGGTCGCGTTGCAGTTGGCCCGCATTCTGACTGAACAGGGCGACCCAAAAAATCAAGTGACCTCGGTCTTCCGCAACCCCGACCACGCGGACGACGTCGCTGCCACAGGCGCCCGCCCGGTGGTCGCGGATATCGAGAATTTGGACACCGACGCGCTGTCGGATCTGCTCACCGGCCACGATGCGGTGGTGTTCACCGCCGGTGCAGGTGGCGGCGATCCGGCTCGCACCTACGCCGTCGACCGTGACGCGGCGATCCGGGTGATCGACGCCGCGGGGCAGGCCGGCGTGCGGCGCTTCGTCATGGTGTCGTACTTCGGCGCCGGGCCGGACCACGGCATATCGCGAGACAATTCGTTCTACCCGTATGCCGAGGCGAAAGCAGCCGCAGATGCCCACCTGCGCACCAGCGACCTGGACTGGACCGTGCTCGGGCCGGGCCGTCTCACGCTGGAACCGGCAACCGGCCGGATCGCTGTCGGCGCCGATGCCGCTGAAAAAGCGGAGGTCTCCCGCGAGGACGTCGCACTGGTGGTGGCCGCCGCACTGAACGACGATTCGACGATCCGACGGACCATCGACTTCAACAACGGTGACTCGGCCATCGCCGAAGCGCTGGCCACCAGGTAATCTGCACCTCGTAGCTGGTTTGCCGGCGGCGTCACTGACGGCGTCGGCATCGAGCGGGGCATGTTAGATGTGCTCCGTAAGAGGGAACCCGGTGAAAGTCCGGGACTGTCCCGCAGCGGTAAGCAGGAACGACCGCCGTCACAAGCACTGGTCACGAGACTGGGAAGCAACGGCCATTAGGAGCACCGCCCTGGTGCGCGCCTGCGAGTCCGAAGACCTGCCAGCTGTGCCGGGCGCGCCGCGCCTGGCGGCTCACCGCCTCGAGGAATGGGCGTCCGGCCGTAACGGTCGCAGTGCTGTGTGCGCTGCATCGGGTCGGTTTGGTGTCCGTTGGCGGTGACCACCCACGTCAATTTCTGGACCAAGGACTAATCCGTGACCGCTAAGCCCTTTACCGCCACCATCACCGGCTCCCCACGCATCGGCCCGAAACGCGAACTCAAGCGAGCCACCGAAGGCTACTGGGCGGGCCGTACCAGCCGCTCGGATTTGGAGAAGGTCGCGGCCAACCTGCGCCGTGACACCTGGTCTCAGCTGGCCGCCGCCGGCCTGGACTCGGTGCCGGTGAACACCTTCTCCTACTACGACCAGATACTCGACACCGCCGTGTTGCTGGGCGCATTGCCGGCTCGCGTGCAGGCCGTATCCGATGACCTCGACCGCTATTTCGCCGCTGCTCGCGGCAACGGGGACATCGCGCCGCTGGAGATGACCAAGTGGTTCGACACCAACTACCACTACATCGTGCCTGAGATCGGACCGAAGACGACTTTCTCGCTGCACCCTGAAAAAGTGCTGTCGGAGTTCAAAGAAGCCCAGGATCAAGGTATTCCGGCCCGCCCGGTGATCATCGGCCCGGTCACCTTCCTGCTGCTCAGCAAGGCGGTCGACGGTGCGGGCGCACCGATCGAGCGGCTCGACGAGCTGCTCCCGCTGTACTCCGAGCTGCTGCGCAAGCTCGCCGAAGCCGGCGCCGAGTGGGTACAGATCGACGAGCCCGCACTGGTTACCGACATCTCCGCCGACGCCCCCGCCTTGGCCGAGCGCATCTACACCGCACTGGGGTCGATCGACAAGCGCCCGGCGATCCACGTCGCCACCTACTTCGGCGACCCGGGTAAAGCCCTGCCCGCACTGGCCCGCACACCCATCGAGGCGATCGGCGTCGATGTGGTCTACGGCCCCGACACCGCGGTCGGGTCGGTTCCCGAACTGGCCAACAAGACACTGGTGGCCGGGATCGTCGACGGCCGCAACATCTGGCGCACTGACCTGGAAGCGGCGCTGGGCACGCTGACCGCGCTGCAGAGTTCAGCGCAGACGGTTGCCGTTTCTACGTCAAGCTCGACGCTGCACGTGCCGTATTCGCTGGAGCCCGAGACCGACCTGGACGACGCGCTGCGCAGCTGGCTGGCATTCGGCGCCGAGAAGGTGCACGAGGTCGCCACGTTGGCACGGGCGCTGAAGGACGGCCGAGAGGTGGTCGCCGACGAGATCGCGGCGTCCAATGAGGCTGTCGCGTCACGCAAGAAGGATCCGCGCCTGCACAACAACCAACTCCGGGCGCGCATCGACTCGATCACCAAGTCCGGTGGCACCGCCCGTGGGCCGGCCGCAGAGCGCCGGGAGGCGCAGAACGCGCGCCTGCACCTGCCGCCCCTGCCGACGACCACGATCGGGTCGTTTCCGCAGACCGTCGAGATTCGCAAGGCTCGCGCGGCGCTGGTCGCCGGTGAGATCGACGAGGCCGAATACACCCGCCGGATGCAGGGCGAGGTGTCCGATGTGATCAAGCTGCAGGAGCAGCTGGGTCTGGACGTGCTGGTGCACGGCGAGCCGGAACGCAACGACATGGTGCAGTACTTCGCCGAGCAACTGGACGGCTTCTTCGCCACCAAGAACGGCTGGGTGCAGTCCTACGGCAGCCGCTGCGTGCGACCGCCGGTGCTCTACGGCGACGTCACTCGTCAGCACCCGATGACGGTGGAGTGGGCCAAATACGCCCAGTCGCTGACCGATAAGCCGGTCAAGGGCATGCTCACCGGCCCGGTGACGATCCTGGCCTGGTCGTTCGTGCGTGACGACCAGCCGCTGGCCGATACCGCCAACCAGGTGGCGCTGGCCATCCGGGACGAGACGGTGGACCTGCAGTCAGCGGGTATCGCGGTCATCCAGGTCGACGAGCCCGCACTGCGCGAACTGCTACCGCTGCGCGACGCCGACAAGAAGGCGTACCTGGACTGGGCGGTCGGATCGTTCCGGCTATCCACGTCGGGTGTCTCGGACTCCACGCAGATCCACACCCACCTGTGCTACTCGGAGTTCGGTGAGGTGATCGGTGCGATCGCCGACCTGGACGCCGACGTCACCTCGATCGAGGCGGCCCGTTCGCACATGGAGGTGCTGGACGACCTCAACGCGATCGGCTTCTCCAACAGCGTCGGGCCGGGTGTCTACGACATCCACTCCCCGCGGGTGCCGAGCACCGACGAGATCGCCACGTCACTACGGGCTGCACTAAAAGCTGTTCCGGCGGAACGGCTTTGGGTCAACCCGGACTGCGGCCTGAAAACCCGCAATGCCGACGAGGTCAACGCGTCGCTGGCCAACCTGGTCGCCGCGACCAAGGAAGTCCGCGCGAACGCCTAATCGGTCGCATCACGCTCTTTGCGTTAAGACAGCAAATGGACCGGCACGTCGTCGGCCCACGGCTGGCGGGTCACCATATCGGCCACCTGGACATAACCGCGTTCGAATTCGCCGGTGGCGGCGTCGACCAGCCGGTACTGCTGGGTCTGCCGGTGGATGGGCTGGGCGTCGAGCATCACGACGCGCACCTCGCCCGGCTCGAAGTGGCAGCGCTTGTGCAGAGCAGCGACCAACTGCTCGTTGCTGAAATGCCCGTCGCCGAAGTTCCACCCGATCGCGGTGCTGGTTATTCGTTCACCGTCGGTCAGGACGTAGTCGTCCTCGTTCTCGCCAGCCATTGCGCGGTGCGCCAAAGTGAACAGCGCCCGGCCGTGAGTGTTGAAGGCGCGGAACGCGTATCCCATGTACATCGGAATCTGGGCCGCCTCTTTGCTGCCGTAGAACTTCTCCAATTGGGCGGCGGGCATGCTCGCGATCGCGACGACGCCGTTTGCGATCTTCGCGTCGGCCGACGGCTTGATGCACCATAGCGTGGTGTCCCAGTTGCCCGCGTAGTAGCGCATGCCCGGCAGGAAAGACACCTTGCGCGGCAACAGGTTTCCCGTCACGACAGTGCCCGCCACGACCGCGAACAGCAGAATCGGCAGCGGCGTGGTCAGGTCGCTCAATCCGATCGAGGAGTGCCCGACGAACAGCGCCAGCACGCTGAACATCATGAAGACGTTCCACTCCAGCGGCACACCCATCGGAATCGACGACAAGATGCCGAAGTGAAAGCACAGCATGACGAACGCGGCGATCGCGGTGGGCCAGCCACCGTGGCTGAAGAACAGCACCAACGGAACCAATCCCTCGACCGCGGTACTGAAATGCGCGAGCCAACGGGAAAGCCTTCCCGGACGCAGGTCGTCCGGGAAATGTTCGAAGAAACTGCGTTTGATGAACCGTGGGCGAAACACCGGGTTGTTGCTCATCATGGTCGAGATGACGAACGGGAAGTGCTTGTTGAGCTTGGATGTCGCCGCGCCCAGCCAGATGACCAGGCAGACCAGCTTGGCGCCCAGGATCATGTCCACGCCATAGTTGGCGAATAAGAATGCGACCGTGAACGAGGCGTACACCTCGCCGCGGGCGGCAAGGAAGATGACCTTGTCGCGCACACCCAGCACCGCCAGCACGCCCAGCACCGCCCAGATCTGCCACGCCGGCAGCACCCCGACAGTCGTCCCCAGCGCAGGAACCGGGCCGGCGCCGTCGGAGAAGATCGCGACAACAAGCAAGACCAGCAAGGCGCCGTACAACAACGCGTCGAACGGCGTGCGGCTATCCCCCGTCGTGAATGGAATCCGGCCGGGCCACGGTGGCAGTCGGATGGTGCCCGGCCGCAACCAGTACAGGATCGAGCCCATCGGCGGGAAGAACCGGTTGTTGAGCGGCCCGAAGCCGCAACCTAGGCCGACCACCTCGAACAGCATGGTGTAGAGCACAACCTTTTCGAACACGATCGGCTCGGCGTACCAGTGCGCGACGGCAGTGAAGCCGTCGACACCGGTCGTGGTCAGCGCGAGTAGCCACGCCCCGAGGATGTAGAGCGCGATCTTGACGACGTAGAACAGGTGCAGCAGCACCGGGGTGCCGAAGCCGACCTCAGCCCAGTGCCGGGCCATCGGGATGATCTTCTCGGCGCGGGTGCCCTTGCTCCACTCCTCGAAGTCAATCGTCGGAGTTTCCTGTTTGAGAAATCCCATGGCGGCAAGACTAGAACGTGTTCTAGCCGGATGGTCCCGGTTCGCCAGAACCCTTGATTACTACTGCGCGTAGTAGTAGAACGGATGTCAGACACTTGGGACGGTGATCCGCGATGAGAGCTCAACGTTCGCAGCCACTCGAATCCGCTGGCCGACATCTCCGTTGGGCGGCAATACTATTCGCCATCGGCTGGGGCGTTCACGTCCTGGACCATCTGCGCCGCGGCATGTCGGCGTCGCCGCAAGCCGTCATGGTCGGCGGCATGATTCAGGGGTTGTTCGTGGTGGCCGCGGTCGCGATGGCGCTCAGTGGACGCGGTCGGGCACCGGAAGCGGCGATCGTGGTCGGGTTCGGCAGCGCCATTCTCTTCACGTATGCCCATCTGCTGCCGACGTTCTTGCCGGGCTATCAGGACAGCTTCGTCTCCGGCCCGCGCATCAACGTGACATGGTTTTCCTGGCTGAGCGCACTCACCGAGATCGGCACCGGCATCGTGTTCGCGATCGCAGGCTTTCGGACTCGCCGCCCGCGCCGCGTAGGCTCAGTGGTGTAACTGCGCCCACGGCAGGGGGTATCGGAGATGAACGGCACAGCGGGCACGCTGTACTTCGACGGAGCGTGTGGAATGTGCACGCGCTCCAAGGATCTGCTACTGAAGTTCGACCGAACCGGAAATATCCGGACCGAGCCACTGCAAAGCCCCGGAGTGTCGGAACGGCTCGGCGTCGCGCCGACGAGCCTGCTTGATGCGGTGCGATGGCTGGATTCATCGGGCACGGTCTACTCCGGCGCGGAGGCCGCCAACGCTGCGCTCTCAACGGCGATCGGCAGCCGAATCCCGTTGTTGGTCTATCGGATTCCCGGTATCCGCTTCATTGAAGACGTCGTCTACAGGTGGGTGGTTGCGCACCGTTATCGGTTCCCCGGGACCACGCCGTACTGCGAGTCACATCCGACCGCTTGTTAGGCCTTCCGCGGCGGGCGGGGCACAAAGCGTGACACCCGGTCGATGACGTCCTGGTAGCCGGGACGCCGCTCCAAGCTGCGCGTCTCCATCATCGGGATGCTGCCGCCGAGGAACATGCCCAGCATCCCGAGTGCCCCCAGGCACACCCACCAGGCGTCCGACGGCGCGGCGGCCACACCGAACAGCGCCAGCGAAACCCAGAAGCTGAACTCCCCGAAGTAGTTCGGATGCCGCGACCAGGCCCACAATCCGCGGTCCATCGCCTCATTTTCCCCACCCTCGGCCTTACGCCGGACAAATCGGTGCATCTGCACATCGGCGACCAACTCGAGGGTCACCGCCGCCAGCCCCACGACGAAGGCGACATCCGTCAGCCAGCCGATGTCGCCGCCGGGCCGCGTCACGGCGACATACACCGGCAGCATGCCGGCGAAGACCAACAGCGTGGGGATCAGGTGAATCGTCGTCAGGTCGACAACGAATTCCCATCTCCCGGCGCGTTCCCGGAACATCGGATAACGCCAATCCTCATGGTGCAGACCGGGAAACGCATACAACCAGTTGGCGGTCAGGCGTATCGCCCAGACCACGACCACCACCGCGACGAGCCAGCATCGCAGCTGGTGCACACCGGACTGGCTCCACCAATAGAACAGCAGCAGAGGTGGAACCACGCTCCAGTACGCGTCGTAGAAGCTCGAGTTGCCGAATGCCCGGCTGAATGCGAATACCACGAGCGTGGCCAGCAGGTCGGCAATCAACGTGTCCAGCCACAGCCGGCCGGTGTGCACACCCCACACCAGCCACCCGGCGGCCACCGCGATGGCGACGACGTACGCCACGCCGACCAGCGTCAGCGAACGTGCCTTGGGAATCGTCTTCTCGGCTGTCATGACGTGCGCCTCCATTCTTTTGGCTTGCGCTGCCAGTGCGGGCTCTTCACCGCGTCAAGAGCCTCGGTGACGTAGCGCTCGAGCGCCTGCGGTTTCTTCGTCGACTGGCGAACCCACTGCTGGAATGCGAAATCAGCTGCCGCAAAGGCAAGTTGAACCAGCAGCCCGGGCCGGATGTCGGTATCGGAATTGGCGCCCATGCGTGCGGCGACCAGCTTGGTCGCCCGCTCCTTGTCGGCGGGCAGGTGCACCGTCAGCTTGCCGAGTAGGTCAGGGGCGACCAGCAGCGCTGCCCGCCATTCTTCGGTGTCGGCCACGGGGAACGAGCGGGTCCGGGTGATGATGGCGTTGACCAGCGCCACGTCCGGCGGTTCGGCGGCGGGCCGCCCTTCGAGCAGGCCGACGATCGCGGCCCCGCCGTGCCGAACCGGCGCCAGCAACAGCTCCTCCTTCGTCGGCACATGCCGAAAGAAGGTGCGCGGCGAAACGCCTGCGGCCGCGGCGATTTCTTCCGTCGTCACCGCGTCGTACCCGCGTTCGACGAACAGCCGGAATGCCGCCCGCCGGATGTCGGCCCGGATCTGCGCCCGCTGCCGATCGCGCAGTGACTCGGTCATCGAAAGGAGCCGATTCCACCGTCGACGTGGATGGTCTGGCCGGTGATGAAGGTCGCGTCGCTGCTGAGCAGAAACGACACCAGCGCGCCGACGTCGCTGCGGACGTCGCCGATGCGCTTCATCGGGACGCGACCCACCGCCTTGTCGTACTCCTTGGGCGCAAACGACTTCCACAGCTTGACGCCGTCGGATTCGGCGAATGGGCAGATGACGTTGACGCGGATGTTGTCGCGCCCCCACTCCAAGGCCGCGACCTTCGACAGCCCGCGGATGGCTTCTTTGGCCGCGGCGTATCCGCCCCACTTGGGTTCGCCGCCGGTGCCCGTCCCCGAGCCAAGGTTGACGATGGACCCACCACCCGCGGCGACCATCAGCGGGTGCACGGCCTGCATGAGCAGGAAACTCGCTCGTGGTCCGACGTCGTGGCCGAGGGCGAAGTCTTCTCCTGTGATGTCCACGAACGCCTTTGGCTCGTTGGTGGCAATGGCGTTGTTGACCAGACCGTGCACGGTGCCGAAGGCGTCGACGGCCGCGGCGACGATCCGCCCAGCGCTCTGCGGATCCCGCAAGTCGGCGACCAACGCCTCGACCCGGCCGATCGCCTTCAGCTCGTCGGTGGTCGCGGCCAGCTTCTCGTCGAGAATGTCCACCAGCAACACCGCCGCTCCGCGTTCGAGCAACGCGGCGGCGACGCCTTTGCCGACGCCCTGAGCGGCGCCGGTGACGATCGCGACCTGGCCGCGCATCGAGTCGGGGTGGGTGTAGCTCACGTGCGGGGCCCCATCTGCAGTTGCACGCCACGATGCATTTCGTAAGTACTGCGGGCACCTTTGGGCAGCTCGATGAATTCCACCGGGGTTCCGTCCGGGTCCTTGACGAAAAACATTCGGACTCCGCCGATCTCGAAGGGCTCCTGCTCCGGTGGGTAGCCCGCATCGCTGATCCGCCGGTGGGCGTCGTCGAGATCGGTGACCGACAGGGAGACGTTCTGGATGCCGGTGATGCCTCGGCGGGCCGGCTTGTCCGTCGCGGGTTTGGACCCCAGTGAAAGCAGTTCGATCATCAAGCCGCCGAGCAGGCCACCCACCACCCGACCTTCCTGCGCGCGTGTGGCATGCAGGGCGGCGTCGAACGACTCGCCGGACATCAGGGTTTCGAAGACGAGGTCCATGCCCAACACATCGCGGTAGAACGCCAGCGCGCGGTCCATGTCTGTCACGCCGACCACGAGGTGGCAGAACGACACATCGCCGAGGACCGTCACTGGGTCACCGCGAGATGGGGCGCGGGGCGCCCAGCGAACAGCGGCAGGTCCAAGTACGTCTTGATGCCGGGTTCGGCGGCGCAGACATCGGGGATGGCGTTGACGCAGTGGTTGGCGGTGGCCACTACGCCCGGGTTACGCTGCAGCCCTTCGGCGATCGACGGGGGCTGCAGTCCCTTGAAGGTGAGGCTCACGGTGGGGTCGCCGGTGACCTCGACCTCGAAACGTTCGCCGCGTCCCCCGAAGTCCCACGCCGGTTCGAGATTGTGCTCGCCCATCAACCAGTTGACCGCCGCCGTGATCACCGGCTCGCCGTCGGCGAGGGCTTGCCAGCGGAACCGGCGTGCCGCCACGTTACCCGGCTTGATCGTAAATGGGCCGTAGTCGATGTCTGAGGTCGCGACGGCGATGTCCTGGATCGTCTGGATGTTGGGCTCGATACTAAATCCCATGTGGTCGGCGATCATTCGCACCGATTGCTTGAACCCAGCGTCGAGCAGGCCGGCCATTGGACCTTGGATGGCCTCTTCGGGGGTGCCGCCGAAACCCATGATGTAGCGGACTACGTCGGGGGCGTTGTATGTGCGGATGTCGGAGAACTCCTCGGCGCGCACGTGGGTGACCGCCGAGGACAGCCCAGACACCATCAGCGGGAACCGCTCGGTGATGCCGCCGGGATGGATTCCCGACCCGTGCAGCGTCACCCCGGCCTCGAGTGCGGCGTCGGCGATAGCCTTGACGGCGGGGTTGCTCAGGTCGGGGTACACCCACCCGACCGGGGTGACCACGTTCTTGCCGGACCGCAGGATCGCCACGACCTCGTCGTCGTTGGGAATCAGCGGGCTGTACACCACGCAGTCGGCGTCGATGGCCAGCGCCTCGTCCACGCTGGACGTGGCCGCGACGCCGAGCGCTTCGATGCCGAGGATCTCCCCCACGTCACGCCCGTTCTTGTCCGCGCTGTGCACCCAGCATCCGGCCAATTCGAGTTGCGGGTGATTCAGCACGCATTCGATCGCGGCCTTGCCGACGCCTCCGGTCGCCCACTGAACGACACGGAGTTTGGCGGGATTGCTCATGGTGGCACAGTATGACCGGCTGGCAGTCACTGTCAACGACGTAGAAGGGTCGGCTACCTTTTACGACAGGCCGCGTTGCGGATGACCCGAGTACTGCGACAGCGGACGGATCAGTGCGTTGGACGCGGTCTGCTCCATGATGTGAGCGGTCCAACCGGTGATGCGGCTCATCACGAAAAGAGGTGTGAAGCTGGGGATGTCGAATCCCATCAGGTAATAGGCCGGCCCGGTCGGGAAGTCCAGGTTGGGCTTGATGCCGTTGGCGGCGAACATCTCCTTCTCCAGGATGGAGTAGATGTCCAGCCAGCGCTGGCCGTTGTGGGCCTTCGCGACCCGGATCAGCGCGTCTTTCATGGTCGGCACCCGGGAGTCACCGTTCTTGTAAACCCGGTGGCCGAATCCCATGATCTTCTCATTGCGAGATAGCTTGCCGTTCAACCACTCCGAGGCCTTCGAGGGATCGTCGATCTCGATCATGTCGTGCATGACCGCCTCGTTGGCCCCGCCGTGCAGCGGGCCCTTCAGCGCGCCTATGGCCGCCGTCACCGCGCTGTAAATATCGGACTGTGTCGACGTCACCACGCGTGCGGCAAAGGTGGAGGCGTTGAAGCTGTGTTCGGCGTAGAGGATCATCGACTGCTCGAACGCGGAGACGATCACCGGGTCGGGAATCTCGCCGAAGCACATGTTGAGGAAGTTCTCCACGTAGCTCAGGTGGCTGTGCGGTGCGATCGGCGCCAGGCCGCGGCGGCGGCGAATGTCGATGGCAACGATGGTTGGTAGCACGGCGAA
>Ga0302325_10019664_pt1 | contig 14188 bp, 15 predicted proteins | sample Palsa_T0_2_FD_201948 | JGI IMG/M metagenome (GOLD analysis project Ga0302325, IMG submission 201948) | Peat permafrost microbial communities from Stordalen Mire near Abisko, Sweden - Palsa_T0_2 | ecosystem: Environmental > Terrestrial > Soil > Palsa > Peat permafrost | place: Sweden: Abisko... | reverse complement strand
CCGGTCACCTTGGTCGAGTACGGGGACTTCGAGTGCCCGTACTGCGGCATGGCCGAACCCGCGGTGCGGGAACTGCTCAGCGATTTCGGCGACGTGCGGTACGTGTGGCGGCACCTGCCGCTGACCGACGTTCACCCGCACGCCCAGCTCGCCGCCGAGGCCACCGAGGCCGCCGGCCGGCAGGGCGCGTTCTGGGAGCTGCACGACCTGCTGCTGGAGCACCAGGGCGCGCTCACCGCGCGCCACCTGATGGACTACGCCAGCTCGCTTGGCCTGAACACCGAGCGGTTCGCCGCGGACCTGCGCAAGCACGCCGGGGCGGCGCGGGTGGCGGAGGACACCGATTCCGCGGACCTTTCCGGCGTGTCGGGAACGCCCACGTTCTTCGTCAACGGCATGCGGCACTACGGCGCCTATGACATCGAAAGCCTGTCCAGGGCGGTCAAACTGGCTCTGGCCCGGACGAAAATCAGCGCCTGATCACTGGGCACGCCGCCGATCGGCGCTCAGCCGGGTCATGAGAGGCTGGCTGAGGGGGAGTCAGCACCGGCATGAGGAGGAAGAGCGTGAGCGCGCAGCCAAACGCAGCGGCAGCAGGGACCATCGACGTCGGCGGCGACCTGACGGTCAACCGCCTGGGCTTCGGCGCGATGCGAATCACCGGCACCGGGATCTGGGGCGAGCCGCCCAGCCGGAAGCAGGCCATCGCGACGCTGCAGCGGGTAGTCGAGCTGGGCGTCAACTTCATCGACACGGCCGACTCCTACGGGCCTTCGGTCAGCGAGGAGCTGATCGCTGAGGCGCTGTACCCGTATCCGGACGACCTGGTCATCGCGAGCAAGGGCGGCCTGGTCCGGCCCGGCCCGAGCCGCTGGGACGCCGACGGGCACCCCGAGCACCTGCGCCAGGCGTGCGAGGGCAGCCTGCGACGGCTCAAGCTGGAGCAGATCCCGCTGTACCAGCTGCACCGGCCCGACCCGCGGGTCCCGCTGGCCGAGTCGATCGGCGCGCTCGCCGAGCTGAAGAACGAGGGCAAGATCCGCCACATCGGCATCTCCAACGTGTCCGAGGAGCAGCTCCGCGAGGCGCAGCAGATCGTCCCCATCGTGTCGGTGCAGTCGCAGCCGCTGGTCGACCTGTGCGAGCAAGACGACCTGGTGTTCCTGCCCTGGGCGCCGATCCAGCAGACCGACCGGCGGGTGGCGGTGGCAGCGGCCGCCGAGAATCACGGCGTGACCGACCGCCAGATCGTGCTGGCCTGGCTGCTGGTCAAGTCGCCGGCGATCATACCGATTCCGGGTACCGGCTCGCCCGAGCACGCCGAGGAGAACGTCGCGGCCGCGTCGATCGAGCTGACCGCCGAGGAGATCCGGGCTATCAACACAGGCGGGTGATGCGCGGCCTCTCAGCCGACCGGACCAGCTCACCAGGGGACGCCATGCAGACGACGAAGTCCGCGGACGGGACCGTCATCGCCTATGACCGGATCGGCGACGGCCCGCCGCTGATCGTAGCGGTCGGGGCATTCTGTGACCGCCGGTCGTTCGTCCCTTCTGAAGACCTGACCTCCAGGTTCACCGTCTACACCTACGACCGACGCGGTCGCGGTGACAGCGGCGACACCGAGCCCTACTCCCCCGAGCGCGAGATCGCCGACCTAGCCGCCGTGGCCGAGGTGGCGGGTCCGGGGTCCGAGGTATTCGCGTACGGGCATTCGTCGGGCGGCGCGCTGGTGCTGCGGGCCGCCGCGCACAGCGTGCCGCTGAGCGCGGTGGCCTCGTACGAGGCGCCGTTCATCATCCCGGGCAGCCGGAGCGTGGCGCAGGACCCGGCGGGCCACATCCGCGAGCTGGTCGCGGCCGGCCGCCGGGGTGATGCCGTCCGGTACTGGATGACCGAGGTCGTCCAGGCACCGGCCGAGGTCGTCACGAGGATGGCGGGATCCCCGGCGTGGCCGGGCTTGGAGGCGCTCACCCCTACGCTTCCCTACGACATCGCGCTGACCGGCGATCAGGGCGTCCCGGCCGTACTGTCCACGATCGCCGTGCCGGTCCTGGTGCTGGGCGGCGGCACCAGCCCGGACTGGTTCCACAGCGCGGTGCAGGACACCGCCGCCGCCATTCCGGGGGCCAAGCTGGTCATGATGAACGGCTACAGCCACGCCGTGCCGCCCGCGGTGGTCGCGCCCGTGCTGATTGAGTTCTTCCTAGGCGCCTCCTAAGTCGTCGCCGGGTTCTCGGCCCCTAAGATTGGCCGGGTGACTGAGACGAGCAGGGATACAGCGATCGTCGGGGGCCGGGTCGTCCCGGTCGAGGGTGAGCCGATCGAGGGCGGCACCGTCCTGTTCCGGGACGGCAAGATCACGGCCATCGAGGGGCCCGGCTTCACGGTGCCGTCCGACGCCGTGATGGTCGACGCCAGTGGGAAGTGGGTGCTGCCCGGCTTCATCGACGCGCACGCCCACGCCGGCGTGTCCGAGGAAGCCGAAGGCTGGGCGGGCCAGGACACCAACGAGCGGACCGACCCGAACACCGCGCACGTCCGCGCGCTGGACGCGATCAACCCAGCCGACCAGGGGTTCCGCGACGCGATCATCGGCGGCGTGCTGGCGGTCAACGTCAACCCCGGCTCGGCCAACCCGATCGGCGGCCAGACCGTGGCCATCAAGTGCTGGGGCCGCACCGTGGACGAGATGGTGCTGCGCGAGCCGGCCGGCCTGAAGTCCGCGCTGGGCGAGAACCCCAAGCGGGTCTACGGCGACCGGAACGAGACCCCGTCGACCCGGCTCGGCACCGCGGCCGTGATCCGCGGCGCGTTCGTCGCCGCCCAGAACTACCAGGCCAAGCTGGCCGCCGCGGCCCTGAAAGATCCTTCCGAACGGCCCGTGGTCGATCGCGACCTCAAGCTCGAGGCGCTCAGCCGGGTGCTGCGCCGCGAGATCCCGTGGCGCCAGCACTGTCACCGGGCCGACGACATCGCGACCGCGATGCGGATGGCCAGGGAGTTCGGCTACGACCTGGTCATCGACCACGGCACCGAAGCGCACCTGCTGGCCGGCCAGATCGCCGCCGCGCAGATCCCGGTCATCATCGGGCCGCTGTTCACCAGCCGGTCCAAAGTCGAGCTGCGCAACCGGTCGCTGGCCAACCCGGGCCGGCTGGCCGCGGCCGGGGTGACCATCGCCATCACCACCGACCACCCGGTGGTGCCGATCAACTTCCTCATCCACCAGGCCACGCTGGCGGTCAAGGAGGGCCTGGACCCGGTGACGGCGCTGCAGGCGGTGACGATCAACCCGGCCCGGATCATCGGGGTCGACGCCCGGATCGGGTCGCTGGCCGTCGGCAAGGACGCCGACCTGGTGATCTGGTCGGGCGACCCGCTGGACGTCATGAGCCGGGCCGAGCGAGCCTTCCTGGACGGCCAGGAGATCTACCACTACGACTACGACCGCCGCGAGGGCATCTTCGCGTCGTGGTAGCGTCCCCGGCCCTGAGACCGGCGCGGTCACCAGGCGAGCAACCCGTACTGCCCGCTCGCCAGCCCCGGCAACCGCACCGCCGTCTTGGTCCGGGTGGCCGGGTTGATCAGGTAGGCGGTCGAAGCGGGGCTGGGCGCTGAGAACGAGCTGGGTAGGCCATACATCCAGGCGAACAGCAGGTCGCCGATCGGCAGCACGGAAGGCTCACCGCCAGTCCAGGTCGCTATCGTGACCGGCGCGCCTTTCCGGCTGGCGTTGTAGGCGATCAGCGTGGTCGGAAGCGTGGCGCCGACGGGGAGGATCGGCCGCGTCGCGACATAGACCCAGGTGCCGTCCGGGCTGATCGCCACCGAGAACATGTACTCGTCTTTCCTGGGGTAGTCGTAGCTGCCGACCGTCTTGGCCCTGGTCAGAAGGGGGCCCGGCGCCGAGTCGGTGGCCAGCACCATGGCCGCGAAGTGGAAGCCGGGGCCGTTGTACTGGGTGGTGAACGCGATCTTGTTCCCGGCGCTGGTCACCGAGACGTTGCCGATAAAGGCTTGTCTATCGGAGACACTCCACTGCTTCACCTGGTTCCCGATGACCGCGCCGACGACAAAGGCCCCGTTGGACTGGTCTCCCGAGAAGGCGATGACGCCGCCGTCCGCGTCGGCTGCCAGCCAGCCGAGTTGGACGGACACCGTCCCGACGGCCAGCGGGGTTAGGTGCGTGACCGCGCCGCGCGCCGACAGCGTGAGCGTATAGAGCCGGAAGGGGTTCCACTGGGCACGGCCGTTGGGTGAGGTGGCCACGATGAACTTCTGCGGGTTCCCGGTGGCGGTGACGTAGCCCCACGTAGCGCCCCGCGGTGGGGCGAGCGTGCTGTCCACGTGCCCGGCGGGCGTCCTGACCAGCAGGCGGCTGCCGGTACCCGCGCGGGTCACGATGACCTGGAACGGCGGGTAGTGCGCGCTGATCCCCGGCTTCCCGGCCGCGCCGGCCGGGCTGGCCGAGCCGGTCAGCAGGCGCGGCAGGGCCACGCTGGCGCCGATGACAGCGAGCACAGCCACGGCCGCCGCCACCGGGATGAGCGCGTTCAGCCGGCGTGGACGCCGGGCCGATCCGGCGGCGACCCTCGGCGCGGTCCGCCGCAGGGTCTGCGGCTGTACCGTCCGGCCGGCCGCCTGGTAGGCGTCGCGGATCCGGTCTTCCAAGGTGTTCATTGGTCCTCCCGAAGGCGGCGGGCAAGCGCGGCCAGGGCGCGGGAACTGGCCGCGGCGACCGTGCCGCGGCTGACTCGCATGATGGCGGCGACGTCACGTTCGCTGAGGTCGAGGTAGTACTTCAGCGCCAGCACCTCACGCTGACGCCGTGGCAGCGTGGCGATCGCGGCCAGGACGGCACGGCGGTCCTCGCCGTCCATGACCGCGGCCTCCGCCGACCAGACCGGCGGGTCATGTTGCACCCGCAGCAGCCGGGCCCGGCCACGGCTCCGGTGTACCGAACGGGTGCCGTTCACCACCGCTGTCCGCAGGTACCCGAGCACCGCGTCCGGGTCGCGGATCCTGTCCCACGCCCGGTACAAACCGAGGAACGCGTCCTGAACCACGTCCTCGGCGGTGGACTGGTCGCCGACCAGCATGAGCGCGAACCGCACCAGGTCCACGGCGTGGAGCCGGAACAGGTCGTCGACAGCTGCCCTGGCCGTGGCCGGCCAGGGATCGGGCTGTGGCCCCGTGCCAGCCCGATATGTGGGGACCGTCATATCTATAGGACGCCGCAGCCCGGCGAATGTTGATCGAAGCTACCGGCTAGCTTCGTGCAGGACCCCGGCTCGGGCGGGCTGGCGGCGGGAGTGACCGGCTTTGCCCTCCGCCACGCCGGCTATTGCGACAAGCCGCCCCTCTGGCAACTCGAGCACCATTTGCGTGGTTGATCCGGGCTTCGCGGTGGAAAGGGTGGGCTAGAGGCCACCGGATCGACCGCGAAGCCCCAAACAACCGCCGAAATGGGTCGCGTGGGGTTTGGGGGGCGGGATGGGTTATGTAGCGCGGCGGCCGGTGAGCAAGAAGCGGCTGCGGGCTTGGCGGCGGCGCACGATCTCGGCCGGAGCGCGATCTGGGTTGAAGTTTCCACGGTCCCGTCCCTGGAGCCGCGACCGGGGCTGGGCACTTCGGCTGTGCTGGAGGGCAGTCGTTACGCGCCAGCGGGGCAACGCGCGCTGCGCGGTGCGGGCGCGCCGGGCCCGGGAGCGTGGCGCGGTCAGGTGTGCAGTTTCGCGGGTGTGATGATCACTGGGGTGGCAAACAGCTCGGCGAACCGTTCGGGCGTGTCGAACAGGGCCGCGATGCGCTCGGTGTACTTGGCCAGGTACGCGGGATGCTGGTTCGCGGCCGGCTGGTCGCGGGCCACCCTGGCGGTGCCTTCCATGCGCACGACGTTCCTGCCGATGTCGGTGACATCCAGTCCCAGGCTCACCTTGGGGTTGCCGGCGATGTTCCGCAGCTTCTGCGTCCCCGGCTGGCTGTAAAGCAAAATTGTGCCGTCCTCGCGCATCAAGAACCAGACGGGGACGCTGACCGGCTGCCCATCTGGCCGCACGGTCGTCAGCCAGGCCATGAGATTCTGACGCAGCCGGGCCTCGACCCTGTCGCGGTCGTCCGGTAGCAGGTGCGACGTGAGCTCCACGATGTTGTCTTCCTCTCGGTGCTCTCGCGGGGATGCTACCGGCGGGCATGACAATTGGCGCTGAGCGGCATGCCCGGCCCGCGAGATTTCCCATTGGAACCCCAGGTGGAAACTTCACCGGGAATGGGAAGAGCTCACCGGGAACCTGCACTTACCCAAACGGCATCAGGCCGTTTCCGGGTACTGGCACACCCTGGCCACCCCCGCCCGCAACTTGTCGCGTCCGCTCCTGCCTGGTCACCAGCCGCAACCACGGCATCCGGCCCGTCGACGCCATCCACGCCGTCCTGACCAGGCGCCGCCCCCGGCTGCCGGCTCCGGTCAGCGCCTGACGCCAGCCCCCGGGAACCGGCACCCGGGATAGGCTGCCGGACGATGCCCATTACCGACGCGGAGGCGTGCCGCTTGGTGGCCGGCCACTACGGCCGGCGAGCCGCGGACATCCGCCTGCTGGGGGCCGGGGAGTGGTCGCGGGCGTACGGGTTCGTCCTGGACGGCCGCGATACGGTCATCCGGTTCGGCGATCATGTCGAGGACTTCCGCAAGGACCAGGTGATGGCCGCGCACGGCAGCGCGGCGCTGCCGATTCCCCCGGTCACCGAGATCGGCGCCGCCGGCGACGGGTATTTCGCGGTGTCGCAGCGCGCGCCCGGCGAGGTGCTCGATGGCCTGGACATTGCCGGGATGCGCGCGGCGCTGCCGGGCCTGCTGGCCGCCCTCGACGCGTTGCGTGACATCGACGTATCCGGCACCGAGGGGTACGGCAACTGGGCGCCGGGCCGGCCCGGCCCGGCGGCGAGCTGGGCGCAGGCGCTCCTGGCGATCAGCCAGGAGACGGCGCGGGTTCCCGGCTGGCGGGCAGCGCTGGCCGCCTCCCCGGTGGGCACACAGCCCTTCGACCAGGGCTACGCCCGGCTGCGGGAACTGGCCGCGGGCCTGCCCGATCAGCGCAACGTCATCCACGGCGACCTGGTCAACCGCAACGTGCTCGTCCAGGGCTCGCGGATCACCGCCGTCATCGACTGGGGCAACGCGCTGTACGGTGACTGGCTGTACGACGCGGCCTGGCTCATCTTCTGGTGGCCGTGGTTCCCGCAGTGGCAGGGCATCGACATCACCGCCGAGCTGGAACGGCACTGGGGACAGCACGGCGGCCTGCCACCCGGGCTGCACCACCGCCTGCGGGCCTGCCTGGTACATATCGGCCTGGATGCCATGGCCTACAACGCCTACCGGGGCCGCGGGGATGACCTCGCGCGCATTGCCAGCCAGCTGACAGAGTTGAAATAGCTGACCAGGCGAGGCTAACCCGTGATGCGATACATCGAGCTCTGCTGAAGCGACTATTCCGCCGGCCTGAGCGTCCGATGCCGAGCCTTGTATCTCTCACGTAGCTGCGGATCTCGCGCCGGCTGCTTTTAATTGTAAGGAGCGGATGGGCAGGACGCGTAGGTGATTAGCTTGCCCCTATAGTGCTCCCACAGCTCAGCAAGCGTAGCTTGTTCCTGCAGATACCAGGGTGGTGTGCATTGCGTGCTATGTTGAATGGTTTGAGTATGGAGATAGATTACTTGCTCAGGTTTAGAAGTCAAAATCGAAGTTTCTCCGTTAGCTTCTGAAAGCACATATCCGGCGAAAGGCTTTTTCCCTGCTATAGAAATTTTTTGGACTGGAAGCCACGGAGTCGGAGTAACCATCTCATAACCGAGGAGAAACACAGTATAAATGCAAATGCCGATAATGAGGAAAGTCTTCGGACTGAAGAAAGTCCCCTTGTGCTTTCCGTGCTCCTGGGCGTTTCCGTGCTCCTGGGTGTTTCCGCGCCTCCTCGATACCCGGAGCCATATAAGATGTATAAGGTATACAAGACACATAAATATTGCATAGCATGCACTCAAAAACAGCAACCCAGCAGGAGACATATAGAGAACTATGTAAAGCAAAACAAGCGAGCCAGCAAACAAGATGTGAAATCGGGCGGAGGTATGCCTTGTATCGAACGCATTCGCGGCACCGAGTCCGAGGGTGGCACAGATCGGTATCGCCAACAAGCCAAGTGTAGAGATCAGCGTAGCAATGAGAACGTTTCCAGTTCCCCCGGTTTGAAGGATCGCGTAGGCGATCTCTGGATCTCCTCGGCTAACACCCAGCAATCTGATAGCGACAACTGCGACTGAAAGTACTGCGATAATAACAGCCGCATTGTCTTGCCACCACGAGCCGTCATTGTTATCTGGCCCTCCTTGGGCCGTCGCCGGGCTGCCACTACGACGAGCCGTTGGCATAGCTAAACCCCTCCCCTTTTCTCGTCACCGCTAAGCCCAGCGCCCGCTCAGCGGCTCGAGACACTCCAAACTATACGTATAGCGAGGTGCACCGTCTAGAACTCATCTACGACCAGCCCGACCTGGGCCGCGTTCTCACAGATCGAGTCGTCGCGAGTGACAGGTGTGGTTGCAGTATTAAGCGTCAACGGCCTTGGCCGATCGTGTCCCTGCTTCCGATAGTTGCCATCTCCTGGTCCGGCTAGGTTCTGTAAAGGTCGTCTTCGCGTGTACGTTCACCGGGCAGCTCGACAGGTACCGTGCCCTCCGGGACCAGACGGCCGTGACGGGCTCTAACCGGGCCCTGGACAATCCCGGCAGCGGTAGCAGGGCCCGCCGCCCGCACCGATAAAACTTGGTGCATGTCAAGCGGCCCGCGTCTGCGCATTCCGCGCCAGTCGCCCGGCGGGGCGGCGCGCCCTAGAGGTAGCGAAGGTGAGCACGCCGAGGCGGCGCCGCGATCGGCCGGGTTTGAAGGACGTCCAGAACATTCCGAAACGAGGAGGCGAGCGGGGAGGGGGAGCTACCTTCAGCTCGGCACAGAGTCGGGCGCCGTTGACACCTAAGCATCAAAGAGTGGAACGGAGCCACCGCGGCGGTCACGAGTACCTAGACCCCGGCGAGCGTCAACCACCCGAAGCCGACCGGAATGGCTTTAATCACCCGGGAATCATCAGCCTGCCGGTCACACGACCGTGCATGTTGAGTAAGTATCGCTCTTTCCTCGCGAACTCGCTGGCTACTTGGATTTCCTCTCCTGGCGCGGGTGGGACCTGCCGCCTTTCGGATTGTATACATCAAACCGTCTGGTTCCATCACGCCGCATACGACAACTGGTCAGCTACCGAGAGAATCAGGCAATTACGTCACGCTGGAGACTCCGCGTATAATCAGCCGCGGTTGGACCGCGTCCGAGGGCCTCGCGGGCGCCTCCTGATGAGTAATGAGAAGACGATGACGGTACCTCAGCAGGCGGACTGGGCAGCCATACTCCGGGTGCAAGTAAAACCAACACCGGTAGCCGAGGAAAGCGCGCTAAGCGCCCTGCGCGTGACGCCACGCCCACACGCCACCGAGCATGCGGTGCGAAGAAGCCTGCAGCGAGAGCGCGGCGATACCGGGAAACCCGGAACCCGGGCTTGCCTGCTACCCTGGCACCGTTCTGCCAATCCTGGCCGCGCTCCGCGAGGCCCACCGATTCCTATACCGTGCCGATCCCGGCACCGGCGGAATCCCCGCAAATCCCCGCCGACACCTCGGCGCTCATTCCGTCGGCCACTGCGGTTGACCTAGGTCCGTCCAGGCCAGAGCGGGCCCCCGTCACCAATTTGCCCGAAGGGATATCTGCCGGCCGCGACCGCTGCAAAAATGCTGAGTCATGAACGTTCCCCTCGACGTCCTCGCGGCCCGACGACCTGCCCGAATGGTTCAGCCGGAACGACATCATCGGGCTCGGCACGATGGCCGGAGCGTACAAGCTGTTCACTCAGCATCCTGAACACGACATCCCGGAAAAAGAGAAGCACCATGGCATCGGCTCCTCGTTCTTCACGAAGATCCTTTATTTCCTCGCGAGGAATGCCCCGCAAGACAGCCGAACGCAGTACCCGTTGATCCTCGACACGAAGGTGGCATGGGCGCTCGCGCAGATGACCGGCTACCGTCTGCTGTCCCGGCCCGCAAGCTACCGTCCCCGCCCGGACTCCGAGGTCTACGCGCGATACGTAAAGACGATGCACGCGTGGGCAGCCAGCCTCGACGTGCTCCCGGAAATAATCGAGTATTACCTCTGGAACGAGGCCGCGAAGTGCGGCTCGCCGCTGTGGGAAGCATGCGCAGATCAGCACGACCGGCACTTCCCCTAACGAGCATCCGCTCTCGATCCGATCGGCTCCAGCCGGCCAATCATGGCCTCCCTAGTCCGAGGTATTGCGGGCTACCCACTCGCGATAACGGACCACATCAGCTCTGAACTCGGATCCATCCGGGTCGAGGATCGTAGCCTCGTCGGCTGAAGCCTCACCCGCTCCTATTTCGGAGCCGTTGCCGGGCCCGCAGAAGGCGCCTTACCTGGGCGGCCGTCTGCCGGGTTGCTTGCGGTTCAGCTACGAGGACGGGGCGGCCTTGACCTGGTCCGCGAACCGCTGCCAGTCCTGGCCGCCGAAGGTCAGTACCGGGCCCCGCGGGTCGTTGCTGTCGCGGACGGCCACCGCGCCGGGGGTGGCGGTGATCTCGATGCAGTTGCCGCCGTTGCTGCCGGGTCGCGGTCCTTGCGTCACCAAACAACCGCGAAGCGCTAAAGAACCGCAGAAATGGGACACGTGGGGTGGGTGATCTATGTGGGGCGGCCGGTGAGGATGAAGCGGCTGCGGGCTTGCAGGCGGGTCACGATCTCGGCCGGAGCGCGATTTGGGGAGCCGGCGTCATAGGGGGGCTGCGGGTCGTACTCGATGCCGAGCTGGATGGCTTGGGCGGTCTGGTCGCCCGCGATCCGGCCGGCCAGGGTTAGGGCCATGTCGATGCCGGAGGATACGCCGGCTGCGGTCACGTACTTCTCGTCGAATACCACGCGCTCGGCTACGGGAATCGCACCGTACTGCTCGAGCTGGCCCAGGGCCAGCCAGAATGACGTGGCACGGCGGCCGGTCAGCAGGTCGGCGGCGGCCAGGATGAGCGAGCCGGTGCAGACCGAGGTGGTCCACGCGGTGGTCTGGTCGGCGGCCCGCAGCCACTCGTGGAGCGGACCGTCGCGCATCTGGTCGTGCTGGCCGGGACCGCCCGGCACGAGGAGGATGTCCGGGTGCGAGACGTCCGCGAGCGCGACCTCGGCGGTCAGGCTCAGCCGCCCGACCTCGTCGGTGACGGGACCGGGGTGCTCGGCGCCGAAGACCACCTCGGCGTTGGGCAGGCTGGTGAGGACCTGGTAGGGGCCGACCGCGTCTAGTGCGGTGAACCGGTCGAAGAGCACGATGACGATCTGCATAATTCTCCTTCGAGGCTGGCCTGGATGGGGCGGAAGCGGCGGCGGTACTCGGCCGGGCTGACGCCGAGCGCGCGGATGAAGGCGCGCCGCATGGCCTCCGGCGTGCCGTATCCGCACAAGCGGGCGGTCTCCTCTATGCCGTCGGCGGTGTCTTCGATCCGGCGCCGGGCGGTCTCAAGCCGGACCCGGTCGACGTAGCGACCTGGCGGCATCCCGACCTCTTCGGCGAACGAGCGGGCGAACTGGCGCGGGGACAGGCTGGCCCGGCTGGCCAGCGCCTCGACTGACAGGTCGGCCGCCGGGTGGTCGGCGATCCACCGCTGCACCTCGCGCAACGGCTCGCGGTGGGCGAACTGGCCGGCGAGCTGGGTGCTGAACTGGGCCTGATTGGCCGGGCGGCGCAGGAACACCACCAGATGCCGGGCGATGTCCAGCGCCGCGTCCCGGCCCAGGTCGTCTTCGGCCAGGGCCAGGGCCAGGTCGATCCCGGCGGTGACCCCGGCGGAGGTGGTGACGTTCCCGTCGGTGACGAAGATCGGGTCCGGGTCAACGGTGATCTCGGGGAACCTGGTCGCGAGCGTGGCGCAGTAGGCCCAGTGGGTGGTGACCCGGCGCTGGTCCAGCAGGCCCGCCGCGGCCAGCAGGAACGCGCCGGTGCAGACCGAGACCAGCCGCCGGGCGCGGGGGCCGTGCGTCCGCAGCCAGGCAACGAGGTCCGGATCGGCGTCGCGTGTACCCTGGCCGCCGGGCACGAGCAGCACGTCCGGGTCGCCCGGGTCGTCCGGGTGGGCAAGGTCCTGGTCGGGCGTCAGGCGCAGCCCGCTGGAGGTTCGCACCGGGCGGCCGCCCAGGCTGGCCGTGCGGATGCGGTATGCGGGTCCGTCCGGACCCCCGGTGGCCGCGGGCTCGTCCGGGCTCCTCTGGGCCGCGGGACTATGGTTCCTGGCGGACTGCCAGCGGTTGGCTCCGGCCAAGACCTCCAGCGGGCCGGTCACGTCCAGGCTCTGCACCTCGTCGAACAGGACGATCAGGACCGTGCGCATGGATGTCAGTCTGCCGCCCGGGACCAGGTGGCAGCAATGACGAATACCCCACCTTTCCTGCCACCGCCTGGACGTGGCCCGGCAGGGTCAGGCGGCGACGGGGGGCTGGTCCGTGCCGCAGTACTTGCACTTGGAAGCGGCGGCCGGGAGGTCGCTGGACAGGCACGCGGGGCAGGTCTTGACGGGCGGCGGGTCACCGAACACCACTTGGCCGCGCCGGGCCTGGACCACCTTGTACGGAATAACAATGAGGAAGTAGACCACCGCCATAAAGATGACGAAGTAGATGATGGCGGAGATGAATTCGCCGAAATCCACGAGGGTTTTGGGATCGCCGGACCGGATCTCCACGCTCAGTCCGTTCTTGCCGCCCTCGAAGCTCTGAATGAGGGGGTTGATGATATAGGTCGTAAAGGCGCTGATCAGGGTGCTGAACGCGAGCGCCACGACCAGGCCCACCGCGACGACGATCACGTCTCCCCGCATCAGAAAGTTCTTGAATCCCCTCATGTACTGCTCTCCGATCGGCGGAATGGGTGACGACTAGCGCACAAGCCTTACGAGGATTCCGGCTGGCCAGCGGGCTGGTCAAGGACTTCGCGGGTCCGGACACATACGTGTCGAAGCGGATCGCGATCGTGATCAGCGGCTGGGCAGGCTGAAGGCCCAGTTGAGCATCCGGGTCGCGGCGGCTCCGTTGACCGTGGTGCCCACGCCGGGGCTGTCGAGGTTGACCCCGATGAACGAACGGCCGTCCCGGGTGGCCTCGAACAGCAGGCAGTGACCCGCGGCCGGGGTATATCCGGTCTTGATCCCGATCGCGCCCCGGTACACACCGAGGAGCGGGTTGAGGTTCAACCACAGGTACGCGTGATGTCCGGACCCGGACGCGACCCGGTAGCTGCGCCGGTCCACGATCGAGCGGAGGACGGCCGAGGCCATCGCCACCCGGCCGAGCTTGAGCAGGTTGGCCGGAGTCGAGTAGGTCGAGTACCCGGTCGGATAGGGCAGCCCGTCGAAGTTGCTGAAATGCGTCCGGGTCATGCCGAGCCGCTTGGCCGTGGCGTTCATCTTGGCGATGAACGCGGACAGACCCGGGCCGTAGGCCTCGGCCAGGGTGTAGGCGGCGTCGGCGCCGGAGGGCAGCAGGAGCGCCTCCAGCAGCTGGGCGGCGGTGAGGGTGTCCCCCGGCCACAGGCCCGCGCTGCTCGCGTCGTACTCCTCGACGTAGCCGATCACGGCGGACGGGACGGTGATCCGCCGGTCCAGACGGCCCGCCCTGATCACCACCAGCGCGGTCATCACTTTGGTGATGCTGGCCATCGGGACCTCGGTGTTCAGGTTCCGGCTCCAGAGCACCCGGCCGGTCGACGCGACCGCGATCACGGCCGCCCTGGCCTGCACGCCGGTCGGGCCGGTGGTACTGGGGCGGGTGTCGCTAGCCGCGGCGGACGGGGCGGCCAGCACCAGGGCCAGGCCGGCCGTCAGGACCGCGGCTGCCGCCCAGCGGGACATGGGGACCCACCGCCGCGAGCGGGACACGCGGATGGACCGCCGCGCGTCGGTCGCCGCCATGAGCAACCCCGCCCTACAGCCTTACGGTGCCGTCGATGCAGGTGACGGTGCCGCCGCCGACCCAGACCTGGCCGTCGCCGTCTTGGGAGATGTGCACCCGGCCGCGACGGCCCAT
>Ga0302325_10019663_pt1 | contig 14188 bp, 11 predicted proteins | sample Palsa_T0_2_FD_201948 | JGI IMG/M metagenome (GOLD analysis project Ga0302325, IMG submission 201948) | Peat permafrost microbial communities from Stordalen Mire near Abisko, Sweden - Palsa_T0_2 | ecosystem: Environmental > Terrestrial > Soil > Palsa > Peat permafrost | place: Sweden: Abisko... | reverse complement strand
ACTCTCGCGACGGAGCACGCACGCCGCGCACGATTTCATCCATCTGACCCATGCTTTCTACCAATCGCTTAAACAGCTTCTTGTCCATCGTTACCACTCCGCATTAATTTTGCGCAACACGGTTTTTTCCTTCGGCGTCAGGTTATCTTTGATTCCCTTGCGGTAGATTAGAATCATTCGAATCTGAGCTTGTGCGACCACGTGGTAGTAGATCACGCGCGTGCCACCACGCTTGCCGCGTCCAACCGTCGTCCATCTAACCTTTCGCAAACCGCCGGTGCCAGCGATAACGTCGCCCGCATCGGGATGACTGACCAGGTGCCGCTGCAGGGCCGCATAATCCTCATCGCTGAGCAGCGCTTGCACATCTGCAGTGAATATCGGCGTCTCTACGAAGACCACGTATTAGCGTACATCAGTGGCGTATAGTACGTCAATGACGTACTACTGGCGGTCGGGGGCAAGGGGCGCCTGAAGAATGTGTGCTTATGTAATATCGGCCGCCCCGAGGCATGCCATTGACACCCATGGACGTGGGTTTTTGATCAGTGTAAAAGGCGCACTAACAGCAGCACGCGCATCCGAGCACGGTTCTCAATTGCAAACGAATAAGGCCGCGTCGGGGAGATTCGCATCCGATTCCGTCAGGCCGCAACTGTATCCACGGTGCGGTACCTCGTTCTCGTGGCGCAATCACCCCATTGCTTTGAAATAGCACAATGATCGTCAAACTTACTAGCCCCATCACGGGCGCATCTGGCGCAAACGGTTCCTACGGTGCCCCATCGGGGACGAATGGGGGCTCGGGCGGCACTGCTTACACCGGCGTAGCTGGGAACAGCGTGTACAACTACACCCATATCCTTGGCGGGGACGGCGGCGGCGGCGGCGGCGGCCGCTACAACGGCGGTGCCGGCGGCGGGGGCGGCGTGGGCGTCGATCTTTCGTCGGGTACGCTGACCAACGAAGCCGGCGGTCTCATCTTCGGCGGTGCAGGTGGCGGCGGCGGCGGCAGCTACACCGGGGGTGCCGGCGGCGGCGGCGGCACGGGCCTCATATTGTCGTCCGCTGCGACGCTCGCCAACCGCGGCAGCATCTCTGGCGGCGCCGGTGGCGCCGGCGCCGGCGGCAGCGAATCCGGCGGTGACGGTGGCAACGGCGGCGTTGGCGTCAATCTCTTGTCAGAAGCGACGCAAAGTAACGACGGCAGTATCACCGGTGGTACCGGTGGCGGCGGCGGCGGCGGCGACGAAAACTACAAGAACGGCGGTGCCGGCGGGAACGGCGGCGCGGGGGTCGATCTCTCGTCGGGCAAGCTGACCAACGACGGCAGGATCACCGGCGGTGCGGGTGGCACTGCCGGCAGCGGCGGCTACCCCGGCGTCAAGGGCAGTGGCGGCGGCGGTGTGGGCGTCAATCTCTCGTCGGGCGCGACGCTGATCAACGACGGCAGGATCACCGGCGGTGTGGGCGGCCTCGGGGCGGCGCCCGCTTATAAGGGCGGCTACGGCGGCGGCGGCGGTGCGGGAGTGAATGTTTCGTCGGGTACGCTGACCAACGACCGCAGTATCACCGGCGGCGCCGGCGGCGGCGGCGGGGACGGCATCGTCACCGGCGGTACCGGCGGCAGTGGGGGTGCGGGCGTCATTTTCTCGTCGGGCACGACGCTGACCAACGAGGCTGGCCGCAGCATCACTGGCGGTGCCGGCGGCAATGGCGGTAGCAACAGCGGCGCCCACGGCGGAATTGGCAATGCCAACTACAAGGGCGGTGTTGGTGGCAGCGGCGGTGCGGGCGTCAATCTCTCCTCGGGTACGGTGATCAATCACGGCAGTATCACCGGCGGTGCCGGCGGCAACGGCGGCGGCAGCTACGACGGCGGCAACGGCGGCAACGGCGGAGCGGGTGTGTATCTGAACGGCGGCACACTGATGACCTTCGGCACCATTTCCGGTGGCGTGGGCGGTATCGGGGGGACCGCGGAGACCAATGGAGAAGCGGCGGCCGCGGGCGCGGCAGGTGATGCGGTGCAGTTCGGCGCGACGGCCAGCACGCTCGTCGTCGAGCCCGGCGCACTGTTCAACGGCCAGGTGGCCGCCAACTCCGCGGTCGACGATACGCTCAAATTAGGCGGTGCCGAATCCGGCGGGACGCCGATCACGCTCGGCACCCAATTCACTAATTTCTCGACACTGGCTTTTGCCTCCGGTGCCAATTGGACCGTGGATGTCAGCACCGGGGCTGCGCCCAGCGGAGGCATTGCCATCAACGGCTTCACGGCGAGCGACACGATCGATGTGACCAATTTGACCCCAACCCAGGTGGCGGCGGATTTCAATCCCAACTCTCATGTCTTGACCACGGCCAGCGATGGCACGCTGCATTTCGTGAGTGGTCCTTTCAGCGGCGAGTACTTCCTGTTCTCAAGCAATGGCGGCACGGGCACCGACATTACCGTGGTCAAGGGCTCGGGTATCTCGACGACGCTCACTAGCACGGTCACGTTAGGAGGCACCGCGCATCCGAGTCCGCTGACCATTACCAATACTGGTGTCGTGGCCCCCACCGCAGCGGGCGCGAGCGGGCTGGTGACCAACAACAACTCAAGCAATAGCCTGACAATCAACGGTGCGATACACGGCGCTGCGGGCGGCAACGGCACTTCGGGCGGCGCCGGCGGAGTGGGAGTGAACTTCAAAGCGGGCGACACACTGAGTAACTCCGGCAGCATCACGGGCGGAGCGGGTGGCAGCGCCAGCAGCAGCGGCGCCGGCGGCGTCGGCGGAGTGGGCGTCGATCTGTTGGCGGGAACGCTCACCAACACCGGCAGCATCAGCGGCGGGGACGGCGGCAGCGGTACCGTTGGCGGCGGTCAAGCTGCGGCCGGCGCATTCTTAAGTGGCGGCACCCTTATTACCTCGGGCAGCATTTCCGGGGGATCGGGGGGCGGTGGTGGTTATGGTCCCGAAACGGGCGCTGCAGTGAAGTTCGGCACAGCGACGAGCACGCTCATTGTTGATCCCGGCGCGGTGTTCAACGGTCAGGTCGTCGCCAACACATCCGCGAGTGACGTGCTCGAACTTTCTGGCACGCAAAGTGGGGGCACTGCGATCACGCTCGGCACGCAGTTCACGGGGTTTCACACGCTCGACTTCGCCAGTGGCGCCGCGTGGACGGTGGATGCAACGAAGGCGGATTTGACAGCCCATACGCTGAGCATCGAGGGTTTTGCTCTGGGCGATACGCTCGATATCACCAATCTTGCGGAGAAGGGCGCGACGCTGCACTTCACCAACGATGTGCTGACAATCACCAAAGGCGCGACCACGATCACTTTGCAATTCGACAGCGCCTTCAGCGGGGATCATTTCGTGCTCACCGCCGACGGCGCCGGCACGGATGTCACCCTGCAATCAGGTGCGGATGCGACCTTGGCAGCTGCAGGTCACGACCTCATGAGCTTCGTAGGCGATGAGCACCGCGCCTTAATGGGCGATCGGTTCATGCCAATGAATCCTATGGGATCGAACTTTGCGCTGACTGCAAGTGCTGCAGCTCCAGACTTCACCGGCTACGGCTTGGTATCACACGCGCTCATCGATCACGGCGTCGCGCATGCCACCCTCGGCGTGTGCAAGGTGTAGCGGAGAGAATCAGCAGCATTCAAGTATGTACACGGCCACCTCCGCTCGCGCAACCGCGTAGTCGGGGCCGCGCGTGATATTGTTCTAAGTAGCTGCGAGCGCGTTGTGAATAGACAGCCGATTGCTGACGTTGGCGACCGTCCACTTCGGGTCGACCATTATCGCGGCCAGAGCAAATTGGTCGGCCCCGCAACTACAGGAGCCAGCCATGGGACACTCTCACTGCGCAACGACCATTCGTGAACCCTGGAACAAAGGGAAGCTCGTAGGTCAGAAAGCGCCGTTCAAACTCAAAGAGATCGAGTGCAAAAAACCGATTGGGAGCCAGCCAGCCAATCCCATCAGGGACAGCGGCACGCGCCGCAGCAAAAGGCCGAATGTACGGGTGCAAGTTGTCTTGCAAGCCATCAAGAGCTGAAAGCTTGGCTGGGGCGTCCATGTACGGAAGAGGGGCAAAACCGCCTATCCGTCACGCGCTCTTCGACACCGGGTCAAATCGCGCCGAGGATTGGACCTAGCTCCAGCCGCCGCCCATCCCATCTTGCGTTATATCGTATTTCGATATACGATCATAACGGTGGCCATTCAATCGTTCAAGTGCAGCGATACGGAGGCCTTGCATCGTAGACGGCGCGTAGCTCGCTTCGTGAATATTGAATCGGTTGCGCGTCGCAAGCTCGCTCAGCTAGATGCCGCAGCGACCTTGGAATTCATGCGGGTACCACCGGGAAACCGACTTGAGGCACTTAAGGGCAATCGCGCAGGCCAGCATAGCATCCGCATCAACGACCAATGGCGCCTCTGTTTCATCTGGACGGCACAAGGACCTGGAGCCGTTGAGATTGTAGATTACCACTGAGGATCGTATGAGTAAGAAGCTGAAGCCGATACATCCGGGAGAAATCCTGCGCGAGGAGTACATGATTCCGCTTGGGTTATCGAGCAATGCCCTCGCCCGTTCGCTGAATGTTACGGCCGCCCGCATCAACGAGATCGTACGCGAGCGGCGCGGAATCAGTGCGGACACGGCGCTGCGGCTTGCGCGGTACTTCAAGACGGACGTGCAAAGCTGGCTCAATTTGCAGGCAAATTTCGACTTGCAGTGCGCAGAGGATGCTGCTGGCCGGGCGATTTCAAGAATTCAGCCTTACACGGTGCAGAAGAATGTGACGGTAGCCTGACCACTTCCGCGCCCCACGAGCTGGCGGTTCGCGCGCGCTAATTCAACTGCTGCGCCATGAAGCCGGGCCGGTCAAATTGACCGGTCAAGAGTGACGTGCGCTGCCTTGGGGGTACTTTTGGGGGTAAATCACTAAAGTGGCTGCGACAAATTTCGAAAAATCAATCGTTTAGGAGATCAATTCGATAGTACTCGCGCCTATTTCCAAAGACGTCCTAAGACTTCCGCAGACTTCCACTGCGCGTGCAATGAATCCCGCAATCTAGGGCATTGCGTGTCCGCTGACGTCCACCAATATCCAGTGGTAGCCAATCAATCGTGGGGGTATTTCTGGGGGTATCGGAGTCGTCACAAAAAATTTGACCGCTCGACACGATTCCGGACCCGAGCTGCGAATGCCGCTTACGCTGTCGTCGTGAGTACCAAGAAAGGATAGCGATGAAGGAGGCAGATAGGGGCAGTGCACCAGGTCGGCGGTACTGTACATACTTAGCCTCGCAGCCTCGTCACAAGACGAGCTCGAGGCCATCCATGATGCTGAGATTCCTGATAGGGCCGTCAATTCTCCTGCTCTGTGGGCTTGGTGCCGCGGGCGGGAATGTCGCGATTGGCGCGCCTGAGCACGCAAGTTCGAACTATGCCCCGCGACCCTCCAAGGCTGAGATTCGCACGTTACTCGCGCAGCGAGTCAGAGCTCTCGGCGGTGAGAAAGCTGGCATCGGCATTGTTGTGGGCGTCATCGGACCTCAGGGCCGCACGATCATTTCATACGGCCAATCGGGGAATGCGCGTTCCCTGGACGAAGACACTGCGTTTGAAATTGGCTCGGTGACCAAGGTGTTCACCGCCCTATTGCTGGCTGACATGGTTCAAAGGGGCGAAGTCGCCTTATCCGATCCAGTTACGAAGTATGTGCTGGACCTGCCCCGTTTCGGTGGACAGTTTATAGTCTTAGGTTTCCTGATCTCGTATTCATCAATGTTACACCCCAAGGTGAGCCTGCCGCCGCAGGCGGCAGAAGCTCCGGGTTTCTTCGCCTGATCTGTGTTGCGCACGCTCGAAGTTGACCGGCGAGCGGTATCCAAGGGAGGAGTGCCGTCGATGCGGGTTGTACCAACCTTCGATCCATTCGAACACGGCCATCTTCGCTTCCGCCTGACTTTTGAACCGACGACGGTTCAACAATTCACGCTCGAGGGTGGCAAAGAAGCTCTCCGCCATCGCATTGTGTGTGCCTGTCGAAGGTACACGAGTCCCGTGGGTGAGATACCCACTCGGCCACTCTCGCTCCGGCCGGAAGCACTTGGAGCGGGCCAGGAGGCGACGAATGGCCTGAAGCACTTCAAGAAAATCCCTCTGTAAGGAGGGAAGCAGAGCGTGCGGGCTGTAACGAAAGTGAACACTGTGCAGGCCCCGAAAAGATCGCCGTGGAAGCCGACCCGCCATAATGTCTGGGGAAGGCCGCTGTGGTCAGGCAAGCGAGCGAGATACGCCCCTGACCGTTCCGCCGGGGTAGTGGTGACGGCACGTATGCGAGAGGACTTGTGTGCAACAAGGGAAGTCTGCTTGGGTGCTAACTGGCTGGCATGCCGGCATGCAACGACTGGCCCGTGAGGGACGGAGTCGGCCCGTGCAGATGGCGGATGGGTTTGTATTACCGATGAAGCCGGGTAACGCCGGTGGAGGAAAGGGGCCCTGACGCTTGAGCGGTGAATAAAGCGGCAACAGCCGCGGAGATTGGCGTGAGCCTATCAACTTCGCGTAAATCGGTTGAGAAGCTGCAGAGTTCACTACAGGCAAAAGCCAAGTCTGAACCGAGCTATCGGTTCTACAGCCTGGGGGACAAGATCTGCCGAGAGGATGTGCTCCGTGAAGCGTATCGACGCAGTCGGATTAATGCCGGCGCGTCGGGCGTGGATGGCGTTATCTTCAACGAGATCGAGGCTCAAGGGCGGGAACAGTGGCTCGGGACGCTGCGGGAAGAGTTGCGGAGCAGATCCTATGCGTCGCAGCCGCTTCTGCGCGTCTGGATTCCAAAGCGTAATGGTGGTCAGCGACCGCTGAGCATACCTACCGTCAAGGATCGCATGGTCCAGACGGCGGTGGTGCTGGTGCTCGGCGCCATTTTCGAAGCGGACCTGCGACCTCAACAGTACGGGTTCCGTCCAGGGTTGGACGCGAAGATGGCGGTGCGTCGCGCGTATTTTCACATCACTCAGCATAACCGACGGGAAGTGGTAGACGCGGATTTGAGCGACTATTTCACGACGATCCCGCACGGTGCGCTGATGAAGTGCGTCACTCGGCGGGTATCCGATGGCACCGTGCTGTCGGTACTTAAACAGTGGCTCACGGCACCGGTGTGCGAACGGAGCAGTCGAGGACGACTGATCCGCACGACAGAAGCCCGCGATCGGAAGCGAGGAACTCCGCAGGGGGGAACGGCATCGCCGCTCCTTGCGAACCTTTACTTTCGGCGCTTTCTGCTGGCGTGGTACGACCAAGGCCACAGTACGCGACTCGATGCGCATGTGGTCAACTATGCCGACGATCTGGTGATCTGCTGCCGCCCCGGTAACGGAGCGACCGCACTCGCTGAAATGCGGCGATTGATCGAAAGGTTGGGTCTGACGGTCAATGATCGGAAGACTCGGCTTGCGTGCGTACCGGAGGAGTCGTTCGACTTCCTCGGGTATACGATTGGGCGGTTCTATGGCAAGAACGGACGGACCTTCATCGGGACCGAACTATCGCGCAAATCGCTCAAGCGCATCATCGAGCGGATCCATGACGAGACAACGCCGAGGTGGAATTTGGAAACGGCCGCGAAGCGAGTCGCCGCCCTGAACGCGCTGCTGCGCGGTTGGTCCGGTTACTTCAATCAAGGCCGAGTCATCCGGGCATACCGGGTGATCCAGAAATACACGCGGCGCCGTCTACAGCGATGGTTGCTCCGACGACAAGGGAAGCGAGGCACCGGGTACCGCCAATACTCAAACGAGTATCTCTATGAGACGCTCGGCCTCTACGTCCTTCCCGACAGTCGGGCAGCCGTGGCGAAAGCGAAAACCTGAGACTCTTGCGTGAGAGCCGGATGCGGTAAAGCTGCACGTCCGGTTCGACGAGCGGGATGTGGAAACGGAACTATGGCACATCAATTGAGGCACCGCTGTCCGAAAGGTGCGGCAACAGTTGCGATAGGCCTAAAGTCACCGCGCCACATCTCGACTCTACCGTATGCATCTCCCACCGAACCCATCGACGGCATGACGCCCGCTTCGCGACAGCGCTTGCCGAACGCGTAGCTTGTGTATTGGCAGCCGTGGTCCGAATGATGAATGACCTCGGACGGCCGACGTTGGGTGAGCGCCATGTTGAGCGCTGCCAGAATCAGTTCCGTCCTCAGATGCGTCTTCTGGTCCCGATGATTGACGGCTTTGAACTTGCTGCCATCGATCGCGACCGTGGCTTCGGTTAACAGACCCCAGTGCCGACACAGCACGATGAACTCACGGCACACGTTCTTGATTGCCGCCGCATTCTCAGCTCTGAAGTCAGCCAGCGTTTTGAAGTCCGGTGCGAGTCGCCCCACCAACCACATCAGCTCTAGGTTGCGTCGCGTTTCCTGTTCCAGCCGGCGTGAGGACTGGATCCGATTCAGATACCCATACAAGTAGATCTTGAGCATCGTCGCCGGGTGATATCCCGGCCGACCTGTCGACTTCGGCTCCATCCTTTTAAAACCCAGCTTCGCCAGGTCAAGCTCGCCGATGAATGCATCGATGACCCGCACCGGGTTATCCTCGGAAACATATTCCTCGACGCGCTCTGGCAGCAATATTCCTTGGTTTCGATCCGCCTCATCGATGAATCCGCTCATGCGCAGTCCTCGATCACGAACTCATCTTTATTTTACGAGCTCTGCGCCACGTTCTCACACAGTCTCGGCCCGAACCGGTCATAGAGGTGTTGGAAGTGCTCGCCACATAGCCGTCATTCACCAAGGAAATGGCACGGATTTGCCCTCGAATGCTCGCGAACAGTGTTGCGCATGGTTCGGGACTTTGCAGCGGTCCAACTCCTGTCGGTCCGGTACTGCCGGAGCCGGAACGGGCCTATGGTGGCTAGTGTCCTGCGCCGACGGTTCACATAACGCATGCTGCGGGCCAAAGATTCACTTGACTGCCATACTGGGCGCCGGTTATTGATGCCGGTTATTGATGTTGAACGCTCGGCTAGCTCGGCTAGTACAAATTCATCGTGGCGGGGAGATCGTCGGTGCCTAGCGTTGTTCTCACCTCGGCCAACCAATTGCTGCTTGTTGAGGTAACACGATGAGCATCATCCATCTTACGAATCCCATCACCGGCGCCGCGGGCGCAAACGGTCTCTACGGCAATCCAACAGGGACGAATGGGGGCGCCGGCAGCACCGCTTACACCGGCGGCGCCGGCGGCTACGGCGGCACGCAGTACAGCGGCAGCGGCGGCAACGGCGGCAGCGGCGGCGTGGGTGTCTTGCTCACTGGCGGCACGCTAACCAACGAGACTGGCGGCAGTATCACCGGCGGTGCCGGCGGCCTGTGATGAATGACCCGGTGCTTGCTCGCGTGTTATTCACGGCGATTTCATCCGATTCCTGTGCGCTGTAACTATGCTCACCATTCGTTCGTCCTCTTCGTCACGGCCGCAAGTCACCGCTCAATCCATTTCGTTAGCGTGAGGTAACCGATGACAACGCTCTCCAATAACTATTACGGCACCTCTGGCCAGTTAGGCGCCTACTACGGCGGCAATGGCGGCAATGGCTCGTATGCCCTCAACATCGGCGGTCCTAAGACTGGGGGTGGCCATTATCTTCCGCCCGGTGTGTACACCACTGGCGCCAGCGTCGAAATTCGAGGCGGATCCGGCGGCGAGGGGTACTACGGCGGCAGAGGCGGCAGCGGCGGCAGCGGCGGCGCGGGCGTCGTTCTGTCGTCGGGTACGCTGACCAACGGCGGCAGCATCAACGGGGGCCTTGGGGGCAACGGGGTCTACGGCTATTCCTCCAGCGGCAACGGCGGCGGCGGCGGCGTGGGGGTCGCTCTGTCGTCGGGTACGCTGACCAACACCGGCAGCATAAACGGGGGCGTTGGGGGCTACGGGGGCTATGGCGGTCAATTCGCCTTCCTTGGCGGCGGCGGCGGCGGCGGCGGCGGTGCGGGCGTCACTGTGTCGTCGGGTACGCTGACCAACTTCGGCAGCATCAACGGGGGCGCTGGGGGCGTCGGTGGCTACGGCGGTTATATCGCCAGAAATGGCGGCAGCGGCGGTGTCGGCGGTGTCGGGGTTATTTTGTCGTCGGGTACGCTGACCAACCAAGGCATCACCACCGGGGGCGCCGGTGGCAACGGCGGCCCTGCCAATATCGCCGCCTCGGGCGCCGGCGGGGCTGGCGGCGCAGGAATCTATATGCAGGGCGGGGCGCTGACCAATAGCAATGCCATCATAGGCGGCAGCGGCGGCACCAGCGGCGGCCCCGGCACCGAATACAACGTCGGCTGCGGTGCCGGCGGCGCGGGCGTCACACTTTCGTCAGGTACGCTCACCAACGACGGCAGCATCACCGGGGGCGCCGGGGGCGTCGGCATCAACGGCGGCCCATACGGCGTCGGCGGCGGCGGCGGCGGCGCGGGCCTCACCCTGTCGTCGGGGACGTCCATCAACGACGGCCACATCACCGGGGGCGCCGGTGGCAACGGGGCCTACGGCTATTTCTCCGGCGGCAGCGGCGGCGCCGGCGGCGCGGGCGTCACCCTGTCGTCGGGTACGCTGACCAACGGCGGCAGCATCACAGGGAGCGCCGGGGGCAATGGCGGGCAAGGCGCAAATTTCCCACCTTATAGCATTTATGGCATCGGCGGCGCCGGCGGCGCCGGCGGCGCGGGCGCGTCTCTGAACGGTGGCACGCTGATGACCTCTGGAACTATTTCCGGTGGCGCGGGGGGCGCAGGGGGCATCGGCTCAAATCACGGCAGCGGCGGCGCCGGCGGTAACGGCGGCGCGGGTGTGTATCTGAACGGCGGTACGCTGACGACTTCCGGCACTATTTCTGGGGGCGCGGGGGGCGCAGGAGGGCCCGGCGCACCGAACGGCGCCGCCGGCGCAGCGGGCGACGCAGTACAGTTCGGCGCGGTGGCCAGCACGCTCATCGTCAATCCGGGCGCGGTGTTTAACGGCCAGGTCGCGGCGAACGCATCCGTCAACGACGTGCTGAAGTTGAGGGGCACCGAAGCTGCGGGCACCCCAATCACCCTCGGTACGCAGTTCACCGGTTTCTCGACGCTGACTTTCGCTTCCGGTGCGTCTTGGATTGTCGATGCGGGCAGCGGGGCCACGTCCAACAGCGGCCTGACCGTCAATGCATTCAAGGCTAGCGACACGATTGACGTCACGAACCTGGGCCCGACCCAAGTCGCGGCGGACTTTAACTCGACCACTCACGTGCTGACGCTCCCGGGCGATGGCACGTTCGATTTCAGCGGCAGCTTTAGCGGGGAGTCTTTTGTCTTCGCCAGCGATAATAGTAGCGGCACCGATATCACGGTCATGAAGGGTTCTGTCATCTCACAGACCGTGAGCGCAACTGTCACGGCGGGCAGCCTGGCCTATCCGAGCCCACTCACCATCACCAGCACCGGTAAAGTCGCCCCCGGGGGAGCTATGGCTACCGGGGTGGTCAGCAGCATCTCAGATAATAGTGTGACGAATGAGGGCGCCATTCAGGGCGGCGCGGGCGCCTTGAACTCATCGGGCGTGGGCGGCGTGGGCGGCATGGGCGTGAACTTGAAGGCCGGCACGCTGACCAACACGGGCAGCATCAGCGGCGGCGCGGGCGGCAATGGTAGTACTAAGGGGGGCCATGGCGGAGCCGGTGTTGAATTGAACGGCGGCACGTTGATCACGTCCGGTACCATATCGGGGGGAGTCGGTGGTGCGGGACCCCCCGTCGGCGGATCGGGCGATGCGGTGCAGTTCGGCACCGCGGCGAGCACGCTCATTGTTGACCCGGGTGCGGTATTCAACGGCCAGGTCGTCGGCAATGCATCGGTGCACGATGTGCTGGAACTCTCCGGCACGCAAACAGGCGGCACTGCAATCACGCTCGGGACCCAGTTCACCAATTTCTCGATGCTCGAGTTCGCGCCCGGTGCGACCGGGACGGTGGATGCGACGGTTGCGGACTTAACTAGCCACCCGCTCAGCGTTCAGGGCAGCATCGCAGGCTTCGGGCTCGGCGATACGCTCGACATCACGAACCTGGTACACGCCGGGACAACCTATAGCTTCGATGCCTCAACCGAGATTCTGTCGATCACGAAGGGCGCAACCACGATTCAACTCGGCTTCGACAGCCCCTTCACCGGAGATCATTTCGTGCTCGCAAGCAACGGCCACGGGGGCACGGATATCACGCTGCAGACGGGTGCGGCCTCCGAGCCTGCGAGTCTTCACGGCTTCTCATCCCAAGGGTTCGTCAACCATGACTTCGCTCATGATGCGCATGTCATGATGAGCTGATGCGCGCGAGGGGCGTTGCCTTGTGCAGGCCGCACACCAGTTGCGTGACGCTTAATCATTGTCCGGAGTGAGCCCGAGCGGGCTCCAAATAGCCTGCCCGAAACCGGTCGTTCGCGACCGTCTCAAAGGGGTCAACAGCGGGCATCGCGTTGTCGGATTTCGGACTCATCAGCTTTCACGGCGAAGCCCAGTTTGAAATTATTTTTGTCATCTCGGATATGCTGGTCATCGTGGGGGTACTTTTGGGGGTAATTCACCAGAGTGGCGGCGACAAATTTAGATAAATCAATCTGTTAAGAGCTCAATTCGATAGTACTCGCGCCTATTATCCATAGACATCCTAAGACGTCCGCAGAGTTCCACTGCTATATCCAATCAAACTCGCAATTTAGGGCGTTGCGAGTCCGCTCGCGTCCGCCAATATCCGGCTGCAGCCAATCAAGTTGTATCCCAGGGGTGTTCATTTATGCCAGAAACCCAATATGCGAATTTTGAAGCGCTGTATCCCTTCTTTGAAATTATCCAAAAGGGACTAACTGGCCTCGTTGATGGCGAGCATTATTTCGACACGATTGCGGATGACGCTTTTTTCGACTTTCGCTATCGTTTTCCAGGGTGGCCTCAGACGATCCGAGGCCGAGCTGATTTGATGGCTCAGTTCTCCGGATATGGCGACAACATCAGGCTTCACTCAGCCGACGGACTTGTTGTACACCATGCTCAAGACCGTCGCGTTGTGATCCTCGAATACGAGGTACACGGCAAGATCCTCTCGAGTGGCGCGCCCTACGACAAGGCTCATATCGGTCGTCACGATCAAGAACAGAAAGATCGTCCATTGGCGGGACTACATGGATTCTCTGGCCGCCTGGACGGCATTGAAAGGCGCCCCATAACATCGACGGTTGCAATCTAATCCTGTCAGCCTTCATGAACTGAAAGCTTGGCAAAGTGGGCGCATCCATGTACGGACGTTCACGGCTTGGGGTAGGCTACCGAGACGATGACGAAGAGCCCGTGAATGGTCGACCACCGCGAAGGAGAATTTCCTCGGGGACCCACCGCGTGATGAGAGCAGCGTGACCGACCCGGGCAGGGTGGTATTTCTAAGCTACGCCTCGCAGGATGCGCCGGCGGCTCAGAAGATTTGCGAGTCTCTGCGTGCGGCCGCCATCGAGGTCTTTCTCGATCAGAGCGAGCTGCGCGGTGGTGACGCGTGGGATCAGAAGATCCGTCACGAGATCCACGACTGCGCTCTCTTCGTGCCCGTCATCTCCGCGCACTCTGACGCTCGTCATGAGGGGTACTTTCGTCGGGAGTGGAAGCTGGCCGTGGATCGGACAGCCGACATGTCCGACCGCGTAGCGTTTCTGGTTCCGGTCGTCATCGATGACACGAGTGACTCGCGCGCGGATGTACCGGAGCGCTTTCGACAGGTGCAGTGGACGCGCCTGCCGGGAGGCGAGACGCCTCCGGCTTTCGTCGAACGGATCAAGCGCCTGCTGGCGCCGGAGCTGTCGCCGTTGAGCGCCGTGTCGGGTACCGCACCGGGACTTAGGGAGGCGGTGCGCGCCTCGCGGAGGTCAAGGCCGGTCCTGCTCGCGATCGTTGCCATCGTCCTCGCGGCGCTCGCGTACTTCGTTGCTGACAAGTTCTCGATCTCAAAGCACCTCGCCGCGTCCACCGCCTTCAACCCGCCGCAGCACTCGATCGCGGTGCTGCCGTTCGTGAATATGAGTGGGGATAAGGAGCAGGAGTACTTCTCCGATGGACTCACGGAGGAGCTCCTCAACTCGCTCTCC
>Ga0302325_10019661_pt1 | contig 14190 bp, 10 predicted proteins | sample Palsa_T0_2_FD_201948 | JGI IMG/M metagenome (GOLD analysis project Ga0302325, IMG submission 201948) | Peat permafrost microbial communities from Stordalen Mire near Abisko, Sweden - Palsa_T0_2 | ecosystem: Environmental > Terrestrial > Soil > Palsa > Peat permafrost | place: Sweden: Abisko... | reverse complement strand
AGTTGGGCTCGGAGACGTCGGGCGCAACGCCCTGCGAGCCCCAGCCTATTTCCAGTTCGATATGTCTGGTATGAAGAACTTCCCGATCGGGGAAAAGTTGAAAATTCAGTTTCGAGCTGATGTTTTCAACATCTTCAACCATCCTAACTTTGCTAATCCCGACGGTGGCATCTGTACAGGAGTCGCCGCGCCGACACCGACATCTCCAGCGACTTGCACTACTCCCAATGCCAATTTCGGGCGCACTGGCCAAACCATCGCCAGCGAGGATGGAACCCAGATCGGCGGTGGCACCAATCGCCAGATTCAACTCTCCCTGAAGTTCCTTTTCTGATACGCGAGCACGGTCAACCATGGCGGCAACAAAAAATCGTTGCCGCCATATTTTCAGGGACGGACCCAAGTCCGAGGGTAAATGTCGAAGGCATATATTTCCAACTATGATAAATATCCCGTAGTTCCAGTCTCCGACTCGCGAGACGGCTGTGAAGTTGGCTGGTCAGCCATCGCTCAGCGCCTGAAAGCTGCGGTGACCAAAACTGGTGCGCGATCCGATCGTTTCGTAATCTGCATCGAGTGTTATCCCGGCTGTTTCGAAGAAGAAATCGAAAAGCAATTCGTTAGCACTTTGGAACCCCGGCACGTGCTGCAAGTCAAAGATTGCTATCTGCCCGAGAGTGCCATTCTGTCAATCTGTGCGCGCGATCTGGGCGACGATCCGGTATTTGCCTTTATGGGCAAATACGAACTCCACGAATTCCTGGACGAGCGCGAACTCGCAAAACAAAGAACTCGTTTAAGCCAAGCATCGGGCCTTGCGCTCGTAATTGGCACAGGCGCAACCCTTGTCGCCGAACAGTGGGACCTGCTCATTTACTGCGACATGGCGCGGTGGGAGATCCAGCAGCGCCAGCGGGCTGGCGAAATCCCGAATCTCGGTTTGCAGAATTTTGCGGAACGCCCGCAGGCGAAGTACAAGCGCGCATATTTTGTCGACTGGCGCGTCGCTGACCGTTTGAAGAAAACGCTGATTTCAAGAATCGATTTCTTGCTGGACACGAATCAGCGCGATTTCCCGAAGATGGTCACCGGCGCACAGCATCTGCAAGGCTTGAAGATTGCTGCGCATCGGCCTTTTCGCGTAGTGCCTTTCTTCGATCCCGGACCGTGGGGCGGACAATGGATGAAGGAAGTTTGCGACCTTCCGCGCGAAGCGGAGAACTACGCATGGTGCTTCGATTGTGTGCCGGAAGAGAACAGCCTCCTGCTCGGCTTTGGCGAGATCAAGGTCGAGGTTCCATCGATAAATCTCGTCTTCCAGTATCCGCATGAACTTCTCGGCGAGGCGGTGCATGCGCGTTTTGGAACCGAGTTTCCCATCCGCTTCGATTTTCTCGACACCATGGATGGGGGAAATCTGTCTTTTCAAGTGCACCCGCTAACCGAATACATTCAGCAACAGTTTGGAATGAACTATACGCAGGATGAGAGCTACTACATGCTGGATGCAGGTGACGGAGGGTGTGTGTTTCTCGGACTGAGAGAGAACATCGACGCCAACCAGATGATGAGAGACCTGCTCCAGGCGCAAGATGGCGCGATTCAGTTTGACGCCGACAGGTACGTCAACCGGTTTCCGGCAAAGAAGCACGACCACTTCCTCATTCCCGCCGGCACTCCGCACTGCTCGGGCAAGAACAGCATGGTGCTCGAAATCAGCGCGACTCCCTACATTTTTACCTTCAAAATGTGGGACTGGGGGCGGCTCGGCCTGGACGGCGCTCCTCGCCCGATCCACCTCCAACACGGGTTTCGAAATCTTCAGTGGGATCGGACAACGCCCTGGGTTGAAGAAAATCTTGTCAACGTAATCGAAACGGTTGCCCAAGGCCCCGACTGGCAGGAAGAGCGCACAGGACTTCACGAACGTGAATTTATCGAGACCCGGCGGCACTGGTTCACCGGACCGGTGCGGCACTCCAACAATGGAGGTGTTAATGTCCTCAATCTGTGTGAAGGGCGGGAGGCAGTGGTTGAGAGCCCAGCCGGGAAGTTCTCGCCGCTCGTTGTCCACTACGCGGAAACCTTCATTATTCCTGCTGCGGTGGGCGATTATGTGATTCGGCCCCACGGTCGGTCCGAAGGGCAACGATGCGCGACCATCAAGGCATATGTCCGCACGAATCCGTAACCAGAGGTGCACACGCATCTACTCTCAAGGAATTTCATCCGCTCTGTGCTCCTGCGCTATCAAGAACGCAAAAGGCTACGACATCGACACTGATCGAATCGTCTTGACGGGCGATTCCGCCGGCGGACACTTATCCTTGAGCTAGCGTGGCGGTGACCGATGGCGTCGATTCCCACGTTCGAGCCTGACTTCCTCATTGCCGTCACCCCGCACGACAACACTGTCATCGAATCGCCGAACATCTTTGATCTGCGTCCACCGTGGGGGCGCAGGATGGAGGAATAAGTCGTACTGCGTTTCCATGCGCGAACCTCCGGCGATCGAGGCCAGCACGGGTGTACCAAACAAACTTCGCATCGTGCGCGCGTGGTCGAGCCCCAACGGCATGGGGCTGGTGCCGAACTCCACCCCGCGAACTCTGGTTCTTCCATTCCACGGAGCAGACGCTCGTGCGCGATTTTCTTCCCACAGCGCAATCCAGGGAAAAAGCGCGCGATCGAAGGTGTATCCGGCGACCAGTTGGTGCCGCCGATTGTGGACCGCAACAAAGGCATTCTCACGATTGGCGTCGGTGAGCAATGCCGCCACAAAGCCGGTTCCATCTCGCAGAAACGGCCGCGAGAGATCGACCGGCTCGCCATCCGTCGATTGCGCATACGGCCAGCGGTACTCAGCTCCGTCGCAGAGAATTTCATGACCCTCATATCCAACCGGCCAGGTCACGCCACGGGTGCCCGACAGAAACAAGGTGGAGTCGCCGCTTGTGAAGAAGGGCTCCCCGAAGGCTGCATGCTCCACCCATTGAAACTCGACTTGGTCGCGGCTCCGGTTGGTAACGACTTCTTTGATCCGAGCGATGAAGGCGTCCGCCGGAAGGAGAATCTCACGTCGAACGTGGAGACGATAGACAGGAAGCAAAACTTCCATCTCGAGTGATGCACAATGCTGGTCGGATCGCGCGGCAATCACATTCCACTCCGTGCTGGCAGCTTCGCCGTGCAGGGCAAGCCCTTGCTCAGCCTCGGCCGACGACGGCATACCGAAGTAGCCGAGTGCCAGTGCGTGTCCCGTGTAGCCGCTCAGGAATCTGCCAGCGGGGCCATCCCCATAGAGTGCGGCGTCGACACCGGAAGAAAAGCTTGGTGGTTCGATCGTCGGCCAAGGAGACTCCCAGAGAGTATTGAGCTCGGAACCGCAGCGACGAAAATCCGCGATGTGCCCGCCCCCCAGCAGCACCGTGAGCTCGACCAGACCATTCGAGAGACGATATGCGCGGCGCTTTTTCCACCGGACGGCATCGGCGACACAACGCGACATTCAGATGCTCAGGCCCCCGTCGATTGCGAAAGCGAGCCCGGTCACAAATTCCGACGCGGACGAAACCAGATAAAGCGCGGCCTGTGCAATCTCTTCCGCAGTCCCGAACCTCCCCATCGGCTGGCGCGCGATGAAGCTTTTCCGGGCTTCGGCAGGATCAGGAAATGCCGCGAGGCGCTGCGCCAGCGAGGGAGTATCGACCGTGCCTGGGCACAGGCAGTTTACCCGTATATTGTCGCGGATGCAGTCAAGCGCCATCGATTTGGTGAGTCCAACCACGGCCGCTTTCGTTGCCGTATAACATGCGCGATCCACTACCGCGCGTAAAGCGGTCGCAGAAGCGGTATTCAAAATCACGCCTCCGCCCTGTGCCCTAAATTTCGGAATGACCTCATGGCAGAACAGATACATGCTCTTCACGTTGATGGCCATGGCGCGGTCCCATTGTTCTTCGCTGATTGCCTCGATCTTGCCCGTTGGAACAATGCCTGCATTATTGAAAAGAATGTCAACACGCCCGAATTTCCCGGTCGCCAAACGGAGCGCATTCTGTACGTCATCCCGTTTACTAACATCGGCAGTGACGACAAAGCAATCGCCACCTGCTCTTTTGATCTGACCCGAAAGCTGATCCAGCAGCTCGCTCTCGATGTCAACCGCGACGATCTTTGCTCCCTCCCTTGCGAATAGTGTGGCGGAGGCGGCGCCGATGCCGGCAGCCGCGCCGGTAATGATGGCCGTCTTCCCCTCAATCTTCATTTGTGGGTCGCGGCCCCCGTGCCGCCTTCTTGAAAGCCCATACCGCCGGCAGGCACGAGCATTCCGCCATCCACGATCAGAGCCGCCCCGGTAATAAAGGAGGCCATCGGCGACGCGAGATAGACGATCGCGTCGGCGACTTCCTCGGCTTTGCCGACACGGCCCACCGGGTGCATGCGATTGCAGACCTCCATCACTTTCTCGGGATCGTTCGACAAACCGGCGGCCCAGCGGAGCATGGGGGTGTCGATTGCGCCGGGGCACACGCAATTGACCCGAATTCCCTTCTGCGCGTAATCGAGCGACATGGCCCGTGCTAGCCCCAGCAAGCCGTGCTTCGAAGCGACATACGCGATCGAGTTACCGATTGCTGTCATGCTTTGCACCGAGCCAACAATCACGATGGCGGCCCCCCCGCGCCCGAGCATGTGTGGGACGGCAAACTTCGAAGCCAAAAAACATCCCTTTAGGTTGATTCCCAACAACCTGTCCCACTCTTGCTCTGGAGTGGTTACCGCATCCCCGTAAAGTTGAATGCCAGCGTTGCTGACCAGTACGTCGATGCCCCCGTGCTTGTTGGCGGCGGCGTCAACGGCTTGCGCGACCTCGGCGCTGACGCTGATGTCGCATGGAAAAAAATCGCATCTTGCACCGCTCTCCCGGATCGCAGCCGCAGTTTCGTTCCCGGCGCTACGGTCGACGTCGACAATCGCGACCGCCGCGCCGAGCGCGGCCAGTTTTCGCGCCGTGGCTTCTCCAATGCCCATGGCACCTCCGGTAACGATGGCGGCTTTGCCTGTGAAGTCAATGTTCATCGAGCGTCGCCCGCTGGAATGTGCGGTGCTGTGCGAAGTCTGAGGGTAACCGCCTGAAATGGATGGATCGGGACCCTGAGATCGCCACCCCCGGTTTTGAGTTCGGACTGATTCTGTTCCAGCAAATCGCACAGCCACGCGTGTTCAAATGTCAGGTACTGGCTGTGAATCCTGACCTCCGATGGCTCACCCATGGTGTCTTGTAGCCGCACGATGGTTCCATCGCCGTCTTCCGCGCGTTTCCACGTCAGCAATGTTACGCCGGGATTGGCAATCTCCAGCAAGCTTGCTTCACGATTGGGCAGTGAAGACGCATCCTCTGAAGCCGCCAGATCATCGTATTCGAGAGGAGTCAATGCTTCCAATCCAAAGCGCGTCAGCGACTGCGGATGAAACTGCGAATCGCTGGTGATGGTGTATCGAAATGTGAAATCTCCGCCCTGCCAAGCAGGAAAATTGGTTCCCCAATAATTATTCATGAGCCAGGAAAAGATCGTGCCGCTCGTCGGCTTGAATTCCGCGGGCCAATTGCCGCGAACGATGTCTCCGAAGGCGACCAGAGGGGCGTCGAGCGGAACCACCGCCGCGGTCAGTTGGGGATTGTAAACCGAGGCCCAGGTCGTGGCCAGATACCATTCACGGCTTCCCCCGGCAAGCTCGTCTTTCGCCGGGTTTACCCACGCCGTCTGAGAACCGTATGTGAACTCCGGATTGGGTACGGAGAAAGGAAACGCCACGTACGCTGATTCTCTCGTGAGTACGCGTTCCTTGTGCAAGCGATACGAAATCAGAATGGCTTTTTCGGAGTCCGGCATTCGGATCTCGGTCTGAATGGCTGGCGTGTTCGGTGCCGAAGAGCTCAGCGTCGCGACAATCCCGATCGAGGTTTTCTTGATGGAGACGAGCATCCCCGACTGCGCCGGGTGAACCGTCAACGATGGGGGGTTCAGTCCAGATCCAAACCGGTACAGGGAGTTCTCGGGATAGCTGTCGCCGCCGGTCACGTAAAGATACTGGCCAAATTTGTAAGGGCTCGATGAATCGACCAGTTCGCGTCCCAGTTGCTTGTCAAAAACGCTTGCCATCGAGCCCGATGACGGGTCGAGCGTAACTCGATAGAAGCGGTTCTCAATGACGCTCCCTCGCACTTCCACCGACCCAACGGACTGTTTCGCGACTGGCTTGACGGTGTACAGCTTGTATCCCACCGCCGGCACATCAGACGCCAGGAAGCGCACCCGAACATTGCCTGGCCCGAATCCTGGCAGTGAAATCCCTTTCCCTTTCCAGAGTGCTTCGACCGGAACCTCAGCGCCGGTTGAGGGATCAACCAGCATCGTCCCCTCCGGCAAGTCAGTCTCAACGGTGCCGCTGCGCGGCCAGTTCAGAGAGTTGAACACCGCGACGGAATTGTCCTTGGTTTTTACGAGCGCCTCCAGTTGCGCCCACTCGCGCTGAATCGATTCACCGATATCGTCGCGTGCCCGCGACACGCGAGCACCCTTGAGCGCGATTTGGTCTTCACTTTGGTGATGCTCTGGCTGGGTTGTCGCGCCCACGTAGGTCCAGGTGTGTTCGTCATAAGTGAGTTCGTTACGCCACGCATCGTCGAGCATGGCCTTGTCGGGGCGAACTCGCGGGTCGATCGAGGAAACAGCCGATCCAATGATCTCGGCAGTAGCGATCCGGTGTTGGTTTTCCCGGTGAATCGCAGTGTGCGCGGCTTCCGAGCCGTATCCATCCTCCCAGTAGGGTCCGAAATCCCCTCGAAACACTGGAAAACTGCCCTTCCACTCGCGCTCGATCTTTTGCATCGCGGAGTGAACCGTGGAAAATTCGAATTTTGGCCAGGCATATTCCTGGCTGACACTCGAAACGATTTCACTCTGCTCGTTCTCGAGCGGCGTGTTTTCGAGCTGTGTGCCAAAGACAATCACGGTACTGGCCGTGTAGTCAGGACGAGTATAAGCCTGCAGAAAAACTGGAAGGGAATCGCGGATCGATTCCATTCGCCACGGGCCGCCAAACAACGTGTGGGCTTGCAGGTATGCGCGCGAGTACCACATCAGCACGCGGCCGCCATCCGGTCCTTCCCAGTAGAAGGGCGATTTTTCATTCCAGCGCCCGAGCAGCATCACCGGAGCCCGCCAACTGTTGCTTGCCGCCACGAAATATTTGATGCCCGCATCATGCAACAGGGAAGCATAGCTCCACGTGTAGGCAGGGACATCCACAATTTGAGCCGCGTCCGCCGCCGGCAGCTTGTATTCGTCGACCAGCCGATGCTGGCCGTATAGTGAACGAGCAAGCCCTTCCCACGAGGCGTTCCCGGTATGTTGATTTGCGAACTCCGGTGGAATCACGATGCTGCCATCGCGAACGCGTTCGAAAAATTGCTGTCGTGCCTCGGAGCTTCGTCCATTCAGATATTGATCGGCAACCCAGCTTCCATCGAGCGTCCAGCGAAAGTTTGGAGTCCGCCTGATCAGGTCCATTGCCTGGTCGATCGATTGCGAGTGCAGCTCGGCCACTTTAGCGGGATAGTCCGTGAATCCAACGTCCAAATGCTCGTGTGGTATGAGATCGATCGTCCACTTTTTCGCCGGTTCTATGTTCACCTCAGCTGCTGCGAGTTTGCCCAGGCGCACCGTGGCTTGGGCAGAGCCGTTCCATTCTGGAACTTCAAAGTCGAGCCGCAACTCGCCGAACTCATTTCTGGTTGAAAAAGCCCGGCGGAAAGAATGCCCGGCGACTCGCAGTTCGACAGAGCCCGAGGCGGGAAGCGTCGAGCCACTTAGGAAAACATCGACCAATTCCACCATCCCGGCTGTGGTTTCGCGATAGAAGACGGTGGGGTCAATTCGAGCGCTGAAGGCGCCTGACTCATCGTGCCCCGCCTCATCCTGAATGAACTCGAGTGCGTCATAGATCAGACCAGTATGTCCCGGGGCAATTGCGCCGAGCGACATTTGTGAAGTGGCCGGGTCATCGATTGCAGTGAGAATGAAAGCGTTCTCGCCTTGTTTTAGCCAGGCCGTCGGAATGGAAATTGTTTTTTCGTCGGTGGAGGTTTGGGGAACAAACGTACCCTCCCAGTCGCCGGCGCGAAAATCGAGCCTGGGATGGAAATAAAAATATCCGGAATGCCCGTTCACCTCGAGCTTTAAGAACGAGAGACGCGGCGTCTCGTACAGGATGGCAATCTTCAGGTGATAGGCGCCGCGCGGCCTATCCTTCAGCAGAAATTTCACCGTGTAGGGGTGGAGGCGGCCGCCGGCGATCCCATTGGCAGGTCCGGGCTGAAAGCGATACCAATCCTTATCGCCGCTCTCGCCGACCACGAAAACAGGGTCGCTGTTCGGATCGGCGTAATTGATGTCCTGGCTTTTGAATTCGCCGGAAGACCCATCGAAAGTTCCGATCTTCCAAAGCGTCTTCTCAGTTGCCCTCGCCTCCGCCGGCAGTGTCACCGCGAGCAGCAGTGCGGCCACGGCCGCCTCGGCAATGGTTCTCAGGATCACCATTTCGGCTGCGGAATCACTACGCCCGGCCGCCGCGGGTCGTCCGTCCAGGATCCCATCTCCCGGCGCTTGGAGAGTTCGTGATAGCGAGCAAGCTTGTCGTGGTCGATTTCGACACCGAGGCCCGGCCCGGTTGGCACAGCCATCGCCCCGTTTTTGTATTGCATCTTGCCGCCCGCAACGATGTCATCGGTGAGATGGTGGTAGTGGGAATCTGGAGCCAGCACCAGATTCGGCAGGCATGCTGCGAGGTGAAGCATGGCTGCTTGCGAGATGCCGAACTCTGCGCCGCTGTGCATACCCGCATCCACCCCCATCGCCTCGCAGATTTGTCCCGCGAGCTTGGCGCGATGAATGCCGCCATACCAGTGCGGGTCGAGCAGCACCACATCGAGCACGTCCGACATGATTGCCGGGGCAAGATCCTCGAAGGCAAACACCGACATATTCGATGCCAGGGTCACCCAGGGCGCTTTCGCGTTCACCCGCTTCATCGCGCGCATTCCCCAGACCGGATCTTCCAGGTACTCGACGTTGAAGTCATGCAGACGGCGGGCAACATCGATGGCCGTGGTCACCGTCCAGACTGCGTTCGGGTCGAGCCGGATGCGGTGCTTCGGGAACGCCTCGCGCAGCGCGATGAAAGTATCGATCTCTTCATCCGGAGGAAGCACGCCGTTTTTGTATTTCAGTGTTTTAAAACCGTATTTGCGAACCACTTCTTTGGCAAAGTCGACCATCTGGGGGATGTTCGATACCTCGCCAACGCCGTCGTCATTCGGGTAGCGATAGAAAAGATAAGCGGAAAAGGGAACCTGGTCGCGAATTCGTCCGCCGAGCAGGTCGCATACCGACCGCTTCAACGCCTTCCCCTGAATATCGAGGATCGCGAACTCTAGTCCGGCGAACCCGAGGGCGAACCCGAAAAGCTTTTCTGAACTGGGCGCCGCCAACCTCCAGCGAATTCGCTCCAGATTCATGGGATCTTCCCCCATCAGTAACGGCTTCAAATCCGTAAGTTGACCGGCGCGGCTGGCGCCGCCATAGCATTCCCCAAGGCCAGTGATGCCTTCGTCGGTCTCCACCTCGATGACAATGCGCGAGAATCCGGGATGGGATCCGACCGAATAGCGCAAGGGTGCTTCAATCGGGATAAAAGCAGGAGTCCAGCGGACGTCAGTAATTTTCATTGAGTTTCCGTCCAGCTAGCGCTGGTTCCAAAGCAGTTGTCCCCGGATGCCGACTCGGGCCCGACAGATATGCCATCGACTCAAGTTGGCAAAATACATTTCGTCGAAATTCGCACCGCCGAAGGCTAGGTTCGTGGGACTGGCAATCATGATCCCTTCCGGATCGTGCGCAAACAGCGAGACAGCGCCATTCGGGGCCACGCGGTACACATTATGGGAGGCGTAAGCGGTCACATACAGGTTGCCGCGTGCGTCCAGAGCTGCGCCATCCGGCACATGATGCAATCCGGAAGCGTAGACACGCGGAGTCCCGATCGAACCCGAGTTCAGAATCGGCACGGCGAGCACATTGTCCTTCGTGCTCTGCACGACAAACAGGGTTCGCTCGTCGGCGCTCAGCGATAACCCATTCGGAAACCAAAGCCGATCGAGCAATTGGTCGATCTTGCCACTCGGTCTCAATACAAACAGAAATCCGTCATTGTTCTTGAATTCACCGGAGTCGCTGAAATAGAGGTTTCCCTCACCATCGAAGACCGAGAAATTCGGGTTGCGCAGACGGTATCGTCCCGCTCTTTCCCAGCAGCGAATTGTCCTGCCCGATCGGTCGAGCTGGATCAAGGCGCCAAGTTTGAAGTTGCAAACAAATAGCTCCTGCTGTCGGGAAAAGGTAAGACCGAGGTTGAAGCCCCCGAGCGTCGCTACCGTTCGAGCTTTACCCTTTCGGTTGATCTTGTAGATTTGGCCCAGTTCCCCGCCAGCCCAGAGATCCCCATCGACATCAAGTGCGAGTCCCTCGGGATGGTCCAGTCCCTCCGCGAAGATCTCGAACTTTTCCAGTGGAACTTCAGGCCGCATTCCGAACCCTGTTGTCAAAATGGCGGTTGCACTTGTTTGTAGGACATTTGAACATATATAGTGATTTTGCCTTCGGGTCAAGGTGCGGCGAAGCAAGGTGCAGCAAGGCAAGTGAGACCTGAAAGCGGGCAACAATCTGCGAATCAATTTGTCGGACAAAACTTCAGGATCAAGAGCAAATGGCGGCCAACCGGAGCGTTGCGATTACTGCCACACAACTGGAACCGATCCAACGCGAGACGGTCATGGACCTGGTAGCGCGCCGGATCGAACAACTCGTGCGAAGTGGCGATCTCACGTCGGGAGACCGGCTCCCGCCCGAACCGGAACTCGCGCAGATGCTTCAGGTGAGCCGCGGCTCCTTGCGTGAAGCACTGAAAGGTCTGGTCTATCTCGGCCTGATCAAGTCGCGGGCCGGGGATGGGACCTACATCCGGCCCTCGCTCGGTCGCGTTCTCAACCAGCATTTCCAGTGGATGATCTTGCTGAATGAAGTGAAACACCTCGAAATCTATGAACTCAGGAGAATCATCGAACCCGATGTGGCTGCTCTCGCAGCCCGGCGGGCTACTCGAGCCGACCTTGATCGCCTGGAAGCTGCTCTCGAGGGGATGGCCCAGGCCCGGGGGAATCCCGAACTGTTCCAAGAGTTTGATATTCAGTTTCACGACGCGTTTGCCCAGGCATCCGGCAACGCCGCGATCCACAGCACCATGCGCATGTTGTATCACGCGACCTCCGAAGCTCGAAAGGCCGTGCTACCGTTCATCGACAACTGGGGTAAGCACTGGCGACGACACGAACGTGTGTTCACTCTGATTCGTGATCACAAACCCGAACTGGCCCGCAAAGCCGTGCTGGAAGATTTGCGATACGCCGAGAGTTTGCTTCATAAGCATATTGGTTCTCTCCACCAACCAACCTCCAAAGGTCGCGCCAATTTGGCGCTCGAGAAGGTTCGCGAGCCCCGGCGGCGAAAACGTCCGCCACCCGCCGGCAACCGCCTCGCGTTCCGACCACTTTCGTCGAAGCGCGCATGATTCATCAACCCCAGGCCGTGACGAAGTCGCCCATTAAGGAAGGACTGCCATGCGATTGGCTGTGAAATGGATGGTTGGTTGCGTTTTCGCATTCCTCTCGGTCGTATCGGTGTTCGCACAAGCTCGCGATTCTGCCTGCACCCCATCGTTTCCCCTGCGCCCACCATGGCTCGGAGCAGACGCCGCCTATTCCATTCCCTTGCCCGATGGACGCGACCTCTGGATATTCGGTGACACGCTCTATGGCGATCAACGTGTCGTCACCGGTGAAGTGCCCGCGATGGTGCACAACAGCCTCGGCATTTCCAAGTGTGAGAACGGTAAATGGAACATCGACTATGCGATCAAACGAGACGCCAAAGGCAATTTCGATAGTTTCTTTAAACCGCAGCCGAACAATGGCACCTATTATTGGGCGCTTGATGGCGTGGAGCATAACGATGAGCTTTGGATCGCGCTGGTCTGCGTGCGCAATACCCCGCATTCCAATGCCTTCGCGCTTGGTTTCGAGATTTGCGGAGCGGATCTAGCCCATGTGACGGACCTGAAAAAGAATCCGCAGGATTGGACAGTGTCTTATTTTTCCCTGGTCCCGGAAGGCGTTCACGCGAATCCCTCTGCATCGACGGTTATCGATGGCAACTACCTTTACATTTTTACGCTGGATGAAAATGGCAGCCGTCCCGAAATCCTGACCCGCATTCCGCTCTCCGGGCTCGACGATCCCAGAAAGAACCTGCAATACCTCGGTTCGGACGACCAGTGGCATCCGGGCTTGACTCCCGCGAAAGCGAAGACGGTCATGCGAGGCGGTGCGTCCGAGTTGACCGTGCGCTACCATCCGGACTTGAAGAAATGGATCGCAGTGCACGTCGATCCTACGCTGTTCTCCGACAGAGTCCTGCTGCGCACCTCGCCGGGCCTCACCGGTCCGTGGACGGAGGGGGAGCTGATCTACCGCATCCCGGAACTTCAGAAAGGATCACCAGGCTATGATCCCGACACATTCTGCTACGCCGGAAAAGAACATCCGGAATTCGAGAAGCCCGGCGAGCTGGTCTTCACTTATGTCTGCAACACCATGAAGCCCAAAAAACTCGAGCATGAAGATGTCTATTACCCGAAGGTGGTGCGGATGCCAATGCCCGCCGTCGCGAAAGAAATGCCAAAGTAGCGGCCTGAAAAAGTCCTCTTCTTGAAGACCGTCCGATTGAATCGCAGCCGATTGAAGACCGGCCCATGGCGTCTCCGCGCTAGCGAAGAACGGCTTTACAAAAAGCCAGCGTTTCACGAATGTGCTCCGACCAATAGGGCCAGTCGTGGCCGCCGGGGAATTCCTGATAGTCGTGGGGAATCTTCATGCGTGTCAGTGTTCGATGCAGCTCCCGATTGGCCTCGAGCAGCGAGTCCTCCGTACCGCAATCAAATCGCACGGGAGGGAGATGATCGCGGTTGATGGCTGCCCAGTGCAGCAGGTCGGTATCGACTTCGCCCGCGTACTGAAATGCCTGAGTCGCAAACGGAATGAACCGCGACAACTGCGCCACCCGTGTGATCGAAGAATGAGCGGAAATTCCCTGCACCCGCGACCCATACTTCATGCCTAACCGCAAAGCGCCGTAACCGCCCATCGAGAGCCCCGCGATTAGGAATTTTTCAGGGTGCAATTGCGGAAACAATTCCCGCAAGCAGCGCGGGATGTCATCGACGATCCAGTTCTCGTAGTTGGCATGTGCGTGAGGAACATATCCGGTTCCGTCGCCCCATAGTCCGTCCGACGGCATGGCAATCATCATCGGGACGGTAGTTCCGTTCCGCAGCATATCCATGGCGAGGGCGTCGAGGTTGCCGTTCAGCCACCAATTCCACTGACAGCCATAGACTCCGTGCAGCAGCAGAAGCAGCGGCACGCGATCGAGCGATTCCATCTCCGGCGGGCTGAACAGCAAAACATCGCCGCGACCCTGCAAAGCCTCGCCCCGGAAATTCAAGAAACGCAGGCTTTGATTTCCGGGGATCGCACGCGAAAGCTGGGCATTGGGAAATTGTCTCGGCATGCGCGTAATTTACACGTTTCCGGTAAGCAGCGGGATGGCCCCGAAAAGGCCGGCATCGTTTCCCAGTTGTGCAGCCACAATCTCGACTTTTCCCCACGGCGTCCACGCGTGTTCGTTCACGTAAGCTTGAATGTGAGGAACGATAACGGCGGCCCTGCGCATCACACCGCCCCCTGTGACAATCTTTTCCGGATCATATGCGTGGATCAATCCGACCGCTCCCGCAGCCCAAACCTTCAAACAGTACTCGCGAATCTCGCCTGCGACTTGGTCCCCGGCATCCGCCAGATCAAAGAGCGACTGAAAATTGATGTTCTGTTGCCCGGCCAATTTGCTCGCGGCGAAGCCTTTCCACTCGCGAGCCATGAGCGGCAGAGCCCATCCAGAGGCCTCGGCCTCGAGGCAGCCAATCGCACCGCAGGTGCAGGGTCTGCCGTCGACT
>Ga0302325_10019659_pt1 | contig 14191 bp, 16 predicted proteins | sample Palsa_T0_2_FD_201948 | JGI IMG/M metagenome (GOLD analysis project Ga0302325, IMG submission 201948) | Peat permafrost microbial communities from Stordalen Mire near Abisko, Sweden - Palsa_T0_2 | ecosystem: Environmental > Terrestrial > Soil > Palsa > Peat permafrost | place: Sweden: Abisko... | reverse complement strand
CGAGAAGGCTTGCAACCCGGCATCGGTGATGCGGAAGGTGTGCAGCCCCGGCACGGAAGCCTGGCCGCGTAGTTTTACAATCTGAAGCTTGCGCACAATCGAATTTCGTTCTGCAGTTTGGCGCAACCAGAACAGCCCATCTGCGACGGTGAATATGGGATTGTCGCGTAACTCCTCCTCGGCATATTCCCCAATCAGGAAAGTTGTGGCTTGCCAGCTTGCCAGAAATAGGGCTAGCCGCTGAATGAAGGATTGCAGGTCCATGTCACTTTGCGGCTTCCGCACCATGGTTCGGAAGGAGTCCACCACCACGACGGCGGGATTCGCCCTTTCAACTTCCCTGGTGATCTCCTCCAAAACTGCGCCGAGGTCTTTCTCCAGGACAACCTGGCTCAAGTTGACAAAGCGGATGGACCCGGGCAGCTTGGCCGGATCGAAGAATGTGTACTGTTGCTGGTAACGCAGCATTTTTATGGCGGATTCGCCAAGGACGGTGAAGTAGAGAGCAGGATGCTCTGGGGTCGCATTGGCAAACACGAACTGATGTGCCAGCGTCGTCTTCCCGCTTCCGGGGGCGCCCGCGATGATGTTGAACGAGAATTCGGGGAGACCGCCGCCCACAATTTCGTCGAGGCCCGGAACTCCGGTCGGTAGTTTGTTTATCTTCACGCTGTCTTGGGTGCTCACGCTTTTCTCCCGTTCTCGGAATTGCAGTCGTCGAGGGCTGCCCCTGGCCACGTAACCCGGAGCACGCTTAACGTTGAAGCTTCGCCAAGGAAGAGAAGGAGCAGGCCGAGTATGCGGGAGATGAGAATGATTCCTCCCTCGCCAGGCGGATACTCGGCAGCCCGATCCTTGTCAATGTCGATTTGATGTTCAAACTCGTCGAGACCCCGTCCCAAGCCCTGCAATGCTCCATCTGCAGAGATCCGCGCAGCAGAAAGACTGGGAGCGTCCGTTCTGGCCAACGCCAGGGCGCGAGAAGCAAGCGACTGAAAACCGGCAACTCCGGCAAATTCACCAAGACCCTGGCGCAGCTTCTCATAGACGCGAAGGGTCGCGGACTCCATAGGCTCGGAGGTCTTGCCCGCAACGACTTCGTAAGCAAGAAGACGGCGGGCCAAATCTCGCATTGTTGGGGGAGTCGTCATGTTCAACTCTGCATTGTTCCAGGTAGCAAGTTAAGATGACCGTTACACGCGGCGTGGACGGGTCAGGGCAATGATTAGGTATTTTACTAAGCGACCGTGTGGTTGAGGTGTTCGAAACCCAAAGCCGCTCCGGATGCAACGCTGGCGGAACTCAATTCATGTAGCGATTCGTCTGAAGGTTCGGTGCGTCTTCCTGCGGGCCGCCGGCCCTGCTCCGAATAAGAGTGAAAACGTCCAAAATCGCGGCAATATTTCGAATGTTGCCCGCAACACTCACGAGTCCATCTTCCATGCCTGGATGGTTGTCCGCCAGGGTTTCAATACGTTCGCTCACACTCCGCAGCCGGTTAATTTCCAGCAGAAGGTCCTCGAAAGCCGCAGCCATTGCCGGTCCATCGGCTTCCGAGGTTGTCGTGTCCGCTGTGGATGTGGCCAACTCTGTCCTAATGTCAACCTGAAGGCGCAAATCTTCTATCAAGCGTAGCGTTGTTGCCTCGCCAAGGAAGGTAAGAAACAGCCCGAGCAGATGCGCAATCAGATTGATTCCCGCCTCGCCGTCCTCATCCGTGTCCGTTTGGGATTTAGCTTCGCCGAGACCGCGTAAGCCTCCATTCGCGGTTAACTGCACAGCACTGAGTCGGGGAGATTCCGACTTGGCGAGAGCCAAAGCACGAGAAGCGAGCGCCTGAAACCCGTCGGCTCCTACGGGCGCGCCGAGCTGTCGGCGCAGCCTCTCATACACCCGCAAAGTCGCCGGTTCGGTGTGAAGGGAGGTCATAGCCGCATCGGCTTCGGAAGCAACGAGGCTGCGAGCCAGATCACGCGTCTTTTGTGGAGGAGCCACCTGTTCCGCTCTTTCTCTGCACCTATGCTTCGCCTTGAACGCAAAGCATTTATCTCTATGACACTATCACGGCGGTTGCTTCTCAAGTGAGATTGCCGACCTGATTCATCATCCCCGACTGGGCGCCATGCGATCCGAAAGTACCTGAAACATATCTGGAAAGATGAGCAAACTTGACCGGATTACCCCGCCGGAGGAATCCATGATGAGGTCCAATTGAAGTGTAGAACCGCGCAGGATGTAACGGATGCTTGGTCGAGCTGAGACGACGCGGCATCCCTGGGCTCTCCCTGCTGCGGGTGATTCTCTGCTTGTCACCGGGCTGCTTTGTTAAACTGACGGCAATGCCGCGCGCCACTCCAACGGTCACCCTGGAAAAGCCACAACCTTAAGTAGGTCCTTCAATGATTGAACTTGAAAAGCCCCGATTCGATGCCGCCGCCTTTCTAGCAAGCGCCGGCCTGGGTAGAAGAATCATCCGGCTTGCGCCGAAGGATTCCTTCTTTTCTCAGGGAGATCCCGCGGACTCGGTTTTTTATCTTCAGAGAGGCCGCGCGAAGGTCACGGTTGTTTCCGCAGCCGGCAAGGAAGCCACCATCACGCTTTTCTCTGCCGGTGACTTTGTTGGAGAAGAGGCGCTCGCGGCAGTGGCTGGGTTGCGCTTAGCCACGGCCACGGCCATTACCGCCTGCACCGCGCTCAAAATAAGGCGGGAAGAGATGATCCGCGTGATGCACGAGGAGCATGAATTCTCAGACCGGTTCTTGAAGTTTTTGTTGGAGCGCAGCATGCGCATTCAGGCAGATCTGGTCGATCAGCTCTTCAACTCCAGCGAAAAGCGCCTGGCCAGGATTCTGCTGTTGATGGCCGAATTCGGCAAGCCTGGCGAGCCGGAACAATACATTCCCAAGATCACTCAAGAGACTCTGGCGGAGATGATCGGCACTACTCGCTCCCGCGTCAGTTTCTTTATGAACCGCTTTCGCAAACTCGGGTTTATCGAATACAACGGGCAGATCAAGGTTCACAGGTCACTGTTGAATGCGGTCCTGCTTGATCGATTACCCGAGGCTGATCTCGAGAGACCTCCTGCTTTGGCCACTGCACGAACTCGATCGAAGCCTGCCAAGAGCGACTAGCATGGGTAGAATTGACCAAATTGGAGTTGATTATATTGGGCACTGAGAAGACTAGGATTCACGCTCGTGCAGAACGGGTAGCGGGCTTATCAACGGCCGGTGCGCCTTGGGCGCTGAAACCGTTGCGCACCGACAACGGTGCAGAGCGAAGGTGCGATTCTGACCAACCCAGCGGTCACGGCGCGTATAGGATTGGTTCTACATTGGCGGTCGCGTCCCTTGCGGAGTGACTGCACACGGTATCCCGATCGGGCCTTTGCAGTTTGACCGATTGGAAGCTGCCCCGGCCGCCGAATGTACATCTCGAATTCGGGGGATGTCGGCAAGGCTACCGAAAGGTCCTGTTGGCAGATAAAACGTCCACGCTGATTCGTCGAGAAGAAGTTGCGGAAGGTACAACGGCGTTTCACTTCGAGAAGCCGTCCGCATTCAGTTTCACTGCGGGCCAGTCCGCAGATGTGACACTAACCGACCCACTGGAAACTGACACCGAGGGAAACACGCGCACCTTTTCCATCGCGAGCCCTCCCTTTGCAGACGAGTTAGTATTTCCTACACGGATGCGTGACACAGCTTTCAAGCGCTCGCTGAAGAAAGTGCCGTTAGCCGCGCAAGTGAAGATCGGCCGAGCGGCAGGCACCTTCACCCTGCACAAGAACCTGGTAAAGCCAGCCGTATTCCTTGCGGACAATCGGGGGACATAATACCTATTCCCCAGCATTGAGTGGTAATGTTCTGGCATCGCATCTCGCAGGCAGGCAGCAGACGCCGGATTCTTGGTGAATATGTATCGTGTCCCCCTATATCAACGCCGAGCGAGGCGACCGTTAGCTTTACCTACACGGCTACCGGCAAGTACGCCACGTCTACCGACGGCAGCGGCACGACGACCTACACCTACGACAGCATGGACCGCCTAGTGACAAAAGCCACGCCAGAGGGTACGCTGAATTACACCTTCGACGCGGCAGGGCATGTGGCTACCATCGCTTCTTCCAATACGAACGGAGCCTCCGTCTCCTACACCTACGACGACCTGAATCGTCTCAGCACGGTCGTGGACAACCGCCTGTCCTCCGGCGCGAACACCACCACCTATACGTAAGACCCAGCCAACAACCTCGCCACGGCAACCTATCCCAACGGCTTGCAATCCGCATTCACGTACGACTCGCTCAACCGCATGACGACACTGGTGACTCCAGTCTCCGGCTACAGCCACCAATTCAACGCAACCGGCAAGCGCACTCAGGCAGTCGAACTGACCGGGCGCACCCTCAACTGGAATTACGACGGCATCAACCGCCTCACGCAAGAGACCATCGCAGACACGCCCGCCAGCAAGAATGGCGTAGTCTCCTACAGCCTCGATCCAGTCGGCAATCGCCTGTCCGATACATCCTCGCTCAGCGGCGTAAGCACCAGCTCTTCCACCTTCAACGCAGACGACGAGTTGTCGAACGAAACCTACGACGCAAGCGGCGACACGGTCGCCACCGGCGGCAACTCCTATGCGTACAACTCCTGGCTACGCCTTTCCACGATGAATGGCGGCCAGTTTGCACTCAGCTACAACGGTCTCGGACAGCTCGTTTCGAAGACGGTCGGCGGCGTCACTACTCAGTACCTCATCGACGATCTTTCGCCCACCGGCTACCCACAAGTAGTCGAGGAACTGGTCAACGGCGAAGCGGTGCGCAGCTACACCTATGGTCTGGAGCGGATCAACGAGCTTCAGACCGTAAACGGAACGCAAGCGGCCAGCTTCTACCAGTACGATGGCCGGGGCACGGTGCGCATACTCACCAACTCAGCCGGCGCCGTTACCGACACCTACGAGTACGACGCCTTTGGGAACGAGATTGCCCAGACCGGCACAACCCCCAACGCCTATTTCTATCGGGGCGAGAGGTACGACTCCGATCTCGGCCTGTCAATAGCATGCAGAGGACCATCGCCGCTAACGACGTTCCAATTCCGACCTTTGTCCAAACAGCAATGCTTCGACTTTTCGTCATGAGGCCAGCTTACGCCACTTCTTTCGGTGACCGATGATCTTGCGGTCCACGTCCTGCTAGCGGTTCTACGAACCTGCTAGAATGACTGGTTCTTATGGATATACAGCAAACAACAATCGCCACACCGAAAAGCCTGTCTCCCGGAGCCAATCTGCGCGCAGCCGTAAGCGCGGAGCAGCCGCTGCAGATGATCGGCGCGATCAACGCCTATCACGCGCGCATGGCGGAGCGAGTCGGCTATCGCGCCATCTATCTCTCCGGCGGCGGAGTCGCGGCCGGGTCGCTCGGAGTGCCGGACCTTGGCATCTCAGAGCTTGAGGACGTGCTGGTGGACATACGCCGCATCACCGCAGTCTGCCCGCTGCCGCTGCTGGTCGATATCGATACCGGTTTTGGTGGAGCTTTTAACATTGCGCGTTCCGTGCGTTCGCTGATTCGCGCCGGCGCCGCTGGATGCCACATCGAAGACCAGGTGCAAGCCAAGCGCTGTGGGCACAGGCCCGGCAAGGCGATCGCTTCAAGCGAAGAGATGGTCGACCGCATCAAAGCCGCCGTCGACGCGCGCACGGATGCGAGTTTCGTAGTCATGGCGCGCACCGACTCCCTGGCCAATGAAGGATTAAATGCAGCCCTCGATCGCGCAGCGGCGTGTGTGGAGGCCGGTGCGGACATGGTCTTTCCTGAAGCCGTGACGGAACTGAGCCAGTATCGGGCCTTTGCCGATCGCACCAAGGCGCCTATGCTCGCAAACATCACGGAGTTTGGCGCAACGCCGCTCTTCACGCTCGACGAACTGCGCACCGCAGGCGTGGCTATCGCGTTGTATCCCTTGTCCGCGTTTCGCGCGATGAATGCAGCAGCGCTCAATGTTTATCAAGCCGTAAGGCGGGACGGAACGCAGAAGAACGTGCTCGACACGATGCAGACCCGAGCCGACTTGTATGACTATCTCGGCTATTACGCATTTGAGCAGAAGCTTGACGAATTGTTTTCTCAGGAGAAGGAGAAGTAGTGGGATCAGCAGAGTTCAAACCGAAGAAGTCTGTGGCGCTGTCAGGCGTGCCTGCGGGAAATACAGCGTTGTGTACGGTGGGCCACAATGGAAATGAGCTGCACTATCGCGGGTACGACATTCTCGATCTGGCGCGGCATTGCGAGTTTGAAGAGGTCGCGTACCTGCTGCTTTACGGCAAGCTGCCCACGCGTGAAGAGCTCACTGCATATAAAGACCGGCTGCGGAAGATGCGCAGTCTTCCCGAGCATGTGAGAACGGCCCTGGAACAGTTGCCGAAGACGGCGCATCCCATGGACGTGCTGCGCGCGGGCGTGAGCGTGCTGGCCACGATTGAGCCGGAGACGCAGGCATATTCCGATGAGACGGCGCGTTATGTGGCGGATAGGCTGATGGCGTCGCTCGGTTCGATGCTTCTTTACTGGCATCACTTCGTCAACAGCGGCAAGCGCATCGATACAGAGACGGACGACGATTCGATTGGCGGCCATTTTCTTCATCTGCTGCATGGCAAGCCTGCAAATGCGGAATGGGTGCGCGCGATGCATGTCTCGCTGGTGCTCTATGCCGAGCATGAGTTCAATGCGTCGACCTTTACGGCGCGCGTGATTGCCGGTACCGGCTCGGACATCTATTCCTCGATCGCCGGCGCGATTGGCGCGCTGAAAGGGCCGAAGCACGGCGGAGCCAATGAAGTTGCTTTGGAGATTCAGGAACGGTACGCATCGCCCGACGAAGCGGAAACAGATATACGCGCCCGCGTGTCTGCAAGAGAGGTGATTATCGGTTTCGGACATCCTGTCTATACGGTCTCTGATCCGCGCAACGCTGTGATCAAGACAGTGTCGCGAGATTTGCCGAAGACAGAGAAGCAGTCGACGATCTACGCAGTTGCAGAGCGCATTGAGCAAGTCATGTGGGAGACCAAGAAGATGTTTCCCAATCTCGATTGGTTTTCGGCTGTGAGCTACAACACGATGGGCATTCCGACGGCGATGTTTACTCCCATCTTTGCGATTGCCCGCACCAGCGGCTGGGCCGCGCATGTGATGGAGCAGCGCGCGGACGGCAAGATCATTCGTCCCAGCGCAAACTATACCGGGCCGGAAGACCTGGCCTTTGTGCCGATCGAGCAACGGGCATAACTATAAAACGAGTTGGGTTACAACAAGAAAGATTGTGAAGGCAGAATGTCCAGTCCTATTTCCAATGTGCGCCCTGAGTTCGATCAGGTCATCGTCGATATCGCCGACTATGTGCTGAACTACACCATCGACAGCGAGCTGGCCTATGAGACAGCGCGATATTGCCTGCTTGACACGCTGGGCTGCGGCCTTCAGGCTTTGGAATTTCCCGCATGCACCAAGCTGCTTGGGCCCGTGGTGCCGGGCCTTACCATGCAGCGCGGCGCGCGCGTGCCGGGAACCAGCTTCGAGCTCGATCCAGTGACTGCGGCCTTTAACATCGGCACGATTATTCGCTGGCTGGATTTCAATGACACCTGGCTTGCGGCCGAGTGGGGACATCCGAGCGACAATCTTGGCGGCATACTCGCGGTCGCCGATTGGCTCACGAGAAACGGCCGCAAGCTGACGATGCGCGATGTGTTGACGGCGATGATCAAGGCGCATGAGATCCAGGGCTGTCTTGCTCTCGAAAATTCTTTCAATAAGGTCGGGCTGGATCATGTAGTGCTGGTCAAGGTCGCGTCTACTGCAGTGGTTGCAGGGCTGCTGGGGCTGACTCGCGAGCAGATGTTGAATGCCATTTCGCTCGCATGGGTGGATGGGCAGTCGCTTCGGACGTATCGCCACGCTCCGAATGCAGGCTCGCGCAAGAGTTGGGCTGCCGGCGATGCTACATCGCGCGCGGTACGGCTGGCTTTGATTGCGAAGACTGGAGAGATGGGCTATCCGAGCGTGCTGACGGCGAAGACATGGGGCTTCTACGATGTCTCGTTCCAAGGGCAGCCATTCCGGTTTCAGCGGCCTTATGGCAGCTATGTGATGGAGAATGTTCTATTCAAGATTTCGTTTCCCGCGGAGTTTCATTCGCAGACTGCGGTAGAGGCGGCGGTAACGCTGCACAAGCAGCTTGCTCAAATGGGCAAGACCGCGGCAGACATCGCGAAGGTCACGATCCGCACGCATGAGGCGTGCATTCGCATCATCGACAAGCAGGGGCCGCTCAATAATCCCGCGGACCGCGATCATTGCATTCAGTACATGGTGGCTGTGCCGCTGATCTTTGGAAGGCTGACCGCGGAAGACTATGAAGATGCGGTCGCGAACGATCCGGTCTGGGGCAAACGTATCGATGAGGTGCGGGCGCGGATCGCTTGCGTGGAGGATCCGGCTTACACGGCGGATTATCACGACCCGAAGAAGCGTTCGATTGCCAATGCTCTTACGGTGGAGCTGCTTGACGGCACGGTGCTTCCGGAGATTGCGGTTGAGTATCCGATCGGCCACCGGCTGCGGCGCGGCGAGGGGATTCCGTTGCTGATGGAGAAGTTCCGGACGAACCTGGCTCGCAAGATTTCATCGGAACGGCAGGATCGGATTGTTGCTGTGTCTTCCGATCAGGCGCAACTTGAGGCTACTCCGGTTAGCGATTATGTTGGTTTATATAGTGTCGCGTACTAAGCCGCAGGTTCGCTGATCGGAAGGGAAACCGAGTCAGTTAAGGTTAGAGGTATGGCGCACTTTAAGCGTAAGGGTCCCAAGTCTACGAGGGCAGGATGTTTGATGTGTAAGCCGCACAAGCGGCAAGGCCAGCGTCTGCTGCTGCGCATGCGCTTTGCGGAGCTGCGCCGGTTGAAAGCCGCGCAGGAACAGGTGGATGAAGCGGAAAAGGATTGAGATGAGTTACTGCTTTGGCCGCCGCTCGATGACGAGAAAGACGCCGCTGCGGGCATCGGAGAATACGGAGACGGGCTCCCATCCGTCTGCGGCGTCCTGATTAAGCGTGCGGGTCACCGAGTTGAAGTTCATATCGGAGAAGGACTTGTAGGCGTAGTGCTGCGCGGCGAAAACAGGCGAGGGTGTGGCCCAGAGCTTCCACGCGATGGCGGCCAGCGCAATGGCTATGACGATGGTGCATGCTTGGGTGAGTCGGTTCACTGGAATCCCCCTCGGTGTGACGTTTGAGCATTCTTCGGTCGGCACGGCGTAGTGACATGGCACAGTTTATGTGCGGTTGCCCTCATTTTAGATGTGTGCCACCTGCAAAATCGGGTGAAACCCAGGGGGTACCCATCTCTTATTGCCATATCGCCAACATAATCAAAGAGATACGGCCATTTTTCGGTGCGCTTAAGCGTACTTTAGGCGCACTTTAGGGACATATTTAGCGCACCTTTTTGGGCTCCTTTCGCCTCGACCTGCGGCATTGTATCCGGAGGCGAGCAGGAGGAAGATGGTTGCCGCATTTGGATCTGTGCCTCATTATGCGCCTTTTCCGAATGGTTCGACGCAACCGCAGGTGATTCGAAACAAGAGACTTACAACAAATTTGCTTGAGACGATTCGGCTTGGTTGCGCGAGGCTGACATCAGGGACGGAGGTCAACCGGCGGCTGGACCCGAAGAGCGATATTACGCTGGCCAGCCTTCAGCGCGCGGCGGCGATGGTCGGGCGGCGGGTTTTAATTGAGTTGGTCTAGGTTTGGGCAGATTTGCGGATGATTCGGGCAGCGCTCCCAGATCTCGGAAGCGAGACTGGGGCGTCCGGCACCCATATTTCTCGTTATTTGGAGGGCGGGCCACCGTTCGCCACAACGCGGGGACTGGGAATTGCATCCAATCGAAGGCTGAAACCCGCAGCAAGATGGGAAATGACAGATGACTCGATTCAATCGCCTATTGGCTATTCTTCTCGCTACCGCTGCTACGCTGGCCATCGGCGGCTGCAAAACCACAGTGGTGGAGCATGTGGACAAGCACGACCAGCACCCCGACCACCCGGACGATCATCGAAAGCCGCCACCACCGCCGGACCACCGCGGCGACCGCCCGTAGCCGCCTGGAAGAGGCGAGGCGCGCCTATATAGATTTCGAAGAACAAGATGGCTGCACTGCCCGAGACGAGCCGAGCCGAATAGGAAGGCTGGGGCAGACCGGCTGCTGGACCCGAAGAGCGATATTACGCTGGCCAGCCCGCAGCGCGCGGCGGCGATGGTCGGGCGGCGGGTTTTGATTGAGTTGGTTTAGGGTTCGGCGCGCTGAGGTTGGGAGTTGGGGTCAGTCGAGGAGGGCGGCGATTTCGCTCATGGCTACCTGGAAGCTGGTGCCGGGGAGTTCGAAGACTTCCGTTGGCGTGAGCTGGCCGCTGGAATATAGGTAGCAGATGGACTTCCTTGGCTCGATGAGCCAGATTGCGGGGATGCCCATTTGCTGGTAGGCGGCTAGTTTTTCGAGGACGTCGGTCATCTTGTCCGTGGGGGACAGGATTTCGAAGACGGCGAGCGGCGGGTAGTTGATGACCTGCTCTTTGGGGAGATTGCGGCTCAGCACGGTCACGTCGGGGATGCGATACTCTTCCGGCGAAAGCTGAACACGCAGCTCCGGCAGGGCGCGGATGCCCCATTCGATTTTGTGTTCCCGAAACCAGGCGAGGAGTGCCTCCTGCCACGCTGCATGATCGTACTCAGGCACGGCACGCTCCTTGATGACGCCGCGGACGTATTCGCAGTCGGGTTCGGCGGAGGTGTTCAGGTACTCTTCGACCGAGACTAGTGTTGTCGCCATGTCAGGACCCTCCGTGATGCGATTGTACGCAGGAGTTCGTGAAATACAAGATAGTTTGCGGCGGGTTCGGATTTAGATAGTGACCATTCTCGGTAGGGTTCGGGCGATTCTGGCAGTGCTCCCAGGTCTCAGAAGCGAGACCTGGGGCACCCGGCACCCGGCAAATGCGAGATTATGCCGATGAAAACGTAATCATAAATCTTTAGTTACCTGTAGTCATATTTCGTCACGTTACCACTCTTTTCGCCTTGACTTTTAGCATTTGCGAGAGCAGACTGCTAAAAGATTTGTCCGATAGTTGTCGGCTTTTTTACCGCTTTTACCCATTTTCGACGGTTTGAATCCGACAGTAACCCTAGCGTTGGATAACCAAAATAGGAGCATGGGAATGAGCACAGGACTTGACGGTCGGCATCGCGATGCCGATGGCAGAATTAGCGAAAAACACGGAAATACGGAAGTGGGTACTCTCCGTGAAACCTACGGAAACGACTTCTTACAAGAATGGCGGAGTGATGCGCACTTAGAAACAGTTCGAGAGGCAACCGGAAAGAGCCTCAGCCAGCTTGTAGAGGACTACCGCAATAAATAGGTCATCAGAAGGCCCCTCACACGCGGGGCCTCAGCTTCACTATTGACCGGATTCATCCAATAGCTCAGGAATGGGGCTTTATCATGGTGATCAAAGTTTCCGCGAAGGCACTCGCCGAATTTGCCGTCGGCGGTCCAAGCAAAAAGGCCCAAGTTGTCAGAACTATCACTCGTCCTTTGTCTGCCGAGGCAAAGGTAATAACCCACTACTATTTCAGGGCAGTCAACGTTATCCGCGTCTACCACTCGCGAGACAACGACGCGGTGTACCTAGCGGCTTCGTTGGATGTCCTTGAGAATGACCTTCTAGAGGCTACTACACCGCAGAGACGTGCAAACCTCAGGAATAACATAAGAGTGATAGAAGCGTACATGCAGCTCTACGGGAGTTTAAGAAGACAAGTTGTGTCACGGCCTCGAATTACTTTTGAGGCTGACGATGTGAGAGTCTCTGCAAGCCCGGACATGGCAATTCTCGAAAACGGCCGAACCGTATTGATCAAGCTCGGCCCGAACAAGGATTCTTTGAGCCCAGACGCCGTCAGACTGATTCTAAGGTTGATCTTTCAGGCGGCAAGCGGGAAATTTGAATTATCTCCCCAAGACATCGTTTACCTTGACGTCAAGAATTCGGCCAGCGTGCTGGGTAGTAGCGGGGACTCCAGTTTATCGGCCACCATTGATTCCGCGTGCAGGACTTTAGCGTCCATGTGCAGAAGCTGATGCGGTTTGCCCCGAGCGTGGCGACCGCTGTAGAGTTTGAAGTTGCGTGTTGAGGGCAGCCAATTGATCACTCTAGATTTAACCCCAAAACGGCCGACAATCTCTCAAGTGGAGAACGCTTTCCAGCCAGCAAAGGAAGTTAGCGATCCCGAAAAGTTCGCAGGTCGTAGGGACGCCGTTCAGCAGGCTTATTACGGACTCATCGGCGAGGGAAGCCATATTGCAGTGGTCGGCAACCGGGGCATAGGGAAAACTTCCCTTGCGCGACAAATTAGCAACCTCGCGGTCGGCGATAACGACCTGTTGGCGAAGTTGGGGCTAGCGCACGACCGGAAGTTGGACTTCCTTGCTGTCTACTTCACCTGCGGAGAATCGGTAAAGAGCAGCCGCGATCTTCTTGAAAGACTCCTAACCTCCAAGACCTGCCTCGCGGATTGGATTTACGAGATACCCGCGGCGTCGAAGGCGATACGCGGCTATACACCAAAGGTGGGCGGCAATCTCCTAGGGTTCGAGGTGGGACTGTCCCAGGAGGACAAATCCGAGATTGAGCGGGACTCCGCGATGCCCAACCACTCGATAGACGCCGTATTTACAAATGTCGTCGCAGCAATCGCGGGCCAAGGGATTGCACCTGACGGCATCCTAATTGTCGTGGACGAATTCGACCAGATCGAAGATCCAACTGGATTTGCATCGTTCCTGAAGTCTCTGGCGACGAATTCGCCGAAGGTCAAGTTTTGCATTGTCGGCGTAGCTCAAGACATTCAGAACCTTATGAAGGAGCATCTGTCGTCGGATAGGCTTTTCGCTGGAGCCATCATCCCACTGCCGTCGATGACGCCGGTCGAACTCAGGGAAATCATCATGACAGCAGAGAGAAGCGTTGGCCACTATATAGCGTTCGAGGAGTCCGCAGCGGAGCGGATGGTCAGTCTCGCGCAAGGCCATCCGTACATGATTCACCTGCTGGGGAAGTACGCCTTTAGGCACGCCTTTCAAGCCGACCAACGTCTGATCACGATCGAGATGGTGGACGAGACTATGAGACTAATTGCTGAACGGCAATCCGACCCGGTCTTGGAGGGTCGGTACAAGAAGGCCGTAGCCTCTTCAGAGCAGAGTGAGATAGTGCTTAAGTCTCTAGCGGAAACTCAAGCACAACAAGATAATGAAATCTGGACGGCGAATGCCTACAAATTAGCCTTGGACCAAGGGGTTGACAATGCGAGCCAATACGTTGGCCAACTGGTTACCGACGAATACGGGAGCGAGATCGAAAAGGTAAGAGACAGGTACTACAGATTCCACGATTCCTTGTTCGCTGCTTACGTAAGGGCTAGGCCGCGGCTCGTTGCAAAGATCTGACCCTCTACTCCTCGCTCTCGCGGAGTTTGGCGATTACCTGGAAGTCTTCTAGGGTGGTGGTGTCGCCTTTGATTTCGCCGTGGGTGGCTAACTCGCGTAAGAGGCGGCGCATGATTTTGCCGCTTCTTGTTTTGGGCAGGCTGTCGGTGAAGCGTATGTCTTCCGGACGGGCCAGGCTGCCGATTTCTTTGCTTACCCACTTCTTTAGTTCTTCCTTGAGGGCGCTGAGAGCTTCGGGTGTGGTGGTGGCTGCGTTATGTGCGGACTCCAGGCTTACGAAGGCTACGATGGCTTGGCCTTTCAGGTCGTCGGGGCGGCCTACCACTGCGGCTTCGGCTACTTTGGGGTGGGCTACCAGGGCTGATTCTACTTCCATGGTGCCTAAGCGATGGCCGCTTACGTTTAAGACGTCGTCTACGCGGCCCATGAGCCAGTAGTAGCCGTCGGCGTCTTTGCGTGCTCCGTCGCCGGTGAAGTAGCAGTCTTCGACGTCCGACCAGTAGGTTTGCTTGTAGCGTTCGGCGTCGCCGTAGATGGTGCGGGCCATGCTGGGCCAAGGTTTGCGGACGACTAAGAGGCCTCCGTGGCCGGCTAGGAC
>Ga0302325_10019658_pt1 | contig 14191 bp, 10 predicted proteins | sample Palsa_T0_2_FD_201948 | JGI IMG/M metagenome (GOLD analysis project Ga0302325, IMG submission 201948) | Peat permafrost microbial communities from Stordalen Mire near Abisko, Sweden - Palsa_T0_2 | ecosystem: Environmental > Terrestrial > Soil > Palsa > Peat permafrost | place: Sweden: Abisko... | reverse complement strand
CGCCCGCTGCGGGCTGGCAGTGCTCCCGGATAGAATATCGCGTAGGATGTCTGACCGGCTTTACTACACTGACCCATCGCTGGCCTCCTTCGAGGCGCATGTTTCCGACATTCGCGAGGTTTCCCGGAGCCAGGGGCGGTCGCTCTGGCAAATTGCCCTGGATCGCAGTGCTTTCTACCCCACCAGCGGCGGCCAACCGCATGACACCGGCATGCTCACCGCTACCTCTCCGGGTGGGGCTCTGCTGGAAGCTCCCATCCTCGAGGTAGAGGAGGACGAGCTGGGCGAGGTGTGGCACACCACGCCAAAGCCGCTCTTGGCCGGCACCGCGGTGCGTGGTTACGTCGACTGGAGCCGTCGCCGCGACCACATGCAGCAGCACTCAGGTCAGCATTTGTTATCCGCGGTGGTCTATCGGCAGCTGGGCGCAGCCACCGTTTCCTTCCATCTGGGCGAGATGACCTCGACCATCGATCTTGCCCGCGAAGCCATTTCGCCGGAGGAGTTGGAGCGGGTCGAGGACGCGGTCAACGAGATCATCGCCGAAGATCGCGCCGTCACCATGCGTACCATCCCGCGGAGTGAAGCGGAGATGCTGCTGGCTGCCGGCACTCTCCATAAATTGCCGGAGCGGGAAGGAAACATCCGGCTGATTGAGATCGACGATATCGATCTCAACGCCTGTGGCGGCACTCACGTACGGGCCACGGGCCAGATAGGCGGTTTGCTGATCCGCGGAACCGAACGCATGCGGCAGGGAATTCGAGTCGAATTTGTCTGTGGCATGCGGGCCGCGGTGACAGCCCGGCGGGATCTGGCCACGCTTACGCGCTCCGCCGCCGTGCTCTCCGTGGGGCGGCTTGAGGTTGCGGAGGCGGTGGAGCGGCTCTTGGCGGAGGGCAAGGCGGCCCACAAGGCGCGCCAGAAACTCAACGAGGAGATGGCCGGCTACCACGCCTCGGTGCTGTTGCTGGAGTATCCCGAGGCGCAAGGCCGCAGAGTGCTGCGGAGGACCTTTGCTGACCATGATGCCAACTATCTCAAGTTATTGGCGTCGCGCCTGGTGGCGTCGGGTGGAGAGACCTGCGCGCTCCTGGCATCCATCCAGGAGGAACCTGCGCGGGTGATCATGGCGGCCAGCGCGGATGCAAAGGTCGATTGCGGCAGCCTGCTGCGCGAGGCGCTCGCGGCTTATGGCCTGCGGGGAGGCGGGTCGCCCGGATTGGCGCAGGGCCAGATTCCCCAGGCCCATTTGGACGCGCTCTTCAGCGGCCTCGAAGGCCGTCTCGCGTCACATTAATTGGGAAAATGCTTTAAACTGATGCTGGTTGTTCCCATTTTGTGGGGCTATAGCTCAGCTGGGAGAGCGCCTCGTTCGCAACGAGGAGGTCAGCGGTTCGATCCCGCTTAGCTCCACCAAAAATCAACAACTTGCATTCAATCGCCCGAACCTTTGGGCCTCCGAAAAGGGTACCCTGACGAGGGTCCGATAGACTCTCTTTTAGATCTATGCCGCATGAATCTCCGGCTCCGATTCTATTGAACATGGATGGCAGCTTGATGGATCAATCATTCGCAGATGACATCAACAATCAGGTCCGTTACGTTACTGCCGCTTGCCGTACTTTTGTATGTGAAATGACGCCTGACGATTGTACGCAAGCCGAAACGACTCGTTTCGATTTCGTCGCCAACACTAGGCAAAATGAGCGGTAGAGACTCGGGCCAAAGATATTGATCCGTTACATGCTCATCCTGCCGTGAAGACACACGTACCATTGTTTTCATGATGCGGAAAAAACCTACCCTACCTGCCATCGACGCGACATGACGGCCCTTTGCAGCGGCGGTTGATGGGGCAGAGCTGCCCCAAAGAAATATTACCTGCCAGACTCATCGACCTCTGAGTCAAATTCTTTACTCGTACCGAGCGGTGAAGAGGCGGCGGATCATCTTAGCCGCGGATGTATAAGATGGACTCCAAGATTGCACGAGGAGCAAGAATGTCCCCAATATCAAGAAGAGAATTCATCAAAACGGCCTCGTCGAGCGCAGCTTTGGGCGCGATTCTATCGGCAGGCGGCCGCGTACTGCACGCCGATCCTCTTGGCTTACCCATCGGATGCCAGACATGGCCTGTACGAGCGATGATTGCCAAGGACTTCCCTGGCACACTGAAGGTGCTTGCGACGACCGGATTCCAAACGGTAGAGCTGTGCTCGCCCGTGGGGTATGCCGACTCCGGGTTCGCCGGCCTGAGCAAATACAAGGGATCTGAGATCCGAAATATCTTGCACCAGGAAGGCCTCACCTGCATCAGCAGTCACTTCTCCATGGAAGAACTGAGGAAGAACCAGGACGAGCGCATCTCCTGGGCAAAGGATGTGGGCCTGACTCAAATGCTTGTTGCCAGTCTGGGCGGCCCGAAGAATCCCACGTTGGATGACGTGAAACGGGCAGCCGACGAATACAACCGAATGGGCGAGCGTGCAGCATCGGCCGGGATCGTGCAGGGCCTCCACAACGAAGACTTTGAGCTTGGCAAGGTCGGTGGCAGGCGGACGTATGACTTGCTCTTTGAACTCCTCGATCCGAAGTTGGTCAAGTTTCAGTTCCAGGTTTCGACGATCAGCGACGGCTATGATGCGGCCGAGTACTTTACCAAGTACCCGGGCCGTTTTATTTCCATGCATGTTCAGGGTTGGTCGGCCACGACCCGCAAGATAGTGCCGGTAGGCCAAGGCACTCTAGATTGGAACAAGATATTTACCGCAGCTAAGACAGGCGGCATCAAGAACTACTTTGTCGAGATGGACTTGCCCTTGATGAAGGCCAGCGTCCCCTACCTTCAACATTTGCAGGTGCAGTAAACTTCGCCGCGTGCCAAGTTACCTATGATCCCGTTTTTCAAGCCATGAGGGCATGAAGGCTCAGCAGTCGAATTGCTGCTATCGCGAGTTGACCACCTGTATCTCTCAGAAATGCGGCTGTGATGCCCCTGCGGGCCGGGGCTGAAGTTGGGGTATGGGTGACGGGCTTTCCGGTGCGCTCACCAAAGCTTCGTGCGCCAGCTCCAGTGTCCCTATCTGCCCTCCATCTTGTGCCAGGATGATCAGGCGCACTTCCTCGGTGAGGGGTGGCACGGGCACGATGAATGTTACTGGGGTCTCCGACGCTGCCAGCTTCGCGGGATCCTGACTGTCTGAGAAAATGGAGAGCCGCCGCATCCGCGATGCCAATATCTCCCGCTTCTTAGAGAGGCTTACGGCCTCAACTGTTATATCTGACGTGCTGCGTCCATCATCGGTCGACTGCCAACGTAGATGGGTGGATTTTAGCAGCGTTTTCACCTCTACGGTTTGGCTGTCAGGATGCCGTTCCACATTCACCAGTGACATGCCCAGCGAATCGATGAGAAATCCTGACTGCGCAGCCTCGTCGATCTCGATTGCCGGGTCCACGTGATTTTGAGTTGGACCCGACTTCGAGGTTGGTTCCGGTGCGTAGTAACCGGTCTTCGTCATGGCCCGCAGATTCCGTTCGCGCATTACCACCTCAATCTTCCGGAACTTGCCGTCCTTCTCAACCGCCTGCGGCTGGTAAGTCAACGTGTAGTAGTTCGAGCCTAAGTCCTGTGCTTCGGCTATAGCGCGAACGACGTCGTTGCGATTGTCAAAGAACTTCCCCCCTGTGCCCTTGATGAAGAGGCCGAAATTTACCGTTTTTGCGAACGGGTCGAAGTCTTCAAGGTCTTTTTGTTTCGCTACCTCCCTTACTTCAATCCTGGATAGATCAGGATTCCCAGCCCCCTTCACACCGCCCGGATGAACAAGGAACAGGCTGATACGTGCGTCCACCAGCATGTTCGTCGTGCCATGAGCGAAAAACCCTACATGTCTGTCATAGCTGGGGTCTGCCGGATCCATCTTGATGTTCGGCCCACCTTGCCCGACCCATAAGATATTCTTCCGTCCTGGCGACCCCCTGTTTTGCAATGCGATCTGCTGCAGAGCCTCAATGGATTGCGCTAGTCTCTCATCAGCCCAGTCCCCACCGCGCAGCTTATAAGGTGTTTCCGGTCTTACCTGTTCCAAGGCGGACAGTAGTTTATTCCGGTTGTGGGTGTAAGCCGCAGCCAGGTTGAGCGCGGTATTGTTCAGCACCATGAGTTCCGTCTGCGATGGCAGCCGTTCAGCTTGCAAAAGGAGAAATTGGCGAATCCCATCCCGTGCGTTCGCCGAGTCCCCAGTCGGGGTGTTCAACAAATCGAGCACTAAGATTGTGGTGTTTGTGGAGGCAGTTTCTCTGGTCTTCTCGCTGGCAGCAGGCGCGTCGAAGGAAAATATACGCTGAGGTTTCCCGTTCTCCATGATGGTGAAATTGTCTTTGGTTAGGCCGCTTACGACCGGTTGCCCTTTCCTGTCGACCACTGTGACATCGAGGAACACCAGGTTTGACGTCACCCGGAGTGTCGTGGTGGGAGTCGCATTTTGCGATGTCAGTGAAAGGGAGAGGCCAGTTGCGAGACTGGAGAGGAGCACGACTCGCACCACGGACCGAAGAGTCGGCATAAAGGATTCGCCCTGAAACCCTATCATTCCAGACGATGTTGGATAAAAAACAGTTTCCTTGGGAGCAGGAAGGTGTTTGCCGAGTTCCGTGCCCGGATCGCGGCTAACCCGATCTCCGGAAGTTCACCTGCGCATTCATTCCCCGAGGCGATCGAAGAAGCGACATCTACTGAAATCCTCTTTTCACGGGAACCAAACCGGCGAAGTGCCTGCGAAGTCGGGTTTTCTACAACTTCGACCTGTTGAGATCTGCGAAACCCAGTTGGACTCGCCGATTTGGTCCCTCGTCACTTAGCACAAAACAGTAAGCCTGGAAACTCTAAAAAGTGCAACGACGAATCCTCCGGCGGAGTGCAATAATCTCAAAATGAATTTTCCTACTCGTCACGCCAAGATTAGCTCGATTGCCATCGCCATATTCGCGGCCACCATTGTGATGACCCCCGGAGGGTTGGCGCAGTCCAGCCCATTGCCCGCGCGCGTTCGTCAACCGACTGCGGCCAAGGTTGTGTCCGAGCACATGGCGGCGTTCAATGCCTGCGACTGGAAGCGGCTCATGGCCCAGTTTCCCGACGATGTGGAATTCTTTGCTCCTAACGGAGTAACGGTGCGTGGGCGCAAGGCGCTAGGCGAAATGTTTGCCAAAGTCGTGAAGCCACCAGCCCAGGGGGGAACCTGCGGACTGAACGTCACCACCGAGCACACGTTCGTAGTCGGTGACGTGATCAATGTTCAGTGGCGGGCCGATGCTCCGTTTCTTGCAGAACCCTACCGGGGAGCGGATGCCTATGAGACTAAGGACGGCCTGATGGCCGCCCAGGTCACGACCTTCGATGCCGCTGCATTGAAAATGAAACACTAGCCTGAATTTCTCACAGCCCCCCTGTGTAAGCGATGGTCCAGTAGTGAGATCTCAATCCGTAACAAATGACGGGTGCCCCATATCTGCCCGGTTTTGGCAGATGTGGGATTCCACGGCTGTCCACCGGTCACTCTCTACTGGCAACAGGTCTTCATGTCCATGGTCATCTACACCCTGTACACTCAGGGGTCCGAAGTTTGTGGAATCCCACATCTGCCAAAACCGGGCAGATATGGGGCACCCATCATTCGTTACGGACCAGGCCGTGAGAAATTGAGGCTAGTGCCATCGTTACGCTGCTGCGTCCATCCGGAAAATAACTACGGAGCTTAGCGCGCACTCAATATCAATCGTGCGTGCTGCATCTTCTCCACAGGAGCAGTCGCGGCGCGCACGGTTTTCCGCACAGCAACATGCATCCCCGTTCATTGACATCCCGCCGCGAGGGGGGCACCATTATCGGCAAAGATAATTGCCACCGCGAGGAGCTGCCTTATGCCAACTACTGATGAAGCGATGACGACTGCAATACACAAGCCTGCGCTCGGTGCAGCCGCGGCCGCATTCATGGCCAAGAAACATCAAATGCTGATCGACGGCAAATGGGTTGACGCGCGCAGCGGCCAGACCTTTGCAGTTGAGGATCCCGCGACCGAAGAAATCATCGCCCACGTACCGGCAGGGGATAAGGCGGATATCGATCTTGCGGTCGCCGCCGCGCGCCGCGCCTTCGAGACCGGACCCTGGTCGAAGATCTCGCCCGCCGCGAGACAGCGGCTTGTCTGGTCAATGGGTGACCTGCTCGAACGTCATGCTGACGAGCTTGCCGAACTGGAAGCGCTCGACAATGGCAAGCCGGTGACCAATGCTCGGCGCGATGATGTTGGCGGTTCGATCGAAATGTTCCGCTACATGGCGGGATGGGCGACGCGGCTGAATGGCGAGCAGATTTCGGTTTCTTCCCCCGGGAATTGGCACGTCTACACCATGCGCGAGCCGGTTGGTGTCGTCGGCCAGATCATCCCCTGGAACTTTCCCCTGATGATGGCGGCATGGAAGCTGGCGCCGGCATTGGCCGCGGGATGCACCATCGTGCTCAAGCCCGCGGAGCAGACCCCGCTCTCCGCCATTCGCTTGGGTGAACTGATCACCGAGGCCGGTTTCCCCGACGGCGTAGTGAACATCGTCACCGGATTTGGAGAGACGGCCGGCGCTGCTCTCGCCGAACATCCCGATGTCGATAAGGTCGCCTTCACCGGCTCGACCGAAGTTGGCAAGCTGATTGTCAAGGCAGCAGCCGGCAACTTGAAACGAGTCTCACTCGAACTGGGCGGCAAATCGCCGGCCATCGTTTTCCCCGACGCAGATCTTGACCTCGCCATCGCCGGGACAGCCAGCGCCATCTTTTACAACCAGGGCCAATGCTGCACCGCGGGCTCGCGCCTGTTCGCGCATAAGTCGATCTTCGACAAGATCGTGGAAGGCGTCACTAAGGAGGCGGGCAAACTCAAGATCGGGCATGGTCTCGATCCCTCGGTCAACCTCGGGCCGCTGGTCTCGAAGGAACAGCACACGCGCGTCACCGGCTTCCTTGACTCGGGACGGAAGGAGGGCGCCGAAGTCGTTACCGGCGGCAAGGCCATGGGCAACCAGGGATATTTCGTGGAGCCCACGGTGCTTGCCCGGACCGATCGCACGATGAAAGTCGTGCGCGAAGAAATTTTTGGTCCGGTGGTCTGTGTCCAGTCCTTCGACGATGCCGACCTGGACGCGGTCGCCAAATTCGCCAATGATACCGAATATGGCCTGTCCTCAAGCGTCTGGACGCAGAATCTGAAGGCTGCCCACATGATGGCGCGCAAGATCAGGGCGGGCACGGTCTGCATTAACGCCCATAATTACGGCGATCCCGCCTGGCCGTTCGGTGGTTACAAGCAATCTGGCTGGGGCCGCGAGATGGGCAAGGAAGTCATGGAGCATTACACCGAAACCAAGGCCGTCGCCGCCCGGCTGTGACCATAGCTCCGGTTATTGTGCAGCGGAGAAAGTATTACAGGCGCTCACCTGGCCGCTGTTAAGCCCGCGGTTGAACCATCCCACCCGCTGCTGCGACGAGCCGTGGGTAAATGAGTCGGGGGTCACGTAGCCCCGTGCCATCTTCTGCATACGATCATCGCCCACTGCGGCGGCGGCTTGTAAGGCGGCCGGCACATCCCCTTGCTCGAGAATTTGCCGGTCAGCGGTCGACCGTGCCCACACTCCGGCAAAGCAGTCCGCCTGTAATTCCATAGCTACGGAAAGCTGGTTGCGGGCCCGCGGGTTCTGCTGCTGCATGGCACGCACTTTGCTCTCGATGCCCAGCACATTCTGTACATGATGCCCAATCTCATGTGCAATTACGTATGCCTGGGCAAACTCCCCGGATGCACCGTACTGCTTTAGCTGATCCCAGAACCCGAGATCGAGATACACCTTCTGGTCCGCCGGGCAGTAGAACGGACCGGTTGCCGATTGCGCTGTACCGCATCCCGACTGCGTATAGTCGCGGAAAAGCACCAGCTTCGCCCTTGGGTAGCGGATATTCTCCCGGGCCAGAATCCGCGTCCAGGTGTCCTGCGTATCGCCCAGCACGAAAGAGGCTAGCTGCGCGGAACGGTCTTCCTGCGGTGACGCAGCCCGTGGCGCGCCCTGCTGCACATGCGTCGCACCGCCGCCGGAAAAATAAGCGCCAATGTAGTTCCGGCCGGTCACCAGGCTGACCACCAGCAAGATGAGAAAGCCCACTATCCCGAGCCCGCCCCCGCCGAAGCCGCCGCCTGACTGGCCTCGCCGATCCTCAACGTCGCTACTAAGACCACCAGGAGTCCAACGCATAGAGTGCTACGAGTGTAGAACGAGCCCGCCGAGCCGGAAGGAAAATATGCGCAATTTTCATTTTCCTGGACGCTAAGGTTTTGTTCCGCCGCAAACATTCGAGGTGGGATCTGCGTCCATTCTTATACTTCCGGTCTTTCGGTTGGGCACGCGGCAACGACACGTCGAAAAGGAGGCGAACGTGAACGCATCGATCTTGATCGTGGGAGACGACCCGGTTCTCCTGCATACACGCGCCGAGCTGCTGCGGGATTGGCGCATAGTGGGCGCAAGTTCACGGGAGGCCAAAGAAGCCGTCCTGGCGCAGGCTTACGATCTCTTGATCTTCTGTCAAACTGTGCAGGAGAAGGTAGTAAGAAGCCTGATCGACCAGGCTTTGCAGGTGCACCCTGAATCCAGGATATTGACGATTCGCTCAGCAGATGAGTGGCGGCATCTGGGATCACCGACGTACGAGGTGGAGCTGAACAACCCGGGCGGGTTGCGTTCCACAGTGGCTAAAATTCTGGACGCTTGCCCGACCCCCGCTGGAGTGTGAAGCCTTACTGGATTCCTTACATGAAGGCCAGCGCGATGCCCAGGAGCACGGCCAGCACGTGAAAACCGAAGGCGCGCAGAAAACGGCTGGTGGTTCCGGTTCCGTCGGCTAGAGCCGTTGCCGATCCGTCGGGAAGCTGCGCGTTGTCAGGGTTGACAGGGGCGGGGGGGACCATGCAAACCTCTTTCCGTTCCTGAGATTATCGACGGATTCAGCGGAAAGTCAGCGCCTTCGATCTACAACCTTTAGTGCAGGTACCGTTCTTGTGCAGGGAGAGATCGCTTACTTGTTGACGGACATATCTGGCAACTCCTCACCCTGCTTCGGCAAAGCGGCCACAGGATAGGGACTGATGCGCGCCGGCATCGCGGGTGCACCTGGTCCCCCACTGGGTTCGGCGTCGGGTTCTATCAGCCAAACCCTTCGGTCGGGATAGTGGCGCACCAGCCGCACATTCCAGGCGGGCTTCAGTTCGCGCGCCCAGATCACTTTCTGCTGGTCGATTTCGGCCAGGTTCCACACCCATTCGTAAAGCACATCATGGTCGGGTCCATAGCGGACAATGGCCAGTTGCTTGCCGGGTTGTTGTTCCAGAAATTTCTCCGCCGCAGCCCGCACCTCCAGACGATTCTCGTAGGAGGACCAGTTGAAAGGTGACTCGCCGTCCACATGAACATGAAAAACAGTCAATACGGTGCAGACCAGGAAGAGTAAGCCGCACCCCAGGGAAAGGTTTACGACCATCGCCCTGCCCGTCCCCGAGCTCCGGCGCCAGGTGGCCAAGGAGCGCATACCCACAGCGACCAGGACAAAGGCAGGTGCTACGAATGGGGCCTCGTAGGTTGGCATGTGGAAGGTGGTGAGCAGGGAGCAAAACGCTCCGCAAAGGAGCATAACCATAAGCAGACGCAGGCTTGGCTTCAGGCGCGCGTGGGCGAGCAGCCATGCTGCCCAGGCATACCAGATCAACGTCACCGGAAGGGCATGGCCGAGGAGAATGGCAATCAAACCTGTAGTTAGAAAAAGCCCGTCGGTGATCATGCGCCGCCCTGCGACTGGTTGACGGTCTTTAGTAATCAGCAAGGGTATGAGGAACGGCAACAGCAGCAGTGGCCGGAGATAGATGCTCAGAAACTGAACGGGCCGCTCAATCACGCGCAGGATTCCAAGGGCAACGTTTTGCCGCAGGTGGCTCCAGAAGTACATCTCCCACACGGTATTGAACTGTTGGGTTTGCCGAGAGTAATAGATGGGCACCGTCTTACGGAGCGGTTGCCACAAGAAAGAAGGGACCACCGACTGCTGCTGCCGCCACAATTGGTATGCGGAGAGGGCCATGTGCCCGGTATTGGCAAAATTGTCGTAAGCGAGCCAGGCAAAGAAGACAAACAACATGCCGGTAATGGGCAGCAGAGTGCGCGCGAGGAGGAAGCGGCGCTCGCTCCAATCCGCAGACCTTATCCACCACCTCAGCAGCGCAATCGCCGCTGGCAGTACCAGCACCAGTCCCTCAAAGGGCCGGGTGGAAGCAAGCAGGCAGCACCCCGCGCCAAACCACCAGGCGTCGCGCATTCTCTGCCGGCTCAGCAGGCGGGGGAGCGCGCCTACCACCAGCGCTCCACCCAGCGCGATCACCGATCCGCCCCAATAGGAGTTGGTCCAGTAAGTAAAGACGCCAAATCGAATGGCGAAAATGAGGGCAGTGAGCAGTGCCCAGGCGGGGCGGGTCCAAGCGCGTAACATCCAGTAAAACGCCCCACACATCAGCCCCACGCTCAGGCAAACACCGAGCCAAGGCGATCCAAAAAGCACTTGGCCCAGGCACAGGAACACCGCCTGGCCCGGTGGCCGCGCGGAGGCGTAGTGAGGAGTCTGTATCAACTGGACGTTGTCAAAAAAGACCGCCATGGGATGGGTTGGGTTGGCCAAACGGCCGTGGGCCAAGGTATCTGCACCCAACAGGTAGCTGAACTCCTCCTGGATCTGCGGTTGGGGTACGGGGATCCAGGCCAACAGGGCGAAGCGAAGCAGCAAGGGGAGCGCTGCCACCAGCAAGGCAGAGAAGTAGGGGCGTCTGGCTATGCGCCGCAAGTGGTGCAGGGTACGCGAATAGACCCGCTGGCTGATGCGGGGTGCTCGGAAAGCCAGCAGCAGGCTAAGCAGAGTAACGACGAGCTCGAGCACATAGAGCCAATGTGCACTCATCTGCAACGCGTGCCAGCTCCGTTAGCGAACCATTCATGGAATGGCATAAGGAGATCGTTCAACCTTCGTCGTGCAGATGGTCTGTCCTGGTCCGGCTCTCCGTCTCGCCCAGGCGAAGCACGCTTAGAAAGCAACTGGCAAAGGCGATCTCGACGCCGAGCAGCATGGCGCAAGCGGAAGGCAGAGTGATGCGCAACATCCCACTGGTGTTCAACTCTCCAAAGCCAGTCAGGCGCCAGATCTGCACACCGTAGAGCGCCGCGGCAAGGCCAGTTAGAGTCAGCAAGGCTCCTACCATCAGGCCTCGCTCGAGGTTTACGTAGCGCAGCCATTTTTCCATCCATGGACGCCGCGGGAGCAGACCCGCCATGACGCCATACAATTTGGCGAAACAGGCAAAGACGATTGCCTGGAAGCCGATCAAAATTGCTCCCAAGGTATAGACCAGCGTGTCCACGTCGAAAGAGACCCCACCGATGTGACGCCGCTGGGGCAGCAGCCATAAGCTCCCACCCAGCCCCAGCGCCATCAGCAGCAGGCCGGGGTAGAGAAAGAGCCAGCGCGGACTATGGAGGAAGAGAAAGCGAAGGCCGCGCCAGCCGTCCCGCCAGGTGCGGAGATGCGGACTGCGGCTGCGGCCATCGGGCGAGAGGGTGGTGGGTACCTCCTCTATACGCATCCCAGCTAGCGTCGCCTTAACCACCATCTCACTGGCGAACTCCATGCCCGTGGTCGAGAGGTGCATCCGCTCAAAGGCATCCTTGGTCAAGCCGCGCATGCCGCAGTAGAAGTCGCCGCATTTGGCGCCAAAGATGAGCCGGCCCAGGAAGCTCAGGGCGGGATTGCCCAGATAACGGTGCAAAAAGGGCATAGCACCGGGAGCGATCCCGCCCTTGAAGCGGTTTCCCATGACCAAGTCTGCCCCGTGGCGCAGCGGCCCAACGAATCTAGGTACGTGCGCGAAGTCATAGCTGGCGTCAGCATCGGCCATGATCAGGTAGCGGCCATAGGCCTGGGAGAACCCGCCCATCAGCGCCGCGCCATATCCGCGACGCCGAATGGAGAGCAGGCGGGCCCCAAAAGCGATCGCAATCTCGGGCGACCGGTCGGTGCTGCCGTTATCGGCAACCACGACTTCCCCATCGATACCGGCTTCACGCATCGCGGTGTGCGCCTTCTCGATACAACTGGCAAGCGTCTCCGCCTCGTTGAGGCAAGGGATTACGACGCTCACTTCACAACGGCGATGCGACGATTCAAGCAAACGGATACTTTCCAGGCACTAGGATAAAGGAGCAGCTGGTACGAGCATAAGGCATCTCCAAGCATGTACTACATCATTGGTTCCGGGCCTAGCGGGGTGTCGTGTGCATACGCATTGCTGCGCCAGGGCCGTAAGGTCACCCTACTCGATTCGGGGATGGAGCTGGAGCCCGCCCGCAGCCGGCAGCTGGTAGAGTTGCAGTCGATTCCGCCGGAGCAATGGGGTCCGGGCGAGCGGGCATTCCTGAAAGAAGGCATGGGAGCCGACACTAGGGGCATCCCGGTCAAACTGGCCTACGGCTCGGACTTCCCCTATCGCGGAGTTGCCGGCGCGACAGAGATCCAATTGGAGAAGGCCAGCGTCGCTACCTCCTATGCACAGGGCGGATTCAGCAATGTATGGGGATCTGCCGTGCTGCCGTATCGCCAGAGCGACATCGAAGACTGGCCGATCGAGGAAAATAAGCTGGCCAGGCACTACCGCTCGGTCTTTCAATTTATGCCGTTGGCCGCTCGCCGGGACGGTCTGGAGAAGCAGTTTCCTCTCTATGCTCAGAGCTACGAGCCCTTGCAAATGAGCCGCCAGGCTGCTGCCATGCTGCGCGACCTGGACCGGCACGCGAGCAGCCTGGCCGGAAAAGGAGTGCAGTACGGAGCGGCTCGCATCGCAGTGCACGCGCGACAGAATGGCCACGATTGTGCGCAATGCGGGCTCTGCATGTACGGCTGCCCCTACCAATTGATCTATTCCACGCGCACCACCCTGCGGCAACTACAACAGAATCCTGACTTTCATTATGTTTCCGGTTTTCACGCGACGCGGGTTGAGGAATTCGGGGAGCAGGTGAAGATAAGCGGCAGGTCCTTGCCAGGGCAAGCACACCAAAGTTTCATGGGGGAGCGGGTCTACCTAGCCTGCGGCTTTCTTGAGACTACGGCGCTGTTGCTGCGTTCGCTCGACGCTTATAACCGCGCCATCCCGGCATCGGACTCGCAGTACTTCCTGCTGCCCTTGTTGCGATTTCGGGGCATGGCCGGGGTGCGCACCGAGTCTCTGCAAACGTTGGCCCAGCTTTTCCTCGAAATCAACGATCCCACCGTAAGCCCCTACACCGTCCACCTGCAGACTTACACCTACAACGATCTCTTCGCAGTGGCTGTCCGTTCCGCATTGTGGGGGGTGGGTAGAGTCCTGCCCACGACCGGGTTGCTTTCACGGCTACTCTTGTTTCAGGGCTATTTGCACTCGTCGCAGTCCGGCCGCCTGGCGATCGAGCTCCGCCGGCTACCCTCGGGAGACGATCTGCTGCACGTCTCGGCCATCGAGCAGCCGGAAACCAGGCGGCAGATTGGGGCGCTCATCCGAAAGCTCTTCACTATGGCGGGCGATCTGCGTGCTGTGCCGATGCCATCGCAACTGCGGGTTGGCGCTCCCGGCCGGGGTTTTCACGGCGGCGGCAGCCTGCCCATGCGCCGGCAACCTCAAGGGCTGGAGACGGATGTGTTTGGCCGGCCGGCGGGCCTGCGGCGCATTCATGCGGTGGATTCGTCGATCTTCCCTTCGATCCCCGCAACCACCATCACCCTGACCGCGATGGCCAATGCACACCGTATCGGTGACGAATGGGAGCACTACGCATGAGCCGCGTTTGTGGTTTGACCGGCGCCCACGGATACGTGGGTTCGGCTTTACGCCGCGGTCTGACCGCCGCAGGCTGGACCGTGGTCTCTTTATCGCGAAGAGAAAAGGTGGCCGAGGATGAGATTCGCTGGTCGCTCGATGAGGCGTCCGGTTCGGGGCCAAATACCCTCCGCGAAGAACTGCGGCGCCGCGAGATATCGGCGGTGGTGCACGCTGCCTGGGATCTTCGCCTGGTG
>Ga0302325_10019656_pt1 | contig 14191 bp, 10 predicted proteins | sample Palsa_T0_2_FD_201948 | JGI IMG/M metagenome (GOLD analysis project Ga0302325, IMG submission 201948) | Peat permafrost microbial communities from Stordalen Mire near Abisko, Sweden - Palsa_T0_2 | ecosystem: Environmental > Terrestrial > Soil > Palsa > Peat permafrost | place: Sweden: Abisko... | reverse complement strand
TTCAGGTTGCCGCCGATGAGTTGGCCGTCGGATGATCCGGGCCGGTTTTGTTGTCGTGCGGGCGCCGTGTATTGCATTTTTTCTCCGCTCAATGCCTGGCGGATAGAAAGGATAGAGGCGACCTGTGCCGGTTCGGCTTTTGCCCAGTCATCGGGAAAGCTGTTGCACATCTTTGAGTGGATGGAGGCAATGTGCAAATTACTATAGATATGGCAGAGCAGGACGGTGATATCGCTAAAGCCGATGATCCACTTGGGGGTTTGCAGCAAGGGAGAAAAATTCAGCTGGTCGATGATATGAACGGCGCCATATCCACCCCTGGCGCAGAGGATGGCTTTGACTTCCGGGTCATCGAGCATTTGTTGAAAATCGGCGAGTCTTTCGGCGTCGGTGCCCCCGTATATAAAGTCTTTTTTCCCAACGGTATTGCCGGCTTTTGTTTTAAATCCCCAGCTTTCGATCTGCTGAATGGCGGGCTGGATTTCCTTTTGGGTGATATCGCCGGCGGGGCAGGTGATACCGATGGTATCGCCGGTCTTCAGATAAGGGGGGATCAGCAGGGGTTGAGGGGATTTCCCCTTTGTCTCACGGACATGGGGAAATCGATCTGCTTGGAACAGACCAGGCGCGATGCCGCTGACGGCGAGCATGGAGGAAAGAAAGTTTTTTCGATTCATATTCTAGAAATCAACAGGATTCTTTTTAAAAAAAGCCCGGAACATAGATGCATATTCGGCATGGTCAGCGGTGAATTCCGAAGCAATCTTCCTTATTTGATTCACTGCCCTTTGTCGAATTTCCGCAGTTGTGGCCGGAATATCTATTGCCAAATCGTATAACATTCTAATCAATCCTAACTTTTCGCGTCGTCTTTCATTTAGCGATTCCCTATCCAGGCCCAATTTTCCAATGGTTTGAGCACCCCTAAGATTACCATCGATCGGAAAAGGTATTTCCTCTTTAAATTCAATAAATTTCTCAGGATCTTCTGTGTCAGGTTTAACAAAAATCGGAGATTCATCTTTTAAAGGATGGGCGTGGGAAATTGCTCTTTTTGTGTTATCGGATAAAGGAAAATAATTCCTTTTGTGCCTCTGGTTACAAATTTCACAGGAAAGAAATAAGTTATCCCAATCATAAGCCAGCCAATAATATCCTGGCCGATTTAACTTTTCGTCCTCTTGTATCCATCCTGCCTTAGGTCTGTAATGCTCGACATCTCCGTAACTAATGTGTGCGATTTTTGCTTCGCAAAAGCAGCATTTCCCGTCTTGAACTTTGCGGAGCAAGTTTTTAACATCAATGTGGCCAAAGATATTATTATCGAACTCGAAGACGGTATTGCCTTCAATATATTGAGCACACAAAGCCGATGTTTCGGCTACACCTTGGCCCGCCAATATAGAGGGTATAAGCACACTATGCTTCTTTTTGAGCTGAATCATACGGCCTATTTATTCTTTTTGTTTCTTTAGGTATTCCGCTGCTTCCTGGACGATATTCATGGCCTCGATGTCATTGTAAGTGTAGGCTACCGGTAGACGGTTAGCGAAGGAATTCAATTCATTAAGTCTGGCATTTTCTTCTTTGGTTAGCATAGCTTTTGCCAAGAGCTGTTTTCTTTCTTCTAATTTCTGTTCTGTCTCTGTACCTCTGGCACTTTCGAGGCCAAAAAGGTCGCTGGTCAGTATTTGGTCAATCCGCCAATTCTGAACGGATTTAAAATCGTTGTCAATGACCACCTGGTCGCCGTCCTTTCTAAGTAAAACGATATTGGCATCCTTTGGCGCAGATTGAACAATCAACGGGCTATGCGCCGTAACGATAAATTGAGTTTGAGGAAATTTTTCCGATAAATAATCGAATATTTTTCGCTGCCACTTAGGGTGAAGGTGAAGATCGATCTCATCGACAAGGACAATAGCCGGTTCAGCAAGCGGATTTTGGCTATCGGGATAGCGTTCGAACATGCGGGCTGCAAGGTCAACCATCCAGGTTACCATCGTCTTATATCCCAAGCTCAATTGCTGTATCGAGACCCAGCCGAAGGGCGTTTGAAATTCAACAGTTGATTTAAGGCTTTCCTTTGTGGGCTCGGTGAAACGAATATCCTCAATATCCGGTAACAGATCGATCAGGATTTGTTTTACCTGGTCCCTTTTTTCAATTGCGAACATTTGCACAGGAGAATCCTTACTGGCAGCATAATCTAATTGCAATAGCCATTCTTCTGCGTTAATGAGGTTCGCTTCATCATTGAAAATTGTTTCCGAGTTACTTTCCATCAGGTTTGACAAAGAGCTTAGGCCCATTTTCCGGTTAGCTCCGTATCCAAAGCATTTCAATCCTTTCAATCTGCTGTCAGTATGCTTTGTGAAATCAAAGAAAAGATTTCGATAAAAAGCGAATTTAACTACCTCGCTAAAATCGTTCATCTCCGCGCTTTCTTCAGGATTCCAAAAAATATTCAGACCAATTTGGCATTCCCCATTGTATTCATCGTCAATATTAACCGCAGGGAATGGGTCTCCCGAAGAAAATAATCCTCTTGGTGAGTATATTTTGAAATTACCGGCTTTAGATTCTTTCATTTCGCAACCGGCCAATAAGGCGATCAGGCTCGATTTACCTGTTCCATTATCGCCTAAAACAACCGTCCATTTTTTCCAATTACCCTTTCCATCCGATAAATCGAGAACTTGATAATTGGTAAAGCACCTATAATTCCATAAACCCAGTTTCAAAAAATAAACCGGCTCACTCATTTTGCTAAATTATTTTGCTAAAGTTACGATTTTCAAAACGCCAAAGAAAAGAAAAATAAAGGCAAAAAAAAGACAACTTCAAGCAGGGCCAAAGTTTTTTCGGTTCATCTTAACAATTGAATTAATATTGTTGCGGCAAAAAAAAGTTCAAAATTTAATTTTTTGCCGCAACATGGCTGATGTCTTTGAATCGGACTCTGTCCGATTTGGGTTGCGGCAAAAATAGCCGTTGGGGCGCGGCTTAAAATTACTACTTTTAATACATGCGTTCTTTATTGGCAGTCTTAACGTTATTAGTGTCGGCAGGTATAGGGCGGGGATTGCAGGCGCAGGATCTGAGCGGGCAATGGACAGGGACGGTTATCGACAACGGGTCGGAAGCGAAACAAAAAATCGTTCTGACGATCACGGAGGGTGATTCGGCCATTGCCGGCGTACTGCATTGGTTTTTTCCTGAAACGCAATATATCCGGCACATTATTATCAGCGGGCGATATTATGGCAGGGATTCGATCCTGACTATCCGGGAGGACAGTGCGATCAATATGGGGGCGAATGGCGCCGGCGGGGACTCGGCGGGGGGCGGTGCGGGTGCGGCGGGTGCAGGTGCGGGTGCGGGTGCAGCGGGTGCGGGTGCAGCGGGCTTCCACATTCTTTATTACCGGCGGACGCCGGGGCACAGGGATGTGCTGGAAGGTTATTGGGCGGCTGCGACCGGTCCGCTCTCCGGAAAAGCGACAGGGCTTGCGATCCGGCTGGAGAAAAAGGCGCCCCCGTTTATTCCTATCGTGTTGCCTGCTCGCAAGAAAAAAGATTCCGTTCAGCTAAAGGCCTTGCAGGACAGGCAGACGCCCGTAGTGGCGACTATCCCTATCCGGGGAACCGATACCGTCCGTATCACGCTATACGACAATGGCGAAATTGACGGCGATTCTGTCAGCCTGTATCTCAATAATGAATTACTATTGCAGCACTACAGGCTAACGGCTGAGGCAAAAGTGTTATTGGTGCCCATCGATAAGAGTCTTCCGGTCAACCGCCTGGTTTTGTTTGCGGAGAATCTGGGTACGCTGCCGCCGAATACTGCGCTGATGGAGGTGACCGTGCATGGGAAGACTTACGAATTGTTCCTGTCTACCGACTACAAAAAAAATGCCTCCGTGGAGTTCCTGATGCAGGAATGAGGTGGGCTGCGGCGGAGTTTGCTTTGCAGGAGTGCGTCAAAGGGCGTAATTTTGCCGCGGATGGACCGGAGGTCCGCATATCCAGCACATAATTATGACGAATCAACCGAAACGATACCTGGTTACGGCCGCCTTGCCCTATGCCAATGGGTTAAAGCATATTGGCCACCTGGCAGGAGCTTACCTGCCGGCGGATATTTATGTGCGGTACCTGCGGGCCCAAAAGCGGGATGTGGTTTTTATTTGCGGCAGCGATGAACATGGAACGGCGATCCCAATTCAGGCAATTAAGGAAGGTGTGACGCCCCGGGCCATTATCGATAAATACCATGGCCTCATCAAGCAGAATTTTGCCGATCTGGGTATTTCTTTCGATATCTATCATCGTACCAGTGAGCCTATTCATCACGAGACCACGCAGGAATTTTTTACGGACCTGAATAGCCGGGGAGAGCTCATCGTGCAGGAAAGCGAGCAGTATTATGATGAGGAAGCAAAGACCTTTTTAGCGGACAGGTATATTGTGGGAACATGCCCGGTATGCGGAAACACAAGGGCATATGGGGATCAGTGTGAGAATTGCGGGACCTCATTAAGTCCCGAGATGCTGCTTAACCCGCACAGCACGTTGAGTGGTAAACCGCCGGTGAAGCGCAGTACGCGACACTGGTACCTGCCCCTCGATAAGCATGAAGCGTTTTTACGCGAGTGGATATTGACGGAACATAAGGATGATTGGCGGGCGACAGTGGTGGGACAATGTAAGAGCTGGATCGACGGCGGCCTTCAGCCCAGGGCGGTGACGCGTGATCTGGACTGGGGGGTAAAAGTGCCGCTGCCGGAGGCGGAAGGGAAGGTATTGTATGTATGGTTCGATGCCCCGATCGGTTATATCAGCGCCACGCGTCAATGGGGGATCGATGCGGGGAAGGATTGGAAGCCTTACTGGTACGATAAGGATACCAAGCTGGTGCATTTTATCGGCAAGGACAATATCGTCTTCCATTGCATCATCTTCCCGATCATGCTAAAGCTGCATGGGAATATCTTACCGGATAATGTTCCGGCCAATGAGTTTATGAACCTGGAAGGGGATAAGATGAGCACCAGCCGGAACTGGAAGCTGGACATGCAGGACTATATCGATGACTTTATAAAAAAAGAAAATGGCGGCCCGCAGCTGGCGGACAGCCTGCGGTATTACCTGACGACGATTGCGCCGGAGACGAAGGACAGTGAATTTACCTGGAAGGGGTTCCAGGAGGCGAATAACAGCGAGCTGGTGAGCAAGTTCGGAAATTTTGTCAACCGGGTCTTTGTGCTGATGCACAAGCTTTGCAATGGCAAGGTGCCGCCGCTGCATGCGGAGCGGATGGATGAAACGGACAAGGAGATGGTTGCCGCTATCCAGGCGACTCCCGGGAAAGTGGAGAAGCTATTGGAAGAATACCGGTTCCGTGACGCCTTGTTCGAAGTGATCATGCTATCGGACCTGGCTAATAAATATATGCAGAAGAAGGAGCCCTGGATCGTGACCCGCACGCTGGCGGATACGCCCGGGAATCAGCAGCTGATCGATAACTGCTTGCATCTCTGTTTGCAGGTCACCGCCAACCTGGCTATTCTTATCAATCCTTTTCTGCCTTTTACTGCCCGGAAGATGTTGCACCTGATGAAGGTGGTGGAGAAAATGCTGGACTGGGAAAATGCGGGAAAGCTAAAGCTGTTGAGCGTTGGATATAGTTTGCGGGCGCCGGAGCTGCTGTTCCGCAAGATCGAGGATGCGGAGGTGAGGGAGCAGATAGAGAAATTGCAGGCGGCATCTGCGGTCAGGCAGGTGGCGGAGGCCGGGGTTGCGGCGGGAGGCGGGGTTGCGGCGGGAGGCGGGGTTGCGGGGGGAGGCGGGGTTGCGGGGGGAGGCGGGGTTGCGGGGGGAGGCGGGGTTGCGGGGGGTGAGCCGGTCGCCAAGGCGGAGATCGTTTATGATGATTTTGCCAAGCTGGACCTGCGGGTCGGGACTATTCTCTCCGCGGAAAAGGTGGAGAAGGCCGATAAATTACTTAAACTAAACATTGACCTCGGCAGCGAGCAACGAACGATCGTTTCGGGGATAGCCCAGCATTTTAAGCCGGAAGAGATTCTTGGCCGCCAGGTGGTGGTCGTAGCCAATCTTGCCCCCCGGAAAATGCGGGGGATTGAAAGCAACGGGATGATCCTCATGGCAGAAGACCCTGCCGGCCGGCTGCATTTTGTCCATCCGTCAGACCAGATCCAGGCCGGCTCGGGTGTAAGCTGATTCCTGCGGCGGCGCGGAAGTGAGCCGGACGGTACTGCCATTTTTGGCTTTTGGACGAGTCAAAGCCTAAGTGTTAATACTTATTTTTCCGGTTGATATACTTAACCCCGCTTCTTGTCGTTTACGTAATGACCAACGAGGACGGACCAAAATCTAATATCAAATTGTGCTATGAAACAGACCCTTCCATACAGCATCCTGCCCTATAATCGCTATAGTTCATTTTACCAGGAGAGAGAGTCTTTCTACCGGAGTTTCATCAATCAATACTATCTGGATTTCGCGCATCAGCAGCTGGCCCAGGAGCATTATGAGCCTTACCTGACCAAGACCTTAATAGCGCCGCACGATATACAATTCGGCGCCACTCCCCGCAGGGTTATCTGGAAAATAGGCATGCCTTCATTCCAGGTAAAGGATATAAACGACTTCAAAGATCATAAAATATTGTTTTACCGGACTAAGCTCCTTCGCCAGAAGGCGCTGATACAATTCCACTTTATCAATAGCTTCTTCTATTATTCTCAATTAAGCTTTCTTTCCTTTACGGAAAAGACCAACAGCATCCTTTTCAATTCTATCCGGGGTAAGTATGAGTGTCCGGGTTCTTATCAGGAACAGGACAAGGTTCATATGACGGATATCTGCGGCAATAAGCTGATCATTGAAAAGGGTGTCTATCTTACTGTCAGCTATATCACGGGTGAAAATTATCCCCGCCTGCTTATGGAAGAGCAGATCAAGTATCGCGATGAGCTGGTGAATAAGGCGGACAATTACGAAATCGACAGATTAAGCAAAATCCTTTAGGGCGGCGGTGCGCGACGGTGCGTGGTGCGTAGTGCGCGGCTGTGCTTGATGCGCGGTGTGTGAGCATGCGGGCGCCTGTATGCGGCGGTGTACGGACGGTAATGATTTTTTCACTACCTTAGCTCCAAATAGTTGTTTAACTAACTAATTGAAGATCATGAACCGTATCATCAAAAAAGTGGCCGTATTGGGAAGTGGTGTTATGGGCTCAAGGATTGCCTGTCATTTTGCCGGCATCGGCATCCAGACGCTTTTGCTGGATATCGCTCCGAAGGAGCTCACGCCGGCGGAAGCCGCCAAAAACCTACCTCTCGATCATCCGGCTGTCCGCAACCGGATCGTCAACGAGGCGTTGACGGCAGCGATCAGGAGCAACCCCTCCCCCCTCTATACAAAGGATGTTGCGGACAAGATCGTGACCGGGAATTTTACCGACAACATGAAAGATATTGCCGGCTGCGACTGGATCATCGAAGTGGTAGTGGAGCGGCTGGACATCAAGCAGCAGGTATTTGCGGAAGTGGAAAAATACCGCCGGACGGGAACGCTGATCACCTCCAATACATCGGGTATCCCCATTCATCTGATGGCAGAAGGCCGGAGCGAGGACTTTAAAAAACATTTCTGCGGCACCCACTTTTTTAATCCGCCCCGCTATCTGCGCTTGCTGGAGATCATCCCCACTCCTGCCACGGATCCGGCCGTCACGGAATTCCTGCTGCATTACGGGGATCTCTACCTGGGCAAGACCACGGTACTTTGCAAGGATACGCCGGCCTTTATCGCCAACCGGATAGGCGTCTATGGTATTATGGCGATCTTCGGTCTGCTGGATAAATTGGAGTTGACGATCGATGAGGTGGATGCGTTGACGGGTCCGCTGATCGGCCGGCCCAAATCGGCGACTTTCCGGACGGCGGATGTGGTCGGGATCGATACCCTTGTAAAAGTGGCGAAGGGGGTGGCCGAGAATTGCCCGGATGACGAGCAGCGGGCAGCGTTTGCCATTCCGGCCTGGCTTGACAAAGTAGTAGAAAATAAATGGCTGGGAGATAAGACAGGACAAGGGTTTTTCAAAAAGACCAAGGGGGCGGGTGGCGAAAAAGAAATCCTGACCCTGAACCTGAAGACCCTGGAATATGGACCAAGACAGCGGCCCAAATTCGCGTCGGTGGACGCGGCTAAACAAGTGGACGATCTGCGGGCGCGACTTAAGATGCTGGTACAGGGCACGGACAAGGCGGGAGAATTTATCCGGCAATTCCATTACGGGCTTTTCTCTTATATCTCGTTCCGGATCCCTGAGATCTCCGATGAGCTCTACCGGGTTGATGATGCGATGATGGCGGGCTTTGGCTGGGAGATCGGCGCGTTCGAGAGCTGGGATGTGTTTGGGGTAGAGCGGATGATCAAACAAATGAAGGAAGCCGGTTATGGGGTGGCGGCCTGGGTAGAAGAGATGCTGGCGGCCGGCATGAAAACATTCTATAAGATAGAGAACGGCAAGCGGCTCTGTTATGATGTAACAAGCAAGGTCTATAAGCCGTTGCCCGGCGGGGATGCTTTCCTTGTCATGAAGAACTTTGAAGGCCAGACGGTATGGAAAAACAGCGCTTGTCATCTGTATCATCTGGGTGATGAGGTGTTAGGGCTGGAATGGAATACGAAGATGGGTACGATCGGCGGGGAGGTGCTGGAAGGGATCCAGCGGGGGATCGGTATCGCCGAAGAAAAATATAAGGGTCTCGTCATTGCGGGCGATGGTCCCAATTTCAGCGTGGGCGCCAATGTAGGATTGATCTTTATGCTGGCCATCGAGCAGGATTATGATGAGCTTGACATGGCGGTCCGGCAGTTCCAGGGCACGATGATGCGGGCCCGTTATTCGGCGGTGCCGGTGGTAGTAGCCCCGCATGGAATGACCCTCGGCGGCTCCTGCGAGCTCAGCCTGCATGCGGACCGTGTCGTGCCGGCAGCCGAATCCTATATCGGTCTGGTGGAACTGGGGATCGGAGTGATTCCCGGCGGTGGTGGAACAAAGGAATTTACGATGCGGGCAGCCGACGAGATGCATGTCGACGAACCGGATACGATCACGTTAAAGGACCGGTTCTTTACGATTGCTACGGCGAAGGTATCCACTTCGGCCTATGAAGCCTTTAGCCTGGGGATACTGAGAAAAGGTCAGGATATCGTCAGCATCAACCAGGGGCGCCGGATCGCCGAAGCCAAGAGTTCCGTTATCGAACTGTACAATGACGGCTATACGATGCCCGTACCGCGGAAAGATGTAAAAGTATTGGGGCGTTCGGCTCTTGGGGCCTTGTATGCGGGCATCCATTCCATGTGGCGGGGGCATTATGCTACCGATCATGACGTCGTGGTAGCCAAAAAGCTGGCCTATGTGATGTGCGGCGGCGATCTGAGCGAGCCGACGTTTGTCAGCGAGCAATATATCCTGGATCTGGAGCGGGAAGCATTCTTAAGCCTCTGCGGAGAAAAAAAGACCCTCGAACGAATACAGAGTGTGCTGAAAGGCGGCAAGCCCATCCGGAATTAACGGAACCAGTGGGCTAATCCATGGATAAACGATCCCACAAGCGGATGAATGACTCTCCCGGATGACTGAAAAAGCATATTTTAGTAGCATGAACTATTTCTCATTCATCGGTGCGGCGGCTTTTGCTTTGGGGATTTGGGACCGGCCGGCGGTGCGTCCGGGGCAAGCGGTCACCGTGAACGATACGTCTTACAGGTTAAATGGAAATATAAAGGGCCTGGACACGGGATGGGTTTTTCTCTATCATCCGGGGGATGAGCCTACCGATTCGGTAAGGATAAGCCGGGGGCAGTTCAATCTTGCCGGGGCAGTCACCGAACCGGAATTCTGTCACCTGGTGTTCAGAAAGCTGAATGGCGATAATATATATAGCATGGGCTTTTTTTTGCAGGCGGGAGTCCTGGGCCTGGCGGGAATTAAGGATTCAGTCAGCAGTTTCGTATCCAGCGGGGCGCCGATCCAGGAAGAATATCTTCGGTTCTCGAAGTGGGTCGACTCGTTGGTTGACTGGTCGGCGTGGGGACGCGCCAAAGATGAAGCCGTGAAGGCAAAAAAAAATCCGGTGATGGACAGTCTTAACGTAGCAGCCGGGTTAATGGGCAAGCGGCAGGAACAGCTCGTAAAAGAATATGCCGGAACCCATCCTTCTTCTTACGTAGCCGTCGAGGAAGTGTTGAATTACTTCAGCTACAATCCGGATGCCGATACGCTGCAAAGTCTCTACAACGGATTTACATCTTCCCTGCAGTCCTCTCATTTGGGTCAGAAGCTGAAAAACATCCTGGACCGCGCCTTACTGACGGGCATCGGCCGGCCTGCCCCCGGGTTCACGCAGGTCGATAGCAGGGGAACCCCGATCGCGCTATCCTCTTTCAAAGGCCGGTATGTGCTGGTGGACTTCTGGGCCAGCTGGTGTGGCCCGTGCCGGGAAGAGAATCCGAATGTGCTGAAGAACTATCGCCAATATCATTCCAAAGGCTTCACCGTTTTGGGTGTCTCCCTGGATGATAAAAAAAGCGATTGGCTGGAGGCCGTCAAAAAAGACGGGCTGCCCTGGGTGCAGGTATCCGATCTGAAGGGATGGAAGAATGAAATAGCGGTCTTATATGGCGTGGAGGGGATACCGATGAATTACCTGGTCGACAAAGACGGGAAAATCGTTGCAAAGGGTCTGCGGGGCCCTGACCTGGATAAAAAACTGGAAGAATTTCTACATTGATCACACATGGGCGAAGTGGAGATGAATATTTTTTCGCACCGGCTTACCATCCGCTCGATCCTCTACTTTTACGGGGGGGCCGCGAGCAGTCAACTGGCCATACATATCGCGGAAGATATCGCTGTGGCCTGGAATATGCCACAGGGAAAGGTAAAGATCCGGGGGGAGCAATACGAGGTGCGGTTTGAAATCGAGGGTATTTATCAGCCTGATCTGTCCCCTGCCTCTGTCTGGCACAATACAGATCCCCGGCTGAATTTTTTTCGGATCGAAGAATATTCGCTGCACGATATCTCTTCGGTCGACGGGCTGGGTTGTAATACCGGCTACTTTAAATTTGGAAATGTGCTGAATCATTCTACAACGGCTGCTCATGAATATGGTCATACGTTGGGCCTGGATCATCCCAAAGAGCTGGATATCCGGGGAAAGGGTCAGCCGGGCATGATGTATCCGCGGGGGACGCTGTGCGATCCGGAGTATCAGTATGACCCTGCTGCGGCGGCGGGTGGTCCGGGGGGTACGTTGAATCCCTTCAAACGAAAAGTGCTGGCGGGTGATATAGCCGGGTTACGATTGCCGCGGCTGGCGTTTGATCAGCGTTCGCTGTCGATCATTGGCGAGTTCTCTTCTTTCTATCATCAGAAGCACGACCAGGCTGCGCCAGGTACGGCATAATTTATATGAGCAACATCTTATCTATACAATCTGTTACAAAGTTTTACGGCAAGATCAGGGCCCTCAACCAGGTGTCCTTTGAAGTACCTGCCGGATCGGTCTTTGGGGTGCTGGGGCCAAACGGCAGCGGCAAGACCACGCTGTTGGGGATCGTCATGGATGTGTTGAAAGCCAGTGGCGGCAGGTATTCCTGGTTTGGTGAACCCCCATCCGAAAAGCAGCGTCAGAAGATCGGTACGCTGCTAGAGACCCCAAACTTTTATCATTATCTGTCGGGAGAGCGGAATCTGCGGATCGCGGCCGCCATTAAGGGAAGGGGAACGGAGGACATCCCGCGGGTCCTGGAGATGGTAAAGCTGACCGAGCGAAAGGATTCAAAATTCAGCAGCTATTCGCTGGGGATGAAACAACGGCTGGCCATTGCCTCCTGTATGCTGGGAGATCCGCAGGTATTGGTCTTTGATGAACCGACGAATGGGTTGGACCCCGTCGGGATTGCGGAGACCAGGGAAACGATCCGGCAGCTGGCGCGGGAGGGCAAGACCATCCTTTTGGCCAGTCATCTGCTGGATGAAGTTGAAAAAGTCTGTACGCATGTCGCCATCCTGCAGCGTGGTCAGCTGTTGATGGCCGGCGATGTGAATGAGGTGTTGATGAATGAAGACTTTGTCGAACTGGGGACGGGTGAAGGACTGCAGGCGAAGCTTCAAGGGTTATTGGCCGGGTTGCCGGGCGTCCGGCAAGTCAAGCCGTATGACCAGCATGTACAGGTCTTTTTTGAAAAGGGAGTGATGGATACCGGGGAGCTGAACCGGTATTGTTTTGAAAATGGGATCACGTTAACCTATCTGCAATTGCGCAAGCGCAGTCTGGAGTCGAAATTTATGGAATTAACGGAGGAAAAAAATAAATCGGGGGCCGCTGTGGCAAGATAACGGATAAATAAGCAATCTATGTTAAACTTACTGCGGATAGAATGGATGAAAGTCAAGAACTACCGGACGTTCTGGATCTTGCTGGCGATAGTGATCGTGAGCGTACCGGGTCTCAGTTATATGATCTTTAATATAATGGACAACAGTTTTCCCAAGGCCAAAAATGGTAAGAGCATATTGGGCAGCCCTTTCGCTTTTCCCGATGCCTGGCAAAGTGTGAGCTGGAATTCGACGTTGCTGTTCATCCTGCCGGCCATCCTGATCATCACTCTGACGACCAATGAATTCACGTACAAGACGCATCGCCAGAATATTATTGATGGATGGAGCAGGAAGCAGTTCATCGGTGTAAAGCTGGTCGAAGTATTTCTGTTGTCGCTGTTGAGCACGTTCGTCGTACTGCTGACGGTCTTAGGTTTTGGCTATATCGCCAACAAAGTGCCCGCGGGTATTTCTGTGTGGCAAGGCAGCCGGTTCCTGTTTTTTTATTTTGTGCAGGCGCTCTCGTATTTCACGATCGCTTTTTTATTGAGCATGCTGATCAAGCGTTCGGGGTTGGCGATAGGCGCATTCCTGATCTATATGTTGCTTGAAAACGTGGTGGTAGGCATCTTCCATAACATCTATCATATAAACGCCATGGAGTATATGCCCGAAGAGGTAACGGACCGGCTGATCCCCTTTCCTTATATAAAGGCGCTGCTGGATGTTGGCAGATGGGAGCATCTGATACCCGGGTATCTTGCGGGGGCCGCGGTTTACCTTTTTATCTATTGCCTGGTGATGGCAAGGTCTTTTCTCAGGAATGACCTTTGACCAGGTTATCCAATGCGCTTTCGATCGAAGGATAGATATATTGAAACCCGGCATGCCGGGTTTTTTTGGCGCTGACGGTAGTGCTTTTCAGGACTTCGATACTCATTTCGCCCAGGAGCATTTTCAGCAGGAAAGAGGGAACAAAGATGGGGACGAAATAGCGGCCTTTCAGTCGCCGGGCCAGCTCGATACCGAGGGTGCGGTTGGTAACGGGATTTGGTGCAACACCGTTGAAAATGCCGGTCCATTCGGGTTGTTCGATGGCCTGGATAAAAAGACGGCAGAGGTCATCGACATGGATCCAGCTGACGGTCTGGCGGCCGCTGCCCAGGATGGCGGCGACACCGAAGCGGACAGGTTTTTTGAATTCGGCCAGCGCGCCGCCCTGGCGGCTGAGGACGATCCCGGTGCGGATGATGACCAGCCGTTTGCCAAGCGAGGTGACCGGTGAGATAGCTTCCTCCCAGCGGCGACAGGTTTCGCCGAGAAAATCGCCGGCAGGGGGATCGGTCTCTTCGAAAGGCCGGGGATTGGGGATGGAGGGGTCGGGGCCGTACCAGCCGATGGCGGAGGAACTGATGACTGCTTTTACTTTATTGGGGATCTCGCGGAGAGATTTTACGAGGAGGGCGCCGGTGGCTGTTCTGCTTTCTTTTATGATCTTTTTTCTTTTTGCGCTCCAGCGTTTGTCGGCGACGCCGGCGCCGGCGAGGTGGACGATATAATCGGCTTGCCGGATGGCTTCCGGGTCGATATAGCCGGTGGCGGGGTCCCAGCGGAAGCGTTGCAAACCGGGGCCCGGGTTGGGGGCGTAGAAAGCGGCGGCGGACAGCGTGGCGGGTTCACCGGCGGCGGAAGGGCCGGAGCTGGCCGGGGCATGGCGGGACAGGATAATCATGCGATGGCCTTTATCGATCAGCATGCGGGT
>Ga0302325_10019654_pt1 | contig 14192 bp, 16 predicted proteins | sample Palsa_T0_2_FD_201948 | JGI IMG/M metagenome (GOLD analysis project Ga0302325, IMG submission 201948) | Peat permafrost microbial communities from Stordalen Mire near Abisko, Sweden - Palsa_T0_2 | ecosystem: Environmental > Terrestrial > Soil > Palsa > Peat permafrost | place: Sweden: Abisko... | reverse complement strand
TCTTGCGCCCACCGGCTGACGCCTTAAACGTCTCTGGAGCCCTCCTGCTCGTTACAGAGGCACCACGTTTCAACCGCAGATGCGTGTCCATCGAAGGTCATTTGTCACGGCTCGCAATGGCTGCATCGAATCAGAGATATCGAGAATGCTGGGAGTAGAGGAGAACGCTGTCAAATGATGTCTTGATATAGACTCGACGCAGTCTCGACGTTCGACGCAAGAGTGGACTGGAACCATTGCCTCCTATTTAGTCAATCAAGAGGAATTATAGCGGCAGCAGACAGGGCGGCGCACCAGACCTCTCTTTGCCATATGACTGATAATCTTGAGAATAGTGCTCGAGGCAGCTTTCTTCACACCCTCCCAGCTCGAAGACTTTGCGACCGTCGTAGTAGGCACATAATTTGTTGTGCAAATTCTGCACACCCTCCAGTTGCTTTCGATGGTGCTGGGAGGATTTTAATTTGGCGGAAGACTATGTGAGGATCCCAAAGAGTTCGGAAGGTTAGAGAACACGTCGAAGCCTAAATTTATTAGGGTGTTTTCGGCCAGTTATCGGGATTGCAGGGCAAATCACAAGGCATCAAGCCCCACCACTCTTGCAGCCCGCAAAACGACACTCTTCCCACAAATAATATTCTCATCGACCTCTTGAGTTGCAAACAAGAGATCATAATTGGGCGAGGCCATTTGTTTACAACGTATTGTCGAGCCAACGCAATAAGACACTGGAACGGGTAGCCGAGTCACATGCATATCCCTTCGTCCGGTGAGACATTGTCCGCGCTAGCAAGGGGGGTGTGGCTGCACGCAAGCCATGCGAGGCTGAGTAAATTGAGGTGAGGCTTGCGTGCAGCCACATCCCCCTTGCTAGCGCGGACAATGTCTCACCGGACGAAGGGATAGTGTTGACATGTGGGCCACTTTTTGCTGTCTGAAAGATTGGAGCCTAAAGTGGACCGGTATATATTCAGTCTAGTATCGGACTGCTAAGCAAATCAAATGGCATCGAGCCCCACCACTTGCAAAGTCCCTTTTTCGTCCTGCATGTCACTTCTACCATCGAGCAAGGGTCGGCTTCTATCGGCTCAGCGCGACCCGTACAGGCCCAAACGTTTGTCACAGGCACCTTCCTGGCTTTCCGAGGTAGTAGCTTCTGCCACTGCGAAAGAGAGAAAGAAAAAAGCGACAGGTTTTGATGATCTTGGAATGTCCAGCTAAATCCCTTTCTTCACCTGAAAATAGTTAACCAAGCACTCCCGATAAATGATATAGGGCCAAGTATTCAAACCCCAGATTTGTTTACCTCTCAGTGGTGCTTAACCCTTCGCTCAATCCTTGATGCTCAGCCCTTCGCGCCGCACGTAGGGCATTCGCCTCCTTGGATACCCTCGCCGTGGCATGTTTCGCAGGGAGCCATATTTTTAGTTAATAGAGTGAACGATGCGCGACTCCAATATTATTAATGTTTTTTTGAGATATACGGACAAGAAGTGCTGTTGCGTGGAAAGAGATGTCGATCAAGGTGGAAGCCCAACTCTCAGCGGAGTTGCGAAGCGTTTAAATAAGTTGAGATCCTGCCGCATTTGCCACGAGGGCATCTTCGGCTAATTATCTTTTATGGATTTTATCAAATATTAATTGGCTGGACTGCTGATTTGAAGATCGGAATTACCCGGAGTGCTCCACTTCCTTCACTTTCTGGTCTCCGACCCTGATCAATCGCCCTCAGCATGTCGAACGATATGCGGCTACAATGTACCTGTTCTGCTTTCTTTCCAACGAGCGATGCATTTCGTGCTCACCTTGACGAATACCGAGTTAGTATTCAATCACCTACAGGTACAGAACTGACTTTCTCCAGACTCTCGAAGGATATTTGTCCGCTCAGCTGGAAATATACCGGTCCCACTCGAAAGCAAATGACGACGATCCAGATAGCGACGGCCACGACCCAGATGTATACGATGATGCCGAAAGGCCTGGAATAGAGAATGGTTGCGCTGGTAAAACACATAATTGTCCTCTCAAAGATTGCAATAGAAACGAATCATTCAAAACCCGACAGAGGCTTCGGAGGCATTTTGAGCAACGTAGGCCTTTGCCTTCCTCCTTCAAGCGAGATTCTTAACTTTGGTACAGACGTCCAGTGCGAAGAGGTATGCGTGTGCTGTCGACACGTTTCAAGACGAGCCAGGGACTATATAAGACATGCGCAACGGCACCACGACGTGGGCATGATCAAGACTACCTACATAAACCAGATGTGTGATGAGTTGCGCAGGCGGGCCGCTGACGAACTAGATCTTGCAGAGGGGGAACGTCTCTCCCGCGTTGAGAGGAGCAATAAAAGAGCGCGCGAGGTGGGAGACGTAGGCTCAAGGACTTCAGGAGTTCAAAACGCCAAGTTGCACAAGGTTGGTATCATGGACGAGCTCGGCTTTCAGCCTGCCAATGGTATTGACCCTCTTGAAATGTCTTCTCTGAGCTCACATCAGACAAGATGTACATACGCCAGTCTCCTCTACGCAATCGACTACAGCACTTATGCCTCCCTCAAATGTTACCGAACCCGTAGCCAGTGGCGGCTTTCCGAATATTTCAACAGAGACTTTTTATCCCGGGTCTATCGAAGGACCAACCTCAATTCCGGACGATTTCGGCTTCGATGCTCCCATAAACGGCATCATAAACTGGCCTGGATCATGGATGGGATGGACACAAACAGAGAATGCGGTTGGGAACATAGGGAGCGGAATACCTTAAGTAGTAACAGCTATGCGTTTGTACTTGCAATAGGATCTCTAAATGCAAAGTTCATTCGGATTTTTTGGAATCTTCGATTCTCCAAGTCGCGTTGCATGTCCCCCACCTTTTGTATCAGCTCTGGTGAGCCCGGAAGTATCATCTTCGGCCATGTCTCCACTACATCGATTGTCGCAAATTCAAATGTGATTGCATATCCTTCCATGATTTCGAAACCAATTCGAGCATCGAAAATTGTTCTAAAACAGATGTTAATATATGCGACTGCATTGTAGAGCAAAAACTTACAAGCCGCCATCAGGAAATTCTTTCTCCTCGCATTGGCAGCCCACCTCAGCCAGTGCAGCTGGAGATATTTCGTGCAATAATCTTAGCCCCTTCGTGGTAGGCAGGATATGGTGGTGCGAGCCGCCGCAATAGCCAACTCGCGATCCTTTGGCCAAAAGATGAACTGCTAAAACCCGCCGTCCAGCTTTTGGGCCACCTCTTCTGAAGCACAAGATATGGCCCGGGTATTCTTTGTATCTCAGGCAATGTGCGAGAATGCAGGTCTCGTCGCCGAAGAAGGATTCCACGATAGATAGGACGCGCTGAAAGGCATTAGATAGATACCATAAATGTTTTCGTCATACTCACCGTACTGAGGACGTATTGTTTGCAAAATTCCAGGCCATATTCCGATAAAAACTCGAAGCCCCTCTTCTCTATTTCCGTGATACCATCCCCTACCGCCAGATCCTCCCATTCCAAGAAGCCTTGCTCAAAAAGAGTCTCTTTCGCGGCCTCTACGGTGTATATTGTGGATGCCATAGGCGCTGGTTGTCTGGTTATGTGTCAAAATGCAGAGGCGCTCAAAGGGTATGAGGACTCAACTGCATTCTCTCGCGGGGTTGTCAGTTTTCAACCTGATGTATCAGGCAACCAAGCTGAGACAGAAGCCCGCGGCCCTGATGGCCGTGGGCCATTTGCTTAGTCAGATTGGACCCCAGAGACTAGCAGGGTTACTTGTCCCTTTGCACCACTTCATTGGGCTCTTTTTCATTGTCCACCGCACATTCTTATTTGTCTGCGGATCCTCTTTCACTGCCTAAATTTGATGGTTTGGATGGCTACTGCGCCTGTCAGGGTTGTCCCATCAGTCCGTCTGTTGAATTCGGTGAGTTGTTCTTGAGGCTTCGGCCTCGCTTACAGATGGCAGGGATCACAACTTGTGATATTTACGCTACCACACAACTCCTGATTTCCATGGACAGGGACCACAACTTGTGATATTTACGCTACCACAACTCCTGATTTCCATGGACAGGGACCACAACTTGTGATATTCTCTATCTTAACATTAGCAGGGCGCATACCTGGGCAATGCATGGTTTCTGCCTACATCCTCGCAAGCCACTCAATATCTGCAGTCACATCCCGAAACGGTCCAGCAGACCGAAGCTCCTGAATCAGTACAGTAATTAGCAACCCTTCACAGGTATAAATCTAGAGTAGTCTGCTGAGATCGAAGAACTCCATTCTGACTTCAAAACACACAAAACACACATACAAAAATTTTCCGCCGCAGAACACAAAGATACCAATTCTTCGGAAAGTATGCGCACTCATTACATTCGTACTATTACACACTGCTGACCCTATCATTAGGATGGCTTCCGTTGAAATTAAGGAACTAGTAAATGCTTGTGATTTCAAGACAGGCACCCGCACCGATGGATCCAGATACACATATAAGGAACGTGACTGTGGGTTAACGACTTGCAAATATTCGTCCAGCTATGTGCCTCCCCCAGCTCAGTAGTAGTAGAATGGGTGAGTACAGTGATTTGCCTCACAGAAAAATGTTGACAAGCGTCAGGTTTATCCCGAACTACAAACTTGGGTAGCAATATAGAGGGTATTTGGCCGGACACAGTCAGGATGTTAGTCTCTGAAGTTGGTTCAGCTATGCTCCTCAGAATAGCTTAGATAGGAAATCCCAATAGCTTTTCGGCATTCTTTACTTGAAATAAAGAATCTTGTTTGACAATTTACACCTTGCGAAATTGAAATAAAAAATCTCGAATCTTTGACAGCCCATATTCATCATTCTCGGGCCTTGCAAACTTGAAATCCTCACTCGTCCAGCCTCTGGTCCCAGCCTTGAAACCTAATTTTTCTCCCTTACGTCGACAAGAATCGAAGTCCCCGATAACCGGAGTGTCCCCATCCATCAGGATGTTGGTCGGGTTGAGATCGCAATGAATGAGATCCAAACTATGAAGATGCCGAATACCCTTCCGAATACCCCGCAAAAAGAGGTCTGTATCGAAAGGGCGAGAGTCCTTAGTTACCCTTTCTGACAAATTCATGCCGTACTTGACAAAACAAAGGCCCGTTATTCTGTCGTTCTCGACTATGCATCCAAGATATTGAGCGATATTAGGGTGCGGAGATGCCCTCAGGATCTCGCAGACTTCAGCCTCATTCAACAGGAGACTACTCAGTTTAGTGGAGGCCTCGGTGTCGCCGTAATATAGTAGACTAGGTCGCTTCACATAACAGTCCTGAGGTAATGGCTTAGGCGCTCGTGCGAATTGTGTTGGGAATGGCGGCCAGATTTGCGAAGATGGAATGGGGACAAGGTCGAGTTCAAGTACATCAACTTCGGAAGTGGAGGGGTAACGACGACTAGTAATCGCATAGTAATATTGGTCGCCCTCTCTAAGTATAATCTTGGTGTGGGAAAATACAAGATCTCCGTGCTCTTCGACGAATGCTTCGTTTTGTTCGCAAACTTCCATATTCTACTTCTGTTAGGAAATAATAGTCAATATGATCAAGTGCACTTACCGAAGATTTCTAATGATTATATAAAGACAGATGAAGTTGGGCACGGGAAGGTTTTGAAATGTTGTTGCTCGTGAAGAATTGAGGCGCAATCGTTTCAATCACCACCTCACGATGACTAATCCTTCAGTGTTTAGCCTTACGGGCTAGGCTGAACACTGGTCTGTTTCAGGCAGCTGTGTCGGCTAACGGGGAACGTACCGCCAGTTACCAACTAATCTTTATTCAGCAGGTTGTTGGTTCTATTTTGCTTCTTCGGTAGCATCTATAATGGGGTATATCGTGAAGCCTGGCGAGACGAGGGAAGGCCACGCCATCTGAGATCGTGAAAGGGGAAGGACGCGATACGAAAGGTCCAGGAAAGTATGGAGGCCACGTGGGCCCGCTGAAAGCACGAACTAGTTATCTACCACAACTTGTGATCCCTCCATTGACAGGGACCCCAACTTGTGATATTCTCCACATCTTCGCAGCTACCACAACTTGTGATCCCTCCATCGACAGGGACCACAACTTGTGATATTCTCCACATCTTCGCAGCTACCACAACTTGTGATCCCTCCATAGTCAGGCACAAAAACTGCATTTACCGATTGGCCCAATGCCCCTGTCCATCTCTGTAGCTCAGCCTCAGCGTCTGTAGCTCAGCGAAACTTCAGTACCTTTTTGATTCCCGCTCGTGAAGCATGGCATTCAGACAAAGTGTGAAGTGACGCGTTGAATGGAGATGTGCTACAACATTCTCTCGCTCTATGAATTGTTTCGATTAGTCTAACATGTTGATATGCACAGAGACGTTCTATGTTGGATAATGGACAAATCAAATGATACTGTGAACTCTTTCTCCAGCTATAGCCACGGCCCGCATGGGCACTGCTGTATGGTGAATCAATATCCCACTAACATTTTTCCCACATCGTCCTGCAGATATGTGCTTGTCTCTGCGTTGTCCGCATAAGGGTACCATACGGAGAGAGGTCAAATTGGTGGGACCCAGGGTCCTGCTTGCAAGCTATGAAAGACATTAGTGAAACTTCATTAATACTCTACTTCAATGTATCGCTTCTCCCCGCGTTATCCGCATAATGGAACTGACAAAACCATCATGATTATCCAGGGGCGTGCATCATACCTCAATCGTGGGCCGCCAGTCGCCTCAGGGATGAGGATCTGCATACGAGCTTCGATGCTTTGCAGTATTGCCTTAACCAATTAGAAGCACAAATAATGGAGAGGATACCACACGGAGACGTTCCATTTTTGGGAACTGCAGAATCGATACGCCATGAACTCTTCCTCCAACAATGTCTTGCTTCCTCCACATTGCTGTATGGAGAATCGGCGAAGCCATCTTGATCATCAAGGCGCCAACACACCATGCTGCATCCATGGGCTGCAAGTGCATCCGAGGGTAATCGGCTTCCTTTATCGGGAGTCTGGATGTTGGCACAGACGGATATATAATGGTGCAACTCCTCTGAAGTTTTCATATCATCGCCCTCTGTGTTCTCAGCATTCAGCTCTTCAATAACTTTTCCAAACCTTCTTACCTAGTATATATCTTGTCTGTCACGTACATAAAGCAATCTATCATTCGTCTGAAAACATCCTACCGCCATCTCACAGAACAAGAAAATGGCAGGATACCTTGAGAATATTTCCTTACCAATTCAACCCATCTCGGACGCTCAAGCCTCGATCCTGGACTTCTTGTTCCCAGGCTTCACCCGCATGTCTGCCGCTGTCCAATGGTATCTCACCATCGACTTGAGCGTCTATGTTCCTCTGCTGTGTTTCTTGGGGTTGCTTGCCTTCGGTTGCGGACATATTTGCAAGTACTTGTGGGGATTGCTTGAGACTCATTGCAGTAAGAACCCCCTCTATTTGAATGAGACCCCGCCTTCTAACAATTAGTAGCTTCAATTGTTCATCTTCGATATCGCGAGGATGCATATGATATATTTATGTTGTGGACATCTTCTCAGAGCTTCGCCAAGAACGCTCGCTCCTCCCTCGTCACCACCGACTTGGCCTCTTCATTGAACCGCTCAAGAAATGATCCTTCAAACGGCGGAGATGTAAACAAAAAGACCCTATATTACACGCCCTGGAATGGACGCTTTTTCATGCGGTATAAGGGCCGTCTGCTTGTGTTCCGGCGTCAATATCAAGCTAGAGAGTTCAGTAGCCGAGAAGAGGCCTCCATTTCTTGCTTTAGCAAATCTCCGCAAATTCTCAAGGAACTGCTCTCCGAGTGCCGCACCGAGTATGCAAACCTTGTTCAAGACAAAACTTGCATCTATAAGCACCAAGACGGCCGGTAGACGAGGTCTGCAATAGCAAATAGAAAACGTATCGAGACGGTTATTCTCAACAAGGGTACAAAGGAGAAACTACTAAAACATATCGAAGAGTTCCTCGACCAAACATCTTAAAGATAGTATTCCAACCGTGGCATCCCATACCGAAGGGGTTACCTGTTATATAGTCCCCCAGGGACTAGAAAATCAAGTTTAAGCAAGTCTATTGCTAGGCGCTTTAGTTTAGACATCTATATCCTCAACCTCTCCGCCATCAACGAAGCCAGCCTGACGAGTCTATTCGCCAAGCTCCCAAGTCGCTGCGTGATTCTTTTAAAAGATGTTAACGCCGTGAGTTTAAATCGAGACGCCGAGACCGAGGACTCTCGCCAGGCCGTAGCTCCCTCTCGAGAGCGCAAACCTGCCTCTAGAAAGGTGTCCTTATCTGCCATCTTGAACACCATCGACGGTGTAGCGTCACAAGAAGGCCGGATCCTGATCATGACTACCAATCACATTACCCGCCTTGATGAAGCACTCATACGACCTAGCCGTGTAAACATGAAGGTCGAGCTCGGGCTCGCTAACAATGAAATGACAGCTGACATCTTCCGTCTCGTCTTCAAGCCCGTAAAAGGCGACGTTGCTCTTCCAGTGGACGTTTAACCAGGAGAGAATAGAAAAGTCCATGAAGCTCCAACGAGTCAGCGTGAAGAGGCTAAGAGAGTTGAGCGGTTAGCAAAAGAGTTTGCTGTCAAGGTGCCGGAGCTGAAATTCAGCCCTGCGGAGATTATCTCGTTTCTTTTAGAACACAGGAAATCACTAGAGGAAGCCATTGACAATGTGGAGCAACTCATCTCGAAGCCCATCGGAGCAAAGTCAAAGCCACCGAGGATATCCGAGGACGCCAGGCCTAAAGATACTCAGTTAGCATGAATCTAACGAATTATAAACAAAAACTTTGCTAACGGTCCATTTAGGTGGGATGAGGAATCTTCAACGACAAAAGTATCAACCGAGATTGTTCAAACCTCCTTGCCCTTTGCACCACCGAGCAGCCCGAATCCGTCACTCTCCAAGCGCTTTAATACCTCGAGCGGCGCCCAAGAGTTGGCCAAAGCCGTCATGGACATGGATATAGCCTCTGGTCGTGCCCCGAACTGCACCTGCTCTCATACACCCCCCGAGGATGCTTCAGAGGCGACCCCAACCGAGCCCTGTTCGCCAACTCCTGGTCTTGCGTTTCCGGAAAACCAGCCATCAGCACAGGTTGTGACTACGTACGTCCAACAGTTCTTGGACATTCTCAAGTCTCTCAGTACCCAGCAGGGGCCTCCTCCCCCTCCTACTAAGCCGTCTGGTGAACCTGGGGAACCGAAAGCCCGGGCTTCCAGGCTAGAGTTCAAGACTGTTACTGAAGTGTACGTATCCAATGCCGCACAAATCCAAGCATGCTAACACGATCCTATTATACAGCTGGGATGAAAAAGCGTACGAGTACTCAATTGAGGAATCGCAAAAATCAGTAGATGAGGCGAATGAACTCGATCAATACGTGTTTGTCGTTCGTGCTCGGATCGGTGAGTATATTCGCTCTAAATGAGCTCATGTACTCATGAAGATATCCTAGACAAAAAGGCAGCGACCAACACCATCTATATCGATATCAAATCAGAATGGTTACGAGATGTCTTGAGGATAGTTTTGAAAGGCGTTCATGGAATTAGTGCGAAGGAAGACAAACCTTCAGCAAGCTCTCCCTCTCCGACCATGTGAAACCAACCCACTAACCTGAACGCAGGTCGAGCAAAATCTCTTGTATCACTACCTCCCTGAACTCCAGTCGCACCGAAGCGGCACCGACCCTCTTGACCCAACTTGTGCAGAGCACCTCGACCTCCTTATCCAGCACATCAAGGCAACCTACACGGGTACCAGAGCTCGTTTGTCGCCGCTTCTCAAGAGTGGCGAGATCCCCTATGACCTGCTCTGGGCTCTTTTCAAGCCAAACACGTTTGTTTACACCACGTGTCCCGGGACGAAAAAACAAAGGTGCATCAAATACGACTTTGGGGAAGAGAGAACCACGTCTAATGGGGTGGTGTACTTCCATATTAAGGGCCGCTATATCGACTTCAACGGGAAAGTGTTCGGTGAGGTTCCTATTGATACGGGTATTTTGAAATTCCGTGGTTCAAAGCTCATCAATTCTCTCGACATTTTCCCCTTGCAATATCACGAAAATGTAGACCAGGTCAAAGCGGAGCTGGTTAAGTGTGGTCAGAAGTTCGGCTCTTTGAAGAGCGTTGGGTATCTCCAGTATAGTGGCACGGCGTTCCAAGTAGTGCGTGGGGAGCCGGTCGCGACGTCCATCTCGAGCAGAATTATGATCGATGCGGCTCAGTTCCGAAAGATCAACCCGAACTATGCAAGGCCAAGCCTAATCAGGGCGGCCAATAGCCGGCGGCATGATTCCAATTCTATCGAGCTCTGGTTTAATGATGATGGTGGTCCGCCTCCACCGCCAAGGGCCGTCGAAGTCAAGGTTGACGACGTGGATGTTGATATGCAAGATGAAGACAATTTGATCATTTGCAGTCCAACCGTTCTAGGATACAGTCTGAATGATAAGTTGTGGCGTAAGAATCCCGTCTAGTAATGAGACGCTTGTGAAGCTAATCAAATCGCATGTAGTGGAGTTCGCGATTGACGACATCACTGAGATCAGCTGGAACGACTCACTTTGGAATCATCTTGCGATAGAGCCCAAGCGGAAGAATCTCACACTGGCTCTCGCAACATCTCATTCGCAGCGAACACCCGATCATTCATTTGATGACATTGTCATAGGGAAGGGTCGTGGTCTGATTATGCTCTTCTAGTACGGCACCTAGCTTCAATCGTAATTCTCAAGTCCACTAACACACGTGCCAGTGGACCGCCTGGGGTTGGCAAGACGCTGACTGCTGAAGCGCTGTCGGAGCACTTGCGGAGACCGCTCTATACCGTGGGTATTCCTCTTAGAGATGCTGCTCTTTGTGCTGACGTTTTGCAGATATCCGCTGGGGATCTGAGCAGTGATGCAGCAAAGCTCGAGAAGCAGCTTTCGCTTCACTTTGAGCTTGCGGATCACTGGAACGCTCTGCTTCTTCTCGATGAGGCCGACGTGTTTTTGCGTAAGCGCGATACGGATCATACCCACAACTCACTCGTCTCAGTGTTCCTACGCAAGTTGGAATATTATCAAGGAATTATGCTCCTTACCACCAACCGAGTCAGGGATTTTGATGATGCGATCCAGAGCAGGATCCACCTTGCGCTTCGGTATAGTCCTTTAGGTGTTGACACGAGAAAGGGGATCTGGAATATCTTTCTTCAAAATGCAATTACGGCTGGCGGGAAAGCAGACTGTAGTGACGAGAACCTTGACGACCTTGCAAAGCACGATCTCAATGGTCGCCAGGTATATGCCTGTTTCTTCGAAGTTATGAGTTCATACGCTGACAGGTTCCTCCTTCAGATCAGGAATATCGTCCGGGCAGCGCATGCCTTGGCATCCCAGGAAGGGGCTGTGACGTCCTATTCTCATTTAGAAATCGTTATTGACTCGGGCAAGGAATTCGAAACTGACGCACAGGGAGGCTCTTCTGAAAATATGCGATCTTATTTGTAGTCTGGTGTTTGGGCTATGTATTGACTCTCTTTATTGCCTTTGCTCTCGTTTTTGGTGGGTTCATGAGGTGATAGTGGGAAAGGGATCGTCGCGCGTTGTTTTATAAGGTTGTCATTAATGTCCATATATCTATGCGTTCCCTGTTACATAATTAATCTAAAATATAGTTGAAGCGCAGGATTCGCTGCTTTGGTGATTGAAATTGTTCCTTCGGTTGCAATATCTTGGCTTCTAGAATGTTCTAGGGCGCGCCAAAGACCATACTTTCGTAATCTGCCAAGCACGCGTCAGCCATGGAGCGCCATTGGTTTGAAGATGAGAGGGCGCTTTGCAATTGTTAGATGATCTGTGCGATGTCAACAAAAATACAGTCTTATTCTTAAAAGCCAGGATTTTTGGCTCCGTACCGGGATTCTTTGTTGGCTCCCATCCAGCCTATTGGAAGCCGGCTTGGGTTAGGTTTGGGTGTGGCTAAAATTAGCCGCTGACCACCCTTCCATCCATTAGAGGGGGCTCGAAATGGGCTCCGTAGTGCAGCGTCAAGAATTGACGACCACCGCATCTAAGAGATTTCATACAGTAAAAGGCGAATTGCGCGTCGCTAATTTTTTAGTTAATTCTTTTAAGCGGAGTCCATTTCCTGACATTTGTGGCTGTGCATCCCTTCCCAATTGTGCTCTAAGGTACTATACGGATGGTATAGTCGCTCGCAAAACCTGCATCGTCCAATCGTAGCGGGAAAATGTGAGCGCAGACCACAACAGCCATTTCTGCTAAGGGGGCCGTGGCGTAGCACGTGCAATAAACGCCCAAGTCTAGCGTCTCAGTCAACGAACCACGGACTGCCAACACACTTTAGCGTAGAAGTTATTTAGCCGCAAGTCGGCACTACAAAATCGGAAGACTAACATATTAGCAGCTAGCCTAGCAATATGCCTCTTAGCTCCTATTGCGATTTTATCTATAATTCCCGCAAGCTACGCTCGCAAAAGCCATACCAAAGCATATAAAGAAGCTATAGCAAGCGGCCCGCAAATATGGCCGTGCAATTGCGCCTGCCGCGACCTTATCTAGTAAGCAGTTTGCTTACAACTTTAGCGGATGTCCAATCTACTAAGCATCAAAACGTATTAAAGAGCACGGATGCTTTACCAAGCGACCTAATAAAAGGATATATTCCTCTAAAATTGCCCGCCCAAGTTAACCCCCCCACTGCCCAGGCGATTTTAATAGCCTCTCTTGCCCATGCTACGAAGACACACATTCCATCCCTTATTCCGCTTATCACTAATCCGCTTGCCGAGCCCGATTACGAAATTAAGGAGCGTTAGCCTATCACAAACCCTATTAAACGGCAGAACTTGCCCTAAGCCTCCGAGAAAGAGATAACACAAGACTCTTCTAAACTCTTGCAACCACGACTCTCTTGCTTAAACTAGGCTACCGAGATACTAAAAAAGGCTCCGGGAAACGTTTATACGAAGCTAAAGAAGATTAATTCCGGACGCAATCCGACTTAAAGTAATCTGGCAAGCTTATTAAGAATTATAATATTAAAGATACAAGAAAATAAAAGAATTCCGCACGTTGCTACAGGAAGCATAATTACGATGATAACTTATACTCGCTTAAGCGAGCTCGCTACATAGTTCGCGACTATAGCTTTAGAGAATAACAACTTTTATATCTTTGACTCACATTACTATAAATGCATAGCATTATAGTAGCAATAACCTCAAAATTAGTTATTTGATCCTAGAATTCTCTAAGATAATAGCGACTAGCCTCAAGCACTAGTTTACGATCTATAAACACTAGTTTTCGATCGCTTTTTAACCAGCGCACCCGGTTAAAACCCCGCAATAACCGAGTTAATTACAAGTTTTACTACGATTTACTTTTTACCTTAACCTTATCGATTTTATTACCTCGCATACTAATTCTATTAACTATTATTACAATTCCATCGGAATAACATCGAATAACTATAATAACATCGAAAACTCCGTTCCTTTCGGTTGCAATTATATCTTACCCTTCACGCGTTAAAACCTTATATAAATGTTAAAAACAAATGCAATTGCAAACCTCGCTATATAGCTAAAAGCTTTTTATAAAACCGGCTACAAATTCACGAATTACATTTTATTAGTAATCCTCAAATAGATTATACGTCTTTGCAAAGAGCTCGAACGACTGCCCTTACTATTATAGCAAAAACTCGGGCAAAAAGTGCTACTTTAGTATAATAATTCTTTTTAAATACGTGGATATATACTAAAGCAACTTTTAAAGCTATACTTCGCAGATTTAAGAGACTAGTAAACATTAATCTTACCTTATCGGAGCTTAAAAGTTCAAATTTCCGACTAAGATCTCGTGCTAATAGCTTGTTAGCGTTTACTTTAAGCATTATTAAGATAAGTAATAACGGATAAGGAAGTAGCTAAAGCTAAAACTAACACAATAAAGAGCAAAATACAAATTTACCGAGGATAAGTTTATAAGATTATATAGCAATTGCTAATATCTTATTTTAGCTATAGTAAAGTTAAAACTAAAACCCGAATCCGTTTTAACTTGCTATCCTTGCTTAACCTTAACCTTATAATTTGCAAATAAAA
>Ga0302325_10019653_pt1 | contig 14192 bp, 7 predicted proteins | sample Palsa_T0_2_FD_201948 | JGI IMG/M metagenome (GOLD analysis project Ga0302325, IMG submission 201948) | Peat permafrost microbial communities from Stordalen Mire near Abisko, Sweden - Palsa_T0_2 | ecosystem: Environmental > Terrestrial > Soil > Palsa > Peat permafrost | place: Sweden: Abisko... | reverse complement strand
CTCGATTCGGCGGAGAGCGGCAGAATCAAAGGATCCTGTTGCAGGCTGCGGATCCAGATGGGGTACAGACGTTCATTGAAGATTCCAAACGGCGTGAGAAATCGTCCCATGGTGACGGTAAGGTATGTGTTAGCGATGTAGTCCGCCTGCAGATAATCGAGATTCTTGCTCACCATACCGCCGTACGAGCCGCCATCGGGAGGTCGCTGAAACGCTCCTTCGAACTCTGCCCTCGATTCCACCAGCCAGCGGTCGCCGAGGGGCACAAGAAGAACAGGATTGATTTGGGCATCGACCTGATTTTGTCCCGCCGTGACGAAGTTGAAATAGCCGGCCGTACCGGTAAGAATAGGGATCGCCTTCTCCCCATCAGACGACTGGCCGGCCGCTAGACCCGGCGTGAAGCATTAGAGAAGGAATAGTCCGGCCGACGCGGGCAGAACAACCCTCGGCCAGCGCCGCAAACCCGCCTTTATCCAGAAATACGACAAGACAGAACGCCGCTCAAACGTTGGTCTGATTGTGCTTCAGCGAGTTAAAGATAGGAACATTACGGAGGTAACTTTTCGGATAGACAGGCAACCGTGACCCGGAGCCGCCCCCGGGGCCGGAGGAAGCGATGCCAATGCCATCTCGTATCCTTGAGGGGAAAAGTGGATTAGCGCGCTTCCCCAGAACCCCGAGTGTCTATTCGACCACTCTTTGAACCGTTTTGCAATACCGGAACAAACTCCATTTACACGAAACAAATCAGTGGCTCCCGTGTTTTTACCCGGTTGGGAGGGGAGGTGCGGTATGACCCCCGACGAACGAGAGCGTATGGCGATTCTCTGTGAGCGGATCGCAAAAGAGAAAAACCTTACCAAATTCATGGAGCTTGTTGAGCAACTTAACGATTTGCTGAAACACAAGGAGCAGCGCCTGAGGAGCTAGCCCTAATAGTCGAGGCCGCCACCAACTCAGCAACGCACTATTAGGACACTACCAGCCACTGCCCAGCCTTGACGGGCTCCGGTGTGGCTGTTAGATATCGGTCCTAAACGTGAACCTCCGGGGGGCACCGTTCTGAGTCGGGCAGGGAAGACGCGTCATCCGGTCAGGCCTTGGTATTAGGAATCTCGATTCTCTGGGCCAACCTCACCAATTCGGCTAACGAACCCGCACCCATCTTTCGCATCAGTTGGCTGCGATGAACCTTAACTGTGGTCTCACTAGTTCCAATTTTTCCAGCGATTTGTTTGTTAAGTAAACCGGAAACGACCAAGGGCAACACTTCTCGCTCCCGCGGAGTCAGAAATTCCAAGCGATTTCGAAGGGTTGCAATTTCCCTCTCCTGTTGTCGTTTGGCACGATCCCGGTCCAACGCCACCTGAATCGCATCCAGCAGATCCTGATCCCGGAACGGTTTCGTCAGGAATTCGACGGCTCCCGCCTTCATGGCCCGCACCGTCATTGGGATATCGCCGTGGCCCGTAATAAAAATGATCGGAATGTGGATGTTGGCCTCAGCTAATTCGCGCTGGAAGTCGAGACCGCTTATTCCTGGCAATCTGATGTCGAGGACGAGGCAACTCGGTGTATCTGGACGATTGGACCGCAGAAAAGGATGAGCGGACTCGAACGTCTCTACTTGCAATCTTACCGACTCGACGAGACGTTTGATCGCGCGACGAAACGACGGATCGTCATCCACGACAAACACAGTGGGGGCCCGTTCTGTCATGAAACACCTTTACTTTCATTGGGCCGGTAAAACAAATTGAAAAACCGCTCCCTTTGGGCGTCGCTCGGCCCACAAGCGCCCCCCATGGGACTCGATGATAGACAGACTGATCGATAATCCCATTCCAAGGCCCTCAGGCTTAGTGGTAAAGAATGGTTCGAAAATATGCTGGCTTTGCTGTGGGTCGAGGCCTTTTCCAGAATCCTCGACCCGAATGAGCACCTCGTCAAGTTTCATGGCTGACTTGATGACAAGTTCGCGTCGCCGATGACCAGGCAAACGCATGGCCTCGATGGCGTTCGTGACCAGGTTGATTACAACCTGCTGCAGTTGTATGCGGTCGCCGCTCACGGGCGGAAGATCATGGCCGAGATCGGTCCGCAAGGATACATCGTTCCGAGTTAGCTCACGGCGCAAGAGCAGAGTGACCTCTTGAATGATCTGATTTATATCCACGGCAACTCGCTCGGAAGGGCCCTTCCGCAACAGCGCGCGGATTCTTGAAATGACGGCGCTCGCTCGACTGGCGTCATTTACAATGTCCGAGATGGCCTCGCGCAATCTGGGAGTGGCATTCGCGAACTGACGCAAACAGAAATTGGCGTTGATAACAATGGCCCCGAGCGGCTGGTTGACCTCATGGGCAATGGCCGCGGCCAGTTCCCCCATCGCAACCACGCGGGTAACGCGGGCGAGATCCTCCTGTGCCTGACGCAGCTGCTCTTCGGCTCGCCTCTGCTCGGTCACGTCAATACACGAGCCAATGTAACCAGCAAAAGACCCATCCGGATTGAATCGTGGCACCCCAATGTCGGAGACCCATCGAAATTCGCCGTCGTGCCGTCGGAGACGGTATTCCATGCGGAATGCCTCTCGGCGGTCGAAGGACTGAGTATACGTATCCAGAGATCTCCGCAAATCCTCAGGGTCGACTCCCTCCGCCCAGCCATTGCCAAGCTCGCGGTCAATAGATCGGCCGCTGAAGTCCAGCCAAGGCTTGTTGAAGTAGGTACAGAGCTTGTCGGTCCCCGACATCCAGATCATCACCGGAGCATTATCGGCCACCAGTCGAAAGCGTGCCTCACTCTCGCGTAGCTCTGCCTCCGCGCGTTTTCGTTCCGTGATGTCTCGTCCGATGTCCAGTCTCGACCCGTCTGAAAGATGTACGACATAAGCGGCCATGTCTATCACCCGCCCGTCCCTCGCCCTCACTTTGAACTCGGCGGGCCCACTAGTTGGCGCGGCAGCGTAATTCTGCGCCATTTGGCGATACTGCGGATCGGGGTAAAGCTCGACAAATATATCCAGATTTTGTTTATGTATTTCTTGCAGCGTCCAACCTATCATGCGCTCCCATTCGGGATTGACAAGTTCGATGTGGCCATCCGCGCCGAAGAAGGCTATCATCACGGGGATATTCTCGAATATCTTCTGGAAAATCTCCTTCTGCTTTCTCAATTCATCCTCGGCCCGCTTCCGGTCCTCGATATCGGTATTTGTTCCGTACCATCTGACGATGTGTTCCTCGGAGTCCCTCTGTGGCAAGCCACGCGCTAGAAACCAGCGATATTGCCCGTTGGCCCCGCGATGACGCTCTTCCTGCTCGTAGGGCACGCACGTAGTTACGGACTCGTGCCAGGCTTTCAACACCCGCTCCCGATCTTCGGGATGAAGCATTCTCTGCCAACCCTCGCCTTGCAGTTCCTCCAGCGAGAGACCCATGTAGGAGCGCCATTGCAGGTTGCAGAAATCCAGGCTGCCATCGAGCGGGCCGCTCCATATCTGTTGCGGGATGGTGTCGATCACAAGTCGCAAGCGATCTTCGCTCTGCCGCAGCTCACCTTCGACTCTTTGACGTTCGACTATTTCCTTTCTCAGCGATTGGTTGACCGTTTCAATCTGCAATGTGCGCTCGGCGACGCGACGTTCCAGGTCCTGGTTAAGCCGCTGAATTTCGGCGCCCGCCCGCCTGTCCACGGATGATGTGACGATCGCGGTCGCAAGCACGATCAAGGTCGCAATGACGACTCCAGAGCTGCCAAGGGGGGTTATGCTCACGGTGTGGCGAAGGTCCGGAGCCGAGGAGGGAACAAAACCTGCAGCGGCCATTCCGGAGTAATGCATGGCGGAGATAGCGGCTCCCATCACCATGGCGCTCCCAAGCCTTCGCGGAACACTCCATCTGGTCTCTTCTCGCAGGCCGAACGCCAAAAGCAACGCAATTAGAGAAAATAGGATTGCGAGCAAGATGGAACACGTCACCAGAAAAGCTGAATACTGGGTGATGGCCGGTACTCTCATTGCGGCCACCAACATGTAATGCAGGCCCGCGATACCGGCGCTCATAACGATGCTGCCGGTCAAGGCTTGGACGCCGCCCATCTTCTGCCGGCTCGTCACATAGAGTGCGACCGCGGACGCTAGGATGGCTATCAGGAGCGCTGCCAGAACCGTTGGCCAGTGATACTCAACGAGCACTGGCAAGTGGAAGGCCAGCATCCCCTTGAGGTGCATCGCCCAGATGCCGACGCCCATCGCAACGGCGCCACCGCTCAACCAGGCCAGTCGAACCCGGCCGCTCGCGGCTGTCACGCGTCCCGCAAGGTCGAGCCCGGCATAGGACGCGGCGACAGCTATCAACACCGAGCGCGCCACCTCGGGGTAGTCGTAGAAGCCGGGGAGCGCCGCATTTGCAGAGATCATCACAACGGATCTCGCTTGTAGATTATGATCAGATTGCGACCTTCTCCGCAGAAATCAATCGAATGGCTGGGACACAAGATCTGAGCGCAACTAATACTGCCGAGAATGAAAGCCTGTATCATGACCACACTCGGGCGTCTGCGGCCTGAAGAACTCCGGCTCGCCGGTCTTTCAAATCTTCGCACTTAGCCAATCGCACAGCAGGTGGAAAGACTTTGCGTATAGTTCGACGTGCCCGCACTCTTCACATACGCCCACTGAGATCTCCACTGTATAAACAGAGTGATCTGGAGTCTCCCGCGTAAAATCTAAATCCACCGCACCTCTTACCCGATTGGGGTGCTGGCAATTTCCCGCAGCCAATCCCCCTCCCTCTGGCAGCCCGCCACGGCGTCAAGTCAGCCTTGTGCTGGGCTTAATGCCGCAATCAACCAGATTAAGAACGCAACCTGTGCATGATTGCTGGTAATTTACACCCTAAGCTAAGCGGTTGGAAACAAATTAGCGACGCATCTTATCGCTGTGCAGATTCCGCCTCAGTGCGCGCCAAGAACCGACGGACCACAAATGCATTGAGTCAGTGAAAATGGCCGCGAGAACAAGGATTTCTATCCCAATACCTGCCCTAAACCTTCGTAAAACTCAGCCTTCCGAAGGTTAAGGCCGCCTGTACCAATGCGCAATAGATTTCGGGTCGCGCCTGGTGCTACTTTCGCAACTGAACAGCGGAGGGCGAGTTGCCCAAGACTCGAGTGCTCTCGGTGGTAGACGATGATGCTTCGGTCCGCGAGGCAACTGGAAGACTGATCAAATCGTTCGGTTTTGCGGTCGAGATCTTCGGCTCCGGGGAGGAATTCTTGCGTTTCGGCAGTCTGTGCATTACGTCATGCCTAGTGCTTGACATGCAAATGCCCGGCATGAGCGGACTTCAACTGCAGAGTCATTTGGTGGCTGCAGGTTACCGCATTCCGATCATTTTCATCACGGCCCATCCGGATGAGAGGACCAGGGCACGGGCGCTCGAAGCCGGGGCAGTGGACTTCCTGACCAAGCCGTTCGCGGGAGAGGCCCTGCTCAGTGGAATCCGGTCGGCCCTGAAACTTAGCGACGGTGTTACACAGCCTTGGTAACTGCCATGTCGTCGAAGCCTTTCTTGGGGGAGCGTTCTTTGGGCGCGAGAGGATGTTGTAGCGATGTCGTCTAATGCAGTGCCACAACCCAACTCTAGCCCTTCTGAAATTGATCATTACAAGCTTCTCAAGATGGTGGACCTCATGGTCCACCATCGGAACCTTCCAGAATTCTTTGTCGCAATGGCAGGACAACTGAGCGACGTGGCTGCAGCTGAAATCATCAATTTCTCGCTGCACGATCCCACCAGAAATGTTATGCGGCTGCATGTCCTGGAAGGCACGGAGCTAGTCCACGCCCCGATCGAAGTTGAGGTTGCCGACTCACCCGCTGGTATCGCCTGGCAAACCCAGCAGCCCCTGGTAGTGCCTGACGTAAGCGCAGAAACTCGTTTCCGCTCTATGCTGAGTCTTCTCGGGGAGAGAGGAATACGGTCGTACTGCGCCCTACCTCTGACAAGTGCGGGAAAGCGGTTGGGAGCTTTGGACCTGGGCACTCGCCAGGTGAGTGCCTATAGCGAAGAGAATCTACGATCGCTACAGCGGGTGGCGGAACTGGTGGCTCTGGCCGTGGACAACGCACTCACACGCGAAGCTTTGCAGCAGCAGAAGCAACGGCTGCAAGTGCTGCTGGAAGTCAGCACTACACTGATGATCAACCGGGACTTGGAGAAGCTATTTCCAGAAATTTCTCTGTTCATGGGGAGGGTGATCAGGCACGACTACGCCAGTGTGGCCTTTTATGACGAGGCCGCTTGCACGCTGTCCTTGTATCCGCTCGATTCTCCTCCGACGCACGGACCTCTTGAGACGGATACGGCTCTCCCCGTCCAAGAGACTCCCTTTGGTCGGGCTTTGCTGGAAGGGGAGATCAAGATCTTCAGGCGCGAGGATCTGGTTGCGATTCGGTCCGGCCTTGTTAGCCAGATGCTCAAACAGGGTGTGCAATCACTCTGCTTTATTCCACTGATCACTCGCAAAGGCACTCTGGGAGCGTTGAATCTGGTGAGCAAGGAACAAGATGCCTTCATATCCCAGGATCTCGACTTCCTAAAGCAAGTGGCGGCGCAAGTGGCCGTCGCGCTGGACAATGCTCGTGCCTATCGCGAAATCGCCGAACTCAAAGACGAACTGGCGAAGGACAAGCTTTATCCGGAAGATGAAATCCGCTCGGAACTGAACTTCGAAGAGATCGTGGGTGAGAGCGCCGCGCTCAAACGAGTGCTAAACCAAGCCAGAACCGTGGCTCCCAGCGATGCCACCGTGTTGATCCTGGGAGAGACGGGTACGGGCAAGGAACTGATCGCCCGAGCCATCCACCGGATGAGCTCCCGCAAGAACGCCAGCTTCATCAAACTCAATTGTGCAGCGATTCCTATGGGACTGCTGGAAAGCGAGCTATTCGGGCACGAGAAGGGCGCGTTTACCGGCGCGGTCAGCCAGAAGATCGGTCGTCTGGCATTAGCCGATAAAGGAACGCTCTTTCTGGATGAGGTCGGAGAGATCCCACTGGAAATGCAGCCGAAGTTATTGCGAGTGCTGCAGGACCAGGAGTTCGAACGCCTGGGCAGCACCCGCAGCATCCGCGTCAATATACGGCTAATCGCGGCGACGAACCGGGATCTGGCACAGAGCGTGACCAGCCGGCAGTTCCGAAGTGATCTGTACTACCGCCTAAATGTTTTCCCCATCCGCATGCCAGAGCTGCGGGAGCGGAAGGAGGACATTCCTCTGCTGGTGCGCTATTTCGTACAGGACTTTGCTCGCCGTATGAAGAAGCAAATCGAAGCCATCCCCGCGGAAACCATGAATGCATTGGTGCACTGGACGTGGCCGGGGAATGTGAGGGAACTGGAGAACATCATCGAGCGCTCGGTGATCCTCTCACAGGGCCCGATTCTGACGGTTCCACTGGGCGAATTGAGCCTATCCCCGCAAGACTCCCTCAACGATGGCACGCTGGAAAACCTGCGGCGCGAGACCATTGTTCGCGTGCTGCGTGAAACCGGCGGAGTGCTGAGCGGACCACGCGGAGCGGCGGCACGACTGGGTCTGAAAAGGACAACGTTGCAGTCCAGAATGCAGAAGCTGGGAATCTCCCACGAAGAGTATGAGAACCAACAACGCAATAAAGAGCATGAAAACTAATCGTTCCTTCGGGAGGAAGCTGTAAATGCAACGCGAAGTTCATTCTGAACCTGACTTTGATGGGATCATCGGCCAGAGTCCGGTGTTGAAGGCGGTCCTGGCGTTGGCGAGGGAAATGGCGGTAAGCGACGCCCCGGTCTTGATCCTCGGCGAAACCGGCTCCGGTAAGGAGTCTATTGCCCGCGCGATTCATCGCATCAGCGGAAGAAGAAGGAACCATAGCTTCGTGAAGGTCAATTGTGCGACGACTGCGGAGGGGCAACTGGAAAGCGAGCTATTCGGACATCAGAAGGAAAGTTCGGACGACGCCATCAGCCAGACAACCGGTCGGCTCGAATTGGCAAATAAGGGCACGCTCTTCCTGCAAGAGATCGCACGGGCGCCGCTGGACCTTCAGCCTAAGCTGCTTCGCGCGCTGAAGAGCGGGGAATTTGAACCTCTGGGCAGCGCGCGAAGCATCCGGGTGAACGTGCGCTGGATCGCCTCCAGCAGGCACGATCTGGCAGAGCTCGGGCAACATCGATTTCGTGAGGATCTGTACGACCAACTAAACGCAGCTCCCCTCGAGGTTCCGCCTCTACGCGAACGCCGTGAAGATATCCCCCTGCTGGTGCGCTATTTTGTGCAGAAGTTCGCTGGCCGGATGAATAAACGCATCGTAACTGTGCCGTCCGAAACCATGAATGTTCTGACGAAATCGAGCTGGCCGGGCAACGTCAGCGAGCTGGAAAGCTTTATCGAGCGAGCAGTCATTTTGACTGAAGGGCCTACATTGCAAGCTGCACTCGCGGATCTCTGACCGGAATCGAGAACGAGATGTCTGCAGCTTATTGATCGCGCGTCTCTGATAAACAACTGCCGAGCGATTCTCGGCTTTAGTGGCCGGGGATGTGTCCTTTAGGACACCACCGAGTCTTTAGAGCAACGCACTATTAGGACCACTGGAGTCAAAAGACTCTTGTTGTATCTTTGGCTTCGGGATTAGCCTCTAGCCACTTGTTCCCATAGACGGGGAAACTAACGCGTCACGCTCCCCTGACTCCCGGGAAGGAGTCAGGGGGTTTTATTTTGCCTTTTGCATATCCAAAAAAACTAGCAACGCAGTGTTAGGACACTACCAGCCCCTGCCCAGCCTTGACGGGCTCCGGTATGGCTGTTAAATTTCGGTCCTAAACATGAACCTCCGGGGGGCACCGTTCTGAGTCGGGCAGGGAAGACGCGTCATCCGGCTGATCTTCATCCAGTAAACCCGAGCCGCCGTGACTTTCTCGTCCGCTGCTGCCAAGGGGCTTCGGCGGCGATGGTTCCGGCGAGCCTTCGTGGTTTTGCCTTCCCGTTCATCTATCCTCGCGATTCTCCCATCGCGATCCCGTCCGACGGTGAGTTCCATCTGCGTCCTCACTATCGAGCCCAGCGGCCTCTGGATGTCGCGTTGCTCAAGACGCCGGCCGGTCTGGACGATTTCATCACAGAAAAATGTCACGACCAGATCGCGGCCATTCTTGCGGAGTGGAATTCGAGCTTGCTTCGATCTCCGCAGGAAGTACGCACTCTTGAAAACGTTCTTACTCCGGATTTCTCAGGGTCGTCGTTGCGCCCAAGTGACTCGCGAGTCGTGCGGCCGGGTCCGGTACTTGAAGTCCGCCAGAACGAATTTACCTCCCAGACAAATCTCGGACGGGAGGCCTTTCTTCAGGAATTGCGATCTGCCATAAGTGTTTTTTCAAAGCTCGTGACCGCGGAATTCCAAGTGATGAAGATTGAATCGAGTTCAGCCTCCAATTCCTCACTGCCCGAGAGGCTGCAGACTCGTGTGCGCTACGAGCTTGTGGGCACCGGCAATGGCTTCCACCGCGAGCAGCGCGTGGGGTACTGGGACCTTGAATGGAGAATCGATTCGTCTCCTTCCAATCCCGGTGAATTCCATCTGCAGAGCTGGCGAGCGATTGAGGAGACGCAAAGCCGCTCCGCCGCTCCGGTTTTCGTCGATATCACGACGCCGGTCCTTGGCACCAATGCTTCTTACTCTGCTCAGATGCTTCGGGGCATTGACTACTGGAGGACGGTTCTCGATGGCGCCTCCGGCATCGACATCTACGGACACAATGGAGTTTCGGTCGCCGACATCGACAATGACGGCTTCGATGATCTCTACGCTTGCCAGCCGGCGGGCCTGCCCAATCGGCTTTATCGAAACCGGGGAGATGGAACATTTGAAGACATCACGGAAGCATCCGGCTTGGGGATTCTCGACAACACAGCGTGCGCACTCTTTGCTGACTTTGACAACGATGGACACCAGGATGCGGTTATCGTGCGCGCCAGCGGCCCGCTTTTATTTTTGAACGAAGGCGGCGGCAAGTTTCGACAGAAGCCCAACGCGTTTCAATTCGCCAATACGCCTCAAGGGACCTTTACCGGCGCGGCCGTTGCCGATTATGACCGCGACGGATGGTTGGACATTTATTTTTGTCTCTACGTCTATTACCAGGGAACAGACCAATACAAGTATCCGGTGCCCTATCACGATGCGGAGAACGGCCCTCCCAACTTCATGATGCGGAACCGTCGCGATGGAACCTTCCGCGACGTGACCGCTGAATCGGGACTCAATCAGAACAACACGCGGTACAGTTTCTGCTGCGGGTGGGGCGATTACAACGGGGATGGTTGGCCTGACCTTTATGTGGTGAACGATTTCGGCCGGAAGAATCTCTACCGCAACAACGGCGATGGGACCTTTGCCGACATTGCTCCGCAGGCAGGAGTTGAGGACATCGGCGCGGGCATGAGCGTTGGCTGGCTCGATTATGACAATGATGGCGCCGAGGATCTTTACGTGGCTGACATGTGGACCGCTGCCGGCGAACGTATTTCAGCGCAAGACATCTTTAAGAAAGACTCGCCCAAAGAAGTTCGGGCTCTCTATCGGAAACACGCCATGGGCAATTCGCTATTTCACAATGGCGGCGATGCTTTTCAAGATAGAACGACATCCGCTGGAGTTAGAATGGGCCGCTGGTCGTGGTCTAGCGATGCATTTGACTTCGACCATGACGGTTTTCCCGATCTCTACATCGCGAATGGCATGATTTCCGGCGCCTTTCGCCAGGATTTGAATAGCTTCTTCTGGCGGCAAGTGGTTGCCAATTCGCCCGATCAGGCAAAGCTTTCGTATGACTACGAACAAGGATGGAGTGCCATCAACGAACTCATTCGGGCCGACGGCACCTGGAGCGGGTTCGAGCGGAATGTTTTCTATGCGAATAACCGGGATGGAACCTTTTCCGATGTTTCCGGCGCAGTAGGAATGGACTTCCTGGAGGATGGCAGGGCCTTTGCCCTCGCAGATTTGGATCATGACGGCCGGCAGGAAGTGTTCCTGAAGAACCGCAACGGTCCACAGTTGCGCATTGTGAAGAACGTGATGGAGAATCTGCCGCCATCGATTGCTTTTCGCCTCCGAGGCACTAAGAGTAATCGCGATGCGATCGGGGCGGCGATTGCGGTAGAAACTGAAGCGGGCCGCCAGACCCGCATGCTTCAAGCTGGATCAGGATTTCTTTCCCAGCACAGCAAGGAAGTATTGTTTGGCCTCGGAAAAGTCAAAGATAGCGTTCGCGCGTCGATCCGCTGGCCGAGCGGCCTGGTGCAAGATCTTCATGACCTTCCGGTCAATCACAGGGTCTGGGTTGAAGAGGGAACCGATATTCTTCGACTTGAGACGTTCAGAACACAAGAGCCATCGGGCGGCCAGCTTGCGGCGGCCTCGCCGCCAAAAACCGAACCGCCCCCCACGACCGTTGAAACTTGGTTGCTCGCACCTGTGGCCGCGCCGGATTTTTCTCTTCCCGACTTGACCGGACAGGCGCGGACTCTGGCCGATATTCGCGGAAGCCCATTGCTGCTCAATTTCTGGGTCACACAATCGGCGAACTGCCAAGAGGATCTGAAAACGTTCAACCGCGTCCATACGCGGTGGATGGCGCAGGGTCATCGACTGCTCACCGTGAACGTTGACGATCCCGCCGACTTCGAAAGCCTGAGAATGCTGGTTCGCGAGCGGCGGTTTTCATTCCCTATTCTTCGTGGATCGGACGACGTGGCCGGTATCTACAACATCCTCTACCGTTATCTGTTTGACCGGCATCGGGACCTTTCCCTGCCAACATCTTTCTTGCTGGATGACAAAGGACAGATCGTTAAGATCTATCAGGGGACCGTAAACCCTGAGCAGGTCGAACAAGATTTTCGGCACATCCCTCAAAACGACAGGGAGCGCTTAGCGCGGGCGTTGCCTTTTCCGGGCGTTAGCGAGACGTTTGAGTTTGGTCGCAACTACCTTTCTTACGGCTCGGTCTTTTTTCAGCGGGGCTACTTCGATCAAGCCGCGTCGTCATTCCAGCTTGCCCTTCGCGACGATCCATCGAGCGCCGAGGCCTGCTACGGCCTGGGAAGCGCCTATCTGAATCAGCAGAAAACGGCTGAAGCGCGAGTGAGCTTCGAGCGTGCAACCAACCTTCATGCAAGCTACCCCGACACTCTAGCCAACGCATGGAACAACCTCGGGCTTCTCGCCACGCAGGAAGGCCATACGGACGAAGCGATACGGCGCTTTCAGGAGGCCATGCGTCTGAGCCCCGATCATCTGATCGCCCTCACCAATCTCGGCAACGCGTATCGCCTGCAGAAAAGCTGGGATGCGGCGCGCAAAGCCTTTGAGCGCGCTCTTGAAGTCAGCCCGAACGATCCCGAGGCGAACTACGGCCTAGGGATGGTCTTTGCGCAAGCGGATGATACCGCGCATGCCTATGAGTATCTGCAGAGAGCCTTGAAGTCTCGTCCCGCTCACCCGGAAGCTTTGAACAACCTCGGAATACTCTATTTGCGCACCCAGCGGCGAGATGAAGCAGTCGCGAGTTTCGAAGAATGCATCCGGGTTGCGCCCGCATTCGATCAGTCTTATCTGAACCTGGCCCGAGTCTACAGCGTAGAGGGTGCGCCGGACAAAGCGCGAGCCGTCCTGCTGGAACTCCTCAAGCAGCATCCAGATCATGCGCAGGCGCAGAGCATGCTGGCGCAACTTCCGCGATAGGATGCAGAACCACCCGGCTCGCCCAATTCTTGTTTGGCGCGGCTGCCGTCAGCACTTCGGCAAATATGTACCGCGGATTGCGGATCGCGACTCGAACGACTAGAATGGCGGACCAACGCAAGGCTGATTTCGATTATCTTCCCAACTTGCGCTTGGCTTATGGGCCGCTTCCACGTCATTGCAAACTACTCTCGCCGCGCAACTTGCATCCTGGCGCTGACCGTGATACTTGTCCCGTTGACTTTTCAAGGGCAATCAGCGGAGGCACGACCTGAACCCTCGGAGACAGCAACGTTACAGGGGTTCGTGCGAGATTCGAGCGGACGCCCGATTGCAGACGCCACGGTTTGCCTGCTGGCCAAGGAAGCCCCAAGTCTCACCGCGCGTACCGATCCGGCAGGAGCCTATCGCTTTTCAGCGGTTCGTCAAGGTGTCTACAACCTGCGCGTGGAGATGCTTGGATACGACACCGCAACTTTCACCCCCATCGTCCTCGGACAGAATGAATCTAGAACAATTGACCTTACTCTCGAGTCAGTAAAAACTGCCGGGCGGCAAGATTCGACAGGACGTCCTGAGTTCTTCGACGAACCCCACTTCACCGTGGCGGGTGTTACCGATACCACGAATCTCGGCGGCCACGGCTCCGATACGATTGCGCGGAACAGACGAGCCCTGGTGCAGGCAACCGTTTTGCTGAGCGAGCCATTGCCCGGCAGTTCCCGACGGGTTTCGGAAAACACCACGACCGAAGGGTCCCTGCGCGAGGCGGTTGAGCGCCAGCCGGAAAGCTTTGACGCGAACCGCCAACTCGGGACCTTGCTTGTAGCTGGGGGAAAGGCGCGGGAAGGACTGCCCTACCTCGAACGGGCTTCTCGACTGAATCCCAGCGACGACGATAATGCCTATGAACTCGCGCTTGCACGCGCCGACAGCGGCGATTACGAGCGAGCGCGCGCGGATGTTCGAGCTCTGCTCACTAAGCAGAATAAATCCAGTCAGGAGAGATCCGAACCCCACCACTTGCTCGGCGAGGTTGACGAGAAACTGGGTAATCCTCTGGAAGCAGTGAAGGAGTATCAGCGTGCGGCGGAACTGAACCCGAGCGAATCCAATCTCTTCGATTGGGGAGCTGAACTGCTGATGCACCGCGCGGTTGAGCCGGCACTCGAAGTCTTCACGACCGGCAATCGTCTATTCCCGCGTTCCGTCCGGATGCTCGCTGGCCTGGGTGCATCTTGGTACGCTCGAGGTTCCTACGAACATGCGGCGCAGCGTCTGTGCGAGGCGTCGGACCTGGATCCCAGCGATCCGAACCCCTACCTGTTGATGGGACAAATGCAAGCGGTAGAGACCACTGACTCCGAAGCGATTGTGGAAAGACTCGGGCGAT
>Ga0302325_10019652_pt1 | contig 14193 bp, 16 predicted proteins | sample Palsa_T0_2_FD_201948 | JGI IMG/M metagenome (GOLD analysis project Ga0302325, IMG submission 201948) | Peat permafrost microbial communities from Stordalen Mire near Abisko, Sweden - Palsa_T0_2 | ecosystem: Environmental > Terrestrial > Soil > Palsa > Peat permafrost | place: Sweden: Abisko... | reverse complement strand
TTCCAGCCGCGCGGCTAACGTCGCCCCGACCGAATCGAGGGACCGGCCGTATCTATCACCCGCCGCGGACGACACCTCCATATGGTCTGCTGTTCAGTTCGCAGCACGGCTTGGTGGTTTGACTGGGTTCGGCGGCCGCAGGGAGGGTGGTTCGCCCGGGTCGACCGGGGCGCGCGTGGCGGGCCTACCGGGTGAGACGGGCGTCACAGCTCTTGAGCGTTTCCGCGGCGTTTCTTGGCAATCTGAGTCGATATCTGGCCCGACGGCCCCAAACTCCGGGGCCGGTCGTTCGGTGGTCGCCACGGTCGCCGCTGGGCAGCAGCACGGCGGTGACTCGCGGTCGTTGCGACCGAGCTCGCGGACGAGCTCATCCACCCGACGGCCGTAGTGCTAGGTGAGGGCTCCACCGCCCTTGCCACGCCGCGACCGCCCTTGCCACGCCGCCCCGCCCGCGCCAGGCCGCCACCCCTTGCCACGCCGCCACCGCCCGCGCCCGTTTGCGCGCCCCCGCTGCCGTGCCGGCTCGTGGCCCCGCGCGGAGACGGGGCCGCCGCCCCCTTAACCGCGCGAACGGTGGGTCGCTCGGAGCGACCCACCGTTCGGCGTTGCGATCACGCGCGCGCGCCCGCGCGCGAACGTTCCCTTACACAAGCGTGAACTGGCCGACGAGCCGCTCGAGCTCTTCGGCGGTGCTCGCGAGCTGCTGGGCGGAGGCCGCGATCTCCTCCGTCGAGGCGCTGGTCTGCTCGGTCGAGGCAGACACCTCCTCGGTCGCCGCCGAGGACTGCTCGGCGAGCGCCGCGACGTCGTTCATGCTGTCCTGCATCCGCTGCGAGCTGGACGCGATCTGCTGGACCGCGGCGGCGATCTGGTCGACGCGCCCGTTCATGTCCTCCACGGAGCTGCCGATTCGCAGGAAGCTCGCCCTGGCCTGTTCGACCGTCGCGGCTCCCTCCTCGGTGCGGCGGGCGCCGGTCTCGACGACCTCGACCGCGCGGCTCGTCTCCTTCTGGATCTCCTGGATCAGGCTGCCGATGTTGGCGGCCGCCTGCTGGGATTCCTCGGCGAGCTTGCGGACCTCCTCGGCGACGACGGCGAAGCCGCGTCCCTGGTCGCCGGCACGCGCAGCCTCGATCGCGGCATTGAGCGCCAGCAGGTTGGTCTGCTGTGCGATGCCGGTGATCGTCGCGACGATGCCACCGATGTGGGTGGACTTGTCCCCGAGCGAGCGCATCGCTTCGCTGACCTCAGCCGAGGACTCCTTCACCGCCCGCATCGCCTCGGTGGCCTGGGTGACGGCGGTCGCGCCCTCCTCGGCGTAGCCGCGTGCCTCCTGGGCGGCGGTCGCGGTCTCCTGCGCGTTCTCGGCCGACAGCTGGGAGGCGGCGGCCACATCCTGCGCCATCGCCTTGGCGTCTTCCACCGTGCGCACCTGGCGCTCGGCGCCCTGCGCGACGTCGCCGACGGCATGGGCGATCTCGCCCACCGCGCGGCCGGCCTCCTCCGAGGTCGACGCCATCTGCGTCGAGGCGGACGCGACACTCTCGGAGCTTGTCTGGATGTTGCGAATCATCGCGGCGAGCTTGGCCCGCATATCCTCGTAGCCCTCGAGCGCAACCTGGGCCTTGGCGAGCATCTCGTTGAAGACGCCGGCGAACTCGCCCAGATCCCGGCCGTCGCGAGCGACGATCGGCGTCGTGACCGGCTTGACCTGCTTCGTCAGATCGCCGTCCCGCATCGCGAGCAGCCCGTCACGGAGGTTGGCCAGGCAGTTGCCGTCGAGGCTGATCATGCGGGTGCGCAGCGAATCGACGCACGAGTCGTCGCCGAGCACGACGCGAAAGCCCTCACGGGTCGCGTTGTAGCCCTCGAGCGAAGCCTGCGCCTTGACGAGCATCGCGTTGAAGAGCTCGCCGAACTCGCCGATCGAGATGCCGTCCGGACTCTCGATCGGGGTCGTCTTGGGGAGCACCTCGATCGAGAGATCGCCGTCGGCCATCGACTGCAGCCCGTCGTTGAGGTTGGTCAGGCAGTTGTCGTGGAGGCTGTGGAGACGTTCACGGAGCTGGATCAGCACCGACTGGTCGCCGAGCACGCTGCGCAGCTGCTCGCGCATCTCGTTGTAACCCTCGAGCGCGGCCTGGGCCTTGCCCAGCATCGAGTTGAAGACGCCGGCGAACTCGCCCGGATTCTCGCCGTCGCGCGTCGCGATCGGCGTGGTCACAGGGCTGACGTCGCGGGTCAGGTCACCGACCGTCATCGCCTGCAGCCCGTCCTCGAGGTTCTGCAGGCAGTGGTCGTCGAGGCTTGCCATGCCCATCAGGAGCTGCGGCAGGCACGACGTGTCGCCGAGGGCGACCCGGAGCTGATCGCGCGTCGTGTTGTAGCTCTCGAGCGCGCCCTGGGCCTTGCCGAGCATCCCGTTGAAGAGCGCGCCGAACTCGCCGATCGAGCCGCCGTTTGGACGCTCGATCGGGGTCGTGACCGGTTGCACGTCAACCGTCAGATCACCGTTGGCCATCGCGTCCAGGCCGCTGCCGAGGTTCGTCAGGCAATTGTCGTGGAGGCTGTGGAGCCGCTCGCTCAGCTCGAACAGGATCGACTGGTCGCCAAGGGCGCGGCACAGCGTCTGCCGCATCTCGTCGTAGTTCTCGAGCGCGGACTGGGCCCGGCCGAGCATCCGGTTGAAGACCTCGACGAGCTCCTGGACGGCGGGGTCGTCGGACTCCGCATCGATCGGCTTCGTCACCGGTGCGGCGCTGCGCGTGAGGTCGCCGCTGACGACTGCGTCGAGGCCCTCCTCGAGGCCCTTCAGACAGTTGCTCTCGAGGCTGCGCAGACGCTCGGAGAGCTGTTCGATGACCTGATCCTTTGCGGCGGCGGCGGGTGCCATGATCCTTTGAATCCTTCCCTTGGGAGCGGGGCTTGCTGGGCGAGACGCCGGAGTCGGCGTGCACCCGAGTGATCGCCCGCGCGGCCCCAGCCTTTAGCGAACGCCGGCGAGCTCCAACGACGAACGGGCGGAGCGGGAAATTCCCGCTCCGCCCCTCGTCAGGCCCCTGGTTCAGCCGGGAGTCAGTTCCCGGAGGACTTCATTACAGGTTCTGCAGGAGCTTCAGAATCAGCTGCGGCTGCTGCTGGGCGGCCGCGAGCATCGACGTGCCGGCCTGCTGCAGAACTTGCTGCTGGCTCAGCTGGGTCGTCTCGGCCGCCATGTTGACGTCCGTGATCTGGCTGTTGGCAGCCGTCATGTTCTGTGCCGTCGTGGAGATGCTGTCCGACGTGAACTGCAGCCGGTCCTGGACCGAGCCGAGCGCGGCAGCCATCCCCGAGACCGCGTTGATCGCGGCGTCGAGGTTGCTGATCGCATTGGTCTGGCTCAGATCGAACACCGTGCCACCCGAGACCGCATTGGTCCAGGTGAACGAGAGCGTCGCACTCATCCCGCTCGAGCCCTCGATGTCCGAGAACGTCGCGGTCAGCGTGTTGCCCTGGTTGGCGCCTACCTGATACGTGACCGTAGCCCCTGTGGTACCGCCATTGACGTTACCGGTGAGCAGGTTCTGGCCGTTGAACGACGATGCGCTGCGCTCACGATCGATTTCCTGGGTGAGCTGGTTGACCGAACCCTGGATCGACTGCTGATCCTGAGTCGTCTGCGAGCCGTTGGCGTACTGAACGGCCAGCTCGCGGATCTCCTGGAGCATGCCCTGGACGCCCTGCAGCGAGCCCTCTGCAGTCTGCACCATCGAGGTGGCGTCGCCGACGTTGTTGGTTGCCTGGTTGAGGCCGTTGACCTGAGCGGTGAGGCTCTGGCTGATGGTGTATCCGGCCGGGTCGTCGGCGGCGGAGTTGATCTGCAGGCCCGAAGAGAGCCGCTGCATCGACATAGCAACCGAGTTGCTCGAGTTCAGCAGGTTCTGCTGGATCTCGAGTGCTGAAACGTTGGTCAGGATGGAAAGGGACACGTCTACACCTCCATGGTGTTTGTTTGTTTTGTTGTCCCCCGGCCACTGCCTGTAGCCGGTCTCTCGTGGTTATCGCCTGCCGAGGCGAGGACTTGAGTTCAGGATCTTTCCGGGCCCCGCGCCCTGGCTGCCGCGTCGACGCGGTAGGCCCAGGCGAGCGCTTCGGCGACCGCGACGTACATCGCCGCCGGTACCTCTCGCCCCAGATCGAGCGCTCCGAGCGCCTGCGCGAGCGCCGGGTCCGAGCGGACAGGAATCCCCGCATCCCGCGCGGCCGCGATGATCCGCTCCGCGATCAGACCGGCGCCGGTGGCTGTGACCCGCGGGGCTTGGTCGCCCGGCTGGTAGCGCAGGGCGATCGCGCGGCGGCGAGGCGGCGGCTCAGGCATAGACATCGAGCGGCTCGTACCGCCCTTCGACGGTGACGCTGACGGTACGCTCGACGGTGTCGGAGAGCGCCTGGCGCAGGCTGTCGGCGGCGGCCGTGGCGAACTGCAGCGGTTCGCCGGCCGCGACGGTCACGGCGACCTGGAGCGATCCGGCGTCGAGCCGGAAGTGCAAGTCGACGGCGCCGACGGTGGGAGCGTCGTAGCGCAGCGCCAGGGTGTGGACGCCGTCCGCGCCCGCACCCGCGGGTGACGCCTCGCGCTCGCTGACTCGGACGCCGCCACCGCCGGGAAGCAACACCGAAGCCGGCGGTGCCGCGACCGGCTCCTGATCGGAGAGGCTCAGCAGCACGCGGCCGCCGCTGACATCCCGTACCACCAGCCGCAGCTCTTGGCCGGTGCGAACGTTCTTGGGGAGCTCGGCCTCGATCACGAGCCCGGCGATACTGAGCGCGCCACGCCCGGCTCCATCGGCTTGCACGACGCGCGCCATCAGCGCGCGCCCGGGCACGATCCGCAGCCCCGGCGTCTCGAGCGCGCGCAGCAGGAGGAGGTCTACGGCCAGCGGTTCCATCGCTCAAGAATCATGCAGCACGTCCGAACATCTGGTCCGATGAACGTTGGTCTCAACATCGCGGCGGCGGGCATGCTCGCCGAGCAGGTTCGCCAAGACCAGCTCTCCAACGATCTCGCGAACGCCTCGACGCCGGGATACAAGCCCCAGACGTCCGTGCAGAGCAGCTTCGGAGCCCTGCTGCTGGCGAACACGGCGACCGGTCAGCAGATCGGTTCGATGCAAACCGGTACGGACATCAGCAAGATCGTCACGGACACGGCCCCGGCGCCTCTGCAGCAGACGGGTCAGCCGCTCGACTTCGCGATCGCAGGGGACGGCTTCTTCGCCGTCCGGACGCCGCAAGGGGTTCGCTACACCCGCGACGGGCAGTTCTCGAGCTCGGCGCAGGGCGCGCTCGTCGATGCCGACGGCGACGAGGTGCTTGGACAGAATGGAGCGCCCATCGGGGTCAGCGCGAAGGGAACCGTTCCCGCCTCGGCGCTCGGGGTCTTCAACATCAAGGGCGCGCAGGAGCAGGGCGACAACCTGTTCACGGGCTCCGCGGCCGGGCGCGCTACCGGAAGCGTCGAGCAAGGCGCGCTCGAAGGGTCGGGCGTGGACGCGATCCAGACGATGACCGAGATGATCGCCTCGCTCCAGGCCTACCAGTCCGGACAGCAGGCGATCCAGACGATCGCCCAGACACTGCAGGCCAGCTCCACCAACGTCGGCGCGGTCGGCGGTCCCTGATGCTCCCGGGCCTGTGGTCGGCGGCGTCCGGCATGGAAGCTCAGCAGCAGCAACTCGACGCGATCTCGAACGATCTGGCCAACGACTCGACGCCGGGCTACCAGTCGACGATCGTCGGCTTCCACGACCTCCTCTACGCCAGCGGCGGCGCCCAGAGCGGGAGCACCGTTGCCACCGGTGCCGGCGCGGCCGCCTCGGTGACCGGCCGCAGCCAGCTTCAGGGCACGATCGAGCAGACGGGTCAGCCGCTCGACGTGGCGATCGAAGGCGAAGGCTATCTCGAGGTCCGCCGCCCCGACGGCACGATCGGACTGACGCGCAACGGCACCCTCCAAGTCGATTCCCAGGGCCGGTTGACGACCAACCTGGGGATGCCGGTGCAACCGCCGGTCACGCTCCCGAAGGGGGTCGCGCCGAGCGATGTCACGATCGGCTCCGACGGCACCGTCAGCGTAGGCACGCGGAAGCTCGGCAAGATCGCGATCGTGACCGTCCCCGCGCCCGACGGCCTGCTCGCGGACGGCGACAGCCTGTTCAGCACGACCGCCGCCAGCGGCGCGATGCGGCCGGCCGCCGGCGCCACGCTGGAGCAGGGTGCGCTCGAGGCGTCAAACGTAGACATCTCCGAGGACATGGTGAAGATGATCGACGCCGAGCAGGGCTACAACCTCGCGAGCAAGGCGATTCAGTACCAGCAGCAGATGGGCCAGATCGCCAATCAGCTGAAGTCGTCATGAGCGCGATCTCGGGCTCGGACACGCTCTCGGCCGCCGGGCTGCCGCCGATCAACGAGGCGCTCCTGCCCGCCAGCGTGCGCAACGGCTCGCCGGCCGCCAAGAGTGCGTACGAGACGGCGCTCAGCTTCGAGGATGTGCTCGTCAACGAGCTCTCCCAGGCGATGATGGCGACGGTCTCGAGCTCCAGCGACGACAGCTCGAGCGACGACGGCTCGAGCGACGACAGCTCGAGCGACGGCTCCGGCGGATCCGATTCGGTCTCCGGCGAGTACTCCCAGCTCCTGCCGCAGGCGCTGACGTCCAGCATCATGTCGGCAGGCGGTCTCGGGATCGCGCAGCAGATCGCCACCGCGCTCGATCCATCAATCGGCGCCACTGCGTCGGCCGGGGGAGCCGATCCGTCGAGCGGAGCCGAGCAATGAGCGCGCTCGCGACAGCCGCGGAGCGCGACGCGATCCTGACCGGCGACGTGCTCACCCACTTGGACGCCCAGCTCGTCGGAGTGCGTCGCCTGCTGCAGATCGTGCTGGAGCAGGGGGCCGCGATCCGTCAGCGTGACGTCCACAACGTGGTGCGGCTGGCCGGGATCCTCCAAGCCGAGATGCAGCGGCGGGCTCAGCTCGAAGACCAGCGCATGCTGCTGCTCGAACGCGCCGGCGCGCGGCTCGGCGTAACCGCGAGCTCGGTGACGCTGTCGCTGCTCGAAGGCGTGATGGACCCCGGCGCCGTCCCGGACGCGCGGACTCGGAGCTCCGAGCTCCGGGGGCTGCTGAGCGAGGTGCAACGCGAGCACGCATGCAATCGTGCGCTGATGCACCAGGAGCTGGCGTTCCTCGACCACCTGCTGCGGCTGGTCGACGACGGCTCCGGTGCGTACAACGCCGGCGGCGAGCGCCCGACGGGTACCCACTCGCTGCTGGCGAATAGGCGCGGCGTCTTCGACCAGGAGGTCTGATCAGTCATGCCGATCTCGAGCTTCATGGGACTGCAGAGCGCGCTCTCGGGTCTGGAGGCCAACCAGGAAGCGATCCAAACCACCAGCAACAACATCGCCAACGCGAGTACGCCCGGGTACACCGACGAGGCCGCGGTGATGACGGAGAACTACGCGCTCACGATCCCAAATGGCTCCGGCGGAGTGCAGCTCGGCACCGGCGTGGACGTCAACACGATCAGCCGGGCCAGCGACCAGTACCTGAACAACTCATACCGGGCGCAGAACACCGTCGCGAGCTACGCCTCGACCGAATCGACGACCCTCGGCCAGGTTCAGTCAGAGCTGAATGAGCCTTCCTCAACCGGGATCTCGAGCCAGCTGTCGGCCTTCTGGAGCTCGTGGAGCGATCTCGCCAACGATCCGACGGGCCCGACGAGCCAGTCCGCGCGCCAGACGGTGATCGATGACGGGACGACGCTCGCACAGGGGCTCAACTCACTCTCCGATCAGCTCTCCTCGATGCAGTCACAGGTGGCGCAGCAGTACTCAGATCTGACCGGGACCGGCGGCGAGCTCCAGAGCTACGCCAATCAGATCGCCACGCTGAACGGCGATATCGCTGAGGCACAGCAGGGTGGCATGAATGCCAACCAACTGGAGGATCAGCGCGACCAGGCGATCAACAACCTCTCATCGCTGGGGACCGTGTCCTATAGCGCCGCGCCCAACGGCGAGCTGACGGTGGCCTTCGGGGGAGCGGCGACGCCGCTTGTGTCCGGGACGACCGTGAACTGGCCGCCGACGATCACGTCCACCCCCGGGGGCGAGCTCGGCGCATTGATCAGCCTCTCCGGCCCGGGCGGGCAGATCGACTCCTACCTGACGGATCTGGGCAACGTCGCCGGGGCGCTCGTCAGCACCGTCAACAACCTCAGCCCCGGCACTCCTTTCTTCAACCCCAGCGACACGACCGCCGCGACGATTGCCGTGGCCGCGACCGCATCGACGATTCAGACGACCACGACCGGCAATCCCGGCGCCAACGACGTTGCGCTGGCGATCGCCGGCCTCAGCGGGGGCCAGGCCGACCAGTTATACGGGGCGTTCGTGGCCCAGGTCGGGCAAGACACGCAGACGGCCCAGAACAACCAGCAGACCTCGCAGACGCTTCTGACGGCGATCAACAGCCAGGTTCAGAGCGTCTCCGGCGTCTCGCTGGACCAGGAAATGACCAACCTGCTCACCTACCAGCAGGGCTATGAGGCCTCAGCGAAGGTGATGACCGCGATGCAGAGCATGCTCGAGACGCTGATCACGCAAGTAGGAGCGGGGCTGTGATGGAGCGCATCACGGAGCTGATGACCTCCCAGAACACGATCAGCAACCTGAACCAGCAGCTGAACCAGCTGAGTGCGACCGAGAACGAGCTGTCCACCGGTCTGAGCATCAACGAGCCGTCCGACAACCCCTACGGGGCCAGCCTCGCGATCCAGTTGAACGGCCAGCTATCCGCGCTGACCTCCTACACCGGCAACGTCAGCGACGGGACCGCGTGGACGTCGCAGGCCGATTCATCGTTGATGGACATCAACGAGCAGGTCCAGAGCGTGCAGGAGCTGGTCGTGCAGGCGGCCAACGGCACCAGCACTCCAGCGCAGCTGGACGCCGACGCGACCGAGGTCAATCAGCTCATCGCCGGGATCAAGCAGGACGCGAGCGCCCAGTACGACGGGCAGTACATCTTCTCTGGGACCGATACCACCACCGCGCCCTACCAGGCAGGGTCAAACGACGCCTATCAGGGAAACTCCGGCGCGATCCAGCGCTCGATCGGACCGGGCGCGGCGCCGGTTCAGGTCAACACCGACATCTCGCAGCTGCTCGGCAATGGACAGACCGTCAGCGGCCAGCCGGCGGGCGACGGACTGCTCCTGAACACACTGCGCAATATCGCCGGCGACATGCAGGCGGGCAGTACCGCCTCGCTGGGCAACGATCTCACAGACCTGCAGACCAACATGGGCACACTCGGGCAGATGCAGGCCAATGTCGGTGCCGTTCAGGATCAGCTGCAGATGGCGTCCTCCCGGATCCAGAACCTGCAGACCGAGGTCCAGACACAGCTCAGCAGCACAGAAGATGTAAACATGGCTCAGACGATGACCCAGTACTCGACCGAGCAGGCCTCTTACAATGCTGCCCTGCAAGCGAGCGCCAGCGTCTTGCAGACGGATTCCCTGGCCAACTTCCTATCCTCGTAGGCGGCCGTGTCAATGATGATCGAGAGCTCGCGCTTCGGGCGCGTGGAGATCGACCCGGAAACGGTGGTCGAGTTCCCCGATGGCCTGATCGGCCTTGGGGGCTCCCGCTACGCGCTGCTCGCGAGAGATCCCGACAGCGCGTTTCTGTGGCTCCACTCGATCGAGGATCCGTCGCTGGCGCTACCGGTCACCAATCCACACCGCCTCTTCTCCGATTTCAAGGTGGAGCTGGCGGATGACGACGGGGATCGGCTCGGGCTCGACGACGTGACGGCCGTATCGGTCTACGTGACCGTGTGTGCCGGCAGCGCGCTCGAGGACTTCACCGCCAACCTGAAAGCTCCGATCCTGATCTGGTCCGGCAGGGGTCATCAGGTGATCAATCAGGCGCAGGGCTGCGAGCTACGGGCGCGAGTGTTCTCAGATGCCGGGAGAGAGCCCGAGCCGGCATGCTGAGGATCACGCGGCGCGTCGGGGAGCGGATCATCCTCGGCGATAACGTGATCATCGAGGTTACGGAGATCAAGGGCCAGAGCGTGCGGATCGGGATCGAGGCCCCGCGCTCACTGCCGATCTACCGCGAGGAGATCTGGCTCGACGTCAAGCGCGAGAACGAAGCAGCGGCACGCTCGGAGGGCGGGAAGCTGCCCGACGTGAGCGCGCGACTCAAGGGCGCCGGCCGGTAACGCTGCGCACGCCGTTTCACCGGATCCCGCCTCGCTGCGGGGCCTAGCCGCTATGATCGGGATCCCAAATCCGATCAAACTGCTAGGACATAGGAACACGTGCCGCAAATCATCGAAGTGTGTCCCCTGAGAGAGCTCCCGCCGGGCGCCGTTCGCCTGGTCGAATGGGATGAGCTCGAGATCGGTGTCTTCAACTGCGGCGGCACGGTCTACGCGATCGAGGACCGCTGTACACACGACGAGGGCACGCTCGCCGACGGCACGCTCGACCAGGAAGCGTGCACGATCGAGTGCCCGCGACATGGCTCGCTGTTCGACCTGAAGACCGGCAAGCCGAAGACCCTGCCCGCCTACGTTCCGGTGGACACCTTTCCGGTGATCATCGACGAGGAAACGATCAAGCTGGAGGTGGAGTAGTGGCGACCCCCGAGATAGTGGCGACTCCCGACACACAAGTCCTGACCGAGAACGAGCAGCTCGGCCAGATCAACTCCGACTACACCGAACGTTACGGCTTCCACGACGCCGAGAACTACCTCTACAAGGCGCCGAAGGGCCTCACCCGCCAGACGGTCGAGATGATCTCCGACTTCAAGTCCGAGCCAGAGTGGATGCGCGAGTTCCGCCTCAAGGCGCTCGACCACTTCCTCGCCCGCAAGCAGCCCACCTGGGGCTCGCCGATGCTGGCCGAGGTCGACTACGACAACATCCGCTACTTCGTCCGCGCGTCCGAGACGCCCAGCCGGTCCTGGGACGACGTGCCCGAGGACGTCAAGCGCACGTTCGATCGCCTCGGAATCCCCGAGGCGGAGCGCAAGTTCCTCTCGGGCGTCGGCGCGCAGTACGAGTCGGAGGTCGTGTACCACCAGGTCCACAAGGACCTCGAGGCGCAAGGCGTGATCTTCACCGACATGGACACCGCGCTGCGCGAGCACGAGGACCTGGTCCGCAAGTACTTCGCGACCATCATCCCCCCCAACGACAACAAGCTCGCGGCGCTGAACTCCGCGGTCTGGTCGGGTGGCTCATTCGTGTACGTGCCCGAAGGCGTCCACGTGGAGATGCCGCTGCAAGCCTACTTCCGCATCAACACCGAGAACATGGGCCAGTTCGAGCGGACGCTGATCATCGCCGAGCCCGGCTCCTACGTGCACTACGTCGAGGGATGTACCGCGCCGACCTACAGCTCTGACTCGCTGCACTCGGCGGTCGTCGAGCTGATCGCGCAGCCCGGCGCGCGGATCCGGTACACGACCGTGCAGAACTGGTCGATGAACGTCTTCAACCTGGTCACGAAGCGGGCGGTGGCCTACGAGGACGCGACCGTCGAGTGGGTCGACTGCAACCTCGGCTCCAAGCTGACGATGAAGTACCCGAGCATCTATCTGCTCGGCGAGCGCGCTCACGGCGAGGTGCTCTCGATCGCGTTCGCGGGCGCAGGCCAGCACCAGGACGCGGGCGCCAAGATCATCCACGCCGCCCCGAACACGACCTCGAACATCTTCGCCAAGTCGATCTCCAAGGACGGGGGGCGCGGCTCATACCGCGGGCTGCTCGAGGTCGCCAAGGGTGCCCACGGCTCGAAGTCGAAGGTCGTCTGCGACGCGCTGCTGCTCGACGAGCACTCGCGCTCGGACACCTATCCGACGATCCGGATCGGCGAGGACGACGTCGACGTCGGTCACGAGGCAACCGTGTCGAAGGTCGGCGAGGACCAGCTCTTCTACCTGCGCTCGCACGGCATCCCCGAAGAGGAGGCGTCGAAGCTGATCGTCAACGGCTTCATCGAGCCGATCACCAAGGAGCTGCCGATGGAGTACGCGGTCGAGATGAACCGCCTGATCGAGCTCCAGATGGAGGGTTCGATTGGCTAGCCTCGCAGAACGCGAGCCCGAGTTTCTAGCGGCGCGCCGAGAGCGCGCCGCTCGCTTGAGCGAGACCCTCGCGCTCCCGCATTTCAAGGGCACCGCCGGATGGGAGTTCACCGATATCTCGGCGCTCGACCTCGACGCCTTCGGCCCCGCGCCCGCGCCGGCAGAATCGACGAGCTCCAACGGCTCGGCGCCGGAGCGCCTGTTCGCACCCGTCGGGGCCACCGAGCTCCGCCAGGTCGACGCGGGCGAGGCGACGCTGTCGGATCCGGACTTGCCCGACGGCGTGATCGTGGGCTCGCTAGAGCTCGCGGCGCGTGAGCACCCCGAGCTGGTCGAGCGTTACCTGGGCAGCGTCATCTCCGGCGAAGACGTCTTCGTCGCACGCAACGAAGCGGGGTTCCGCGGCGGCGCGTTCGTGTACGTGCCCTCCGGCGTCGCGCTCGAGCGTCCGATCCTGCTCTCACAGGTTCAGAGCGCCACCAGCACCGAGCTGCACCGGCGCACCCTGATCGTGATCGAGGACGGCGCGCAGGCAGAGGTGTGGGAGCAGTACCTGTCGGCCTCGGAGGAGGTCGAGGGCGTGTTCAACACTGTCGTCGAGCTGATCGTCTCCGAGAACGCGCGGCTGCGATTCGTATGCGGGCAGTCGCTGTCCGAGCGCAGCTGGATCTTCGGCTCCCAGCGCGCCGAGGTGGGCCGCGACGGTTCGCTCGATTGGGTTGCGTTCGGGTTCGGATCGAGCGGCGGACGGGTGCGGATGGACACGCGCCTGGCCGGCCCCGGCGCCGATGCCCGAGTCACCGGCGCGTACGCGAGCCGCGCACGCCAGCACATCGATTTCGACACCACCCAAGAGCACGCGGCCCCGAACACCACCTCCGACCTCGCCTTCCGCGGCGTCCTCCAGGGCCGCTCGACCGCGGTCTGGAAGGGCAACATCATTGTCGATCCGGGTGCCCAGAAGACCGACGCATTCCAAGAGTCGCGCAATCTGCTGGTATCGAGGCGTGCCCACGCGGACGCGATCCCCGGCCTCGAGATCCAGGCCAACGACGTCCGCTGCACGCACGCAGCGTCAATCGGGCAGCTCGACGCGGAGCAGATCTTCTACCTGCGCTCACGCGGGCTGCGCGAAGACGTCGCCCGGCGCCTCGTGATCGAGGGCTTCCTGTCGGCGCTGACCGAACGCTTCGAGCAAGGCCCGATGCGCGAGATGCTGGCCGAGGCGCTCGACCGGCGTCTCGGGCTGATCTTGGCGGAGTAGGGGGCCCTTCGGGCCCTTGGGAGTTCGCCTGGCGGGGGCGCTTCGCGCCCTTGGGAGTTCGCCTGGCGGCGAACATCCCGGCGAACATCCCGGGTTCTGGTAAGTCCCCGGGGTCAGGCTCCCGGCAGGCTACGATGGCCGGGCGATGGCGCGCACCACGGCACCGATGATCCCGCTCGGCTACGGCAAGTTCGTCCGCGCCGACCGCGTGTATGCGCTGGTGCCGCTCGAGGGCGCCGCGCGCGGCGATCGCCGGCGCACGCTCGTGCACGTGGAGGGAATCGAGGCGCCGCTGGTCGCCTCGCGCTCCGAGCGCGCGCTCGCCGAGGATCTGGCGGTGGCGCTCGGACAGGAGCCGCCCGGCGGTGCGCGCGCTGACGCCCGCCACGACGGGCAGGAAGCGCTGTTCTGAGCATTGTCGGCCTCGACCACGTCCAGTTGGCGGCCCCTTCGGGCTGCGAGGCCGAGGCACGGCGGTTCTTCGGCGACCTGCTCGGGTTGACCGAGGTCGAGAAGCCCGCGCCGCTGCGAGGGCGGGGAGGGGTCTGGTTCAGCCTCGGCGCCCAGCAACTCCACGTCGGCGTCGAGGAGCCCTTCTCGCCTGCCAAGAAGTCACATCCCGCGCTGAGCGCGTCCGCGGGCGGGATCGTTGCGCTCGCGGAGCGCCTGGCGGCCGCCGGGGTCGAGATCCTCTGGGATGACGCGATCCCTGGGACGCGCCGGTTCTTCTGCCAGGACCCGTGGGGCAACCGGATCGAGTTCGTCGAGGCCGCT
>Ga0302325_10019649_pt1 | contig 14195 bp, 10 predicted proteins | sample Palsa_T0_2_FD_201948 | JGI IMG/M metagenome (GOLD analysis project Ga0302325, IMG submission 201948) | Peat permafrost microbial communities from Stordalen Mire near Abisko, Sweden - Palsa_T0_2 | ecosystem: Environmental > Terrestrial > Soil > Palsa > Peat permafrost | place: Sweden: Abisko... | reverse complement strand
CCGGGCGCACACCTGGCTTGACGGGCGGCCCGCGCTGCGCCGCCGGTTCAGCGCGGCCGACTTCACCCAGGTCGCCGCGGACCACGGGGTGAGCGCCAGCGTCCTGGTCCAGGTGCTAGCCAGCGCTGCGGAAACCGAGGAGTTCCTGGCCCTGGCGAGTACGCCAGGCGTGATCGCGGGCGTGGTCGGCTGGGCTGACCCCACGGCACCAGGCGTGGCCGAGGAGATCGCCCGGCTGCAGCAGCTGCCCGGGGGCAGCCGGCTGGCCGGGATCCGCCACCTGGTCCAGGACGAACCAGATCCGGGCTGGCTGGACCGGGCCGACGTGCGGCGCGGGATACGGTCCGTCGGCGAGGCTGGCCTCGTCTACGATCTGCTGGTCCGCCCGGCCCAGCTGCCCGCCGCGCTCCGGGTGGCGAGCGACCTCGGCGACGTGCGCTTCGTGCTCGATCACGGCGCGAAGCCGGACATCGCGTCCGGCCGCCTGGAGCCATGGTCCAGCCTCGTCACCGACCTGGCCCACCTCCCGAACGTGACCTGCAAGCTGTCCGGCCTGGTCACCGAGGCGGCGCCCGGCTGGACGGTGCCGCAGATCGTCCCGTACGCCGTCCGGCTGCTGGACTGCTTCGGGCCGGGCCGGCTGATGTTCGGGTCCGACTGGCCGGTCTGCACCCTCGCCGGCAGCTACGGCGACGTGCTCGCGGTGGCCAGGGCCGCACTGGACGGCCATCTCTCGGCGGCCGAACTCGACGCGGTCTTCGCCGCCAACGCGATCGCCACGTACCGCCTGCGCCTGGTCCGCGCACCCTGACCCACGCACCCTGACCCACGAACCCGGTCAGGAGCCCCGGCCAAGTCCCCGGGCGTAACGCCAGGTCTGGGGACGACTTCCGTTCGGCTGCTTCAGGGCCCTGTTTTTCAAAGTACGGAGGCGAGCCACTGCTCCACGCTGGCGATGTGCACCGTGGACCAGGACCTGGCCACCTCAGGGTCGTGCGACGCGAGCGCGTCCAGGATGGCCCGGTGCTCGGCGAGCGTGCGCACGGTGGAGCCCGCCTGGGTCAGGCCACGCCACACCCGGGCCCGGAACGTGGGCCCGGACAGCGACTCCAGCAGCGAGAAGAGCACCGAATTCCCGCAGCAGGCCGAGATCCGCCGGTGGAACTCCAGGTCGTTGGCGACCAGGTCTTCCACCTCCGGGTGAGGACCGAGGCTGTCCAGCAGCGTGCGCAGGCCCTCGATCTCCTCCTCGCTGATGCGCTCGGCCGCCATGGCCGCGGCCGCGGGTTCCAGGATCCGCCTGACCTGCAGGAATTCGAGCACGGAGCCGTCGCGGTGGAAATCCACGATGAAACTCAGCGCCTCCAGCAGGAGCGGCGGCTGCAGGCTGGTTACGTAGGTGCCGTCACCGCGGCGCACATCGAGGATGTTGACCAGCGACAGCGCCTTGACCGCCTCGCGCAGCGAACTGCGCGAGAGCCCCAGCTCGGCCGCGAGGTCCGCCTCCTTGGGCAGCCGGTCACCCGCACGCAGCGTGCCCGAGACGATCATTGACTTGATCTTCTCGATGGCCTCGTCGGTCAGCGCCACGGCCGGATCCTCCGCTCACCGCCAGCCAGCCCGTACTATCACCAAGCCGGCGCCATCAACACGGCGCCATCAACACGGTGGCACCAACCTGGTGCCACCAGCCCGGCACCACAACCACGGGCGTGCCACCCGGGCGCCCGGACACATCCGATGTTTGCCAGAGTATGGCATAGCGGGCTGAGCAGAACCGCAGCTGGCTGGTACGAAGGAGCACATGGCAGTCGACGAGCCCACCGGCGGATTGCGGGATGAAGCCGAGCGCTACCTGCGCGCCCTGGCCGGCGAAGCGGCCACGCTGCGCGCCGACCAGTGGACGGCCGTCAGCGCCCTGGTCGCCGAGCGGCGCCGGGCGCTCGTGGTGCAGCGCACCGGCTGGGGCAAGTCGGCGGTGTACTTCGTGGCCACGGCGCTGCTCCGGGCCCGGGGCGCCGGCCCGACCGTCATCGTCTCCCCGCTGCTTGCCCTGATGCGCAACCAGATCGAGGCGGCCGACCGGGCGGGAATCCACGCCCGCACGGTGAACTCGGCCAACGCCGAGCAGTGGGAGGACGTCTACGCCGAGGTGGCGGCGGGTTCCGTGGACGTGCTGCTGGTCAGCCCGGAACGGCTCAACAATCCGGGTTTCCGTGACCAGGTGCTGCCCAAGCTGATCGGCGCGGCCGGGATGCTGGTCGTCGATGAGGCCCACTGCATCTCGGACTGGGGCCACGATTTCCGCCCCGACTACCGGCGGCTGCGCACCCTGCTGGACGAACTGCCGCCCGGCGTGCCCGTGCTCGCGACGACCGCGACGGCCAACGCCCGGGTCACCCACGACGTCGCCGAGCAGCTCGGTGGTGGACGGGAGCTCCAGACGCTGGTGCTGCGCGGCCCGCTGGACCGCGACAGCCTGCGTCTCGCCGTGGTCCGGCTGCCCGGCCCGCAACAGCGGCTGGCCTGGCTGGCTGAGCACCTCGGCGAGCTGCCCGGCTCGGGCATCGTCTACACCCTCACCGTGGCGGCAGCTCAGGAAACCGCCTCGTTCCTGCGTGAACGCGGCTATGACGTCGCCTCCTACACGGGGAAAGATGAGCACACGCAGCGCATGGCGGCCGAGGAGGCCCTCCTCGGCAACGAGCTGAAGGCGCTGGTGGCCACCAGCGCCCTCGGCATGGGATTCGACAAGCCGGATCTGGGCTTTGTCGTTCACCTGGGTGCCCCGCAGTCGCCGATCGCGTACTACCAGCAGATCGGCCGGGCCGGGCGCGGCGTGGACCGCGCCGAGGTGATCCTGCTGCCGGGCCGGGAAGACGCCGACATCTGGGCCTACTTCGCCTCGCTGGCGTTCCCGGCCGAGCACCTGGTCCGGGCCACGCTCGCCGCGCTCGATGAGGCGGCCGCGCCGCTGTCGACCGCCGCGCTGGAGACCAGGGTTGACCTGAGCCGCGGGCGTCTCGAGATGATGCTCAAGGTGCTGGATGTGGACGGGGCGGTCCGCCGGGTCAGCGGCGGCTGGACGGCGACGGGGCGCTCATGGGCCTACGACTCCGACCGGTATGCGCGGGTAGCGGCCGAGCGGTCCCGCGAGCAGCAGGCCATGCTCGGCTACATCGCCACTGGCGAGTGCCGGATGGAGTACTTGCGCCGGGAACTCGACGATCCGGGCGCCGCCCCGTGCGGCCGGTGCGACAACTGCACGGGCCAGCCGTGGTCCGACACGGTGTCACCGGCCGGGGCGGCGGCCGCCCGCGACCGGCTGCTCCGGCCGGGCATCGAGGTCACGCCGCGGAAGATGTGGCCGACCGGGATGCGGGAACTGGGTATCGACGCGGCCGGGAAGATCCCGGCCGGGCTGTCCGCGGAGCCGGGCCGCGCCCTGGGCCGGCTGACCGACCTGGGCTGGGGGCCCAGGCTGCGCGCCGTGCTGGCGCCCGGGGTGCCCGACGGCCCCGACGGCCCGCTGCCCGATGTCCCCGGCGGCCCGCCACTGGACGGCCCGGTTCCCGCTGACCTGGTCGAGGCCGTCGTGAAGGTGCTGGCCGCGTGGGACTGGGAGCGGCGGCCCGCGGGCGTGGTCACCCTGCCGTCCCGCACACATCCGGAGCTGATCGCCAGCCTGGGCCGGCGGGTGGCCGCGATCGGCCGCATCCCCTACCTGGGCGCGCTCGGGTACGCCGACGACCCGCCGGCCGGCCCACCCGGCGAGCCCGCCGGCCCTGACCAGCACGCGGCCCGACCCCGCCAGTACAACAGCGCCCACCGGCTGGGTGCCCTGTTCCGCGAGCTCACCGTCCCCGGGCCGCTGGGTGATGCGATCAGCCAGATCGGCGGCCCGGTGCTGCTGGTGGATGACCGGATCGAGACCGGCTGGACGATGACGGTCGCGGCCCGGCTGCTCCGCGACGCGGGAGCGCCCGCGGTGCTGCCCCTCGTGCTGGCCATCACCACCAGCTGACGGTCCGGCGAAGTTAGTTTTCCCTGGGCCGGTACTGCAGCCGCTTCCGCGCCATCTCGCAGACACCGTTGCGCTCGTTGGCGGCCGCGGTCTGCCGGGCCTGATCTAGGTCCGCCGGGGTCAGCAGGCCGTTGGAGAGCAGGAAGTCGGCGAGATCACGCGCGTGGCCCCGTTCCTGCCAGATGAAGCCCTGAAGCAGCTTCTTGTAGTCGGACACCGCGCCTTCTCCGCTCAGGTCCAGGGCGACAACCACATCCATCATCGGCACCGTCTGCGGAGCGGCCAGGCCGAGGATGAACTCCTGGTAGTAGTAGGCCATCGCCATCCGTGCGGTGGCGTTGCGCTCGAAGTAGCCGCGGACGTGAGCCACCGCGTCCTCCCTGGGCGGGCTGCCCCGCCTGGTCAGCGAGGCCTTGGCCAGGATCTTGCTGTCCCGGGTGGGCGGCTGCATGTCGGTAGCTGAGGTGGCGGGCTGGGAGCGCGGGCGGGCCGGCCCGTCGAGCCGCAGCGGCACCACCCAGGTGCTGACGCTGACCAGCCAGCCGCCCTCTTCGAGTACCACCGGAAGCGGCTCGTAGTGCGCCGGGGCCACGGGCAGGACGTGCCGGGCCGCCCGCTGCACGGCCTCGGCGCCGAGGGAAGTCCCGCTCGCGCGCGGCGCCAGGTAGACCCGGTAGGTCGTGTCGCGGCTGAACAGCTCCCAGCGGTGATGCACGTAGCGGAGGCCGGCGCAGCGCGGCGCCCGGTGCAGCGCGAGGTCCTCGTTCCCGCTGAGCAGGCCCCGGTCCAGCCAGGTGATCTCATCAGGGGGGCAGCTGACCCACTCGCCGCGGGACGCTGACCACATGAAGAGCCGGCTCATCGCCACTCAGCCGCCACCCCCGGAGAATGGCGCACCACCGGCGCGGCGGCCATCCAGTCTCGCCGTGTCTGGGATGACATTGTGGCACTTCGACCCGGGCACGCCCCGCCGCCACCCGGCTTCCCCGGCTCCGGCGGCGCGGCCTCAGCCGACCTGGACCCTGGACAGCAGCGCGTCCGGTCTCGTTCCCCAGCGGATCGAATCACCGTTGCTGAGCGGCTGCTCACCCGCCAGCGGGGTGCCATTGAGGGTGAGCCCGTTCATGCCCAGGTTGGCGATCCACCACTGGCCGCCGGAGAACGTGAACCGGGCATGCTCCCGGGAGACGGTAGGCACGTCGGGAAGCTCCAGCTCAACGGGCCCCCGGCCGGCCCGGGCGCCGGACCTCCGGGTTTCGGTCACCGACTCGCCGGTGACCAGCCGCAATACCGGGATCGTGCTGCGGCTCTGCTCCGCGACCGTCGGCATGCCGACGTCGGTCGCCCGGTCCTGCCCGGGCTGGGCCTGGGTGCTCCCATCGTGGCCCGCGAAGTCCCGGTATGGCCCGTCCGGCACCGGCTCGTGACCCGCATACCCGGCCTGAGGGCCGGAGTACGCCGGCTGGGGGCCGGCGTACGAAAGCTGGGCGCCGGGATACCCGGGCCCCGGGCCGGCGTGCGCGAGCTGGAAACCGGGCTCAGGACGGCCATCCACCGGCCGTCCCTGCCGCAGCTGATAGCGGCCCGCCGGGACCGACAGGTCGGCGATGACGCGCACGTCGGCCCGCCCGGGCCCCGCGAAGCGGGCACCATGCGCGGCCACCTGGTCCTCGTAGACCTCGGCCGCGCTGGACGCGACCAGGCCGAGTTCAATTCGTTCGCTCAGCGAGCAGACGTCATCGGGGTTCAGCCGCAACTCGACGAGGTTCGGCGCGAACAGTGCCCCGCTCGGCGTGACCACGAACAGCTCAGGCAGGTGCTTCAGCGCGAGCTGCAGCACGTCTTGCCCGTCCCGCCACGGCCTGGCCGCCAGCTGCTGTATCCACGGATGGTCCCTGGTGACACCCAGGGACCGGAGCAGCAGCACGATCACGATGCCGAGTCCCGCGAGAACGGCCAGCAGCAAAGTGGCCCCGATGACCGAGCCCGTCATGTCCAGCAGAGCCAGCCAGCATGCCGCGGCGCCCGCCGCCGCCGCCCATCGCTTCCTGCTCCGCCGCGGCAGTGGAGCACGCGCCGGGCGCACCGCTTCCCTGCGCTCCGTCATCGATCACCGTCCTTGACCTGTCCGCCGCGGGCGCGGCTGCCTGGTGTGTCATCTGACGATGCGGGCCGCCGCACCGCGCGGTCAACGAATCAGGGACAGCTCCCAGACATCTGGAAGTTGCCGGCCGCGCCACCGACAGCCGGCCGCCTGCCGCTCCGCGCGGGAAGTCAGCCGTGGCCGAGGACGGGATGCGGCACGTACGGCTCCTCCAGGCGGCCGATCTCGTCCGCGCTGAGCTCCAGCTTCTCCGCCGCGAGCGCGTCCTCGATGTGCCCAGGCCTGGTCGCGCCCACGATCGGCGCGGTCACCCCGGGCCGGTGCAGCAGCCAGGCCAGGGCCACCTGCGCGGCCGGCACGCCGCGCTCCGCCGCCACTTCCGCAGCCCGGTCCGCGACGTCGAAATCGGCCGGCTGGGTGTACAGGCTGTCGCCGAACGCATCGGTGTTCGCGCGGGTGGTGTGCTTCCCGCCATCACGGCTCCGGTTGCCCGCCAGCAGCCCGCGGGCCAGCGGGCTCCACGGGATCACGCCGACGCCCTGGTCGATGCACAGCGGGATCATTTCCCGCTCCTCTTCGCGGTAGACCAGGTTGTAGTGGTTCTGCATGGACACGAACCTGGTCCAGCCCTGGTCCGCCGCGATGCCCTGGGCCTTGGCGAACTGCCAGGCGAACATGCTGCTCGCGCCGATATAGCGCGCCTTTCCCGCGCGGACCACGTCGTTCAGGGCCTCCATGGTCTCCTCGATCGGCGTCCGCGAGTCCCAGCGGTGGATCTGGTAGAGATCCACGTAGTCCATGTCCAGCCGCTCAAGCGACGCGTCGATCGCGGACAGGATGTGCTTGCGGGACAGCCCACGACCGTTTTCGCCGGGCGTCATCGGCCCGTGCACCTTGGTGGCCACCACGACCTCATCGCGGTCGAAGAGCTTGCCGAGCAGCCGGCCGGTGGCCACCTCGCTCGCACCCGCGGAATAGACATCCGCCGTGTCGAAGAAGGTGACGCCGCCCTCGGCGGCGGCCCGCACGATCGGCTCGGCGCCGTCCTCATCCAGCACCCACGGCCGGTCACTGTTGTTGCCGAAGCTCATCATGCCCAGGCAGATGCGGGAGACGCGCAGTCCGGTCGCACCGAGATTGACGTATTCCATGATCCCCTCACGCTGGTCGGTGGTTCCACCCTACTCATCTGTAGGGAGGGGCCTTCCTTCCCGCCGGCTGAGCCGGTCATCGCTGCGCCTGATGACCGGCTGCCCCAGCTGCCATCACCAGCCACGCATGAGGAGGGCATGCGCGGGCAGGCAATCGGTGTTACAGAACCCAGACGACACAGGGCGGGCTTCTCAGCCGGGAGCCACTCAGCGGGAGCCACGCCGACGACTGAGGGAGTACACATGCGCAGCAGGACCATCGGCCCGGTCACCGTCAGTGCCATCGGCCTGGGCGGAATGCCGATGTCGATCGAGGGGCGGCCGGACGAAGATCGTTCCATCGCCACTATCCACGCCGCGCTGGATGCGGGAGTCACGCTCATCGACACCGCCGACGCCTACCTGTTGAACCCCGGCGAGACCGGCCACAACGAGCGGCTGATCGCCAAGGCCCTGGCCAGTTACCCCGGCGACAGCAGCGACGTGCTGGTCGCGACGAAGGGCGGCCACCTGCGGCCCGGTGACGGCTCGTGGACCGTGGACGGATCCCCCGCCCACCTCCGGGAGGCCGCGGAAGCGTCGCTGAAGGCCCTGGGGATTGAAGCGATCGGCCTCTACCAGTTCCACCGGCCCGACCCGAAGGTCCCGTACGCGGAGTCGGTCGGCGTCCTGAAGGAACTGCTTGACGCGGGAAAGATCCGGATGGCCGGGATTTCCAACGCCACCATCGAGCAGATCGACATCGCCCGCGAGGTCCTGGGCGAAGGCAACCTGGCCAGCGTGCAGAACCAGTTCTCGCCCGCGTTCCGGTCCAGCGAGCCGGAGCTGAGGCACTGCGCGGCGCTCGGCATCGCGTTCCTGCCGTGGAGCCCGCTGGGCGGCATTGGCCGGGCCGGAGACCTGGGCAGCAGGCACGCCGCCTTCCAGGAGGTCGCGCAGTCCCACGGCGTCTCCCCCCAGCAGGTCACTCTGGCGTGGATGCTGGCGCTCGCGCCGGTCGTGATCCCGATCCCAGGGGCCAGCCGACCTCAGTCCATCACCGACTCGGCCCAGGCCGCCGGCCTGGTGCTCACCGAAGCCGAAGTCGACCGCCTCAGCCAGGGCTGAGCCTCCGGCCGGCTCGCCAGCGGGCCCGCGCAGCGATGCCGCTGCGCAGGCCCGCTGGCCCGTTCCCTATTTGCGGCAACTCATTTCATGGCGCCCGGCCATTTCCCCTGTTTTCCCAGATCACCGCAGGCGCCTTTCGGCCGGCCCATTACCGGCTTCTGGACAACTCACCGGCGGCATGTTACGGAGATCAGAGCGTTACGTGCCTCGTGGTCCCGGAGGGAAACCAAGGATGCCAGCTCCGACCGATCCGCCCCGCCCAGACGGCACCGGGGCCGAGCCCGGCGTCCCCGTGCCCTCTGGCCTGTCCGTGCCCTCCGGCCTGTCCCGGCGGCGGCTGCTGACCGGTGCCGCGCTCGCGGCCGCCGGGCTGGCCGCGCGGCCGGCTGCGGCCCGCGCGGCGGTGCAGGCGGCCGCTGGGCCGGTGTCGGCACTGCGATCCGCCGCGATCGCCGCTCCGGCCGCCACCGGCGCGCAACTGGTGACGTTCGACCCGTACTCGCTGATGGTCGGCGGCACCCGGCTGTTCGTCTGGTCTGGGGAGTTCCACCCGTTCCGGCTGCCGAGCCCGTCGCTGTGGCTCGACATCCTGCAGAAGATGAAGGCCAGCGGCTACAACGCGGTCTGCATGTACTTCAACTGGGCCTACCATTCCCCGGCGTCAGGCGTCTACGACTTCACCGGCGTGCGGGACATGGACCTGGTGATGCGGATGGCCGCGGACACCGGGATCTATGTGCTGGCCCGGCCCGGCCCGTACATCAACGGTGAGGTGAACGCGGGCGGGTTCCCCGGCTGGCTGACCGCGACCACCGCGGTGGCGCGCACCAACGACCCGGTCTACCTGGCCGCGGCGGACCAGTGGATGACGGCGATCGACGCGATCCTGGCCAGGCACCAGGTCACCGACGGCTCAGGCACCCTGCTGCTGTACCAGATCGAGAACGAGTACGCGAGCTACGTGGGCACCGCGACCGGCATCGACTACATGGCCCACCTGTACGCCAAAGCCCGCGCCGACGGCATCACCGTGCCGATCTACCACAACGACAAGGGCCGCAACGGCGACTGGACCCCGGGCAGCTTCCCCACCGGGGACAGTAACTATCTCTACGCTTTCGACGGCTACCCCTCCGCCAGCAGCACACCGCCGGACTGGGGCTACTACGGGACCGGCGGCGCGAAGGGCGGCGCCAGCGCCAGCCCGACGACGCCCGGGTTCGAGGCGGAGTTCGGCGGCGGGTACTTCGACCCGTGGGGCGGGGCCCCGTGGGCGGGGCAGGGGTACGCCTATGAGCGCGCCTTCGACGGCCCCGCCTATGAGCGGCAGTTCTACCTCACCAACGTGGCCAACGGGATCAAGCTGCAGAACGTGTACATGACGTTCGGCGGGACGTCATGGGGCTGGCTGCCCGCTGCGGTCGTCTACACGTCCTACGACTACGGCGCGGCCATTGACGAGGCCCGGCAGCTCACCCCCAAGATCCCGGCCATGAAGGAGATGGGGTACTTCCTGCAGTCCGTTACCGACGTGGCCAAGGTGGACCCCGCGGCCCCGGTCGCCGCGTCGAATTCGCTGGTCAAGACCTACCACCTGACGAATCCGGACACCGGCACGCACTTCTACTTCGTGCGTAACGACCACGCCGCCGATCTCACGTTCACCCTCCCCGTCGCCACCGCGGACGGCTCGTACACCGTCCCCCAGACCGGGACGCTCCAGCTGGACGGCAAGGACATGAAGGTCCTCGTCGCCGCGTACCGCCTGGAGTCCGCCCACCTCGTCTACACCACCTCACACCTGATGACGCACGCCGCCCTGGACGGCCAGGACATCGCGCTGCTGGCCAGCCGGCCCGGCGACGACGGCGAGACCGTGCTGCGTTACCCGGCCGCTGCGCCCGGATCAGCCAGCACAGGGTCAGCCAGCACGGGACCGGCGGTCACGGTCGTGGCCGGTTCACCGGTGACCTCGGCCTGGGACCCGGCCACGGGCGACCTGCTGCTCAGCTACACCCACAGCGGCGTCACCCAGGTGCGCATCGATCCGGGCGGGGCGGCCCGGCCGCTGCTGCTGGTACTGATCGACGACATTGCGGCGGCCACGTTCTGGCGTTTCGACACCGCGGCCGGGCCGGTCATCGTGAGCGGCCCGGAACTGGTGCGCTCGGCCACGCTGCGCGGGCCGGTGCTGGAACTGACCGGGGACACCACCGCGGCCACGCCGCTGGAAGTGTGGGGGCCCCGGCAGGCCGGCGCCTTGCTCTGGAACGGCAGGCCGCTGGCCACATCGCGGACACCGGCCGAGAGCGTCGCAACGCGCTCACCGCTGGCGGCGCCGCCTGCGATCGCCCTGCCGGTCATCGGCGGCTGGAAGTATGCGACGGAGAATCCCGAGTCCGCACCCGGTTTCGATGACAGCGGGTGGGCGACCGCCGACAAGACCTCGTCGGCCAGCGCCACGCCCGTGCCGGCTGGCCAGCCGGTGCTGTTCACCGACGACTACGGCTTCCACTACGGGGACGTCTGGTACCGGGGATCGTGGTCCGGGACGGCCGGCGCCACCTCGGTGAGCATCAGCTACCAGACCGGCCAGGTCGGCATGTTCCTGGCCTGGCTGGACGGGACGTTCCTGGGGGCCGGCGAGATACCGGCCCCCACCGCCAGCCAGTCCACCGTGCAAGGCTGGGCGGCGACCGTCACCCTGCCCATCTCGGCCGGCTCCCAGGACGATGGCGACCACCTGCTCGCCGTCCTGGTCCGGCCGATGTCGCACCAGGAGGACGGCGGCGCGAACAACGCGTTCAAGCAGGCGCTCGGGCTCACGTCCGTGACCTTCACCGGCGCCTCTCCGGCGGTCACCTGGCGTATCCAGGGCACACTCGGCGGCGAAGCGCCTCACGACCGCGTTCGCGGCCCGCTCAACAACGGCGGCCTCTACGGCGAGCGGGCGGGCTGGTACCTGCCCGGCTTCCCGGCCCGCGGCTGGACCGGCGTGTCGCTGCCCAGCGCTGATCCCCGCCCGGGCGTCGCGTGGTACCGGGCCACGTTCCGGCTGCAGGTACCCCAGGGCGTCGACGCCTCACTCGGCCTGACCATCAGCGACGACCCCTCGAAGTCCTACCGGGCCCAGATTTTCCTTAACGGATGGAACCTCGGTCAGTACGTCAACAACGTCGGGCCGCAGCACACGTTCGTCCTGCCGGCCGGCATCCTGGACTCGCGCGGCGAGAACACCCTGGCCATCGCCGTACTCACGGACGGCTCGACCGTCGGCGGCCTGGGCAGCGTGACCCTGGCCAACCTGGGCACCGCGGCCGGCGGCGTCCCGGTAGTCCCGGTGCTCTCGCCCGGCTACCACAGCGCGGCTCACTAAGCCGCGCCGTCTAACCCGCGCCTTCTCCCGGCCGGGTCGTTACGGGGCGACCCGGCCGGCCAGGTCGAAGGCCTCGTGGGTGAGCGGCATGAGCCCGGCCCAGATCTGCTCCATCTGCTCGGCCACCATCTCGATTTCCCGTTGCGGGAACGAGGGGTGCCGCGATCCCTCGCGCGTGGTCCGCAGGGACAGGAAGTTCATCAGCGCGCGGGCGTTCATCGTGACGTACATGGAGGAGTACGTGGCCAGCGGGAGCACGCCCCGGGCCACTTCCCGGGCCACCCCCGCGTCCAGCATCTCCAGGTAAGCGGCGTACGCCTGGCGGCAGGAACGCTCGGTGGCCGCGGCCGTGATCGCGTGCTGCTCCGGCGTGCCGTCCACGAACGTGTAGGCGCCAGGCTTGCCGACCTGGACGAGCCTGCGCTCGGGGCCCGGCCGGTAGAAGACCGGCCGGAGGCGGCGGTAGCGCGCGCTCTCCTCGTTGTAGGAGGCGATCCGGTGCCGCATGAACTCGCGGAACACGAAGATCGGCGCCTCGATGAAGTAGGTCATCGAGTTGTGCTCGAACGGCGATCCGTGCCGGTCCCGCATCAGGTAGCGGATGAGGCCGACGGAACGGGCCGGGTCAGCGCCGACGTCCTCGCGGGACTGCTCGCCCTTGGTGGAGACCCGCGCGGCGAACAGCACGTCGGCATCGCTGGCCGCATGCCTGACCAGTTCGACCGTCATGTCGTCGCGGAACCGGACCTCGCCCGGCTCGTCGTCGGCCACGGCCGGCTCTAAGCCACGAACGGGGTGGCCCCGGACGGGCTCTCCATGGCGCGGCCGGCGGCGTGCCAGCCGAACATGCCGTCGGACACGTTGAGCGCCTGCCAGCCCGCATCGACGAGCGCGTGAGCGGCCCGGTTGGAACGAGCCCCGGACCGGCAGATCACATAGACCGCGCCGTCCTGGGGGATCTCCTGATAGCGGGCGCCAAGCTCACCGAGCGGGATGTGCTGCGCCCCGGGCGCGTGACCGGCGGTCCACTCGTCGGGCTCCCGCACATCGACCAGCCGGGCATCCGCGGGCACTTCGGCCGCGGGCACCTGCGGCACCGTTTCCGGGTTCATCCAGTCCCCCTTTGGCTCGTCACGGTCACGGCCACGGCCGCTGCCGGATGGCCTGCGGGCGGCCACGCCGATGCGAGAAGGGTACCCGCGCCCCCAGGCGGCGGGCCGGGCACGGGCGACTATTCCGTTATGCCGGTAAACCCGCGGACTGCCGGACAAGGATCAATCGCCGTCGCGGCCCGGGTCCGCGCCCGCGAGGCGGGCGTAGCCGGGAGCCAGGAGGCGGCCCAGCTCATGACCGCGGATCCGGACCGGCGGCGGCTCGAACGTCCGCAGCAGCAGGTCGGGCGGCGTGACCGGGGTCACCTGCAGCGCCCGCAGCCGGGCCCGGCTCATTCCCGCTGACCAGAAACCCTCCGGGCCGCGGTCCTGCCAGCACTGGGCGAGCGGCGGAGCGTCGACGTCGATCACCGGGCGGGCCTCGTCGGCCCGGGCGGGAGGAAGCCGGCGCAGCGAGCCGAGCAGTTCCTCCCGGCCCCGGCCCCGCCAGGCCAGCATGGCGAACGGGTCCTCGTCGAACACCTCGGCCAGCACGTAACAGACCGCGGCCAGGTGCTTGCAGGGCACCCCCCAGTCCGGGCATGAGCAGGACATATCAAGATCACGAGCAGAACGCGGGAACAGCGGGGTGCCGCACTCGGCGAAGACGTCCTCGATCTCGGGGGGCATCTCCCCGGCCAGCAGCTTGGCCCGGAACAGCGCCTGAGCGCCGAGCGCGTCGGTGACCCGGCGCCACTGGGGCGTGGTGAGCGGGAGCACCCCGATGCGGACCTTGTAGGGCGCCGGCCGGGACCCCTGCACCCGGGCGCTGACCTTGCCCTGGGTCAGCTCGAAGTCCAGCACCTGCCCGGCCCGGGCGTAGCTGCGGCCACGGGACAGCCGGCCGCTCATGCCGTACGACTCCAGCACGTCGATGAACCGGCGGGACCACCAGGTCTCGCCGATGGCGCCGCGCTTGCTGCGGGCCTTGATGCCTCCCTCGACTCGGCGTGGGCCGGCCGCCACCTCATGCCACCACGCCGTCCCGCCACCGGGAGTCCCACCACCGGGAGTCACTGCGACACCGCCTCAGGAGCCAGCGCGAGCACGGTGCGCAGGTCGGCGACCGACAGCTCGGTCAGCCAGCTTTCGCCGGTCCCGACGATCCGCTCGGCCAGCGCCTTCTTCTCCTCGATCATGGCGTCGATCCGCTCCTCGAGCGTGCCGACGCAGACGAACTTGCGCACCTGGACATCCTTGCGCTGCCCGATCCGGAACGCCCGGTCGGTGGCCTGATCTTCCACCGCCGGGTTCCACCACCGGTCGACGTGGATCACGTGAT
>Ga0302325_10019648_pt1 | contig 14195 bp, 9 predicted proteins | sample Palsa_T0_2_FD_201948 | JGI IMG/M metagenome (GOLD analysis project Ga0302325, IMG submission 201948) | Peat permafrost microbial communities from Stordalen Mire near Abisko, Sweden - Palsa_T0_2 | ecosystem: Environmental > Terrestrial > Soil > Palsa > Peat permafrost | place: Sweden: Abisko... | reverse complement strand
TCTTGCCGCCGATGCGGTTCATCGCGATGGCGAGATTTTCGTGCGCCTCCTTGCCGATCGAGCCAAATGACATCGCACCGGTTTTGAAACGCTTGACGATCTCAGAGGCCGGCTCGACTTCCTCAAGCGGTATCGATGGCCGATCGGAATTGAATTTCAGCAATGAGCGAAGCGTCGCGAGCGAGCGACTCTGCTCATCGACGGCCCTGGTGTATTCCTTGAACAGCCGGAAATTCCCCGAGCGCACCGAATGCTGCAGCCGCGCTATCGTGTTCGGATTGTACATGTGGAACTCGCCGCCGCGACGCCACTGGTACTGACCGCCAACGTCGAGATTGCCGTCGAGATTTGCGGCCACCTTGAAGGCGTAGGTGTGACGCTCTGCAGTTTCGCGCGCGATTGCGTCAAGTCCGACGCCAGCAACTCGCGACGGCGTCCAGGTGAAGTACTTGTCGATCACTTCAGCCGACAGTCCGATCGCCTCGAAGATCTGCGCACCGCGGTAGCTCTGTGTCGTCGAGATGCCCATCTTGGACGCGACTTTCGTGATGCTCTTGCCGACTGCCTTGACGAAGTTGTGAACCGCAGTGTCTTCGTCGATGTCGCGCAGTTGTCCGTCGCGAATCATGCCGGCCATCGTCGCGTACGCCAGGTATGGATTGATCGCGCCAGCGCCGTACCCGACCAGCAGACAAAAGTGCATCACCTCGCGTGGCTCGCCCGACTCGACCACCAGTCCCGCCAGCGTGCGCGTACCCTCTCGAATCAAATGATGATGCACGGCTCCCGTCGCAAGCAGCGCCGGGATGGCGGTGTAATCGGCGTTCACACCGCGATCCGAAAGAACGATTATCGTATAACCGGATTTGATCGCGTCGGACGCGCCCTTGCAAAGCGCATCGAGCGCCGCGCGCAGCCCCGCTTCACCGTCGTTAACCCGGTACAGCGTCGAGAGCGTGATGGCGCGCAGACCTTCGACGTTCAGCCGTTTGATACGCTCGAGTTCTTCGTTGGTGAGAATCGGCTGCTGCAGTTGAAGCTGGCGGCAGTGACGCGGCGACTCTTCAAACAGATTGTCCTCCGCGCCAATCGTCGTCGCGGTCGAGGTCACCAGCTCCTCGCGGATCGGATCGATCGGCGGATTCGTCACCTGCGCGAACAACTGCTTGAAGTAGTTATAGAGCGGCTGCGGCCTATCCGAGAGGACCGCGAGCGGCGTGTCGGTGCCCATCGATCCGACCGGCTCCTGCCCGTTGGTCGCCATCGGCGCAAGGATCATTTTGAGATCTTCGATCGTATAGCCGAACGACTGCTGCTGCCGAAGGAGCTCGCCGTCTTCGAAGCCGTCGATCGGGGGCGCCCCGCTCGCTTCGGGAATCGACTCGAGCTTGACGAGGCTGCTTTCCAGCCATTCGCGATACGGCTGTCGCGCTGCGACCGACTCCTTGATCTCTTCGTCCTGCACGATTCGACCGAGCGCCGTGTCAATCAGGAACATGCGCCCGGGCTGCAGCCGCCCGTTGTGCGCGACATTCTCCGGCGCGATTTCCAGAACACCCGTCTCGGACGCCATCACGACCATCCCGTCCTTGGTCACCGTGTAACGCGACGGACGCAGGCCGTTGCGATCGAGCACCGCGCCAATTCTGATTCCGTCGGTGAATGCGATCGACGCGGGCCCGTCCCACGGCTCCATCATGCACGAGTGGAAATTGTAGAAAGCGCGCTTGCTGTCGCTCATCTGCTTGTCGTTCTGCCACGCTTCCGGAACCATCATCATCACAGCATGCGGCAGCGAACGACCGGTGCGAACCAGCAGCTCGAGACAATTGTCGAAGGTCGCGGAGTCGCTGCCATTGGGCTCGACGATCGGCAGCAGCTTCTTGATGTTGTCGCCAAACAGCGGCGATGACATCAACTGCTCGCGCGCGACCATCCAGTTAATGTTGCCGCGCAGCGTGTTGATCTCGCCGTTGTGCGACATGAAGCGGTACGGATGTGCGCGGTCCCAGCTGGGGAAAGTGTTGGTCGAGAAACGCTGATGGACCATCGCGAGCGCGCTCTTGAACCCGCTGTCGAGCAGGTCGGGGAAGAATTCCGGCAGCTGCGTCGAGATCAGCTGTCCCTTGTAAACAATCGTCAACGGCGAGAGGCTGCAAAAATAAAATAGTTCAGGATCGAAGAGACCAAGCTTCTCCGCCTCGGAAGTTGCGCGCTTGCGGATTACGTACAGCTTGCGTTCGAGCGCCTCGGCGTCAGGCAAGTCGGAGCCGCGCGCGATGAACACCTGGCGGATCGCGGGCATCCCGCGGCGCGCGATATCGCCGCATGCCGATTCGACCACCGGAACATCGCGCCATCCAAGCAGTTGCTGCCCTTCCTCTTTAACGATTCGCTCGAACGCGTCCTCGCATTCCTTGCGCTTGACCGCGTCCAGCGGCAGGAACACCTGGCCGACGCCATATTCGCCGGGAGCCGGGAGCTCGAAGCCGAGCTTGGCCGTTTCGCGCGCGAAAAACTCATGCGGAATCTGCACCAGGATTCCAGCGCCGTCACCGGTCCGCGGATCGCATCCGCAGGCGCCACGATGCGTCAGGTTTTTCAGTACCTGCAACCCTTTGCCCACTATCTCGTGCGTGCGTTCGCCTTTGATGTTGACGACGAAGCCGACGCCGCACGCATCATGCTCGTGGGCAGGATCGTAGAGGCCCTGCTTTTTCGGAATGCTTCGGTAGTTATGCATTATGTCACCCGTCTCGAATCCGGGGGTGTAGATTTCGCGGAAGCGTGACGATGGCGCCTGCCGTTGGCTGCCTCGTGCGAGTCGCCGTTGGAATGCACCGAGATCATCCCGCGCTCGGTATGCGTCGACAGCACCACCATCGTCTCCGTTCGCGCCACTCCCTCGATCGAGCGGATCGCACTGATGAGCCGCTCGAGCGACGAAGTATTCTCGGTTTTGATTTTCATCATCAACGTGAACTGGCCGGTGACGTGATGGCATTCGAGCACGTCATCGAACAAAGCGACGGATTCTTCGAACAGCGAATTTGTTTTCGGATGCGAGATCGATACGCCGATAAACGCGGTGACGTCCTTGCCCAGACGCGTCGCGTCGACGGTGGCGTGGTAGCCGATGATAACTCCGCCGTCTTCGAGCTTTTTCACGCGCTCATTGACCGACGGCGCCGACAGACCTACCTGCTCGCCGAGCTTGACGAGCGGAATCCTGCCGTGTTCCTGCAGCAGCGCGATAATCTGCAGGTCAATAGCATCGAGTTCGGGGGAATCTCCTCCGAATTTCATAAGGTTATCCTCTTTGAGAGACGATGAAGTTAGAAGGAAACCAAAATTGTGTCAAGTGTTTATAAGGATTCGACGAAATCGACTACGTATTTGTTCAAATCGATTTAACGAATACCGATGAAATATCGGCAAAACTAACAACCTTTCGCTAATTTGTAATGGAATTCGGACTATAAGACGAAATTACTAAGGCACATCTGATATTTTGCCGACGCCGCATCTCGAGCAAAAATCCCGCCCGCGACCGGTAGCCGCCCAAACAAACTTCCGAACAGGGACGAAGTCCCGCATCTTCTTCTTAATACCGGGTGCAGGGGTCACCCCTGCCCAGGGAGGTGCGGAATCCACGGTGGGTTCCGCATTTAATTAAGATTTACTCTGCTACTCGCCCTTAAAATTTGCGGCGCGCTTTTCGACGAATGATTTCGCGCCTTCCAGATGATCTTTCGACGTCAACATCAGATGCTGGCCGTGGCGCTGATAGTCGAAAAAGTAAGGCAAATTCAGATTCAGCCCGACTCGCAAAGCCTCCTTCGCCAGTCGCTGCGCAAGCGGAGCCTGCGCCGCGATTTTCTTTGCGAACGCCGCAGTCGCCTCGCCGAGCTGTGCGTGCGGCACGACTTTGTTCACCATCCCGATTCGTTCGGCTTCGGCGGCATCGATGATGTCACCGCTCAGGATGAGTTCGTAAGCGCGCGCGAGTCCGACCAGTCGCGGCAGCACGAGCAGTCCTCCCGCTTCGGGGATCAGTCCGCGCCGAATGAAAACTTCGCCGAAGCGCGCCTGGTCGGAACAAACGCGCATGTCGCACATCAGCGCGATATCGCAGCCGTAGCCGACTGCCGCGCCGTTCACCGACGCGATGGTCGGCTTCGGATAAGTGACGAGCAAGTCGAGCGCAACGGGACGATGCTCGCGCCACTCCTCGACTAAAGTGCGCTGCGCGGGCTTGGCGTCGCGGAACTCGGGGTTGAGAAAGATTTCCTTGACGTCGTCACCCGCGCAAAACGCGCGTCCCGCCCCTGTCAGCACGACGACGCGCACGCTGTCGTCGGTCTCGGCGTCGCGCAACGCATCGATCATTTCGTCATAAGTTTTGATCGTCGCGGCGTTCATCGCGTGCGGGCGATTGATCGTGATGGTCGCGACTGCGTCGCGCTTATCATAGAGAATGTCATTGTATGCCATGGGCGATTGCTCCTCGCGTGGATGCGGCTGTCCGAGCTATTTCAAATCGCGGAAAATTTGGCAATGCAAACTGGAAGCGAACGCCGGTCACGAATGCGGGTAGGCGTCGCTGCCCATCTCGAGCGCATCGAGGCCGGACCATTCCACTTCCACCAGCACGCGATTGCCGATCGTGCGTTCGATGATCTTGAAGAACAGCATCGACAGGCCGAACACCACAACTACATTCACCGTCACGCCGATCAACTGCGCGAAGAATTGCCCCACGTCGCCGTAGAGCAAACCGGTCACCGGCCCCGCGACGCCGTTCCATCCGTCGCCGTAGGTGCCGTCGGCCAACAGGCCGAGCGCCAGCGCGCCCCAGATTCCGCACACGCCATGCACCGCGATCGCGCCGACGGGATCATCGATTCGATAGCGCCGCTCGAGTGCGAGCACTGCCCACACTACCAGCAGTCCCGCGATCGTGCCGATCAAAACCGCGGCTACCGGTGTTACGAATGCGCACGGGGCCGTGATCGCGACCAGCCCGCCCAGCATGCCGTTGCAGGCCATCGCGATGTCGGGCTTGTTGTACCGATGCCACAAGTAGAGCAGCGACGAGAGCGCGCCCGCGGCCGACGCGAGCATCGTGTTCACCGCGATGATCGCAATTCGGGGATCCGACGCAGCCAGGGTTGATCCGGCGTTGAAGCCGAACCATCCGAACGCGAGTATCAAGGTTCCGCTGATCGCCATCGGCAGGTTGTGTCCCGGCAACGCACCGATTGCGCCGTCGCGGCGGAACTTTCCGATGCGCGGCCCCACCATGTAAGCGCCGGCGAGCGCGGTAATTCCACCGGTCATGTGCACGACCGATGATCCGGCGAAGTCGAGATGGCCATGGCCGAGCCCCAGGTTGACGCCCAGTTGTGCGAGCCATCCTCCGCCCCAGACCCAGTTGGCATACAACGGGTACAGGAACATCGACATGAACAGCCCGTAGATGAAGAACGCCTTGAACTTCCAGCGCTCGGCCATCGCGCCGGTCGGAATGGTCGCGGCCGTGTCCATGAAAACCAGCGAGAACAAAAACATGCCGAGGCTTGCGGGATCGCGGCTGACGTTGAGCAGCGCGAATTTGCTGAAACCGAGGATGCCCCACGAATGCTCGCCGATCTTGATAGACAGCTCGTGATGTCCGATCGAGCCCATGCCGAGCGACGGCCAGTGCCCGACGCCGCCCATCATGAACGCGTAGCCGGTGAGCCAGAATCCGATGATGCCGATCGGATATATGATGAGGTTCATCGCCATCGTGTTGACCGCGTTCTTGGATCGCGTGAACCCCGTCTCCACCATCGCGAATCCAAGCTGCATGAACATCACGAGAAAGCCCGCAACCAGCAGCCATGCAAGGTTGAGCGAATTGTCGACCGGAGGGATTGAAGCCGCGGTCTGCGCATGCGCGACTGACGAGAACGCAAACAGTATCAGCGCGGCGACCGCAGCTGCCGTCAATCCGGGTTGCGATCGTTTCGGCTTCATCTCGTCTGCCCTCGATATGACCGGCGCGGCGGGCTCTGCGTTGCCGGGTAGCGGTTTGCGAGCCAAATCACAAGTAGCAGCGCCCCGATAAGCGACGTGAAGAATGCCACGTACCCCAGCCTGCGCCGCATTTGCTGCATCGCCAGGCTGCGTGGATGGAGATGTTGCGCGCGGTTCTGCGGCACCACCTTCGACGGATCGCGCAGGTCCTCCAGCATCTCGGCTGCGCTCGCATAGCGGTCGCGCGGATTGCGCTCGATCGCGTGCAGGACAATTTCCTCCAGGCGCGGATCGAGATCGTGCTTGAACGCCGACGGCGGCTGCGGATCCTCGGCCGTCTTCGCCTTCATCACGTTGTAAACGTTCGGCCCCGAGTACGGCAGATGGCCGGTCAGCATCTCGTACAGGATCACGCCCAACGAGTAGATGTCCGTGCGAACGTCGCCGCGCCGCCCGCTGACCTGTTCGGGCGCCATGTAGTCCGGTGTGCCGATGGTCGACGACAGGCCCGACCACGTCAGTCGCCGCGCGGATTCGTCAAGCGCGATTCCGAAGTCCATGATCTCGGTCCGCCCCTCGGCCGTCATCAGGATGTTTTCGGGCTTCATATCGCGATGCACGACGCCTTCGCCGTGCATGTAAACCAGCGTCTCCGCCAACTGCCGCGCGATCTCGAGCGTCTTTTCCAGCGGCAGTCCGGGTTCGCGTATCATCGATCGCAGCGACTCGCCCTCGATGAACTCCATCGCGATGTACATGCGGGTCTTCTTTCTCGGCGTGAGGACCTTCACGATGCCGGGATGATCGAGCCGCCGCCCGACTTCTTCCTCGCGCTGAAAGCGGCCGTAGAAAACCACGTCGCTCTCGAACTGCATGTACGGAACTTTAATTGCGACCGTCTGGCCGCTGATCTGATCGATGGCTTTGAAGATCGACGCCATCCCGCTGCGCGCGATCACCTCGATCAGTTTGTATTGATCGAGGTTTTCACCGACGCTGACCTCGCGCATTTTTTTCGGACCGTTTTCGGGAAAAGCGGTCTGCGGACCTTAACACCGGCCATGCCCGGTAGGGAAGGGCCGCTCCGCGCGCAAATGATTCATCGCTTGAACAGTCCGCGCAGTCGTTCGCGCCATCCACCGGTTCTGATCGTATGCCCGGTGTGCGACGTCATTCTGAAAACTGCGCACGTCGCGTTATCCGCCGTACCACGCTCGTTGGCAGTGTCGATCAGTTTGCGGCACGCCGTTTCGGCATCGACATCGCGCGTCAGCGATTCGAGTTCCTTGGGCTCGAGTACGTTGTAGAGTCCGTCGCTGCACAGTACGAGCCGATCGCGCTCGAACAGCGGCAGCGTGATTCGATCGATCGACGCAATCAACTCGCGCCCAAGGCTGCGCAGCAGCATTCCGCGCTCAGGATGAGTCTTCGCCCGCTCCGCCGACATCATACCCATCCTGACCTGGCCCGCAACCATCGTATGATCCTTGGTCACCACCGAGATTTGGCTGTGACGAATCAGGTGCAGCCGGCAATCTCCGATGTGCACAGCGGACAGGATGCCCTTGTCGACTACCACCGCCGTCATCGTAGTCGCCATCCGCGACAGCTCCGGCACGGTGAGCGCCTTGTCGTGAATCCCGATATTGGCCCGCGTGATTGCGCGATAGAGCCGCTTGGCTGCACCCCATGAAGGCGGGCTCTCCCGGTAAGCTTCAAGTACGATGTCTATCGCCATCCGGCTGGCGATCTCGCCGCCCTCGTAACCGCCCACTCCGTCGGCCACCGCGAACACCACGCAGTCGGGGTTCTCGATGAAATGTCCGCACGAGTCTTCATTGTCCGGGCGCGTCGTTCCGACGTCGGACAACAGCGCCAACTCGAAAGCCTGCTCCGTGGACGCTGGAGCGGAAGGCGGCGAATCCATTTGCAGTGCGCTACCCAGATTAATTTGCCCGAAGATTTAATTTGCCCGAATTGTAAAGTTGTCGGAAACGCCCGAGGGGCGACCCGCGATCGCTCGCGGCTCGCCCCACGGAATTATTCGCCAACCCTGGCCTTCGATTAGGCCGGCTTGGTTACGAGAATCGTCTCTTTGCCCTTCTTCTTTGAGTTACGGACAAAGTATATCGCGCCGTAAATTCCCCAAATCACCGAGATTCCAACCGCCATCAACGGCTCCTTCACGCTGCCGAGTCCTTCGATCGGGCCGATGATGTAGAACGCCATGCAGCCAAAGTTCGCGATCGCACCGAAGACCGGTATCACCATGTGCTTCAGGCCGTTGAACTCGTGATGCTCGCGGAAGGCTACGATGGCAACGATGTTGGTCAGTCCATACAACGCGAAAGTGCCGAAGTTCGAGACCAGTGTCACCAGCGCAAGGCCGTTAGGCAGTGCCGACAAGGATGCGTTGTTGTTCATCCCGATCGCATACCAGATGTTATGCGGCAGCGTGGCGATAGTCTTGTCGTCCGGGGCCGCCGATCCGGCGAAAAAGTACAGCGCTGCGTACGCGCCCAGAACCGCCGAAATCGTGGCGAGCGTCCAGATCGCTCGATGCGGCGTCAGGTTCTCGCCGTGGAGCAGACCGAAATGCTCGGGCACTTCCGAGTCGCGGCCCATCGCGTAGGTCACTCGGGCACCGGTGTTGATGCAACTCAATGTCGTTCCGATTAGAGCAAGGAATACCGTCAGCGCCTCCAACAGCATGAAAGCCTGACCATGCCCGCCTAACAGCGCATTCCCAAGAATCACCAGCATGTCGCCAATCGGCGCCGCCGATCCTTTTGCGTCAGCCAGGCTGTAGGCACTGTTGAGGAAGTAGTTTGCCGCGAAGTATTCGATCAGGTAGCAGAACAGGCACTGGATGGTGAGCGACAGGAGCACCGCGCGGGGAATATCCCTCTTCGGGTTGAGCGCTTCTTCGCCGAGCGAGGTGACTGATTCGAAACCAACCAGCAGCAGGATTGCGATCGTCGCCTGCAGCATCATCCAGTTGAAACTGTGCGGAAGTATGACTGACCACCCGGACGGATGTGCCGGCGTATCTCCCGTCAGCGAGTAGTGCAGCACCTTCGAGGTGCCGTCCAGAGCCATACCCGTCGATCCGTCGGGATGTCCCAAGCGATACGCGATCGCCAATGCCGCAAAGAATAGCAACGCGACAATTTGGATCGCGTTGATCGCGATGTTGACGTTGGTCGATCCGTTCACGCCCTGAAACGCGATCCACGCCACCGCGAATGAGAAAACGATCGCTACCAGCGCCATGAAAACCGGGCCCGGTACGCCCGCATTCATCATCGAGGGCGCCACGCTGCCCAGGATGTACCCGATCATGACCCCCATCGTCGCGACCATCACGCCCGGATAGACCCAGTAGTAAAGGTGTGACGCCCACCCGATTGTGAATTTCGCGATGCGCGCAAAGCGATAGGCTTTTGTTTTGCCGAGGAACGCCTGCTCAGCAAAAAGATACGAACTGCCTGCACCCGGATAGAGTTTGGCCAGTTCCGAGTACGAGATCGCGGTCGCATATGCGAGCGCGAGGGCCGCGAAGATTCCTGCCCACATTGCAAGGCCAGACGGATAGGCATAACCCGCCTGGACGACGAACGTTATCCAGAGGAACGCTCCCGGTGCGATGAGCGCCATGGCGTTGACCGTGACTCCGGTCAAGCCAAGGGTCGGCACCATCTTTTTCTGTTCTTCAGCCATCTTGCCTCCTTCGATTCTCGGCGGAGGTGGTTTGTCCGCCGCGCGCACGCGTTGACTCCCGTTACGGGCGGGAGCATGGAGGCTCAAAGCATGAAAAGTGCCATTTCAAAAGCGAATGGTTCTTGATGAAAATTGCAATGGACTGCTCAAACGGAAGGCAGGAGCCTACCGCGCGGTCACCAGCGGCACCGTAGCAAGCCGTTGCCGACCCTCGCGAACTGAACTTCTTGATTATCGCTCAGGTTCCGAGTGATTCGAATTGCCAATTTGCGAGTCGATACACCAGCCCCAGAGTTTTGAGTTTCATCCCGACCGAGCAAGCCGTCGTAGCCGCGACTTCAGTCCGGGTGACGGTGCCTGCCATGATCGGATCCCCCGAAGCCGGGTCGAACACTCGCAGTCCAATTTCATCCGTGTCCGGCAGAGTCGCGAACAATCGGCAGATTGCCGCGTCCACATCTTCGAGGCATTGCTCCGCGAATCTCTGCGCCGCTTGCTCGGGCGCGAGACCTTGATCCCACGGATGGATGTCCCGCGCATGCCATTCGAGTTCGAGCCGGTTGCGCATACTCTTGAGCGACAGCCCCTCGTCCCGAACTCCCGCGTGTCGATTGACCTCGAGCGCGCCGATAACTTTATGCCGCAGTCGCTGTTGCACCAGGTTGGATAGGAACTTTTTCGCTGCCCTTATCACAGTCCTCTTCCGCCTTCGCCGAAATTCCGCCTGGGAACGGGTTGAGATCCAATGTAAGCCCGATCCAATATCGAGGATAGCGTTCGTGTGATCAGGCCGGCCCCGTTCCCAAATCTGGTTCCCCTTCCCGCGCGGGAAGGGGTTAGGGGTTAGGTTCTTTTCTTCTCCAATCTTTTCCAATTCCGGTTCCCCTTCCCGCGCACGAAGGGGCTTAGGACTCACGTTCTTGCCTCTCCCTGTCGGGGAGAGGCCGGCGCCCGTCTTCGGGCGGGTGAGGGTCCAGATTCCGAGTTGTCCTTCTTTCCCCATCACTCTCAATGTCTCCTATCTACCCAATCTTGTTCCCCTTCCCGCGCGGGAAGGGGTTAGGGGTTAGGTTCTTCTCTTCTCCTAACCCTCCTAATCCCAACGCGCAGGTTCTTAAGCCACCTTCCTCGCTTTGGAGGATCGCGCCAGCGTGCGCCTGCCAATCGGTACGTCGTCGATCGTCTTCGGACAGCCGTCGTCCCCGTTCACCACGTACTCCGGGTATGCCGGGAAACCGTGCTCGTGCAAATCGAGTCCTTCGATTTCTCCTTCGGTCGGGATGCGCAGACGGAAGCCCCATTTCACCGCGTACATCAGAGCCATCGACGATACGAACGTCGCGATGGTCATCGAGAAGCTGCCTATTGCCTGGGCTTTTAGAACGCCGAATCCGCCGCCATAGAACAGCCCCGTCACCACGCTGCTGGTGTCAGCTCCGGTCGCGGTAGGCGCGCCGTATTTGCCGGCGGCGAACAACCCCAGCGACAGCGTGCCCCAGATTCCTGCAATCATATGCACCGGGACGGCGCCGATCGGATCGTCGATGCGCAGGTATTCGAGCAGGTCGATACCCCAGACCACCACGATGCCGGCGCCGATACCGAGCAGAAACGCGCCTTCAGGATCGACCCAGTAGCAGGGGCAGGTGATCGCAACCAGTCCTGCCAGGAATCCGTTAACCGTCAGCGCGAGATCCCACTTCTGCCCCTTGATGTACGAATAGAAGAGCGACGTGAGGCCCGCCGAGCAGGCGGCAATCGTCGTGTTGAACGAGACGCGCCCGATGCCTTGTGCGTCCATCGCCGACAGCGTGCTGCCCGGGTTGAATCCGTACCATCCGAACCACAGGATAAGGCCGCCGGTTGCGCCGATGATCAGATCATGCGGCTTCATCGGCTGTCCGCCATCGCGATTGAAGACGCGGCCGAGGCGGGGTCCGAGCGCAATTGCGCCGGCGAGCGAAACCGTTCCGCCGATGGTATGCACCACCGTCGATCCGGCGAAATCGTGAAAGTTAACCGGGTTCAGGTTGGCCAGCCATCCGTCCGGACCCCAGGCCCAGTGTCCGATGATCGGATAGATGAAGCCGGTCACGCCGACGCTGTACAGCAGGTCGCCGATGAAATCGCAGCGCCCGATCATCGCGCCCGAGGTAACCGTCGAGCAGGTGTCCGCAAAAGCATACTGGAAAACCCAATACGCGAGCAGCGGCACGCCGGTGGTGCCGTAGGTCGGAGCGAGGTTATGCAGCATGAAGCCGGTGGTGCCGATCCACGGTGTCCCCGGGCAGAACATGAAGGCGAAACCCCACAACCAGAACGTCACGCCACAGATGCAGGTGTCGGCGATCCCTTCGACCAGGATGTTGACGGTCTCTCGCGATCGGGCGAAACCCGACTCGAGCATGACAAAGCCGACCTGCATGCAGAAAACCAGGTAGGCGGCGACCAGCGTCCACACCGTGTTGATCGCGTTGATTTGCGGCGGCGGCAACCCCGGCGCCGTGTCAGCATATGCAGTAGCGGGCAGGTACCATTTCGTAATCAGCAACAGTACGAGCCCAAGCCCGATCATCTTGCTGGCCAACAAGACGCCCGCGTTGCGGCGGACCATCGGGTCGCGCCAGCTTTCGCGGATTCTCTCCCACAATCCCGTTGCTCCTGAGTACATCAATCGTCTCCCTCCAGGTTTGATTTTGGCGTTGGCCTGCGGGCCTCCGCGCGCGCGATGGATGCGCTGATTCGTTTTTGTCTGGGAGCAAGACGTATGCCTCGGTGCCAAAAATCCCGAGTCCATCCAACGATGAATCAAGCACTAGAACTATCGATGGAACGACCGATCCACCTTAGGTTTCAGAATTTCGCTTAACTGCGAGTTATCGCTGCCCGCGCGAAAAATCAGGGCAACATGACGATGCCGCAACAACTGGCAATGCCCGTTGTTTGCTCATCACCCCGCGTGACTTTGTCAGCGATTGCGATCGAGGACTGCGACCATTCCGGTCTTGATCGCATAATGCGTCAGCTCGAGACGATCGCGCACGCCGAGCTTCTGAAAAATATTGTTGAGATGAGTTTTGACGGTGCTTTCGGTTATCGCGAGCCGTTCGGCGACTTCGATATTCCTCAGGCCAGACGCTACATAGCGGACAATTTCGGATTCGCGCGGCGTCAGGTCTTTGCCGCTCGAGCTTTCCTGTCGGGCAAACTCGGTTTGCACTGTCGGCGGCATCCAGACCAAACCATCCGCGACCGAATGGACCGCCATCATCAACGTCTCGATCGCGAATCGCTTCTGCACCACGCCCTTGGCGCCGAGACGCAGGGCTCTCACTCCATTCTCTGCACTTTCGCTCGCGGTCAGCACGATCACATTGGTCAAGCGGCTGAGTTGCGGGATATCTTCCATCATCCAGCGGTCCATCTGGAGATCCAGCAGCAGGACATTGCAGTCGGTGCGCGAGACCAGCGGCTGCACCTCGTTGGCAGACTCGATTTCAGCAACAACCTCGGTGTCCGGTTGAAGCAGCAGCAATGACTTCAATCCCTGGCGGAACAGGGCGTGGTCGTCGGCGATAATGAGACGCAGTGGTGTAAGCATCCTTAACTGTTCGGAAGTTCGATTCGCAGCCAGGTACTGCCGTCGCTGTGGATGCTCATCTGCCCTTCCAATTCAGCGACTCTCGAGGCGATTGCCCATGGCCGTGCCGATGAGTCCGACAAGCCCACGCCATCGTCCTCGATTGTGATCGAAACCTTCTCCTCGAGCTCGCGCACGTCGATCTTCACCAGGTTGGCCATTCCATGGCTTCTCGCGTTGCGCAGGCCCTCGAGCATGATCTGCAGTATATGCTCGCCGACAAGACTCCGGCCACTAAACGCCGCTCGTACTTCCAGGTTCGGATCTGAAATCCGCGCGACCAGCTCCGCGGCGGGTCCTGGATCGATCCCCGCAAGCGATCGCAGATAGACCCGCACCGCATCGTACTCGCGGGCAACTCCGGTCTGCAGATCCGTGATTTCCAGCAGCGCATCTTGCGGCCGATTCCTGTTCAGGAGTGCGCGACAGGTCTCCAGCCGCAAATTAACTCCGGCCAGCGCCTGCACGTAACCATCGTGCAGTGAGCGGGCGATCGATTGTCTCTCGGCGCGCGTTTCAAGCTCGCGTAGTTGCATCTCAAACAGGGCACGCTGCTGCGAAAAGAAGCCAATCAGATATCCGGTGATAGCGAGGTAAACCGCTCGCATATCATAAACGCTGGTTATCCCCCTGGTCAGGATTATTACGAGCAAATACAGGGCCACGCTGCAGAAGGTCACAGTCACTATCGGACGCGACCGCGCGCGACTTCCGGTCGCGACAATCGCGAATACAAAGAAAACGTACGAAGCGCTCGTCTGCCCCTCGGTTATGAACGCTACCGCGGTCGCGAAGAAAAGGTCGAAGCAGGTTG
>Ga0302325_10019647_pt1 | contig 14195 bp, 14 predicted proteins | sample Palsa_T0_2_FD_201948 | JGI IMG/M metagenome (GOLD analysis project Ga0302325, IMG submission 201948) | Peat permafrost microbial communities from Stordalen Mire near Abisko, Sweden - Palsa_T0_2 | ecosystem: Environmental > Terrestrial > Soil > Palsa > Peat permafrost | place: Sweden: Abisko... | reverse complement strand
CAACTTGTCATTAATAAAACTACCTTGGCCACCGCAGTCCAACATAGCTCTGGCTGGCATCCATTCTCCACCTTCTACTGGCTTGAGGTCGACGTCGATGTATGCAAGGGGCGAGTACTGAGTGTCGGTGTCTAGGGCAGCGAAGGGGTTCGGAGACGCAAGCGTGGAGCTGAGAATAACTGTTGGGGGCGAGGGTTTGGCGCACTCACCCGAGGAGGGCCCCAAGGTCACTCCTGGGTGCTTTCTTTTTCCGTCATCTCGAGCTCGAAGGAAAGGAGTGGCTTGCGTACTGGAAATCGCCGAGTAGGAGGGGGGCAAACAGGACAATGGGCTACGGAGTGCCCCTTTTCTCCACAGTAGTCGCACAGGCCAAGCTTGTAGCGACGTTCCTTTTCGCGTGCTGTGAGGCGCCAGGCTCCCATTGCGTCGAGTTCCATGGGCACTGTGCCGTCCGTGGTGTGAGATGGGGTGCGTAAGGCCGGAAGGGGTGTGCTGGAGGCAGGAGGGGCTGGTGGAGGCAAATGGGGGCGATTGGGGGCACGGGGGTTGCTAGGAGGGTGCGTAGGATGGCGATGCTCTCGGCGTCGTTCTTCTAGGCGCGAATCCAGGCGTGTGACGAGTTCTTTGAGCGCTGTGAGGGTCTGGGGTCGGTCGAGGGGTGCGAGTTCATCCTTTACGTCGTCCCGCAGGTTGAGATAGAATTGGTCTCGGAGTGCTGCGTCGTTCCAGGAGAGGTATTGCTTGAGGGACTCAAATTTAGCTGCGTAATCAGACACAGAACCTGTCTGCCTGAGGCGTCGTAGTTCTCGCTCGGAGGTTGCTTCTAAGTTGGGGTCTTCGTAGATTTGCGTGAGGGAGCGCTGGAATGTTTCCCAATCCTTGATTTCTTCCGGGGCAAGGTTACTAGGAAGGTCGGCTGGCCATTTGTGGAAGAGGGCCTGGAACTAGGTGAATGCTGGGCTTTCTAGGTGGGTGCCGGTGTACAAGACCTTCGATCGTTCGCTAGTAAACCGAGAAGGTTGACTCTCAAACTTGAAATGGCATTTGGCAAGGAAGGGAAGTAGTTCCTTGCGCTCGCCCTTGAACACCGGTGCGTCTGGTGCCTCGAACTCAGAGGGCGCCTTTGGCGTGGCGCCAGCCGGAGGGTAGTGTCGAAGGGTCTGGACCTCGTGTCTGAGCTCCTCGATGGTGGCTTGTTGGCTAGCCAGGCGATTCAGGACGGTTTCCCACATCCCCGCCGTCACGGTGATGGCCTCCTCATGGTGCCGTGGAGGTTCTGGCGTTCGTGGAATGGAAGAAGGGTCCAGGTACATGGTCTGATGTGTGTCTTCCATGGTCGTTGAGTAGAAGGAGTTCGACGATGTTGTGGAGGAGGTGGGGGAATGCAAAGCGTAAGAATGCAGGATGCTGAAATGCGACGCTGAAACGGAATGAGAAGATGCAGCAGGTAGTCGTTTTGATCTCGCAAACTGTCAGGAACGAGACTACAGGCTGCGAATAAGAATAAGGTGATTTGAAGTGACTTTGCGAGATGAAGAACTCTGCAGCTCGGCCACGGGGTTTTAGCAGTCCCCGGGCCCTAAACCTAACTAATCTACATAATATCGCGGGGTTGCGTAACTCTGCGAGGTGCGTGACTCCGCGATGTGTTCTAGCTCTGCGATGTGTCACAGCTCTGTGATGTGATCTGTGACACTACAATCAGAGAACACAGCGGCACTCCCCCAATCACGCAGCATAATCGCCTCACATGGGTTGTTGCTTCTGGATTGGTTAACCTTAATGTACAACCTCATCCCGCAGCATCCCTAATATTGTCGAGGTCCTATAACACATATGAGGATTGATCAGCTTGGATCAGAATCCGCTAGAGACGTGATGAGGGTCAATGCGATTGAAATGAAAAGCAATTCACTGAATTCAACTTGAAAAGTTTAATCTGGATTTAGATAACCTTTCTCCTACCCGCTATTCTTATCATAACTTTAATAATGCAAACAGGGCCCCTCCTGCTTAGAGGTCTAAGCAGCACAGTCTAAGGTTAGAATAGACACGAATAGTCGGAGCGACTTTTTTCTGATGTACACTTGTAAATATTAGCTTCTTGAACCACAACCGGTGGCAACTGGTTGCGGCAAGAATGACCATGGAGCTTTGATGCATCCTGGGCCTACTGTTAGGCATTTTGGAACTTCACCGTGGAATGGAATTTGGACGAATGATATCGAGCAAACATAAACTTTGAAGCAGGTGAATCCAAGCAGCGCGGCTTATCGGCCATATTGCGCTTGCCTCCAGGGCTTCGAAGAGATTTAGCCATGTAACACTTAGGCTTAAAAGCCACGGCGTCCCGCAAATCACACCACATTAGTGCTCCGGAAATGAAGACGCTTTAGCCACGAAAGCCCACAAGCACAAATGCCGGTATGCCACCTAAGCCACTAAAAGCCCAATACCCCAAATGATGCCTCTGGAAGCCTCAAAACATTTCCCTGATTAGTATAATGCCAACCCCGAATCCCACGGGAGTCGCACGTTATAATTGTCGCACCGGTCTCGTAACTACTAGGCCAACCCGGTATCCCAGTCTACTATGCCGAGTGAAAATGATGCGTCATTACTGCGCAGAATCGTGGCCAGGGATCAGCGTGAAGATTATTTGCTGCAAATGACCAGTCATTCGAGGTTGACATTGAAGCTAGGCAGTTGATCAGTACTTGATACGCGCGGTCATGGCGACCTTCGTAGTCGAGGATTTGTTCGATTTGTTCGTCGCCAGTTGGCATGGCAGTATCATCGTTTTCAAGGCTACTGACGCTAGGATGCTTTTCGGTACCCTTGATTATGGGGAGGAGACCGTGGATACGGAAGGTCGCTTCGGCCTGAATCTTCTAGATGAGATACTCATCAGGCTTGAACGGTGACTGATTTTTCGTTCTTCTGCATGGACATTCTGATTGGGTACTTTGTTGATTTTGCGTTGATCGTAGGCTTCGGTTGTTTGTTTGTTTGTTTGTTTGTATGGATGGTTTAGCAGCGTAGTTGGTCCGGGCTCAGAACCTGTAGCAATTATACGATTTAAAACTTCTTATTCTTTATCAACGCGCTACTTGAGCTCCTTTTATCTTGTTCAATGCCGCCGCATGTGGAACTTCCGCATTCGGCTATAGTTCATTTTATCCATGCGGGGGGCTGGCTAAGTCCCTTTTCGGAGCAGTTGTGTGTGACGTCGCGTCATTCTTCAACACTTAGCCTTAGCACTAATTCACTCTTGATCGACGTCTCATTATGCTACTGGTCTCATTACGTCCCGACCGACCCTATACAAGATGTACCTAGTACTATGTATAACAAAAGCAACCAACAGAAACACAAAAGCAACCCACAGCAACACAGAAGGTGAAACCAATGAACTTTACTTCAAGTCATACATTGACTTGCCTTTGCCTAATTCCTCATAATTCCACGCCAAGCCCGCTTGTCCGACGTCAGGGACACTGATATTCGCAGTCTGGCCCGTAGTGGCTTCGATGTTCTTGATCACGTCGTTCAACGGGATATACAATCCAACATAAGCTTTGTGAGGCTTTTCCCAAATGATTCCGTACATAATTCCAGCGGCTTCAGTTAATGATACCGCGTCTGTGGGCTTTTGAGTGAGTCGAACAAGCATTGACCCAGAATCACCGGGCCACGCGAAAGTATTGAACGACCCGTCCGCCAAGGCTTCGCCGAGAACAGCGTAGGCGTCACTTACAGGAACCGATGTGTCGTCTTTCGCGAGTGGATCCGTCGACTCTGGGTTCCATCGCACTTTTGCGTCATCGATAATACATCCCTTTGTCAAACCGGTCCGAGCACCCAACTTGTAGACTGTATCGCCGTACGCCAACTTATGCTCCAGAAGGACAGGGTGAACTCCTGACGGACTAAAGTCAAACTGTTCCTGATAGGCTTGCAGTTTGTCCATCCTGTTGTCGCCGTATCGATCGTTGAGGACTTTGACGAGCGCATAATCAGTCTTCCTATACGGCGCTTGTTCCTCCGTACGCGTTGAGGATAGGATGGTCTCGCCGAATGTACGGTTGAGATGCGTCAATTTGTCCACCCTCTCGCGTTGAACCGTGTTATCAAGGTTCGCTTTGATCGTTCGGTTGAGGTCGATAGTGGCGGATTTAACAGCTTCCACATACGGTTTCGACGCCGGGGCGAGAAGTTCATTGGAAAGGTGTCGAGGATTTGGATGGGCGACATGTCCGGCGGTGATAGCGTACTGATGTTCATGGTCTTCGCCAAGTGTGCAATAACAGCCAAGAGATCCAGCGGTTGCTAGTCGGATACATGCCAACTCTTCCTGATCTTGTTCGGTTGTCAATTCAGCTCGGATGCAGACACATTGCGCATTAGTGCAGCAGAGTATTTCATTCGGCGATATCGAGGATCCGGGAGGGACTTGTCGGTAATGCCAAATACGTCCGGCAGCACAGACCTCGCCAATTGCGAGACGAATGATGAATGCATCGAAATCAAACGGATTGTAGATCGAGCGAAGGGATGTTATGATCTCACGCGAGGAATCGATGTCGAGATCTGGTAATATGACAGATATTGTAGGGAGGGAGACAGTTGGTTGAATCCCGAAGCCGGAGCTATAGATTGCGAAGTTGGCAGAAATTTCGCTCACTTTCGCGACGACGGTGGCGAGTTGATGGGGAAATGTCAACTGCGTAGCGTTTCGGATACACTCCGGAAGAGGAAATGGGTTGAGCGGGAGAGTGTATCTGACAATACCGAGTTCTGGACGTGGGAGGATGGCCATAATATCGCATTGTTTATACAAACGAGCAAAGTTGATGCGAGCCCTTTCCAGATCTTCGTCGATTGCAAGTTTGTCGCACGGATCGTTATACAATCGAACGTCTGACATTTGGGACCGTAATACGAATTGGAGGATTTTGATATTCATTTCTTTTGCGTTTGGAACGTCGACGCTACTAGACGAAACTCTGGTATACGATTCCCTCATCCGCCGGGTGATGTTGAAGATCACAGGTTCATCGAGACTCATGAGCTCAGCGGCACCAGAGGTGCATGCAGTCTCAAAGTATTCCTAAACTTGTCAACGTCACCGTCGAAAGGGATCGTACAACAAGACTAGCCTCGAGGAACCGAAAGAGAGGCGCGACACGTTGCGAGGAACGACATTGATCGACCACCGCTTGGACCAAGACGGGAATCTTGCGGTCGTCCGAGATTACGGCGTTTGCTAAACGGGCGAGTTTTGTGGGCGATGCGGAGTCGGAGACAGGGTTAGGTGGATCGAGAGTTGCTTGAGACATTCTGCGACGCGACAGACAAGGAATTCTTGTTCTGACTACTGGGGTAAAGATGGCGTCCTCAAGGAAGCGATGTCTATCGGGTATTACGTGGGCTAGGATGTGACTCGAGTGTTTGAGCGGAGTAGTGAAACTTTTGTGGATAAGTTTCAAACCGAACCACCCAAAAATTTGTGGTATCCCCCCCCGACTTAACGACACGGAACCGAAATGCCTCTGGACCGGAAAATATAATCACCAAAGTCCACAACACTGAACGACAGAATGCTAATGGACCACATCGACCGGAATTGTGTTTCCGGTCCTCTACAAACCTATAGAACTCAACCACAAGGGTTCGCAACGGCTCTGATGACCCTCGAGAAGCTACTGTTTCTCACCCATCTCACGGCCGGTCAACCAGGACGTGGCCCTGAAATCACAAGCATCCGCCACTCCAACAGCGCAACCACTCGTCGCAATATCTACATCTACGATAGCCAAATCATGATTGTCACCGCGTATCACAAATCCTAATCAATAACGGATCACCAGAAACTCATCCCTCGATTTCTCGCTGATGAAGCAGGGCGAATGCTAGTCATCTACCTTTCGGAGATCCTTCCTTTCCGTATCATGCTGGAGTCAGAGTCGGAGTCAGCCTCCAGCGACTTTCTGTGGTTCCGAAACGGCAAGCCATGGGGTACACCGACTCTCACTGACATCCTGAGAAAAGACACCAGAGCCAACCTCGGAGTTGAGTTAGGGACAGCAGAGTACAGGCACGTTGCATCTGGTCTCGATAGGGAACATGTCCGGGGTTTGATGGCCGAGGACGATGACGAGGATGAGAATCCCCACGACCTCCAAGCATGCCATTCATCTCAAACGGCAGACCACATCTACGGTATCCGAACAGACATCTTAAAGTCACTCACAGAGGCCTCCATCAAGACATTCAAGGCGGTCACATTCAAGCTCCACCTGTTGTTAGGACTGACAACTCTGAAACATCGTTCAACTACACAGAACACTCCTTTCTGGAAACGACAACGAGTCATTCTCCCTGAGACGGTCGATCATCGACAAGTGCACGCAGCAATCATCAACGTGTTTGGCCAAGGCGCACGGCTCAGATCTGAAGCACAGCGCGAGGGCTTACAAGCTGTATTGGGCACTGATAAAGAGTTGGTCATCGTGCTTCCTACTAGCAGGGGAAAGAGTCTTTTGTTCATGGGTCCAGCAACGTTACAGTCTGCCAATACAACGGTCGTTATCGTACCCTTCATTGCCTTGACCGCGGACCTCATGCGCCGGTGTACTGCAGCCGGAATAACATGCACGCAATGGAAACCAGAGCTCAACGTCCTCGCAAAGATTGTCATTGTCTCAGCAGAAGATGCTTCAACAACTCCATTTCAGCACCATCTCTGGGATATGTACAACAAAGGCGACCTAGATCGCATTGTCTAAGGTCTTTGATGAATCTCATGTCCTTGTCACGATGAGCGAGTTCCGGTTAGTTTTACCAAGAATCAGAAAGATATCACTACCGTGTCAAGTGGTGTGTCTGACGGCTTCATTACCACCGTCCATGCATCAGGCATTCGAGGAGAAGATGCTGTTCACAGAGCCTAGATACATTCGTGCAGCAACCATACGCAAGAACCTACAGTACATTATCAAAGTCTGCATCGGCGAGCACCTGGTTCAAAAGATTACGACGCATGTTTCAGCTTGTCTTCAAGACCAGCATCGACGCAGACGGGTCATCGTGTACTCTACCACCACAAAGCAGTGCGAACAGATAGCCGGGCATCCCAAATGTCCCTATTATCACTCTTCATCTCCAGACAGGGCCGACATACTGAATCGCTGGTCCTCAGGTGGCATCGACGTCATCGTAGCCACCGGTGCACTGGGTGTGGGTGTTGATAGTGCAGGGATAACGGATATCCTTCATGTTGGCAAGCCGTATGGACTCATTGAATTCTCGCAGGAAACAGGCAGAGCAGGTCGTGGGAATGAGAAAGCCAACTCTATCTTGCTTCTCACCAAGCAAGAACATGAACAGATCACTGCCACTGAGATGAACACCGCGACCGACAACGAAGCAGCCATGATCGCTTTCATTACCACAGAAGGCTGTCGGAGGGCTATCATGAGTTGATTCCTGGATGGTGTCACGGTGGAAACAGATTGCTCAGGTGCGGATGCAGAAAGATGCGACAATTGTATGCGTACTGCAGAGTTGGAGTCAGAGTCAGTGTTGAGAAGAGCAAGGGTCGTGGCGAGGCAGGAAACAGTGGACAGCAAGGCAATCACCCACATGAAGGATACGCTGGCAGGTCTACAAGGCAAATGCCCTGGTTGCTGGGCATTGGGTCGTGCGTGCGAGCACAGGGTGGCCCAATGTCCACAGTTGGCACATTCCAATTATCCAGACCTCCGCAGACTCGTTAAATACGAACCTCATAGCTGTTGTTTCCGTTGCTCTGCCCCTGGCGATTGGTGCATCGACTACAGCAACAGGCGCGGTCCTTGTACTCAACAGGATTCAATCTTTCCAATTTGCATCATAGCATTCAGCCATTCCACTCTGTCACGATGTATCTCACGCGCCGCTGGCAAGATGTTCAATGACATCCAGGGTTACGTTGCATGGTTGGGTAAGAAGGCTAGAGTCCGAGATATCAATGGGACCAATGCGTTGTTGATATTTGATCTGGTAATTGCAGAGGTAGATAGGAATTCAGAGCGTTGAACTGCTAGACCTGCCCACGCGTGAACAGCTGTGCGCAATGTCCAGAAGAGGCGCGCGCACGCCTGCATGATGCTAAGCGCTCGGAGTTGGAGTTGATTTTAATTTTGGTGCTCTTCAAAGGTTTTTTGGTAGAGAGGGTCGTGAGATTGAGCGAGTTTGCGACGGATGGAGAGTTTTGCTGTCGATGGAGACCGTGGATTGAAATGGAACCATGCAGAGCCTCCATGGTCCGCGCAGCGTCCCTGGACCATGCAGAACCTCCGCGGTTCATGGGGACACGGCAGGGTCCATGCAGGGCCTCCGTGGTCCCTGCAGTGTGTGCTCGCACCATGAGACTGCTCCATAGCCCGTACACCAGGGGCTAGACGACTACGAAGCAGAGGGTGGTCCATGCAGAACCGGATCATGCAGACACAAGATGGTCCATGCAGCTTCCCGGAGGGGACGGCGAAGATGCATAAAGTGATTTTTTCATTTTTCGCAGGCTCAGGCTTCGCTTCGATGAAATGATACAACAAGGGCTAGTGTGCTCTACGCTACTTTTGGCTGCCTCCGTTTGCACCCCTGCGCCTCCGTTTGCACCCCTGCGCCTCCGTCTGCCCCCCTGCGCCTCCCGCAGCCCACCTTTTGCCCCCATATGCCACCCTATATGCAAGGATTTTGTCCATACAACGCTGGCTATCATTACTTTGATTCGATGATGGGCACTGTAGGCTAATTAAGAGAACCTATTGGATTGAACGTTCCCGGCCACGGAAGATTATCAGAGTGATTCATACTAAATAACATTCCCTACCCACTTGAATCATCCATAATGCGTCCTGCATTCTCTCCGCCACGGCCCCCACCCCGAATCTCATCCGCCTTTGCCACTCTGCGAACGTACAAGAACGAGTTCAAGGAATCAATTTTGATTTTGAAGTGCCGTTAGCTCAGCTCTGAAGCCCTGCTATGTCCGACGTCTTCCGAACCAGGTGTAATTTTGTTTCGCACAATTCTGCAGTAATCGGACAACCGCCGTATGGCCATTCTTATTCGCGAGCATCAGTGCCGTTGCTCCACCACTGTTCTTGGCCTTAATATCGGCCCCGTTTTCTAGCAACAGCCGTACAATTCCCTCGTGTCCGATGAAAGCCGCGTAATGCAGTAACGTGAATTGTGTACCGTTCGGATTTCTGATTTTGCCGACAGTGCTGGCACCACTCTGCAGTAGCAAGCGTACGACGGTCTCGTGTCCCTTTGCGACTGCCATATACAGCGCAGCATAGCCGTTGGAGTCTTTCGCGCCTACTTCTGCGCCTTTCTCCAACAAGAGCCGCACAACTCTCTCATGCCCGCCGTGAGCCGCCTGATGCAGAGGGATTGTAGTTGTGAATCTCGGGTTTACACTGGCCCCTTTCTCCAACAGCAAGCGAACTACTGCCTCATGGCCACTGGTTGCCGCCTGGGATAGCGCCGTTAATTTACCATTGGTTGTGCGGTCTATTTCTGCGCCGTGCTCCAGCAGCAAGGATACGTTTTTCTCATGCCCCTTCCAAGCGGCAACAGCCAACGGTGTTATTCCAAACTTGTTAACCGAATCTACGTGGGCCCCATTCTCCAACAGCAGGCGTACAATTCTTTCGCTGTCGGAGGTTGCCGCCGCTTCTAGGGCCGTCCATCCTTGATCGTCACTTTTCTGGTTAACGTTCGCCCCTCTCTCTAGCAGCACCCGAACAACCGCCTCGTGACTTCCTTTTGCTGCCCAATGTAGTGCCGTGGCTCCAGAGTTGTTCTTTTCATTCACGGCGCTTCCGTTCTCCAACAGCAGGAGTACTATTCTCTCATGCCCGTAAGAAGCAGCCCTGATCAATGCGGTTACGCCATCATTGTCCCTTACGTCGATACGAGCACCCATGTCTAAGAGAAGTTTGACCTCAGCATACTTTCCATTGATCGCTGCTCGCATTATAGGTGTCATTCCCAATTGATCTCTCGCGTCAATCCCCTCAGGCCGTCTCTTCTCCTCGCGCTCTTGAGAATGAAACGATGGCGGTGGATCTGCGCTTCCCGGTGAATTATAATTAGGCGTTGTTGGTGTTGGCTCTTGATGCCGGCTCGACATGGCGGGATCAAAATTCTTTGAAAGAGACTCCGCTCCTAGAACTCTGAGCAGTCACTAAACTTCGCAACAAACCATATTGATCATAAAGATCTCGTTTATTTTCTATATTCTCAGCTTAGAGCAGAAAAGAGTTTGATACCATCTCAACTTCGCAACAAACCATATTGATCATAAAGATCTCGTTTATTTTCTATATTCTCAGCTTAGAGCAGAAAAGAGTTTGATACCATCAAGCAATACGTCTTTCACACTTTGGAGCATGATGTACATTTCCTTTGCTTCCGGTTTCATGGCTTCTGGGACTTTGTCAGGGTGCCACTTTAATGCTATTGTTTAGCTTATTGCGATAAGCCCCATTACCCTTTTGACGATACGCTTTCCTGATTTCTGCGCTTGTCGCAGTTCTTTCTACTCCCAATAGAGCGTAAAGATCTACTTGGAAAGACGCCATGTTCCGGAACTCCTCGATCTGGATTCAGTCGCAGTCCACTTCGGAGGGTGACGAGTTGTGATTATCGGAGACGGCCGAGGCGGCGCCCCCACGGAAATAGTACGGTCCCATGACCAAAACTCCACTCCCGAGCCTAAAAGCGCAAAAGGATGCAACCCACGCAACTCTAATTCTATCATCCCGCACCCTCCGATGACCGATCGCCGCCGGTGAAAATGGTTGGCGCAGGTCAATTTGCGGCAGTCCGATTATACACTCTGGCGGAGTCCTGGCATGGGCCAATCGGCTCGCGGTCAGGCGTTCTCCCGGGAAAGACGGTGATATACTATTAGTACCGGACGGCATAGAGCAGTCTCGAAACCAGACCTTATAGGAGAATATACATAACATTTGAAGCCTGCATCACTATCTACATCATTGCCTAACAGCATCTACTTTTGCTTGGGCGTATCAGCGAATAACGCACCCTGCATCATCTCGGGGTACCTGGCCCCACGAATCTCAGCCGACTCTGCGACTCTACGCACCTCCTCCACCTCCTCCTTCGTCAACTGTATCTTCGCCGCCTGCGCATTCTCCTGCAATCTCTGCACACTCGTGGTCCCAGGAATCGGAATAATCTACCATCAACTTCCTATACACATCCAAGGACAAGGGGATCGGAGAGTGGTACATCATCGCCCTGAGCGAGCAGCCATGCCAGTGTAAGCTGCGATGCAGTACACCCCTTCCTCTTTGCAATCTCAGTCAATTTATCCACCAACTCGAGGTTCTTGGAAAAATTCTCTTCCGAGAAACGGGGGGATATCCTCCGAAAATCGTCTTGGCTTAAATCGTCGCGGGATTTGATTTGGCCGGTCAAAAATCCTCGGCCAAGGGGCGAGTAGGAGATTGTTGTGACTCCAAGTTCGCGACATGTTTTCAGGAGGGCGATGGAGGGGTTTTCGATATCCAGGGCCCAGGGAGAGTACTCGATTTGAACTGCCGTGACTACTTGTTAGACTGTGTGGGATAGGGGTGGGTACTTTGATGAACTTTTGACGCTCGACGGAGAGTCTCGGAACTAACCTCCGAGAGGCCGATATACTTGACCTTGCCCTCCTTAACCAACTCCCCCATAGCCGCCACGGTCTCCTCAATCGGCACCGTTTTATCCGCCCTACCGTCAATTTCCGCGCTCACAACCGCCCGGCATTGAAGCCTGAGCCCCTCAAAGGAGCGGACAATGGTACCGGTGAAGATAATAAAGATCAATTTGGTCGACTCCCAGACGTTTCAAACTTGCTTCACAGGCTTGTCTGACGTACTCTGGCGTGCCGCAAATTCCGCCGTGTTTGCCCCCGTCGAATTTATTCCCGAATTTGGTGCATAGGAAAATCTCGTTTCGGCGGCCCGTTTTCTTGAACCATCGGCCTAGCATCTCTGGGATTAGCGACGAAGCGTCAACAACTCGAAGGAGCAATCAATACTAGTTTGAAAGAGATCGGAACATCTTAAGGGGGTTAAAGGGGGGGACCTTCATTGTGGCCGTAGCCGTAGACGTCGGCGGTGTCGAAGAAGGTTATGCCTAGATCTGCGGCCCGGGAAAGGACTTTAAAGCTCTCCTCTTCAGATTTCCTCGGTCCATAGGCAAACGACATTCCCATCAATCCGAGACCGACTACAATTAATGCTCTATTCACAGCTGCGGGGGGGCCGCGCAGGCCGGGCTGACGGGGGGAGACAGGTAGATACTTGCAGAGACGTGGACATTGGACTTGCCGAGCACGCGGGTAGGATATTTGGAAGCCATTTGGAAGGATGTTTGTGGTGTATGATTGAGAGAGAGATAAGACGACGGTTTGGAGAAAGTGGTTTTTGCAGTGGGAGACGCGGGGGCGTGTGTGGGGAACGGGCAATCGGGATGAAATCGCCGTACACGTAAGCTGATTGCCCGAGCCGAACTGCCGTGAGTGACAAACTCTGGTCGCGGCACTTGTCCTTGACCGGCTTCAATTCCAAAAGGCCACAACGTCCGAACACCGGTCCATAATTAACGGGTTTAAAAAATAAAGTTTAACTATAGCTAAAAGGTCATATGATCTCTCCTGTCGCGCCCGAGTCACTCCCGATTCGTCACTCCAACATTCTCAAATGCAATAGCGGAATAGCCGTCCCAGATGATTGGTCCCCATCATTGTCCTCCTCCGGCCCAAAGTTCCAAAGGCGAACATTTGAAAGAAGTAACTTTCCGAGAGGTAATCATACGAGCGCTACACGTCGCAATAGATAATGACACCGTGTCACTATGCATATGTCACCAAGGATCCGAGCGCTCCTTGAGATAAGCCTCTGCGTTCTGACTGGTCCGACCCCGCGAGACATGCGTTTTAAAGTTCTGTGGTCACGGAAGTCGGCGTTCATTCGAATGACATGCGACGAGGCCATTGGCTCGTGTCATTTGTAATAAGCATGTATGTAGGACAGACATTGCACATGTTATTGGAGCGCCCAAAATATAAAGTCCCTGCTGGCACTGATTGTAATTTGCGTCACGGGCGCACCGGAGGATACCACCAGTGCCCGAATCGAACTCAAAGGGATGGCCGAGGCACTCCAACACTTCATTACCAGTGACCAAGAAAATATCAACAATGCGAACGGTGCCACTCGACAAAAGACGGCGGCTAGTAGTAAATCTACGGGGACTAGTAAGGGCACTACCGGCAACAGTGGTGGTCTCCCGCAATGGGCTATTGACGGGTCGCGCAAATTCACCGAATGGCACGTGGATTCGTCTCTCGATAAAATGGAAAAGAAACTACTCGAGATGATGAGCGCCGGGTTCAAAGCGGGGGACAAATCCGGTGCGTTGTTGAGGAGCGCTAGTAGTGGAATCCGAAAGAATTCCAAGGGGGATTGGGAACTTGGTCCAGAGTTGGATCGACAAGTCAAGGTCTTGAAGGATGTTCTTGGGGTGAAGCCCAAACCTAAATACATCCATGACAACTCCAAGATCGGGTGGAATAGTAAGGACTTGGTGATCTGGTTGTTGCTCCCCTTTGAAAGGAAAATAAAACTGTACCTAAACCCCGTTGCCGTTGCTGAAAGTAGGCCTAAGGTGGGGCTTCGTGCCCCTGAGAAAGTGTTCCGTACTCAGGCAACGGCGTGTTTGAGTGTATGTCCACAGGAGAGCGTAGAGGCTGATCGAGTAGGTCGATCCTCATGTGTGGGATAAGCACACGGAGGTCAGGTTTTTGGAGGTTAAGATTATTTTCGAGTCTATGTCGTTTTTGGAACATACTGGATTCTGTGAAGCGTGAAGGGATGGCAGGGATATATATGTGTATATGTATATAGTGTATGTAGGATCGAAGGCGAGTAAATATTAATGGCCGGTATCTTATCTCTTGTCTTTCAAACTGTCTACGCGGTCCAGGGATGTCGCTGGGAAGTTCGTTATTGCCACTTATTACCTATAAAGTCCTAAAGATACTGGTACGCCTAAAGTCAAGCCGCCTCCTAGACACAAAATTATTCGGGTATATACACCTTCAATGGACGGGTAGGACCCACTGACGA
>Ga0302325_10019646_pt1 | contig 14196 bp, 3 predicted proteins | sample Palsa_T0_2_FD_201948 | JGI IMG/M metagenome (GOLD analysis project Ga0302325, IMG submission 201948) | Peat permafrost microbial communities from Stordalen Mire near Abisko, Sweden - Palsa_T0_2 | ecosystem: Environmental > Terrestrial > Soil > Palsa > Peat permafrost | place: Sweden: Abisko... | reverse complement strand
GCCCCCTCCATAAGTTGCGCGTCGGGCGCAAAGCAGTTGGCTATAAGTAGTAACAGCGACTGATTGGCAGCAACGCCGTTCGAACCCCAGGCGTAATCCGTCGCAGCGAGGGTGTTGCCATAGCCGCTGGAACGCCAGCGAGCCAGGAGCGATTGTGCGGCAGTTGCTGTCTGCGCGAGTATCCGGCTGCGCATTGCCCCATTGCCTTTTTGTTCCGCGAGAGCATAGGTCCAATACGCCAGGGGGGCAACATTCGACCACGATGGCGCCGCGATGGCGGTTTCCAGGGGTAGCGCCTTGCTCCCGTCAAGGAATGACTGCTCATACTGCCCGTCACCGGTGGTGCGCCAAAGTTCCGCCGACGCCCAGAGAATTTCGTCGTTGCAGTGGGTGTCCCCGTAAGCCCCGGTGCCGATACCCGGAGGATTGGCGAAAGTCACTTCAGGGTGCGCAACCGCCCAGCTCCAGGCCTGCCTGGCCGCGGCCAAACAGCGCGCGGAGAAAGCTGCATCGTACGCCTGGTAGCAGCGCGCCGCGATGGCCATGACGGCGGCAAAGTCTGCCGTGGCCGCAGTGCTCTTGTAAGGGGATGCGCCGGTGCCGATGATGAAGCTGGTCAGATGATCATCTTCGGGCATGATAAAGCCGCAGAACTGCTCGCTGGTCTGCTTGTGCCAGACTCCGCCATCACTGTCCTGAAGAGACAGCATCCATTCCAGATTCCAGCCTATCTCGGCCAGATAGTCGGGGAGCTTACCTCCGGATTCAGGGATACGCAGAGACAAGTTTTGCAAGTCACGAGGATAGAGCTCCCAGGCCCACAGAAGAGTACCGGTAGTGATTCCGCAATTGACGCTGTAGCGTCCATAATCCCCGGCATCGTGCCATCCTCCGTGGTTTGGCACTACACCGCTGCGCCCCGAACTGGGATGATAAGCTCCCGCCTGGTGGCAAGTCGCATGGCGGTAACCATCCCCAAGGTCGACTGCACAACCACAGCGCTGGCCGTAGAAGGCGCGCATGCAGAGCTTCAACACATTCAAATAAACATCTTTCCCCACAGGGAAGGGTTGGCTGCGGATACCCCTGGTTACCAGCCGGTATGTGCCCGGCGCAGTTACCGGCGTGAAGTCGGCTAGCGCCACCCGATCTCCCGAAGCGGCATCCATCGCCGGGGCGGTCATCTGGCCTTGGAAGACGGAACTCCCCGTCTGCTCGGAGTAGATTTGAAAGGCGCGATCGGGGATGCCGCGGACGCTGGCTATTTTCTCGCTGTCGGGTAGATAGCCGCTCTGGTTGAAAACCGCGCTGCCAGGGCTGGTGACTGCGCTCAGCATCCGGTTCTCCAGCGGCAGCGCCGCAGACGCGGCCAAGAGGCTCATGTATTTAAAGACTGCTCGCCGGTCCATCGTTCCATCTTACGACATAGCAGGTGTGCCGCATTGGGACGAGACGGTTGCGCAGTCCGCGAGACTCTGCGCATAGGCAAAATCGATCGGACACAATGACGGTATCGATAGCGCCAATAATCATTAGTTTGTAAGATACGAGTCTCGCGAATTGCCCTAAAGAGTCTCTCTCGCACCGCAAACGTAACAAAAATTGCTTCTCCAGGGTTACCAGAAAAAAGGCCTGCCTGGCCCGGTTTTTGTTTGGTCCTTAAAGAAACCCGTGCTAGGCTAACGTTCATGTCCCCCCTACAACTTCCTGGTTCGCATCCAGGGAAATGAGACGAACTAAATAGAAGCTCTTCCGGGTGCGATCTTTCTACTCTGTCCTTCGCTGTTGGGCCCTCGATTGTCTAGACCGGTGAATGCATCGATGGCATGCAACTTGCCATCCATGGGCTGGTTCACCACTCACGCGGTACGCGACTTCTGCGTCGGATAAACCGGGCAGCAGTTTGAACATTGCCTACGACCCTCCCCCAAAATGCTGTGTAGTCCCGTCTTTCGCCGCTATGGATGAAAGCGGAGAGCGCAGCGCCCACGTATCGTTCCGATCTTTCCCCCAGATCTGATTTCGCCGGCTTTGCTCAACTAGCAAAGACACTGGAGGTCTGTCTTGAGTCATTCGCGATCGTCCGGTCCTGTTCCGCCGGCCAAAGATGTGCGCGCCCTGTTCGACAAAGCAAACGTTGGGAGTATGCGCTATCTCACCTTTGCAGCGCCGGAAGCAGCAGAGATCAGCGACGGAAATAACACACCTGCGATGGTTGCCGAAGCAGCAGCGCCCGCGCCGGCCGCCCACAGCGGCAACCTGAGGCGGGCGCTTGACTCCGCCTTTGAGCTCAACGCCAGGTTGCGCATCGCTTCTTCCCAGCCGTGTCTGGCGCCGGGCTCAGGGGCTGCGCTGGCGTTTGCTTCCTGTGCCGGGGGTGTGGGCAAGACAACCTTATGTGCGACGGTCGCCAGGGTCTTGTCCTCTCGCGTGGGTAACGTGCTGCTGGCAGACCGGTGCAGAGACGGCATCATTCCTTACTTCTTCAGCCTGGAGCGGCAGAGCGCAGGCGGTCTGCAAACGGCCTACCCCAATGCCCAACGGCCAGGTTACCAGATGACATTGGTTGCCGCCCCGTACAACGAGCAGCCGATCGCCGCCTGGCTCGAGCAGCTGCAGGCTGCATCGCCCCTGACCCTGCTTGATCTTCCTACCTTCAACGAACGGCCCACGCCAGGCGCACTGGATCGAGCGAGCCAGGTAATTGTTCCCCTGGTTCCCGATGTCCAATCCATCGCCAGCATCGCGCGCGCTGAAGAGCTTTCCGGCCTTTTGGAAGAAGGACAAAACGATCGCACCCTGTTTGTGCTCAACCGCTTCGATGAGGTACGGCCATTGCATCGCGAGATCCGTGCGTATCTGGAAAAACTTCTTGGCGACCGGCTCGCACCAGTGGCCGTTCGCGAGTCGGACTATATCCCCGAGGCTCTCTCTCTGGGCATGACGGTAATCGATCATGCACCCCAGGCGGCAGTGGTCAAAGACTTCGCGCAGTTAGTCGCCTGGCTGGAAGGACGCTTCCTGAGCGCCGGCGAACCCTCCGCCGAGAGGGTGGAGATCGCATGAAAAGCGACCTCCAAAAAAGCGTTGGCGCTTCCCGGATCCATGGGCTCTCCCCTTGGCTTTTTCTGCCCCTCATCATTGCCGTGCTGGCGTTTGTCGCGCTCATTCCGATGACGTGGCAGCAGCAGGCTTTCTTCGGCGTCCTGGTAGTGGCTGCAGCCTTTCTGATCGACCGCAGCAAGCGCGGACCGGCGGCCACGATCATGCTGGTCCTGCTCTGCCTCTGTGCCACCACCCGCTACGGCTATTGGCGTTCCGCGACGCTATGGGAATATCTGCATCGCCCCTGGGCCCACGTGAGCGCGGTTGCAGCCGTGCTGATGCTGATCCTGGTGGGAGCGGAGTTCTACACCTTCCTCATCCTGGTGCTGGGCTTCTTTCAAACCATCGCACCCCTCAAGCGTCCGCCCCTGCTGATGCCGGAGAATCCCGCGCACTGGCCCGTCGTCGACGTGCTCATTCCCACCTTCAACGAATCGCTCGACGTAGTCCGCTACACGGTCTTGGCTGCTTTGCAGATGGATTGGCCCGCGGAAAAGCTCAATGTGCTGGTGCTCGACGACGGCGGCCGCAGTGAGTTCCGGGAATTCGCCAAGCAGGCAGGCGTGGGCTACATCGCGCGCACCGACCACTCCCACGCCAAGGCCGGGAATCTAAATAACGCGCTCCAGCACAGCAACGGCGAGTTTGTCGCTATCTTCGATTGCGACCACATCCCCACCCGCTCCTTCCTGCAGATCTCCATCGGTTGGTTTCTGCGCGACGCCAAGCTCGGGATGTTGCAGACCCCGCATCACTTCTACTCCCCCGATCCTTTTGAGCGAAACCTGGGGAAGTTCCGCAAGATACCCAATGAGGGCAGCCTTTTTTATGGCATCGTGCAGGATGCCAATGACCTGTGGAATGCCACGTTCTTCTGTGGATCCTGTGCCGTGCTACGCCGTTCGGGCTTGGACAGCGTGGGCGGAATTGCCCAGGAGACGGTTACCGAAGATGCGCACACCTCGCTTCGCCTGCAGAAGGCAGGATGGAATACCGCGTATATCAACCTGCCCCAGGCCGCCGGTCTGGCCACGGAAACACTTGCCCGGCACGTCAAGCAGCGTATTCGATGGGCCCGAGGAATGGTACAGATCCTGCGCATCGACAACCCGCTCTTTGCCCGCGGCCTGAAATTCTCTCAGCGGCTTTGCTACTTCAATGCCACCCTGCATTTCCTCTACGCCCTGCCGCGCCTGGTCTTCCTCACCGCGCCCCTGTTGTATCTGTACTTCGGCCTCTCCAACGTTCCCGGATACTGGCTGGCTATCCTGGCCTTTGCGGGGCCCCATCTGGCGCTTTCGACCATTACCAATTCCCGCATTCAGGGTAGTAAGCGATTCTCGTTCTGGAATGAGATCTATGAGACGGTTCTATCGCCTTACATTCTGCTGCCTACCCTTTTAGCCATCATTAGTCCCAAGAGCGGCAGTTTCAATGTCACAGATAAAGGCGGCGCGCAGGAAAAGGGATACTTCAGCCTCGGGATTGCCATGCCGTTTCTTTGCCTGCTCGGGCTCAATTTGACCGGTGTGGCACTGGCGATTCCACGCTATCTCTATTGGGACCGTGGGCACGCCGGCACCATTTGGATGAATGTCTTTTGGGCCCTCTTCAACGTGGTGATTTTGGGTGTGGCTTTGTCGGTCTGTGCGGAGGAGCGGCAAAGGCGGCATGCGGTCCGTATCAGTTGTGCGGTTCCGGTGGTGCTGCGCGCGCGCGGAGAGACCGTCGAGGCGACGACCTCCGACATGTCCACCAGCGGCTTGGGGGCAAAGATGCCCGCTTCCTGGGCGCCAGGGGAGCCGGTGGAGGTATGGTTCCCGGAAGAGAATCTGGTCGAGCGCCTGCGGGGTAAGTTGATTGGCGGGCGCACGGACCGGCTGGGGGTCCAATTTACGCAGCTCACCATGCCGGAGCAGAAGCTGCTGACCCGTGTGCTCTACTCCCGAGCCGATCGATGGCTGGAGTGGGACGAGGGATTCGCGGTCGATTCCCCTATACGCAGCTTCTTCAGCGTTCTACGATCGTCGTTGGCCGGCTTCTGGAAGCTGCTGATTATGGCTCCCGGCAGCATCGGCGCGTCGCCCAAGCCATTGAAAGCAGCGCGGGTGGCGACGATCACTAGTCTGCTGTTGGTGGTTCTGGGGCTGGCCTTCTGGCGAGCCAATGCGAGCACCACCATCGCGCGGGGCAGCAAAGAAGCGGCTCCGGAGATCATGGAACGTTCGTTCACCTTGGGCTCGTTGACGCGGGCAGGGGAGACATTCCTGCTGGAACAGCCTGGGAGCCGGGAAATACTCAAGTTTGCCACCCCGTCGAACTGGCTGATCCGCGGAGGCAAGCTGCACCTGAAATACCAGGTTCCCAAGAACGCGCAGAATGAATACACCTACGCGGATGTGCGCCTGAACGACTCGATTCTGGCCGCCGTTACTCCCACCGCGGAGGAGCGGGAGGCAGGCGCCGGAGAGCTGTGGGTGCCTCTTCCTGCCGACCTGCTGCTGGCGAAAAATGAACTCACTATACAGCTGGCAGGGCAGGGAAATGGGGCCTGTGCAGCCGCGGGACAAAAGGATCAGCCGTGGTTTCGTATTGATCCCGGCAGTGAAGTGAGCCTCGACGCGCAGCCTTTGGTCCTGGCTTCCGAACTGGCGGCGTTGCCGGAACCGTTCCTGGAGCATCTGGCCAACGCGCCAGTGCTGTTGCCGGTGGTCTTCATGCATGCGCCGGATCCCGTAACCCTCGAAAGCGCCGGTGTTCTGGCTTCATGGTTGGGCTCCCTGGCAGACGATAGCGGCATTCGCTATGACTCCCGGCTGGACGAGCTGCCTTCGGGCAATGCCATTGTCCTACTGCTAGGCTCGGAACGAACTGACGGAATAGGGGACGCTCAGCAGGCCTCGGTGTCGATTCAACAGAACCCAAAAGACCGGTATGGCAAGCTGTTGGTGATTCACGGCCAGACCAGCGATGACTTGTTGGCCGTGACCCAGGCGCTGGCCACTGGGCAGTTGAAGGTGGCGGGCAGCTCCGCGAGTTTGACCGGTCCGGTTCAGTTGGCCACACGCTCTCCCAACGATGCCCCGCGCTGGATCCACACCGATCGCGTGGGCCTCAACGACTTGGTGGGCCGGGCGGAACGACGCACGAACGGGCAGAGTCCGGTGAATGTATATATGCACCTGGCGCCCGATTACAACTTCGGCGTGCAGCAGAACATGTATCTCCATCTTGCCTATTCGGTGGAATCCCCCGAACTGGCAAAGTCCTCCAACATTGCCGCCACGCTCAACGGAGTTTCGCTGGGCAGCGTGCCTCTGCTTGATAAAGCGGAGGTGCACAGCGCGGATATTCCTTTGGTCGACGTACCTGCGGCGGTCTATGCGAATACGTTGCAGCTGCAGTTCTATTTTGTCCCTGCGGGCGCAGACGCCTGCGCACCTGGGAGCAGCAATTCGAGCGCGCAAATTCTTGGTTCCTCTTTTCTGGACCTGGGCGGCGCGGTGCACTACACCCAACTGCCCAATTTGCGCTTGTTCGCCAAGGCAGGATTTCCCTTCACCCGAATGGCTGATCTGAGCCAGACGGCGGTGGTTCTGCCCACAAACCCTGGGCCTGAGGTGACAGGGCTGTACCTCGACCTTATGGGATATTTTGGTGCGCAGACGGGATATCCCGCGCTCCGCGTGCAGGTAGCATCCCCGGCCGAGGCATCGCGCCGTGAGGATAAGGATCTGCTGGTGCTGGGCACATTTGCCGATCTGTCGAGCACACCGGAGATCACGGGCATGCTGCCGCTCACCTACGTGGAGCGGTCCTTCACCTTGAGCCAACGGGCGCGTTGGGGGATGCTGCCCGATCGGCTGCTGCGGCGCAATGTCGATCTTTGGCGCACCCTGAGCGATGGGAACACGATCTGGCCCGAGGGACTTCTGGAAGCGATCGCTTCTCCTTTCACTCACGGTCGCAGCGTAGTGGTGATTGCCGGACGCGAAACTTCGGCGCTGCCCGGTCTTGCTTCTGCGCTGCTGACAACCATGCCCTTGGATGGCATTGAAAACACCGTCAGCTTGTGGACGGGTGGAAACTTTATCAGTTATCCGCTTTCCACGGCGGTGTACGGGTCAGGGGAACTGCCCTGGTATCGGGCTTTTGGCTATTGGTTGCCGCATCACCTGACGCTTCTACTGGCGCTTCTGCTCGGAGTGCTAGCGCTGCTGGGATGGTGTACGCAGCGTTTTCTCGCCGCTCAGATTCGCGAGCGGCTGGGTTTGGGGGAGGCAGCGCCGACGGCGCCCGAAGCTTTTACCCCTGCAAGCTGAATTTTGCCGCCCGCGACGCGGGCGGATTGGAGGGAGTATGTTCGCCAAGCATGGATTAACGCTGGGCCTTATTGCGGTGACCGCCTGGGTGCAGCCGGCGCCGGCACAATCGAGCGCCGCCGACGTCCTGATCCAGCGCGCACGCGCTCTGGACGGGCAGGGCAGGCATGATCTCGCGGCCGCCGACTGGCGACAGGTGCTGTTGCTGGAGCCCGCGCAGCCCGAGGCTTTAGCCGCCCTGGCGAGCTTTTACCAGAACGCCGGCGACAGCGCGACCGCCAACCGATATCTGGCGCAGCTTCGCAAGGCCAAACCAGGGGATGTTCGGGGCACCCAGATCCCCAAATCAACCGCAGCTGGAGCCGGGAGTTCGGAGTTCGAGGCAGCGGCTAAGATGGCGGCGCAACATCACTACCCGGAGGCGCTGGCACTCTATCGGAAGGCTTTCCACGGCACGGTACCCTCAGGAATGTGGGCCCTCTCCTACTATGAAACGCAGGCCGCTGTCCCCGCCGAATTGCCGCAGGCCGTAGCCGGGTTGCGCGATCTGGCCAAACAATATCCTGCCAATCCCAGTTATCAATTGGCGCTGGGCAAAGTGTTGACCTACGAGCCCAAGACGCGGTTGGAAGGCGTGCACATCCTGGCCGGCCTGCATGGCACCGCTGAGCAGATGGAACAGGCAAGAGTGGCCTGGCGGCAGGCCATTTTATGGAGCATGAACGGCCCCGCGGGAGCGACTGCGAAGGATTACCTGGCGCGTTATCCGGACGATCAACTGGAGGCGCGGCTGAAAGGCGCGGTCGAAACCAGCCATCCGGTGATCGCCGGGCAGCCGGAGCAAGGAGCCGCCTACGAGGCGTTGCGCAAAGGCGATTTGGCGCAGGCGCAGCATCTGTTTGAAGGGCTGCTTACCGTTCCCCCACAGCGAGGGAAGGCGCTCGCGGGGCTGGGCTATGTGAACATGCAGCAACAGAATTTTGCCGCCGCCGAGGAACACTTTGAGCAGGCGGAAAGCGCCGGCTACCACGCCCCAGAGTTGAGCGCCTCCCTGGTGGACGCACGCTATTGGAACACCATGCAGCAGGGGAACCGGGCGCTCGAAAACGAAGAATTCTCCCATGCCCTCGCTGCCTTCGAGCAGGCCCATGCCATCAAGCCGGCCGCTCCCGAGGCTCTGCAGGGCCAGGCGGGCGTTTGGATGCAGCAAAAGCAACCGGAAAAAGCTCTGCCATTGTTCGAGCAGGCGGTAAAGATGGAGCAGGACCGGCCTCAGGGTTGGACGGCGTGGTTCGATGCCCTGGTGCGAGCCTCCCGGAACAAAGAGGTAATCGCCGACCAGCCCTACATCGCGCCGGAGACCCTGATCAAGCTGCAGAGCGATCCAGACTACATAGCAGTATTGGCCGCGGCCCAGATGAACGCAGGGAGCGAGGCAGAGGGTCGCAGTTTGATGGCGCAACTGGCGCAGGTTCCGGATGTTGCCAGGCGTACCGCAGCCCAGCTCCGCTGCGCCGAACTGTTGGCGGTTAACAACCCCCGTGTCTCCGCGCGTTTGGCTTTTGACGTGATTCGCACCTCTCCCGATAACCTGGATGCATGGAAGCTTCTGGTGAGCGACGAACACCAGGCCGGCCGCGACCAGATGGCTTTGACCGCAGTCGATCGTATGCCGGCGCCGGTCTACCAGCAGGCCACGCGCGACGTGGATTTTGTGACCATGTTGGCCGCCACTCACCAGGCTATGGGCCACTACAGCACCGCGTCGAATCTGCTGGCGCAGGTGCGGGGTGACGCCCGGGGGGATGCAGCCAATGCCCTCGAAGCGCAGAGCGCTGCTCTGCTGCTGGCCGAAGGCAACGCGCAGGGCGCTTACAAGACCTACGTAAAAATTCTCAAGCGCGCTCCTAACGACAGCACGGCGTGGAACGGGATTATCTCAGCCCTGCACCAGGCGAAGCAGGATGAGGACGCCTTGACCCAAATTCAGCAGCTGCCCCCGGAGGTTGCCGAAACGCTGGGGCAGGACCCGGGATTTCTTCAAACCCTGGCCTCGGTGTACGGAGCCACCGGGCACAACCAGTTAGCGGTCGACACCATGGGGCGCGTTCTCGCCCATTATCAGCCGGGAAGAAACGATGCCCCCTTTGCGGTTCAGGCCCAATATGCCTGGCTGCTGCTGAACGCGGGTGATGAAAGCCGGTTGGCGGCGACCCTCTCTCAGCTGGGACGCCGTACCGACTTAACCCCCGGCCAGCAACAGCAGACACGCGACATTTGGGCCGCCTGGAGCATCCGCAAAGCGGACAAAGAGGAAAAGAGCGGGAATACCAAACAGTCGCTGGCCATCCTGGAAATGGCGTCGCAGGCCTATCCCTCTAACGGGGATGTTCGCCGGGCCACGGCCGCGACGTATATTCGTCACAATGAAGGTAAGCTCGCCTTCGCGTTATATCAGCAGCTGGATTGGGCCAAGGCCACGGCCGTTGACTATGCCGGCGCGGTGGCGGCGGCGGCGGCGGCCAAGCAGAAGGAAACCGGGCGGCAGTGGCTGGCGGACGGACTTGAACAGTTTCCCAACGATACCCAGCTGCTAACCGCGGCGGCCCAGTTCGAAGTGGGGGTAGGCGACAACCGTAAGGCGGAAATGTATCTGCGTAAAGTGGTTGCGAATAACTCTCAGTTCAAGCTGACCCAGCAACTGACCGGTGCGCCGGGCGCCCAACCTGCTCCCACGGCGCTCAGTGCCAGCGATGCTCTGGCACGCATGCTTGCTCCCCAAAGCGATCCGCCCGCAGTGCAGGGAATGCCCACGCCCGGAGCGCAAGCGGAGCCGCTGCAGGATGCGATCACGGCTCTTCCCATTATTCAGCATCCGCCCAGCGAGGCCAGCAGCGACCCGCGCCCGGATTCAACCCAGCAGCCAAGCCCATGGTTAGTGCGCAAATCGCCGGTCCCTACGCCGCATACTGAACCTATCGCTTGGCAGGTAGATAGAAAAAGTAAGTGGACGGTACCGGTGAGCGATGGTCCACCTACGCCCGTGCCGGCGGAGTTTCGTCAGCCCGACGAATCTTCGTCTGCTGCGCTTACGGATGCCAGCTTTACCGTGAACCGGCCCGCCGGCGCCGAGCTTGCGCCAGCAGCTTCAGTGGGCTCGACTGCCGCTTCCTCCGCGCCGCCAGCGATGGTGTTAGGCCCGGGTCAGCAGGCGCAGACTGAGCTGGAAGGGCTTGCCAGCCGCTACAGTGCGTGGATGGGAGGGGGCACCCAACTGGGCAGCCGCAGCGGTCAAGCGGGCTTCGACCAATTGACCCGCATGGAAGCAGACTTTGAAACCAGTGCAGTTTTAGGCGAAAGCGCGCGGCTAACGGTCCACGCTCTTCCTGTGCTGCTCTCCGCGGGAGCCGCGGATGGGACGTCGAACTACGGTTTCGGCAACTCGGGCGCGGCGCTGATCGGCCAGGACCATTTCCAGTCAGGTGTAGGCGGCGAGCTCGAGTTAGCCACCCGGTCGGTCGATGCCAGCTTGGGCTTCTCGCCGAACACGTTTTATGTTTCCCACGTGCTTGGGAGCATTAGCGCACATCCCTCGAATTTTCCATTGCACTTCCGTGTCTACCGGGATCAGGTGAAGGAGACTATGCTGTCTTACGCCGGGGAAAAAGATCCTTTGACAGGTACGATTTGGGGCGGGGTGGTGGCCAGTGGCGCCGAGGGAGGCCTCTCGCTAGGCTCGGCCCAGTCCGGATTTTACCTGGATGCGGGTGCGGCCCAGCTGACTGGAGTCCACGTAAACAATAACAGTCGTATCTACGGGTCGACCGGAGCTTATTGGACGGCTTACAGCAACCCTTACGGGACGCTCAAAATGGGGGCCAACTTGACCGGCTTGCATTATGCCCAGAACCAGCGCTACTTCACGTTCGGGCAGGGCGGCTACTTCAGCCCCGACTCCTATGTGCTGCTGAATGCTCCGTTCGATTGGGAAGGCAATCCCATCAACCGTTTTGCCTACAGCATCAAGGCCAGCCTCGGGGTGCAGAGTTTCCATGAAGGCACGGCACTCCCCGGATCACTGATTGCGACAGATACTACGCCGACGGCACAGGCGAACATGGGCGCGAACTATAACCTGGCCATGAACCTCGCTTACCGCCTCGACGAGCACTGGTATCTTGGCGGCTTCGTCGGCGTCAATAATGCCCATGATTATCAGGACCGGACCGCGGGCTTCGCGGTGAAGTATATGCAGCGTCCGCAGGTGGAGGTCGAGGGCGGCACCACCGGGCTGTTTAACGAGCAGTCGATTCGGCCGTTGATCGTGCCGTAGGGAGATTGGGACCGCTCCCTCAGGGGCTAAAGCCCATTGAGGGCGGGCTGATGATGTACGGGCGTAAAGCCCGCACGGGTCAGGTCTCGGAGCGACTTCGGCTTTAGCCGCTGAGGGGCTCTTAGGTTCTGTAACTGTCGTGGATCAATGATGCAGGCGCGTCCCCGGCGCCGCTGGAGAAGTAAGCCAATGTTTCGAAACGTCGGACAAGTGTGTGCAGTGTGGGCGGTCTTCGCCTTGGCGATGATGTCGGGCCAGATGTGCCTGGCTGCTCCCGGAGCGGGTTATTGGCATACCAGCGGGAGTAAGATTCTTGATTCCAACAGCCAGCAGGTTCGCATCGCCGGCATCAACTGGTACGGCTTCGAAACTACGGATGAGGTAGTCCACGGCCTCACCAGCCAGGACTATAAGACCATCCTCGACACCATCAAGGCAAACGGCTACAACACCGTGCGCTTGCCTTACTCAAACCAGATGGTGGAGTCGCCCGTCGTTCCTACCGCCATCAGCTTTAACAATTCGAGCAACACAGCCATCAATGCCGATCTGCAGGGCTTGAATTCGCTCCAGATCATGGACGCTATCATCAATTACGCGGGGACGATTGGGCTACGCATCATTCTGGATAACCATCGCTCGGAGGCGGGCAACAGCGCCGAGGCCAGCGGCCTGTGGTACACGGCCGCGTATCCTGAAACCTCCTGGATCAGCGATTGGCAGACGCTGGTAACCCGCTACCAGAACAACACGACCGTCATCGGCGTCGACCTCAGGAACGAACCTCATAATGCCGCCACCGGCGGCGCCTGCTGGGATTGCGGCACCGCCGCCAACGACTGGCATCTGGCGGCGGAGCGTGCCGGCAACGCCGTGCTTACGATCAACCCCAGCCTGCTTGTTTTTGTCGAGGGCACGGACGAGTACAACAATAATTACTACTTCTGGGGCGGCAACCTGATGGGAGTGCAGAACTCTCCCGTGCAATTGAACGTGGCCAATCAGCTGGTCTACTCGGTGCACGATTACGGTCCCAATGAATCGGCCCAGGCCTGGTTCAACAGCAGCACCACATATAGCAGCCTGGTAAGCACCTGGACGTCGTACTGGGCTTACATCAGCTTGAACGGTATCGCGCCGGTTTGGGTGGGTGAGTTTGGCACGCTCAATGACGATGCCGATGTGCAAAGCACAACCTCCGGCTCGCAGGGTCAGTGGTTCTCGAGCCTGGTGCAATTTCTGCAAGCCAACCCTTCGATAAACTGGACTTACTGGGCGCTCAATGGGGAAGACAGCTATGCGCTGCTGGACTCCACCTATGATGCTGCGCCGGTCAGCGCATTGAAGCAGCAACTGTTGGAAGGGATACAGTTCCCGTTGAGCGGCGGCACGGCCATCACCACCCCGACGTTTACGCTTTCACAAAACCCTTCCACGGTCATTGCCGCAACCAGCAACACCGATACAGGCAGCTCGGGCAACGTCACCGAGGCGACCTATGACGCCATCGTCAACAATCGCACCAGCAGTGACGTCACGGGTGTAAGCATAACGCTGACTCTTCCTTCCGCTGGGGTCGTGATCACGCAGGCGAGTACCGGGGCTACAGCTACGTGCAGTTCTTCTGGCTCGGCCTACACGTGCAATTTTCCTACCGTTCCCACCGCGAGTTACGGGGGCATTAAGTTGACCGCGATCTATCCGGCGGCGAACTTGACGTTTAATGGCAGTGGCCAGTCGTCAGAGGTGGTGGGTGGGACCGCGACAGTCAACTCCCAGGCATTGCCGTCGGCTTCGGTTACGACCGTCGTCGACCAGCAGAGTCAACAGCCCGGTACCTCGGAATCTGTTGTGGCTACAGTCGCGCCAGGCTACTCGTATAACTACGGTCAGACGGCGGCGGTCAACTTCTCCCTTGTGCCGACTCCCACCAGTCCAATTCCTCTGGGGTCCTTCAGTGCTCAATTGGATGGGACGCAAAGCCTGACAATCACGTCTGTGGGCAGCAACGTATATCAAATTCCCTTGACGGTATTGAGCGGGGGTTCCCATTCGGTTGTCATCCACCTGGCGGCCAGCACCAGCTATGCCGCGGCGTCGGCGACGGTTTCGCTGGCGGTGCAAAAGGCCAGTGTCACTGCCGCGGTCGCCGGTACTCCGACAGGGACCTACGGGACTGCGATTCCAATCAACTTTAATCTGAGCGGGCTAAGCGGCACGGGGCTTGCGGTTCCTAGCGGCACGGTGAACCTGGTAATTGACAACCTGGCGCCGCAAACAGCAACTATTACCGGCGGGACGGCAAGCTTCAATACCCCGGCCACCCTGACCGCAACCACACATTCGCTGAACTTCACCTACTCAGGCGACAGCAATTACGCGACGCAGTTTGTCGGATCCACGCTGACGGTCAAGCAGGCGGCGTTGGTGGCGACA